>Ga0256841_1003940_pt1 | contig 10931 bp, 8 predicted proteins | sample 356308metaG_FD_185971 | JGI IMG/M metagenome (GOLD analysis project Ga0256841, IMG submission 185971) | Hydrothermal vent microbial communities from Mid Atlantic Ridge, Atlantic Ocean - 356-308 | ecosystem: Environmental > Aquatic > Marine > Hydrothermal vents | place: Atlantic Ocean: Mid...
ATTCGGTAATATCACCGACACCTGCTCCGGCTCCCGCTCCTGTAGTAAAGCGAACAACATATGATCAGGCTTCTGTGGAAAAGCAGGAACGTTTCCAGAAAGATATGATCGCTGTGGCAACGAGTACGAAAGATGATCCAAACTACCACAGAATGGCACTTGATACACCGCAGAAAAAAGCATGGTTCAGAAATCTCATGTATCAGCTTTGGGACGGACAGCTGACAAAACAGCAGTTCGTAGCAGAGGGGCTCCGTGCCTATCCGGACCATAAATATGAATTCGAATTCATCGCGGATGGATATGCAAAACGCAAATAATCTCTAAAATACACTAAAAAAGGTATGGTTTGGAACTCTATTCTGTTGCTCAGATTCTTCTAACCTATACCGTTGTTATACTGACGGGTATACTCGTCTTTTCCGCCATCAGCCATATTCTCTACCAGAAACGTTCTCCGACCAGTATGATCTCATGGCTCTTGGCTGTTTTTTTTCTCCCTTATATCACGGTGCCCCTTTACTTTCTCATAGGTATTCGCAAGCGTCATGACAAAAAAGCGAAATCCTTTGTGACTTTTTCTGCAGAGAAACATCCCAACACGGTTGAAAGTTCACAGCATACCCTTCTCGAAGTCCTGAAAAAAAACGGCATACCTCCGGCGACAAGCGGAAACCGTTATGAACTCATCACTTCGGATGTAGAAGCCTTTGAAAGCATGCAAAAAGAGATAGAACAGAGCCAAAGCTCTATCGATATCTGTACCTATGTCTTTGCCTGCGACGAGATGAGCAGAACGCTCCTCGATGCTTTGAGCAAAAAAGCGAAAGAAGGTGTCAGAGTACGCATACTGCTGGACCTTGCCGGCTCAATGGGTGCCTATTTCAGACAGGACTGCTTTAAAAAACTCCGCAATGCCGGCGGCGAAGTGGCTTTTTTTCTCCCGCTCTTCAAAAAACCGTTCCAGGGATATATCAACCTGAGGAATCATAGAAAGATCTATCTGTTTGACCAGGCCAGGGTACTCAGCGGCGGTATGAATCTGAGCAATGAGTACATGGGCAAAAAAGATGGCAGCAAACGCTGGAAAGATATTTTATACAGGCTTGAAGGACCGGCTGTCTATGACTTCTATACTGTCTTTATGAATGACTGGAACTATGCCACAGAAAAACATGAGATCATAGAGAAACAGTCTATGGTCAAGCATGAAGGAGAAAATATCGTTCAGATCGTTCCCTCCGGTCCCGATATTCCCCGTGATGCACTTTATGAAGCCCTTTTGAGTACTATTTATGATGCCAAAGAACGTATCTGGATCGTCACACCCTACTTTGTTCCCGATGACAATATCATGCAGGCACTTGTTATTGCATTGCACCGCGGTATCGATGTCAAACTCATCACACCAAAAGAATCTGACCATCTGATAGCCGATCTCGGACGCAGTCCCTACATGCGGGAGCTTAAAGAAGCGGGCGTCGACCTGAAGCTTTACGAAGGCCGTATGCTGCATGCCAAAGCCATACTTATCGACAGAACCGGTGGTATGATAGGCTCTGTCAATCTTGATAACCGCAGCCTTTTCCTTAACTATGAGATCGTCACCTTCGCCTACTCCGAAACACTCATAAAACAGATAGAGTCATGGATGCTTGAACTCATGGAGCATGCAAGTTCCCAGCTGAAAGCACCTTCCAAACCAAGGGAAGCGCTTGAGAATGTCATGAAAGTCTTTGCACCGCTGTTATGATATTTACGCCTTCCACCCTGCACCACTGCTCACACGGCACTGCCCTGCTGTCTCCTTTCCCCGAAACTTTCAGTATGCTTTGCTGGAATGTTCACAAGAAAAACCGCACAGACAGAAAATTCAGGCCTTTTCTGAAGAAGCTGATGAAAGAAGCCGACCTTCATCTCTGTCTTTTCCAGGAAGCACACTTTGAAGGAGAAGCGTTCATCCTGTCAGACTATGCTTACGATGCAGCCGCAAATATGGAACTCAATGATACCTTCTACGGGGTCCTTACCGCCTGCAAGACGCCATCAGCTGAGGCACAGGCCCACCTTTCCCAAAACAAAGAAAGTCTTATAGGACCGCGCAAAAGCCTTCTTTTGACCACCTATCTTCTCTCTTCTGGAAGAAAACTTTTGGTACTGAATATCCACGCTATCAATTTTAGGGAGAACAGAATATACGAAAAGGAGCTTGAGGTACTGCGGCAAAAAGTAGAATTACACGAAGGGCCGATGATCATTGCCGGGGATTTCAATGCATGGAATCAAACGCGTACAAAGATACTTCATCAACTGAGAACAAGCCTCTCTCTCGAAATGGTCACCTTTGAAAAAAAAGACAAGATAAAATCTTTTATGGGATATCCGCTTGACTTCATTCTTTACAGGGGTATGCACTGTCTGGGAAAAGCGGTCCTGCACGATCATGATATTTCCGATCATCATCCGCTGTTTGCAAGGTTCAGGATAGAGGTCTAAGTATTATTTTCGTTTTCTTCCCCGTTTATTTTCCGTACCCTTCCCCTTCTTTTTTGCGTTGCTGCTGTCAAATGTCTTCCAGCCGTCACGTTTGGTCGTTTTTCTTTTTTTTCCCTGTTTTGCACCTGGAACAGTTGCAGATCTCTTCACAGAAGATTTCTGCCTCTTTCGCTGCGGAGGATGCAAAAGATAACCTCGTGCCTTCACTTCTTTGGGTGCGTATTCCGGAAGGATCACCTCTTTGATCTTCCCGCCGAGTACCTTCTGAAGATCATGCAGCTGTTCGATCTCATCAGGGCTCACCAGTGTCATGGCAACCCCTTCCCTTCCCGCTCTTCCTATCCGGCCGACCCTATGAATGAAGTCATGCTTGACATGGGGGATGTCATAGTTTATCACCACATCAAGATCGGAGATATCCAAGCCTCTGGCCGCAATATCGGTTGCCACAAGTATCTGGTAACGCCCTTCTCTGAATGCATGCAGGGATCTTTTCCTCTCCTGATGGCTGCGCTCACCATGAAGAATGCCGACTTTATAGCCCCACTCTTTCAGGCTTTGGGCTACTCCGTCAGCCAACTCTTTCTTGCGTACGAACACAAGTACACGCTCCAAATGATTGGAGGAGATCAGCCATGCCAGCAAAGTATCCTTTTTGCTTTTAAGTACAGGGTAAAGCATCTGCGTGATCGTATCGGCTATCTTTCCGGGAGGATCAAGTTCTATACGATGCAGCGGTTTGACATAGGCTTTGGCAAGTTTTACCACACGCGGTGTGATCGTTGCCGAGACAATAACCTTCTGGGATTTTGGTGTCATGGCGGTAAAGACTTTCTCTACATATCCTACAAATCCCATATCGAACATCATATCAGCTTCATCGATCACCAGATGGCGTATTCCCTTGATATCTATATTCTTCGCCTCCATATACTCCAAAGCCCTTTGCGGTGTAGCCACAATGATATCTACGCCGCGTTCAAGTTTTGAACGTTCTTCTCCCCGCTTTCCGCCTCCCTGTATCAGAACACTTCTGAGTCCAAGTGCAGGGGCGAAGGATTTGGTCACTCCATAGATCTGCTGAGCAAGCTCTTTGGTAGGGGAAAGGATAAATGCTTTGGGATAATGGTGGGCCAAAGGTTCTGCCGGTACGATCTTTTCGAGTATCGGCAACAGATAAGCCAGTGTCTTCCCGCTCCCTGTCTGCGCAGAAGCGACCACGTTTTCTCCCCGCAGCAGCACAGGAATAAGCTTCTGCTGTATAGGGGTGGGTACCTTGAAACCCTGTTCATCCAGCAAGGCAGTAACAGCAGATGAAAGTTTCAATGAGGAGAAATGCATCAGTCTAAATTCAAGTCTTTGTTCTGGCGTCTGCGCTGAAGCCTCATTTTCAGTTTGGCCAGTTCACGCATATCGACATGGGCATCGCTTTCATCGACGATCTCGACACCGAGAATGGTCTCGACACAATCCTCCAGCGTTACGATCCCTTCTACCTGGTCATATTTGTCCAATACAAGGAACATATGCTCTTTCTTCTCTATGAAAAGGTCCAGTGCCCAGGAGACCGGAACCTGTTCGTTGATACGGTAAATGTCTTTCTGTATCTTTTTAAGCATGACACCGTTGTCTTTAAGTGCCTGTGCAAAAAGCTGTTTGGTCATGATCATTCCGGTAACATTCTCAATGGTCTCTTCATACACCGGAATACGTGAGTATTTGAAAATGTCAGGTTCGTTTTTAACGATATCATCTATCGTTCTGTTCCCTTCCAGGGCAAAAACAACACTGCGTGGTGTCAGGATATCCTGTACTTTGATATCATCGAGTTTCAGTATATTCTCGATAATATCAGATTCCTGTTCATCGAGAACACCTTCATCTTCACTTAAAAGAGCACTCTCCAGCAGCTCTTCTTTTGTCAGACTCATACCTTCATCGCCTTTTTTGATGCGATTGGTCACAAAGAGGGTCAAGAGAATGATCGGATAGGTAAACCAGATAAAGAAACGAATAATATATCCTGCCATAGGAGCGATCTGTTTCCAGTAGGTCGCCCCGATCGTTTTGGGGATGATCTCACCTGCAAAAAGGATGGCGAATGTCAGGACCGCAGAGACCCAGAAGAGTGCACCTGAGCCGAACACGCGTTCTGCCTGCGCACCGACTGCCGCCGCACCGACCGTATTGGCAACCGTATTCAAAATAAGAATCGATGCGATCGACTTATTGATATTTTCTTTATGGGAACGAAGCAGTTTCCCCGCGGAAGGACGTTCCTTCTCCAGGACAGAGACATACGGCATATTCACCGAAAGCAATACCGATTCAAGAACAGAACAGACAAAAGAAACGATGACAGCTGCTAAAAAATATAAAACAAGTAAGTCCATTTATGGTTAATTATCCTTTATACTATAGTAAAATAAGGGTCGCAAGCCCAAGAAAACTGAAAAACCCTACAATATCTGTGATGGTCGTAAGGATCACTGTACTGCCGATAGCCGGATCAATATCCATCTTTTTGAGAAGCAGCGGAATCATTGATCCAAAAAAACCTGCACTCAGCAGGTTGATGACCATGGAAAGTGCGATCACCACACCCAGCATACCTTTGTCGAACCATATGGCCGCAATGATACCTATGATTATAGCGAAAAGAAGTCCATTTGCAAGAGAGAGTATCACTTCTTTCTTTATGGTCCTGAAAGCATCGTGTTTGGCAATGTCGCCCAGTGCCAGCTGACGTACAACGACAGTCAGGCTCTGCGTACCCGCGTTGCCGCCCATAGAAGCGACAATAGGCATCAGGACCGCCAGTGCCACATAACTTTGAAGCGTACTTTCAAAAAGCCCGATGACCAGAGAAGCCGCTACAGCGGTGAAAAGGTTGATACCCAGCCATATGGCTCTTGCTTTTCCCGCTTTGAGAAGGTCATCATCCTCTTCTGCATCATCGTTGACACCCGCCAGATTATACATTTGATCGGTTGCATGTTCACTGATAACATCATAGATATCATCAGATGTGATACGCCCCAGAAGGTATCCATACTCATCCACTATCGGCATGGAGTTGAGGTCGTATTCCTGGAACTTCTTGACGATATCCCGTATATCATCATGGTCATGCCCGATGATCGGCTTGTATTTTTCAGGATTTTCACTGATATTCTCTCTGAGTGTCTTTTTGAAATCAAAGACAAGCAGTTCATCGAGTCCTACACCGTAACGCAAATGATTGTCTTCATCGGTGACAAAAAGATAATTGACACTTTCCAATGCTCCCTTGCGCTTCAGCTCGGCGAACTCTTTGATGACATCTTCCACTTTCTGGTCAAGCTTGGCAGCATAGACTTCCACCTGCATATAGGCGCCGGCCTCATCTTCTTCATACTGCTTGAGCTGGAGGATATCTTCCTGATCCTCTTTATCCAGCTGGTCAAAGACCTCTTTTGCTTTGGAGTCATCATGCTCCTCAAGCTCCTGAATAAAGTCTGTCTGGTCATCCGATTCCATCTCGGAAAGGGATTCGGCGATCTCTTCAGGTGTAAAATTCTCGACCACATCACCAAAATAACGGTCGGGAAGCTCCAATGCCACATCGGCAATGAGATCCTTGGGGATCGTCTGGATCGCATGGTCGAAATGCTTCTCATTCATATCTTTGAGAAGCGAAGCGATCTCCGAGGGGTGCAGTTCATCTATCGGATGGGTATTTAAATACTGTGTCAGTTTATCCATGCGGAACCCCTTTATGATAAATAAGTGGAATTATACTTGATTTAGAAATGAAATAGTTGAATACTCAGGGAAAGGAGGAAGGGATCGACCTTCCATAAAGGTGTCAGGCTTCGATATCACACTTTTTAGTGATGATACAGAGCGGACAGAAATTCGCCAACCCTGCGATCAGGGGGATGACTCCCAGGTAGAACCATTTGATTCCTGTATATACACCTGCACCAATAAGCGCAAGACCAAGCACGATCCTGATCGGTCTGCATACTTTTCTTATTTTATTGACATCCATACTGGCATCCTTTATTCTTTTTGCATATTATAGACAAAATAACTTAAAATTATATAAGAGTAAATTTATCTGATTTAAAAAGAAGGCGGGCGGAGAAACACCCCTGCCGCAACATTAAAGTTGAGGCCCCGCAGAGGCATAATCAAATTCACCGCCGTTGTCGTCATAACGGTGAAAGTTCTTCTGAAACATACCTGCAAGCTTTTTAAGCATCTCGTCATACTCTGCCTTGTCTTCCCATGTTTCTCTCGGGTTGAGCACCTTGTTGTCTTTGACACCCTCGAGCGCTTTGGGGATTTGAAGGTTGAATATATCCAGGGTATCGAATTCTGCACTGTTGATGGAACCGTTAAGGATACCATCGATGCATGCACGCGTATCTTTGATGCTCATACGCTTGCCTACTCCGTACGGACCGCCTGTCCATCCGGTATTGACCAGATAGACATTGACATGGTGCTCGTCGATCTTCTTTCCGAGAAGTTTGGCATATTCTGTCGGATGCAGAGGAAGGAATGCTTCACCGAAACAGGCAGAGAATGTAGCTACCGGTTCAGTGATACCTCTCTCCGTGCCTGCTACTTTGGCCGTATATCCGCTCAGAAAATAGTACATGGCCTGTTCTTTGCTGAGTTTGCTTACAGGGGGCAGTACACCGAAAGCATCTGCCGTCAGGAAGATGATATTGCTCGGATGTCCAGCCTGTAGTCCGTCTTTATGGTTCGCAATATGTTCGATCGGATAGGAGACCCTGGTGTTCTCTGTCTTGGAACCGTCTGAATAATCGACATTCCCTGTCTCATCAGCGACCACATTTTCAAGCAGTGCATCTTTGATGATCGCACCATGGATCTCCGGCTCGCTTTTGGGATCAAGGTTGATCACTTTGGCATAACATCCGCCTTCAAAGTTAAAGACACCATTGTCGTCCCATCCGTGCTCGTCATCTCCGATCAGTGCTCTGTTCGGATCTGTAGAGAGTGTGGTTTTCCCTGTTCCTGAAAGTCCAAAGAAAAGACAGACATCCCCCTCTTTTCCTACATTGGCGGAACAGTGCATGGAGAGCTTGCCCTCAAGCGGCAGCCAGTAGTTCATCATGGAGAAAATACCTTTTTTCATCTCACCGCCGTACCAGGTACCGCCGATAATGGAAATATTGTCTTCAATATTGAATACTACGAATACATCGGAGTGCAAACCGTGTTCTTTGTACTTTTCATCCACTGCTTTACAGGCATTATAGACAGTAAAATCAGGCTCAAATGTCTCGAGTTCCTCTTCTGTAGGACGAATGAACATATTTTTGACAAAGTGCGCCTGCCATGCTACCTCAGTGATAAACCGGATAGAGCGTCTGCTCTCAAGACTGGCACCGGTATAGACATCTGTGATATAGATATTTTTTCCTGAGAGCTGCTCAAGCGTGATATCCAGAAGTTCTTCATAGATCTCTTTTTTGATAGGCTTGTTCACATCACCCCAGGCAATGTGCTTGTTCGAAGGCTCCTGGTCGACAAAGTATTTGTCTTTGGGGCTTCTTCCGGTAAATATCCCCGTATCGCACATGGCGGTACCTGATGTGGAGATCTTACATTCTCCGTAATTGATCTCATGCGCTTGCAACTCGTCATAGCTCAGGTTGTAATACACCTCTCCGATATTCTTCAATCCGAGCTGGTCAAGTCCGTTGGGCGTTCTGGTACTCATAGTATCCTCTTTTATAATAGTTTATAAGGCAGAATGGATAAAATCCACTGCATGTCTCAAATAAAAACTTCGAAAAAAGAAGTTTTTATCTGAAACTGCCAACAGGGCCTTCTTCACAAAGGCCCATATTGTCAGCTGCTTATTTGAAAATGGACAGCAATACCCCTGCTGCGACCGCTGAACCGATCACTCCGGCAACATTCGGTCCCATGGCATGCATGAGAAGAATATTACCCGGTTTCGCTTCCGACCCAACCTTGCTGGAAACACGTGCTGCCATAGGTACAGCGGAAACTCCTGCAGAGCCAATCAGAGGATTGATGGGCTCATCCGAGAACCTGTTCATTGCCTTGGCCATCAATACACCTGCCGCCGTACCGGCAGCAAATGCAAGAAGACCGATCACCATGATCCCCAAAGTTTCTGCAACGAGAAACTTGTCTGCCTGCAGTGTCATACCGACACCGAAACCGAGAAAGATAGTCACCACATTGATCAGCGAATTTTGCATCTCATTGGAAAGTCTGTCGACCACACCGGACTCTTTGGCAAAGTTACCGAAAGCAAAGGCACCCATCAGCGGAGCTGCATCAGGCAGGATCAGCGCGATCATCATAATGACTACAAGCGGAAAAACAAGCTTTTCCAGTTTGTTGACCTTTCTTGTTGTTTTCATAACGATCTTACGTTCATCTTCCGAAGTCAGGGCTTTCATTATCGGAGGCTGGATGACCGGTACCAACGCCATATAGGAATAGGCAGCGACCGCGATAGCACCAAGCATCTCAGGCGCAAGTGCAGAAGCGATGAAGATCGATGTCGGGCCATCGGCACCGCCGATGATACTGATCGCTGAACATTGTTTCAACGTAAAGTCTACCATACCGGTATATTGAGAAAGTGCTGCCGCACCTACCAGTGAGCCAAAAATACCGAACTGTGCCGCACCGCCAAGCAGTGCTGTCTTGGGATTGGCAAGAAGCGGACCGAAATCCGTCATCGCACCTACACCCATAAAGATCAATAGCGGGAAAAATTCATTATGGATACCCATATTGTAAATGATCCCTAGCATCCCGTCAGGCCCGGTCATATTGGCTATGGGAATATTGGCCAGAAGCCCGCCGAAAGCAATAGGCAGAAGCAAAAGCGGCTCGAAGCCTTTTGCAATAGCAAGGTAAAAGAGAATAAATACGATGATGAACATGATCACGCGTCCCCAGCTTTGCGCAAATGTGGACATCTCTACACCCTGGCCGTTCTTCACCCCTTCTTTCGGGTTAATAATAGCATCGAGTCCCGTCGTATGAAAAAAGCTTACGATAAGCTCTGTCACACTTTTGGGATGATAGGTTGCCGCTTCTTCAGCCTTCAGCTGTTCCTGTGTCATCTTGATAGGAGTTGCCCCTTCATGTTCGCCTGCATAAGAAACATTTGTCGAAAAGGCAAATGCAAAAAGGACTGAAAGTAAAAAGTGTTTGAGTTTCATCACTACTCCATTGTTGCCAAAAGTTGTCCGTCTGCGACTGCATCGTTTACATTGACATTGATAGAAACGATCTTGCCTGCCTGAGGCGCGGCGATATCGATCTCCATTTTCATTGCTTCAAGGATCATGATCACATCACCTTCTGCAACCGCGTCTCCAGGATTTTTAAGTATCTTCCATACGTTACCAGGCGTTTGGGAGAGTATTTCTACAGCCCCTGTACCACTTGGTGCTGCCGGTGCTGCTGCCGGTGCTGCTGCAGGCGCTGATTCAGAGATCTGGATATCTGCATCACCTTCTGCAACTTGAACACTGTATTTCTTTCCGTCTACCACTACTGTATAATTTCCTGCCATATTTTCTTCTCCACAATCTTTTTGTTTACCTTTTCTTACCATGAGAGGCCCTTCGCCTTTCAGGAACGCAATACCCTTCTGGTCACATGCACCCGCAATGAAGATATTCTCGTCTGTTGCTTCGAGACCTTCCTCCTCAAGCACTTTTTTCCAGTGCGCTATCGACTTTGTTTCATCTCTGTCAGCAATATCAAGAGGATTTTCCGTCGTAGGATCGAGTTTGAGTTTCTGTGCTGCCAACTCAATGATATCTTTATCGGCTTCAACCGGTGTCTTGCCAAAATAGCCCAGGACCATACGTCCGTATCCCGGTGCGATCTGCTTCCATGGTCCGAACATTACATTCGCATACGCCTGTTGCCAGTAAAATTGGCTTACCGGTGTTACAGATGTTCCGTAACCGCCTTTTTCCACCACTTCTTTCATGGCAGCGATCACTTCATCGAATTTGTCAAGGTCACCGGAATCTCTCATCATCTGCGTATTGGCTGTCAATGCACCGCCAGGCATCGGTGAGAATGGAATAAGCGGAGACACCTGTGTTGCTTCAGGCGGTATCATATACTCGGCAAGACATTCTTTGAGTCTTTCTTCATATTTGAGGACCTTGTCAAGTTTAAGGTCTCCAAGGTTATAGTTCGTTCCTTTGGTCGCATGAAGCATTGTAAGGATATCCGGCTGCGAGGTACCCCCGCTCACAGGGCTTGCCGCCATATCTATACCGTTCGCGCCCGCCTCCAGTGCTGCAAGATAGGAAGCGACCGACACACCTGCTGTTTCATGGGTATGCAGTCTCAAATGCACGCTGTCACCCAGAAGATTTCTTGCCATAGCGATCGTTTCATAGACT
>Ga0256841_1003941_pt1 | contig 10929 bp, 6 predicted proteins | sample 356308metaG_FD_185971 | JGI IMG/M metagenome (GOLD analysis project Ga0256841, IMG submission 185971) | Hydrothermal vent microbial communities from Mid Atlantic Ridge, Atlantic Ocean - 356-308 | ecosystem: Environmental > Aquatic > Marine > Hydrothermal vents | place: Atlantic Ocean: Mid...
TCGATGGTCCCTCTCGGATCCGAGGACGCGGCCCCCGGGGACGCGGGCCGACGATCGTCGGGGCGGGACAGGAAGTCGGACGCGGGACGACCCCGACCGGATCGTCGAGAGCCGCCGTGACCGCGTCGAGCACAGCCTGGGTCTCTCCCTCCGGATCGCGGAACCAGGCCGTCGACCAGATGCGGTGGAACCGCCAACCGAATCGTTCGAGGACCTGCTGACGGAGCCGGTCCCGATCCCGGGCCGTCGGCGTGGAGTGGTAGGACGCCCCGTCGGCTTCGACGGCGAGCACGAACTCGCCGGGTCGGTCGGGATGCACGATGGCGAAGTCGATCCGGTAGCCGGACTGGCCGTACTGGGGTACCACGGTGAGGCCGGCGGCGCGGAGCCGGTCGAGGACCGCCAGCTCGAAGGGGTTGAGGGGGGTAGCCTGGCGGGTGCTCAACTCACGACCGCCGGTCTCGGCGTATTTCAGGTACTCGTAGAGGTGACGCGCGCCGAGGGCGTTCAGGCGGCTGGGATCCATGTCCGTGTGGGAGAACCCGGACACGACGGTGATGCGCTTCCGGGCGCGGGTGACCGCTACGTTGAGGCGCCGCTCTCCACCCTCGTTGTTGATCGGCCCGAACCGGTGGTAGAGGCGACCGTCCGGCTGCTTCGTGTAGCCGATGGTCAGGATGATCGCGTCTCGCTCGTCACCTTGGACCGTTTCCAGGTTCTTGACGAACGTCCGCTCCTCCCGGGCGTCCGAGAAGAAGGTGTCGAGTTCCTCGTCCCGACGCTCCTCCAGGATCCCGCGTAGCGCCGCGTCGATCCGCTTCGCGTGGTGGATACCCATGGCGATGACGCCGAGGGTCTCCTCGGGATGCTGCCGAGCGTGGTCGATCATGAGCTCCACGACCGTCTTCACCTCGTCGTCGCTGCTGCGGGTGTCGACTGCCATCCCGGCACGATGCGGCACCAGCACGTGTCGTACCGGCCGATCGACCGCGGCGCCCGGGAACGTGGTGAGCCCCCCGCCGTAGTAGGCGTGGTTGGAGAAAGCGATCAGCCGTTCGTCTTCCGAGCGGTAGTGCCAGGTGAGCGTCCGGTTCCGGAGCAGGACCCCGAGCACGTCCAGGATCGATTCGAACCCTCCGACGAGGCCGATCGCTTCGTCATCGTCGTCGGCCTCGGCGGTGTCAAAGAACGCCGTCGGGGGGAGCTGCTTGTGGTCACCGGCGACGACCGCCTGGTGGCCCCGGAGGAGAGCGGGGATGGCGTCCGCGGGACGGATCTGGGAAGCCTCGTCGAAGACGACCACGTCGAACACGGGTGCTGGCGGCAGGACCTGGGAGACGAGAAGCGGTGACATCGTCCAGCAGGGGCGAAGGGCGGTGAGAACGTCTGGCGCGGCGGTGAACAGCTCCCGAAGCGGGAGGTGGCCCCGCTTCTTCCGGGCTTGCCCACGGATGAGTTCGTCCTGGTCGGGCCGTTCGTTGCGGGCGGCGACTGCCCGCTCGGCGACCATACGACGGATCCGCAGCGGAGTGGCCGCGATGTGGCTGCGGTCAGAGGTCGCGTAGTCGCGGACCTGCCGATCCAACCGCCGGGGATCGAAGGTGGCCAGTGCCGGCTCTTGCCGAGTGACGTGGTCGACGATCGACATGAGCAGGGCATGATCGAACGCATCCGCGATGACGTCACCAGGGATCCGACCCGCGTCGACCTCTTCGATCAGATCGGTGAGCCGGTGCCGGTCGAACCAGACCTCCAATTCGGCGATCCGAGGCAGCCGGTACAGGATCGCGCGGTCCGTGACGAGACGCTCCGACCACTGGGGGACGACGTCGAGACGACCTTCAGTCGGATCGGTGACGAAGTAGGCGCCCAGGGCCTGGAGCCGAGCAAGGAACCTGTCGAGTTCCCGGTTCGACGCGTCGAGGTTCGACGGGAGACGAGGATGTCCCCGGCCGCCGATGGATCCCCAGCCCTTCACGGCGGCGATCGCACGCTCGACGAGCTCGACGAGGTCCCGACCGTTCGGCGTTCCTTCTCCCCTCCAGTACTTGCTGGCGGCATCGAGCCCCTTTCGGTAGCGACTGCTGAACATCCACCCCCATGCCCGCCCGAGCACGCTCCGGTGTCCCGGCTCCAGGTCTACGGCGAGTGCCTCCAGTTCATCGATCGGGCGGTCGAGCAGCGCCTCATCCCCGTCGACGAGGACCGCGTCGATGCTCCCGAAGACTTCGAAGAGCTTCTTCCACTCCCTCACAGCGGTGGGAGCAGCGACCCCGGCGTCGGCGACGGCTCGTCGCAGATCCTGCGCGGTCGCCTCGGCGACCTCGGCCACTTCGGCGGCTTTGGTGAAAGCCTCGTCGGCGGCCTCGTGGGTCTTGATCGTGGTGCCCGCCCACGGGGTCTCGGTGGTCCGGAACGGCTCGGTGAGCTCGGCCCACTCTCTGAGCATCTGACGCGCTTGCCGTGCGGTCGTCTCGTCCAAAGCTTCTAGGTCGTGGCGGTCGAAACGCGATCCGACGCGCGCCTCGGGCGGGATCGCGGCGAGCCGCAGATACGCTTCGTGCACGGAGATCCCGAACGGCTCGCGGGAACGATGGAGCGCCTCGGCGTGTCCCACCAGCGCGGATCGGGAAGTCATCAACATCGTGTCGTTGTCGGCGGTCTTGGGGATCGTCGCCGTGCGGATGGCCTCCAAGCTGGCAGCGAGTGCCTGCGCCAGTTCCCGACGGGACGAGATCCCGCCGTGGAGGTCCAAGATCGCATCGGCGAGACCGACCTGGTCGAGTCGCTTGCGGACCGCGTCGATAGCTGCCCGCTTCTCGGCGACGAACAGGACGGTCCGTCCCCGGGCGATCATCGTCGCGATCAGGTTGGCGATCGTCTGTGACTTCCCGGTGCCGGGAGGGCCTTGGATGATCAGCGACTCGCCACCGACGGCGGCGTTGATGGCGAGGTTCTGCGACGAGTCGGCGTCGAGGACGAGGAACTCGTCGGCCGGAGGGACCAGGTTGGGCAGCCCCGGATCGACGTCGACCCGTGCGGAACGCAACGTCTGCTTCGCTGCGTCGTCGCCGGCGATCGCCGCCACGACGTCGTTGTCGGCCAACGCGAGCACGTGATCCTGGAGGTCGCGCACCATCGGCAGCTTCGTGTACTGGAAGGTCCCGATGATCCTCCGATCGACGACCTGCACGTCGGGGACGTCCTGGGCCTGCTTGAGGAACACCTCGAACGCCCGGTCCATGTCCTCGTCTCCGGCGAGAGCCTCGAGGATCGGCCCGGCATCGACGCGCACCCCGAAGGTCTGTTCCAGGTAGAGGAGGAGCGTGTCGTTCACCCGCCAGTCGCCGTCCAGGTCGAAGGCGTAGTCGACCTCGCCGCTTCCGACGGGATCCGCGCTCAGGGGGGCCATCAGAAGCGGAGCCGCCGGCGCCGCAGCGGTCGCGTCGGTCGTCCATGACACGTGTCCCACCGTCACGAACAGCGTCGCGATGCCGCGCTCTTCGAGGAGCTCACGGGCTTTCCGATAGATCGTCCGTGCCGACTTCAGTGCCTCGTCCAGCCGCTCCGGGTCCTCCGCGGTGGGGCGGAACAGCCGAGTCAGCCTCGTCTTGCGACCCGACAGGAGGGCATCCACGGCGACCGAGTCGGCGTCCGTGAGCTCCAGCGTGCCCCGTTTGAGTGTTCGATAAAACAGCATCCGGTTCCGCCCCGTCATGTCGACGAGCTGCGAGACCCACCGTTCGACAGCGGCCGCGACCGTCTGGAGGCGCGAGTCTTCGGTGCTGTCGGCGCCAGTGGCGTCGCCGTGCTGTGCTCTCATCGGCCGCTTCCTCCCTCGGACCACGACCGATTCTGCCACGTACCGGGCCACGGTTCCCGAGTGGCCGCTCCCGGCACGGCGGCGTCCCGATGTTCGCGGCGCAACGGTGAGAGACACCGAAGCGCCGGATGTACCTCCGGCTGAGCCGCGGAGCCCCTCGACGGCTAGCGGTACCAGCTCGTCGCCGCCGTGGTCACCTGATTGAGCGGCTGACCGCCGCGCGGCGACGGGATCGATGGTCCGCCGCCCCACCGCCGGTGCCCCACCGCCGGTGATGGGACCCGTCGTCTGCCGCCGAGGCGTCGCCGACCGAGCGGACGGGGCCGGGTTCCTGTCGGACCGTCTCGGTATGCTGCCCAGACTGGGCGGGTCGCAGAGCTGGAGTTGGCGTTGGCGAAACTGGAGGAACTGGTTCCCGAGGCGACGGTCGATGGTGTCGTCACGGGTCGACCGGCGACGGTGGTGGCGGTCACCTGGCACGGGCCGGACACGGTCGCGGTCGTCTACCGCACCGTCGACGGCACGGTGGAGCAGCGCCTCCTCTCCCGAGACGACGAGGCGCGCCTCACGGTGCGGACCGCTGCCGAGCCGTGGCCGTTCGACGCCGACGGTGGGCTGTTCCGCCCTGGAGGCGGGCGATACGGCGTTCGTGGTCTCTCGCCTGCATCCGGTGGTGATCGACGCTTGGGGAGCCGACCTCTGCAGCGAGCTCCTTGTCCTCCGGCGTCCTCACCGCCGGCTTCGTCGCTTCTGTCACTGCCTGTCCTTTCCGCTAACCCGAAGACGGGTCAGCATCTCAGACCAACAGGCAGATACACCGTATTTCTGACACTCCCCGCCTCAATGGAGCCCGTCCCTCGCGGGACGGGAGATCGAACCGAAGCCGCCGGCAAGGTCGCCTATTTGGCCCAGCCTCAATGGAGGCCGTCCCTCGCGGGACGGGAGATGCTTCCGAACATGATGGCGACATCTCCGTTGCCGTAGCCTCAATGGAGCCCGTCCCTCGCGGGACGGGAGATCTGCCGATGGCGCAGGCTGTGACGGCAGCCCTGACCGCCTCAATGGAGCCCGTCCCTCGCGGGACGGGAGATCTCTTGGCCACACGGTCCACGGTTCTGCCCACCAGTGCCTGCCTCAATGGAGCCCGTCCCTCGCGGGACGGGAGATTTCGTCGGCCCGGGCGGCGACCCGCAGCAACGCCCATACGCCTCAATGGAGCCCGTCCCTCGCGGGACGGGAGATCGGACCGGGCTCGAACGAGGATCCGGTGATCGTCACGCCTCAATGGAGCCCGTCCCTCGCGGGACGGGAGATCCGAGCGGGGATGGCGTGACCCGGAGACGGGTGCCCCAGGCCTCAATGGAGCCCGTCCCTCGCGGGACGGGAGATCCGCTACCGCCGGTGGTGGGGCCGATGATCCTCGCCTCGCCTCAATGGAGCCCGTCCCTCGCGGGACGGGAGATTCGCTGAACGTCTCGAGGCGGCTGGCCTCGCCGTCGAGCCTCAATGGAGCCCGTCCCTCGCGGGACGGGAGATTCGTTCCTACCCTCGGAACGGACCCCGCGCATCTCGTCTTGCCTCAATGGAGCCCGTCCCTCGCGGGACGGGAGATCGAGGATGTCGCGGTTCATTGTCCGCTCTCCAGTGCGGCGCCTCAATGGAGCCCGTCCCTCGCGGGACGGGAGATGATTGCTGACTGGACGTGGTGAAGATGGGCACCACAGCCTCAATGGAGCCCGTCCCTCGCGGGACGGGAGATTTCGCCAAAGTCCAGAAGAATCGAAAGAGGGCTTTGCCTCAATGGAGCCCGTCCCTCGCGGGACGGGAGATACATCACCTCGGCACCGTCCGGATGGACGCTGGCCAAGCCTCAATGGAGCCCGTCCCTCGCGGGACGGGAGATCACAGCCGTCCGCTGCTGTGTTGCGCTCTCCCGGTTCGCCTCAATGGAGCCCGTCCCTCGCGGGACGGGAGATCGGGAGCCGCCACCACCGTCGGACCACCGTGCTCGCCTCAATGGAGCCCGTCCCTCGCGGGACGGGAGATTGGAGGAGAACCCCCATCCGAAGTACTCGCTCTCGGCGCCTCAATGGAGCCCGTCCCTCGCGGGACGGGAGATCTTCGCCAACGAATCAGGATCATCCACCCCCGCCGTCGTGCCTCAATGGAGCCCGTCCCTCGCGGGACGGGAGATCTGGGGATACGGTGAACCGGTTGCCGCGCCATGGCCGGCCTCAATGGAGCCCGTCCCTCGCGGGACGGGAGATAGGGACCGATGCTCGTGTCGGCGGGGAGGTAGACCTCGCCTCAATGGAGCCCGTCCCTCGCGGGACGGGAGATCGTCATGGCGCAGATGGATACACCTGGCATGTAGCGTTGCCTCAATGGAGCCCGTCCCTCGCGGGACGGGAGATCCGTCGTGGGACGACCTTCGGTACCCGATCAGTCGAGCCTCAATGGAGCCCGTCCCTCGCGGGACGGGAGATGCGACATATCCGGCGCCGCGGCGGCGCAGGGTCGGGTAGCCTCAATGGAGCCCGTCCCTCGCGGGACGGGAGATCAGCATGTGCTCCTGGACTCTTCCGTACATGCATCTTGGCCTCAATGGAGCCCGTCCCTCGCGGGACGGGAGATTAGCTACTGACGCCTAGCTCGGTCCATGTGTCGTTCGTGCCTCAATGGAGCCCGTCCCTCGCGGGACGGGAGATTTGCTCAATGGCACGGTTGATCTCGTCAAGGTCCGAGGGCCTCAATGGAGCCCGTCCCTCGCGGGACGGGAGATTCCCCACACACACCACCCCCCCCAACTACACAGCCCGGCCTCAATGGAGCCCGTCCCTCGCGGGACGGGAGATCATTCTGCGGCCCGGAGACGCCATGCAGATCGCCGAGCCTCAATGGAGCCCGTCCCTCGCGGGACGGGAGATGACGCCATCAACGCCCTGATGTGACCGCCGTTGCGCAAGCCTCAATGGAGCCCGTCCCTCGCGGGACGGGAGATCGGCATCGGCAACGCACAGAACGCCGGATCGACCTGCTGCCTCAATGGAGCCCGTCCCTCGCGGGACGGGAGATCGGTCGGCAACGTACTGCTGAACGGCCCTGACGTAGGGCCTCAATGGAGCCCGTCCCTCGCGGGACGGGAGATCCTCTCCCTTCGTCGATGCCTGAGCGGGCGTTGAGTGTGCCTCAATGGAGCCCGTCCCTCGCGGGACGGGAGATCTGCCGCGGATGCGCTCCGTATCTCCTGGTCATGGACGGCCTCAATGGAGCCCGTCCCTCGCGGGACGGGAGATTCACTCGTACCGAGGAGAAGAAGGGCAAGTATGGCGTGCCTCAATGGAGCCCGTCCCTCGCGGGACGGGAGATACGTCGACCTCGGTATCGGGGTCGATGCCGAACGACTCGCCTCAATGGAGCCCGTCCCTCGCGGGACGGGAGATCAGTTTGCAAGTGACCTACGACCATTCGTGACACTCGGGCCTCAATGGAGCCCGTCCCTCGCGGGACGGGAGATCCCGAACGTGTCCATCGTTGCGAGGTTCTGCCACAGCCTCAATGGAGCCCGTCCCTCGCGGGACGGGAGATCTATGAGCATCCACGCAGCGGATGGTCGGTCACGCAAGCCTCAATGGAGCCCGTCCCTCGCGGGACGGGAGATCTGGTGGCTCCAAACCGACCCGCGCTCGACGACAATCCAGCCTCAATGGAGCCCGTCCCTCGCGGGACGGGAGATACCGAAGCCGCCGGCAAGGTCGCCTATCTGAGCCAGCCTCAATGGAGCCCGTCCCTCGCGGGACGGGAGATAGCACCCATCGGAATCGTAGTAAGGGCAAGGGCTACCGCATGCGATTTCGAAGACTCGAACCGTGACCGAGTGATCGGACATCTATATGGTTGTCAAGGAGCGCGGGGAGATCAGCCTACGAAGGCGTTTCGAAGGCTCCCCGGGCTCCGATCAGCGCCGGAGCCGTCAGAACACCATCGGATCATCGGGTTGATCCCCCTTGTCCAGGCCGAGGGTCTCCACTCTGCGGGGATCCCAACGGGACACCTCCCCGAGATCGAGTATGAACACCGAATCCTGCCGCTCGTTGATCAGCTCCTTGAGGCTTTGACGCATCTGGACCAGCTCGATGCCGTTGAGGTCGCATAGGAAGACCGAGAACTGGATCCGGTAGCCCCATCCTTTCATCTCCTTTCCGACCCTCCGTAGTCGGCGAGGCTCGGCGATGTCGTAACCAACGAGGTACCGGCGCCTCATCGAACCGTGAACGCCACATAGTCGTCGACATCTCCCATCAGCGCCCGGGCGAGGATGCGCATCTGAAGATGCAGCAACCGCCGGTAGGACACCCGATAGCCGAACAGCGGATGCGTCGTCACGACGTCCAAGCGCCTCTCGAACGTGGAGATCAGCTTGCTCCGGCCTTCGCGAGTCAGCCCCCACCCGTGGCGGCTACCGAGGAAATGGGCTGGACGGATCTCGCCGTTGTTGATGGCCATCAAGACGACGCTGTCGCCAACGACAGGCCGGAACTCTTCGGCGACGTCCAAGGCCAGGGCCGGCCGACCGAAGCGTGGCTGGTGATAGAGGCCCAGGTACGGATCGAGACCCACCGCAAGGGCAGCCACCGTGAGTTCCTTGACGAGAAGTGCGTACGAGAACGACAACATCGCGTTGACCGGGTCCCGTGGTGGTCGACGAGTGCGGCCGCCGAACCGGAAGAACGACGGATCCGCGCCGATCATCTGCGAGAAGGACCCGAAATAGTGTCGCGCCCCCATTCCTTCGATCCCGAGGAGGGTTGGCATCGAAGTCGCTTCCGCGGCGGATCGGATGAGAGCCCCCATGCGGACCAACGCGTCGGGCGCCGCGTCCGCGTGGCGGCGAAGCAATGTCCGCTGGTTCGTCAGCTTGCCCCCGACGAATGCCCGAGCGAAACGCAACGAGTCTGTCGCGGCGACAACGACCTGGCGCCGCCGGACCTCGACGTTCTTGCCCGGCAGTCCATGGGCGACACCTTTGAACCAGCCGCCACCGGAGAAGAACAGAATCGGGATGTCATGGGAGATCAGCGTATGGATCGCGGCAGTGCTGACCTGCACACCTCGTCCCATCAGGCAGAGCTGATCGAGGTCGATCAACCGGATCGATGCGAGCTTCTCGCCGTCCTTCCGTACTTCGACGCTATTGCCGGATATCCCGACACGCGACCCGGGCACGGTCACATACAGCGGCCGTCCATCCCAATCGGGCACCATGAGCCGCGCGGAACGACGGGGTTCCCGACCCGCCAACAGGTTGGTCTCATACGGCAGGCACAGCCCGACCAGCGCACACCGGGGACACTTCGGCGAATCGACCAGAGGCGGAGGGGGCGAAGGAGCGTCGGCGATCTCCCGAGCCCGAACGACCGCACGACGGGTCGCTTCGACGTCCGCGTCGGTGATGGGGACATCCACCCGGCGGCGCGCATCGTTGTACCAAACCACGCCCCGCGTGCAGTCATACCCTGCCTCCCGGAGAAGCATCGCCTGGGCACTGATCTGCACGCGATCGGAGGGCCACAGCCCGCCGCCGGGGGGAGGGCGACCGACCTTGTAATCGACCGGGACCGCCGTCTCTCCGTCCAATTCCACCAGGTCCAACTTGGCGGTGAGCCCGAGCCTCTCGGACGCGAGGGGCATCGCCGTGACCGCTCGCGGCCCTTCAGGCGGGCCGTCGAGACGGGGCCGGTCGACGCGGGCGTGAACGGCGAGGCCCGCCGCCGTGCGGTCCGATGGCTCGAATAGCGCGCTCACCCACATCAGATAGAACAGTCGAGGACAGTAAACCGACTCGTTGAGCATCCTCACGGGGAGCAAGGGCTGCTGGCCCATCCGATTCACCCATCTCCCACCACGACCATGGTGCCCAGACCGAAGTGGGACAGAGAGCCGAGGGTCAAGGGACCGGTCAACGGCTCGCGAAAGGTCAGCTGGACATGGAATCCCGTTTGCTGACGTCCCCTACCGAGGCTCCTCGAACGGTAGACCACCCTGGCCCGTAAGCCCACCGGCGAGATCTCATCGTCCGGGACATACGCAACCTCGACCTGATCTGGATCGGACGCCAATCCATGATGCGCCAGGTCGCGCCGAACCGTCGCCGACACGAAAGTGTGCCAGCTCTGGTGACGCTTCCGATGGCGAGGGGTGGTGAACGGCGTCAAGGTCCGCCACGTCCGGGCGGGGCCCGTCAACCGCGCATCGAGGCCCTTAGCCGGGCCGACGTACTCGATGCCGAGCCCGATCTCGGTCCCCAGACGCTTCTCCAGATGCTCGGGAACCCTCAATGACGTCATCGCCGCGACCCGCGAGGCGCTATGTGAAGCCATCCCGTTGGGAACCCAGATGAGCAGCCGATCCACGCGAGTCCCGCCCCGCAGATCGTTGAGCGGAAGGTAGTGCGCGTGCCGATGATCGGACGGGCCCGTCTCACCGAGGTGGCCATGCAACGACGGGTCATCGGCGGCTCTCCTCGTCACCGCTCGGCGGAACAGGCCCCCAAGCAACGCAGCATCACCCATCACCGGCTGTCCACGCCCGGAGACCACGAACTGAACGGCTTGCACCCGCCGCGCTGCCGGCCGGTCGTATCGCAGTCGAGCGGGTCGTGCGGAGGGTGGGACCCGATACGAGACGAAGCGGGCCTTCTCGGGCATGGAGCGGCGCTGCCGATACAGCTCGCCGGTGGTGACGGTGAGCGTTCCGAGGTCGAGCGGAACCGTGGGAACGAGCAGGTCGAGAACCTTCCCGACCTCCACCCCGGTGAGGTCGCTTGGCCCGATCGTCGCGACCGGGTCCGGGTCGCCCTCCTCTACGTTGATGGTCACACGTGAGCCGGCCCGCCCGAGGTAGGTGACGGTCGACGCGAGCTGCCGCAACACGTCGGCCTGCGCAGGCCCAACATCGGTGTCCCATTCGACAACCAGTGCGTCCCCGGGAGCCACCACCACGTCCGCCTGAATGGCCAGATCGGTCGATCGGTCCGTCAAGCGATCGGCCGAGTCGGGCAAGTAGTGGCGGGTCACCGACGTGCTGTGCCGCGGGATCCCGTATCG
>Ga0256841_1003942_pt1 | contig 10927 bp, 11 predicted proteins | sample 356308metaG_FD_185971 | JGI IMG/M metagenome (GOLD analysis project Ga0256841, IMG submission 185971) | Hydrothermal vent microbial communities from Mid Atlantic Ridge, Atlantic Ocean - 356-308 | ecosystem: Environmental > Aquatic > Marine > Hydrothermal vents | place: Atlantic Ocean: Mid...
AAACGGCAAGATCGTCATGGGTCAATCCGCAGACACCGACACGGTTGTGGCCAGTGCAAGGGCCTATATCAACGCCCTGAACAAGCTGCTGATCCGGCGCGAGAAAACAAAACCGCAAGATGCCTAGGCCTTTGCGACAAAAATAATTTACCGGCTTTGGCGGGGAATTCTGGATTTCATAATTCCAACATCTCCAACGAATATATCCACCGCCAAGGCCACCCAGTTTCAGATTCCCGACTTTTTTGTCGATTTTCGCATTTACCAAACCAAGGCAAATACTCGCTAACAAGGCAAAAAGGCGCTGACATATGCCCGCGCCCCCTTTACCCCCCCCGCAGCCCCCGCCTATAAGAAAATCCGCCCTGATGTCAGAATCGCAGGGCGATTGGTGTATCAAATGGGAAGCATTTCGCATGATTGGTCTTTCAGGGCTGTTTTCGTCCGACATGGCAATTGACTTGGGCACGGCAAACACGCTGGTCTATGTCAAAGGCAAGGGCATCATTTTGAACGAACCTTCGGTGGTGGCCTATCACGTCAAGGACGGCGTGAAAAAGGTGCTGGCCGTGGGCGAGGACGCCAAGTTGATGCTGGGCCGCACGCCGGGCAGCATCGAGGCGATCCGCCCGATGCGCGAAGGGGTGATTGCCGACTTTGATACAGCCGAGGAAATGATCAAGCATTTCATCCGCAAGGTTCACAAACGCACCACTTTTTCCAAACCCAAGATTATTGTCTGCGTGCCCCACGGCGCGACTCCGGTTGAAAAGCGCGCCATCCGTCAGTCGGTCCTGTCTGCCGGTGCACGCCGCGCCGGATTGATTGCCGAACCTATTGCCGCCGCGATTGGCGCGGGAATGCCGATCACCGACCCGACCGGTAACATGGTTGTCGACATCGGCGGCGGCACCACCGAGGTGGCCGTGCTGTCGCTGGGCGATATTGTTTACGCCCGCTCGGTGCGGGTCGGGGGCGACCGGATGGACGAAGCCATCATCAGTTACCTGCGCCGCCAGCATAACCTGCTGATTGGCGAAACCACCGCCGAGCGGATCAAGACATCCATCGGAACAGCACGGATGCCGGACGACGGGCGCGGATCCTCCATGCAGATTCGCGGGCGTGATCTGTTGAACGGCGTTCCCAAGGAAACCGAGGTCAATCAGGCCCAGATTGCCGAAGCACTGGCCGAACCCGTGCAGCAAATCTGCGAAGCGGTGATGACCGCACTCGAGGCTACACCACCCGATCTGGCGGCCGACATTGTTGACCGTGGCGTTATGCTGACAGGAGGTGGCGCATTGTTGGGGGAACTTGATCTGGCGCTACGCGAACAGACAGGGCTGGCGATTTCGATTGCCGATGAATCGCTTAATTGTGTAGCCTTGGGCACGGGCAAAGCGCTTGAATATGAAAAGCAGCTGCGCCATGTAATTGATTACGACAGCTAGGCCATTTAACGGCCACGGGAGTCCCCCTTGGCAAGGAACCGTAATACCCATACCCATTATACCCGCCCGATCAGGCGTATTCTGGTCGGACTATTGCTGTTTGTGATGCTGGCATTGTTCCTGCTATGGCGGATCGACAGCCCACGCGTGGAACGGTTTCGCGCCGCATTGGTTGACAAGTTTGTACCCGGTTTCGAATGGGCACTAGTGCCGGTAACAGCCGGGGCGGGAATGGTTGACGACTTCCGCTCCTATCAGAAAATCTATGAACAAAATCAGGAATTGCGCCGCGAATTGCAGCGCCTGAAGTCGTGGAAAGAGGCGGCCGTGCAGTTGGAACAGCAAAACGCCAAGCTGCTGGCGCTGAATTCGGTGCGGCTTGACCCCAAGCTGACTTCGGTTTCCGGCGTGGTTCTGGCCGACAGCGGATCACCCTTTCGCCAGTCGGTATTGTTGAATGTCGGATCGCGTGACGGTGTCAAGGACGGCTGGGCCACGATGGACGGGCTGGGGCTGGTCGGGCGGATATCAGGCGTTGGCAAGAATACCGCGCGGGTAATCTTGTTGACGGATTCCAACAGCCGTATTCCTGTGACGATCCAGCCATCAGGCCAGCGCGCCATTCTGGAGGGTGATAATTCTGCACGACCGCCGATCGAATTCCTTGAAAAGCCCGAACTGGTGCGCCCGGGCGATCGGGTTGTGACGTCGGGCGACGGGGGGGTGTTCCCCTCGGGGCTGTTGGTTGGACAGGTTGCCAAAGATAGCGACCGCCGCTTGCGGGTGCAACTGGCAGCCGATTATGAACGATTGGATTTCTTACGCGTGTTACGCAGTCGCAAGGTGGAAATCATCTCTGATCCTGGTGCGCTTTTGGTGGGAAAGCCCCCGACGCCTGTCATAGAATCTCCGGCCGAGGAGAACAATGATGGTTGACCCTGCCCTCAGCAAAAGATGGCTCTACTGGCTGCTTTTCATAGCGCTTTCCTATTTGATTTTTTTGATACAGCTCATTCCGCTTCAAACCATGAGTAGTGATTGTTATTCGCCCAATTTCATTTCGGGTAATTGGGGCTTATCCGGCCTAATTTCCTGCAACTTAATCATGCCAGATCTACTGGTTTGCCTATGTTTTGCCTGGGTGTTGCGCCGCCCCGACTATATGCCGGTGCTGCTGATCGCCGCCGTGATGCTGGTTGCCGACATGCTGTTTCTGCGCCCCCCCGGACTGATGGCTGCACTGGTTGTGATCGGCAGTGAATTCCTGCGGTCCCGCGCCAATGTCATGCGCGAATTACCGTTTATGCTGGAATGGGCGCTGGTTACGGGGGTGCTGGTAGCCCTGTTGCTGGGTTATCGGCTGGCCCTGATCATTGTCATGCAACCGCGCCCGTCACTATGGCTATCGCTCACATTGCTGCTGACCACCACGGCGGCCTATCCGTTGGTTGTTGCCTTTTCACGCTATGTTCTAGGGGTGCGCAAAATCGCCCCTGGCGAAGTTGACGCATTGGGGCACAGGATATGAGGCGCAGCCCAAAAGACACCGCAGAAAGCCAGCGCCGTATCACCCGCCGCGCGTTATTTTTGGGGGCATCGCAGCTGGCCTTTGTAGGAGTTCTGGGCGCCAGAATGCGGTATTTGCAGGTGGATCAAGCCGATCAATACCGTCTGCTGGCGGATGAAAACCGCATCAACATCCGCTTGCTGCCGCCCGCCCGCGGTTTAATATATGACCGAAACGGTGTGCCACTGGCAGTTAACAAACCCGTCTACCGAATTACAATCGTACGCGAGGATGCCGGCAACGTGGATGATATTGTCGCCCGACTGAATGCGCTGGTACCATTGGATCCCGAAGAGTTGGAGCGGGCCTTGGAAGAAATGAAAAGGCGCAGCCCTTTTGTGCCCATCACCATCGCTGATCGCCTGACATGGAAAGATATTGCCGAAGTTGCGGTCAACGCCCCCGCCTTACCGGGTGTTACTCCCGAGGTCGGTCTAACCCGTTTTTATCCACAATCCGATGATTTCGCCCATATCGTCGGTTATGTCGGCGCGGTGAACGAAGCGGATCTTAATCGCATCAATGATCGCGATCCACTGCTGCAAATCCCGCGATTCCAGATCGGCAAAGTGGGGGTCGAGGCCAAACTGGAAAGGGCCTTGCGCGGCAAAGCGGGCATCAAGCGGATCGAGGTGAATTCAATCGGACGGGTAATGCGTGAACTGGGCCGGGAAGAAGGTGAACCAGGTGCAAACCTGCAGCTGACCATCGACAGCGCTTTGCAAAACTATGTGCAGGCCCGACTGGAAGGTGAAAGCGCGGCCGCTGTGGTGATAGACACGGCGACGGGGGATTTGCTTGCCATCGGTTCAACCCCTGCATTTGATCCAAACAAATTTGTAAACGGTATTTCACAGGCTGATTATTCGGCGCTATTGAATGACAAATACCGCCCGCTGCCGAACAAGGCGATTCAAGGCATCTACCCCCCTGGATCAACCTTTAAGATGATGACCGCCTTAGCTGCACTGGAAGCGGGTGTGGTTACATCGGAAGACACCGTAAAATGCAAAGGCTTCGTCGAAGTTGGGGGCCGCAAGTTCCATTGCTGGAAACGGAGTGGGCATGGCAACGTCAATCTAAAGAATAGCCTGAAGAAATCATGTGATGTTTTCTATTACGAAATGGCCCAGCGCGTCGGGATCGAAAAGATTTCCGAAATGGCCCGCACATTCGGGTTTGGCACCAAATTTGACATCCCTATGTCCTCGGTCGCCAAAGGGCTGGCCCCGACCAAAAGCTGGAAATTAGAGCACCGTGGCAAGGAATGGGTGATCGGGGATTCCCTGAATGCTGCAATCGGGCAAGGGTTTGTATTGTCGTCACCCATGCAACAGGCACTGATGGTGGCGCGTCTGGCCACAGGGCGCGCAATTCTACCTAGGTTGATCAAATCGGTAAACGGTGCGGAAACGCCCGTTCATTCAGGCGAACTGATGAATATAAATGAAAACAACCTGCGGCTGGTGCGCAAGGGTATGTTTGCCGTGGTGAACGAAACCGGTGGCACGGCTTTCAGGTCACGCATCCTGACAGATGATATGCGCATGGCCGGTAAAACCGGCACCAGTCAGGTTGGCAACAAAGTGGTGCGCAACCGTGATGTGGAATGGGAAAAACGCGACCACGCCTTGTTCGTTTGCTTCGCCCCCTTTGACAATCCGCGCATCTCTGTTTCGGTTGTCGTAGAACACGGCGGCGGCGGCTCCAAGGCGGCGGCGCCTATTGCGCGTGACATTGCTTTGCAGGCGCTTTATGGCGAGCTCCCCCCGCTTAAAGCATATCCCGAACGCGACCGCTGGCGCATCCAGCAGGAACAAAAGAACCTGAACCTGCGCGATCCAGACACTACCAATGATGGAAGCGATCAGGCATGAGTTATCTGGAACACAATGTCAAAAGCGTCCCTACGGGGCTGCGCAAAATCCTGCATCTGAACTGGCCTGTTATCTTGCTGCTAACTGCTATTTCGGGGGTTGGATTCCTGATCCTGTATTCCGTTTCTGGCGGGTCGATGTCACCCTGGGTCGAGCCACAAATGAAGCGCTTTGCGCTGGGTATGGGGTTGATGTTCTTTATCGCCATGGTGCCAATATGGTTTTGGCGCAATATGTCGGCGCTGGCCTATCTGGTGTCTATAGTGTTGCTGTTGGCTGTGCATTTCTTTGGTACAGTGAATATGGGTGCGAAACGCTGGATTGACCTGGGGTTTATGGTGTTGCAACCGTCCGAGCTGGCGAAAATAACGTTGATCATGGTTTTGGCGGCGTATTACGACTGGCTGGATATCAAGAAAACATCACGCCCGCTTTGGGTGTTTATTCCCGTGCTGATCATCATGGTCCCGACCGCACTGGTGCTGAAACAACCCGATTTAGGCACCGCAATTTTGCTTGTAGCAGGCGGTGGTATCGTCATGTTTCTTGCCGGTGTCAGCTGGTTTTATTTCGCGGCCGTCATCGGCGCGATCGTTGCCGGCGTTACTGCGATATTCCAGTTCCGCGGCACTGAATGGCAGTTCCTGAAGGATTACCAGTACCGCCGGATCGACACCTTTTTAAATCCGGAATCTGATCCATTAGGGGCCGGATACCATATCACCCAGTCAAAAATCGCGCTGGGGTCTGGCGGTTTCACGGGGCGCGGATTTATGCAAGGCACCCAAGCGCGACTGAATTTCCTGCCGGAAAAACACACCGATTTTATTTTCACCACACTGGCCGAGGAATTCGGTTTTCTGGGAGCGATGTCTTTGCTGGGCCTATATACGCTGATCATCATATTTTGCGTCGTGTCAGCAGTAAAAAACAAGGATCGCTATGCGTCTCTGATAACCCTCGGAGTGGCGGCCACGCTGTTTTTATTCTTTGTGGTCAATATGTCGATGGTGATGGGGTTGGCCCCTGTTGTCGGGGTACCTTTGCCGCTGGTGTCCTATGGCGGGTCTGCCATGCTGGTGCTGCTGATCGCCTTTGGCCTGATGCAGAGCGCCCACGTCCACCGCCCACGCTAAATGCTGGCATTACGGATCAATGCCAGCACCGGATGATCCTCCTGATGGGTGCGGCACAGCAGGCCGGTTTCGCGCACTTCCTTACCGATGTGTTGGAAATTCATATCGGGGAACCTCTGGGCCAATCCTGCCCAGTTTGGCACCACAGCCAAGCCCAACCCGCTTTGCACCATGATGGCGATGGTTTCCAGCGCATCCAGCTCGCATAAAATCTTCGGGGCCTCGCATATTTTCTTAACCCCGCGCCAGCACAGCGCCCCGCCCCATGATTTGCGATTGTAGACGATAAACGGCGTATCCTTGCCCAGCGTGCCGATCATGCCGACAGGCTCGCGCACCAACCCCGCAAAGCGTTGCGATTTCGGCAAGGGGAACGGCGGGGCTACACAGATCACTGCGTCCAGTTCCCCGTCCTGAAATGCGCGGTATAGTTGGGCCGAGGTGCCTGGGTGGATCTCAAGCTCGACCGCCGGCATCTGTTGATGCACCTGCCGTATGATCTGGGGCATATAATCGGTCAGTGCTGTTGAAATGGCCCCCAGCCGGAACCGCCCTGCCTCTGTGGTTTTGCTGAGGGACAGGGTTAACGCCTGCCCTTCCTCCAGCACCCGCCGGATGTGTGGTAGCAGGCGCAGACAGGTGGGGGTGGGTTGCACGCTGCGACCCGCGCGGCGCAACAGCTCCACACCCAGTTCCGCCTCGAGCGCCTGCAAGCGCTGGCTGATAGCCGGGGCGGTGATGCCTTCATGGCGGGCGGCGGCGGCAATGCTGCCCTGTTCAACAACGGCCACCAATGATTTCAGAAACCGTAAATCCATAAGCAATACTTATCTCTGAAAAAAGAATAACAAGATAGTCTTTTTATTGCATGCCGTTATACAGTCTGTATCAAAGCCACACAGCCAAAGGACGCAAGACATGTCAATCTTCCACCTTGCCTATAACGTCACCGATCTGGATCAGGCCCGCGGTTTTTATGGCGGCGTTCTGGGATGCGAGGAGGGGCGCAGCACCGATACATGGGTTGATTTCAACTTTTTCGGCCACCAGATTTCGCTGCATCTGGGCAAACCCTTTGAAACCCGCACGACTGGCAGGGTGGGTGATCATATGGTGATGATGCCGCATCTGGGTGTTGTGATGGGGATGGATGAGTGGCAATCCCTGGCCGACCGCCTGACGGATGCAAGCACCGAATTTGTGATCCCGCCGACCCTGCGTTTTGCCGGTCAGCCAGGCGAGCAAAGCACGATGTTCTTTCTGGACCCGTCAGGCAACCCGATCGAAGTCAAGGGATTTGCCAATATGGCCGGAGTATTCGCCACATGACCACCATCCTGTTTGCTGCCGGTTCCGAACGCTGGGCGGAATACGAAACCCCGTTACGCAACGCGCTGGGTGCGCTGGGGCTGGACTATACTCTGTCGCCGGAATCGGATGATCCGGCGCAAGTGGATTACATCATCTATGCGCCCAATCCGGCGCTAACCGATTTCACCCCGTTTACCAATGCCAAGGCGGTTCTAAGCCTTTGGGCCGGGGTGGAACGAATCGTCGACAATGAAACCCTGACCATGCCGCTGGCCCGAATGGTGAATGACGGTATGACCGAAGGCATGGTGGAATGGGTGGTTGCCAATGTGTTGCGCCATCATCTGGGGCTGGATCGTTATGTGTTGAACCCGCCCCATGAATGGGCACCGCGCGTGCCACCGCTGGCGCGGGATCGCAAGGTGGCGGTGCTGGGTCTGGGAGCGCTGGGGCAGGCCTGTGCGCGGGCGCTGGCGGAGCTGAATTTCGACGTAACCGGCTGGAGCCGCCGCCCCAAGGACATTGTGGGGATCACTTGTCTGTCAGGTGATGACGGGTTGGAGCAGACCCTTGCGCGGGCGGAAATTATGGTGTTGTTGCTGCCGTTGACAACGGATACCGAAAACCTGCTGAACGCACAGCGGCTGGCGCAGATGCCCGCCGGGGCGGTGGTGATCAACCCCGGACGTGGCCCTTTGATTGATGACGATGCCCTGCTGGCGGCGCTGGATAGCGGCCATATTTCCCACGCCACGCTGGATGTGTTCCGCAAGGAGCCTCTGCCAGCGGATCGCCCCTACTGGACGCATCCGAAAGTCACCGTCACCCCGCATATCGCTTCGGATTCCCGCACAGACAGTGCGGCCCAGGTGATTGCCGAAAACATCCGGCGGGGCGAGACCGGCGAGCCATTGTTGCACCTGGTTGATCGCGGCGCGGGGTATTAAGACGACCGGCTGTTTTCTTTAAAAGAAAACAGATCGAAATCTTTGCAAGATTTCGAGGCCCTCATCGCAAGATTGGTGGATTTTCCGGATCACGTCCTGGTGCGGCGGGGCTGTGGGTTGCCAGCTTCTTTTCCGGCAGGTCAAACCGTAAACCGTTATTCTGAAAGGCACTGCACAGCGGATCGTGCCCAGCAAAGAACGCCACATCCAGCGGAGTTTCAAAGCCACTGAAACTGACGGCCTCGCTGACCGCTTTGGCCAAGGCCCCCTCGGCTCCAGAAAGCACATCGATGATCGCCAGCATATGCCCGTTGTTGTCACCCTCGTATTCAACAGCCACAAGATAGGCGGTTTTGGCCAGTCCGGCGGCGATGGCCAGCTTGCTGTCCAGCGCGGCCAACAGAGTTTCGGGGACGCCTGCGGGGGCCGAAAAGGCAACAGGTTTGGCCTGAATTTCGTCTGGCGTTTCATCCAGTATCTCGCCCAGCCACGCCATTGCATCCACCGGTATAAGAATCGACGACGGTGCCACCCCGAGGTTCACAGCCAGCCCGATCCCTTGTCCTGCCAGCATCCGGGCGGCCATGCGTCCCGACATGGTGGCATGGTGGGCGGCGCCCTGGACAAATTCAGCCAACCGTTCCTCGCGATCGAACGCCAGCACATATTTTACACCATCTACCTCGAACTCTTCGGGTTTGATGGTTTCCCCCTGTGCCTCGGCTTCCAGCAGAATAAACAACTCGCAGTCGGCTAGCCGCTCAAAGAACCGCAAACGCAATGCCGCGTCATCAGGTGCGGATTGCATAGTGGCATGGGCCGTATCAAGCGGAGTTGGGTCAGTCATCCAGAACCTCTATTACACGGGTTTTCCTGATCCAGCCTCTATTGTGCCAAGACGGGTGAGGCAAGAGAAATACAACAGGCAACCTTGAACTGACCGCGTATGCCACGCAAGCGAACCGGCAGTTTCGAGAGGAGATGCGCCTCTACCCTATTCGTAAAACCCAAGTTGGTTTTTGCTGATTTTATAAACTTTCAAGTATTAAATCCGGCGGTCTACTGAATCCCGTGACAAGCAGACCATTTGGCAGGTCGTTGCTTTCAATTTTATGCATACTGACCCTGGAACCATACCCATGTTGCTGCCAGCGTCGATTTAACCGGTCACGCAGTGTTTTTATCGGAGTTTTGATCATCAATGTAATATCGAAAAATTCTGCGAGCCTGTCCCATGGAGGTATGTCCAGCAGTAGATAGTTTCCTTCTATCACAACATAGTTACATGACCGGGGGATCAGATAGGCCCCCGCACGAGCGACTTCGATATGGCGATCGAACTTGGGCACAGCTATAGTTTCGGCCGTATTCTCGCGTATCCGGCCCAACATATGAGCCAGGCCGTCTACGTCAAAAGTATCCGGCGCACCTTTGCGTTCTAGCCGGCCCATCTGGCGTAAAACGCTATTATCATAGTGATATCCGTCCATCGACAGCATCGCCGCACAAGAATCTCTTGATGTGTTCAGTTTGCTGACCAGTTCAGTGGCCGCCGTCGTTTTTCCGGAACCGGGTGGGCCGGCAATTGCAATAATGATCCGTTTATTAACCCGTTGTTCCAATAATTGAACGGCCAAAGCATTTAGATCGGTTTTATCAGTCATGCTCAGGTTTCTGGACTAAAGTCTGTATCCGGCGCCGCTTTGGCACCGGTCATAAAGGCAACCGCGTCGGGCATTGTGTATTCTTGCGGGTTGATTACGCACAGCCGTTTGCCCAACCGGTGGATGTGAATCCGGTCGGCCACCTCGAATACTTGCGGCATGTTATGGCTGATCAGGATGATCGGGATGCCGCGGGATTTAACATCAAGGATCAGTTCCAGCACGCGCCGGGATTCCTTGACCCCGAGCGCGGCAGTGGGTTCGTCCAGTATAATCACCTTGGAGCCAAACGCCGCCGCCCGCGCAACGGCCACGCCTTGGCGTTGGCCACCTGACAGGGTTTCTACGGTCTGTTTGATGTTCTGGATGGTCATCAGCCCCAGTTCGGTCAGCTTGTCACGGGCCAGTTTTTCCATTCTGGCGCGGTCAAGCTGGCGCAGCACTTTGCCACGAAACCCCGGTTTGCGCAGCTCGCGTCCCATGAACATATTGTCAGCAATCGACAGGGCTGGTGACATGGCAAGCGTTTGGTAAACCGTTTCAATCCCGACGTTGCGCGCATCAATTGGCGAAGTGAAGGATGTCTTTTCGCCTTCCAGAAAAATCTCGCCTTCATCCGGGGCCAGGGCCCCGCAGAGTGCCTTGATCAGGGTGGTTTTACCCGCACCATTGTCGCCGATCACCGCAAGAATTTCACCGGGGTACAGATCAAAATCGCAGTGGTCCAATGCGGTCACGCGACCATAGCGTTTCACCAGATTGCGGGCTGTCAAGATAGGGTCCATTATGCCGACGCCTTTCTGATCCACTGGTCCAGCGCCACCGCTGCGATGATCAGCACGCCGATCAGCAGGAAGGTCCATTGCGCGTCCGCCCCAAGCAGGCGCAGGCCAAGGGTGAACACCCCGACAATCAACGCGCCAAACAACATTCCCATGATCGAGCCGCGCCCGCCAAACAATGATATTCCG
>Ga0256841_1003943_pt1 | contig 10927 bp, 8 predicted proteins | sample 356308metaG_FD_185971 | JGI IMG/M metagenome (GOLD analysis project Ga0256841, IMG submission 185971) | Hydrothermal vent microbial communities from Mid Atlantic Ridge, Atlantic Ocean - 356-308 | ecosystem: Environmental > Aquatic > Marine > Hydrothermal vents | place: Atlantic Ocean: Mid...
GTAATAACGGGTGATAACGAGATGATTGGAAAAATTAAATAAGCCGGTCCGTTTTTAATAGCACCGGTAAACAAAACCAATTGTCCACCGGCGCCTAATAAACCAATCATCATGCCATAAAAAACAGATTTTTTATCATGTTCTACTTTCCAATTTACATTTTTCAATGTAAAGAAAGCAGGAACAAGCATCGTTATTGCCCAAATCATAAAAATTAATGTGCCCGGAAATCCTGCTTTTTCAGGTATTTCCGTGAATGCTCCCCAAACACCCCAAAGAACCACCGTCAATAGAGCATAATATATCCACTTATTATTTTTCTGATTCATCTTTGTAGCTTGAAATTATTGCATATTTATTATTAATCCGTCTGCTGGTGGTGTATTGGGTGCAGGATTATCAGGCATTTTACCCGGTATCCAACCATTTTCATCCCAGTTGGGATCACTTGTCCAAGCAACAATTTTTATAATATCTACACCATTTAACGCAGGTATTAATGTTCGTGAAACAGCAAATTCTATTTTTATAGTCGTTCCTTGTGCTTGATAAGTTCCGTCAATTTGAGCTCCTTCGGTATTATTTTCATCATAAATCCATTTGGTATCCCAATCGGTCCCTGTAGGATCATATGTGGCAAAATCTAAAAAATAATCATCATTTCCCACTCTATTGGCAGAGAAACCATTCTCAATAAGAATTTCTCCACCTCCAAAATTCGGCCAAATACTGTATGGGAATCCGGTTGTTTGCGAAGGATCTACATCAATAAGCATATCAAATATTTGTCCATCTGTAGATGAAGGGGTATCCACTTCCAAGTAAAAATAAATATAATCACTATCATAATCATATTTAAAATGAGTAACTACGCCGTGTTCATATTGTGGATTGGGTATATAAGCATCATCAATCGATTGCCAGTCTGCAAATGAATTATCATTCAAATCAATATTTGAACTTTTGTCAATTCTAATTTTTGTAAAAACAGAATCTTTATTATCTCCATCTGTTACTGTCAATGTTACATAATATATTCCTTTGGCAGTATAATCATGGCTTGGATTTTCTTCCGTTGAAGTAGTATTGTCTCCAAAGTCCCAGAGATAGGTTCCGTGCATGCTCGATTCGTTGTGAAATTGAACATGATAACTATTTGCTTCATAACTGAAAAGAACTTTTGCATCAGCTATTGATTCTATACTTTCTGTGCGTTTACAAGATGTTAATATACTTGTAAAAACTGCAATTGTAATAATTAAAAAACTAAACTTTTTCATAACATTTATTGATTTTGAACACAAAGATTGTTGGTTAATATTTCATCTATTGGAATATAATATAATATTTTTGGCGAATTGTAATCTATAACTAAATTATCATATCCACTTGTAGGGGGATTATCAAGGTCTATATCGCTAACACTTAAACCCGGAATATGGTATCCCCAATATTTTCTTTCGATATTTTTATGATTTCTAATCAAATCAAATAACCTATGACCTTCGAAAGCCAATTCCATTCTTCTTTCCGTAAGAACAACATCCAGCAATGTTTGTCCCGGCGGTACAGAAGTTATGAGGTCATTACTCAATCCTCTGTTGCTTCTAATCATATTTACATCAGCCAGAGCTTCACTATCATGTCCACCTTGTTTTGCATAGGCTTCGGCTCTGTTAAGGTAAACTTCCGCCAATCTTAACATTACCGGTGAACTTAAATTCGGATCTCCATCTTGATAGCTGAATTTTTTTATATAATAAACTTCAATTCCATTTTTTAGATCAACATCTCCGTTACCATCAAGTTTAGGTTCAATCAAACTTTTTCTAACATCATTTGGTGATAGTAAATCCAGATATGGAGGTGATGCAAATTCCTCGCCCCAACCGGAGTTTCCATCGCTATAAATCATTGAAGCAATCGAACCGAATTTTCCTCTATTATCGGCAGTAGTAAAGGCAATAGCCCAAATGGTCTCATCGCTATCCAACGTATGCGTATAATAGGTAGGGAAATTAGCAGATGTTTCCAAACTATACTTACCGGAATTAATCACTTTATTTGCATATAAAATAGTATTGGCATAATCATCTTTATACAGATAAACACGAGAAAGTAAAGCCCAAGCTGCTTCTTTTGAAGCGTATTCACGTCCTCTATCCATATTCATATTTTGTGCGGCATTTTGCAAGTCGGAGATGATTTGATTATAAGTTTCTTCAACAGTACTTCTTGCTTTATTTGCAGGTTCTGTTGTTGAGAGTCTAAGTACGACACCTAAATTGGTATTTGGATCTCCTACATTGTATTGATAAGAATAAAATTTAACCAAATTAAAAGTAACAAAAGCTCTTAAAAAATAATTTTCTCCCAATAATTGCTTATCCATATCGGATAGATTATTTTTTTCTTCCAAACTTTTTATTACGGTATTTGCTCCACTGATAATTTTATAGGATACATACCAGAAATATCTCGAATTCGATTGACTGGGTGAATGTGTATAAGTAAAGCTATAATATAACGGATCTTCTGTTACCTGTCCACAAACTATATCATCAGCTGCAAAATCGGACATTTGAAAATATTGTCTTAAATAGTTATTATTATCATCAACAATTCCGTTAAATTCAATACCATCTTTAAACAAAGAATAGTTACCGTCTGTAATTAATTTCATTCCGTCCGGATTTTGTTCAAGAATATCAGTAGTAAGACTATCCGACGGTGAAAAATCCATTTTGACACATGATGTTATGGTGCCTATGATTATTATTAAATAAATTAATTTTTTCATGATTTTTCTATTTTTTAAAATTTAACATTTAGATTGAATAAAAATTGCTTGTTATTGGGATATTTGAAGTCAGATACTCCGGGCATTTCCCAATCATTTCTGTTGATATTTACCTCAGGATCTTGCCCCCAATAATTTGTATAAGTAAATAAATTATTTGCTGAAACCCCTACTGTTAATTCTTTGAGTTTTAAGAATGATAACCATTGGGTAGGTAAATTATATTGCAAACTTACGGTTCGGAGTTTTATAAAATTTCCTTTTTCTAAAAATCTAGACGAAGGTTCTTTTGATAAGGCATTGTTTTGCATACTTGGATGTGTAGCATCATCACCCGGTTTTTCCCAACGAGACCAGTCGGGTTTCATTTTCATATTATTGTAATAAGGTTCATGTCCATCATTATCCATAAATGTTCTAGTAAAATTATAGATATCATTTCCGAATTGATAAGTAAGATTTGCATAAAATGTAAATCTTTTAAATTGTAGATTTGAAGTAAATCCACCGGTAAAATCAGGTAAGGCATGTCCAACTTTTTGATAAGTTGCTTCGTTGTAATCTGTCGTCGATGTTCTACCGGTTACGTTTCCTTGATTATCATAAGTTACTTTTTCCCATAATGGACCGCCTGTATTTTTATCAACTCCTAACCATTTTGGCAAATAAAATGTATAAAGTTCGTCGCCATTTTCATAGATTTGAGTAATTCCGTTGATAGTTATTTGAAAGGGTGTATCAATACCGGTTAAAGTATTGCTATTTTTAGAAAAGTTAAATCCTGTTGTCCATTTAACATTTTTGGTATTAATATTTTTTGTAAACAGGCTTATTTCTATACCTTTATTTATAATTTCTCCGTTATTTTCATATCGATATTCAAAACCTTGAGATAGCGGTTGAGGAATTCTAAGAATTAAATCTTTGGTGGTGTTTTTATAAACATCAACCGATAAATTAATTCGTTTGAATAAACCAAAATCGACACCAAAATTTAATTGATGTTTTTTCTCCCAAGTCAGATTAAGATTTTCTACTTGTGAAGGTGTTGCGGCTGTATGTCCGTTGTAATGTGAGCTTAAATCGAACAATCCCAAAAATTGGTGTTCACCTATATTGGGATCTCCGGTAATACCAAAACTGGTTCTCACTTTAAACAAATCAATCCACTTGATATTTTTCATAAAAGATTCTTTATTGATTTTCCACGAAGCTGATATGCCCGGAAAGTAGGCAATTCTATGTGTTTTTGGAAAATTTGATGCTCTATCTATCCTATATGAAGCGGTAAGATAGTATTTTCCATCATAATTATAATTTACTTGGGACAAAACCGATTCAACTGCTCCTTGTCCATCTGATCCCCTTACTTTGGTAACAGTTGAAATAGCAGATGGTGCTTCCAATCCAATTGGTATTCCGGTTCCTTCAATACTGGAAGTTTCCCAGTAGTTTCTTGATAATTCGTATCCAACCAATCCGGAAAATGAATGTTTATCAAAATTTTTGTTTACGCTCAAAATATTTGTAGTGATTCCTTCATATCCGGTATTTTTTTCTTCATTCAAAAACCCTTTATTATAATATGTACCTGCGGCAAGTGCAGAAACAAAATTATGTCCTTTATCGGTGTACATACTTATTCTATTAGTTGTTTTGAAGCTAAGCCAATTGGTGAGTTTTACATTGAAATTCAAATCGTATGATACCCCGAAGCCATTATATCTATGGGAAGAGTTTTTTTGATCATGAAACGGATTAATATGATCTCTTGATATCCAATCTTGTGTATTTCCATCAACAAAACGGGGTGAGCCGTCGGAATTAAAAGGATTATCCCAGGGTACACCCAGATAGGCGTATAACATGTCCATATAGTCATAGGAGTTTCCTTTGGAAGTTCCGACACTAATATTATTATTCATTTTTATCCGATTATTAAATCTGTATTCCGTATTTGTTCTAAATTTTACGGAGTTGAAATCAGTGCCCATAAAAGTTCCTTGATCTTGTGTATATGATCCACTAATATAATAGGTCAATTTTTTTCTATTTCCTTGTGCAGATAAATACGTTTTGTTATAAAAAGCGGGTTTGAAGGCATTATGAACCCAATCGAAATTTCTTTTACTCAATTCGCGTGGATAATCTTGAAAAAAACGAATTTTGTCAATTTCGTGAAGATTTGGATCTCTATATAATTCGGCACTCCAATTATAAAACTCGGTTCCGTTCATCATTTCAATGTTTCCGTGGTCGGCATATTTATACCCTATGTTATTTTTGAACTCAAATTGAGTTTTTCCCGATTTTCCTGACTTGGTTTTAATAATAATTACTCCATTATTGGCTCTTGAACCATACATTGCAGTTGCACCTGCATCTTTTAATACGGTAATTGAAGCAATATCATCCGGATCAAAAGAACCTCCGATAATACCATCAACCACATATAAAGGTTCCGCATCAGTACTGCTAATACTGGAAATACCACGTATTCTTACTTGTGCACCCGAACCCGGTTCTCCACTGTTTTGAATTACTTGAACACCAGCTACTTTTCCTTGTAGCAAACTTCCAACATCATCTGCCGGAGCATCGTTTAATTTATGTTCATCTAATGAAACAACTGCACTTGAAATATCACTTCGTTTTACAGAACTATAACCAACTAAAACGACTTTGTCTATGGATTGTGCCGTAGGTTTCATTTTTAGTTTTAAATTTTTTGGCACAACATCAATGAAAACTTCCTGGGTTTTGTACCCAAGATAACTAAAAACAATAGTTTGTCCTTGTTTTACATCATTCATTTCAAATCTACCGTCAAAATCCGTTACGGTTCCTTTATTATTGTCTTTTAAAAGGACATTAACTCCCGGCAATGGTGAATTATCTTCATCAAAGACAATCCCCTTTACTTGTGCTTTTATACTATTTACCAATAGCAAAAGCAAAATTGTCAACAAAAATTTTATTTGATTTTTCATAGTAAATATAATTTAATGTTTAATTATTGATTGTTAATATTTTTTTTGAAATTAGATTTGTTATTGCATCAATTGATGGCGGAAATGTTTTTCTTAAATCAATTTCATCTGATTTGTTCAATTCCTGTTTTATGGTTTTGGTAAAAATATTTTTGATTTCCGTGGCAACATTAATTTTGTTTATGCCGTTTGCGACTGCCATTTTCAAATCTGCGTCCGGTATTCCGGAGCCACCATGTAAAACCAATGGTATTTTTACTGCTTTTTTTATTTCTTTCAGTCTTTCAAAGTTTAGTTTAGGTGTTCCTTTATAAAAGCCGTGAACTGTTCCTATTGCAACTGCTAGTGAATTAATGCCGGTTTCTTTAACAAATTTTATCGCATCATTTACTTCTGTATATCCTTTTTTGTTTGTGTTTTGTCCCAGTTTTGGAATATATCCTAATTCGGCTTCAACATTTGCATTGTAATGTTCGGCATATTCAACAACTTGTCGGGTATTTTTTATATTTTCGCTCAAAGGAAGTTCGCTTCCGTCATACATTACCGAATCAAATCCCGCATCCAAACATCTTTTTGCCAATTGTACACTTGCTCCGTGGTCCAGATGTAACCAACCTTCTACTTGATAATACTTTAGTGCTGTCCTTGCCATATTAACTGCGATTTCCAAACCCATATAATCAATTGAACTTTGGGTTAATTGAAGTATGATACTACTTTTTGTTTGTTTAGCCGCTAATAATACACCTTTGAGTGTTTCAAAGTTGTAAAAATTGGTCGCTAATATTGCTTTGTTCTCTTTATTCAACTGCGAGAATTTTTCAATCATCGTCATAATTGTCTATTTAAAAGTTCATTTCTCAATAATGATATTTTTTCAATATCCTTAAAAGCTCCTGTTCCACCTTCGCCTTGTGTATTTATTGCTCCTGCTATGGTTCCTTCCAACACACAAGTTTCCAGGTCATTTTTATTGATATATTCTTTAAGAAAACCAGCGTTAAAACTATCACCTGCTCCAATTGCATCTACAATGTTCTCCATTATGAACGCCGGTTGATAAAATTGTTTTTCAGGTGCAAAAGCATGTACTCCATTTACAGAATCTTTTACAATTACAATGTTTGCATATTTTTTTACGGATTGGTATGCTTTGTCAATCGTTTCTTTTTTTGTGATTCTTAAAAATTCTTCTTTATTAGGTAAGAAAACATCTACGTAAGGCAATAATTCTTTTGTAGAAATATTCCATTTTTCGTCAGGATCCCATTGCGTATCCAATGAAGTGGTCAATCCTAAATTCTTGGCTCTTTTGAATAGAGTTGTTATTCCTTTTAGCAATGATTTTTGCATAAAAATTGAACTAACATGTAAATGTTTTGCTTGCATCAAAACTTCATCGCTGATATCTTCTTGCTTCATTACGGACATTGCTCCCGGAAATGTAACCATAGCTCTGTCATTTCCGTAACTCATAGCTATAGTTGCTCCTGTTTTGTCTTCATCCGATATGATAATGTTTTCCGTACTTACATTAGATTTTTTTAATGATTTTAGAACAATTTCGGCAAAAACATCATTTCCCAACATACCGAAAAATGATACATTGGCACCCAAGATGCTCAAATTGTTAGCTAAAATTGCAGAACTGCTTCCTAATGTTAAAACCATATCTTCCGAAAATATTTCTTTGCCTATTTCAATTGGTTTGTTTACATTATATAAGATAAGATCAACATTGAGTTCTCCTACAACCAATACATCATATTTATTGTGTTGTTTCATCATAGTTTATCGTTTAAATTTACCAAATTAAAGCTGTAAAAATATTTGTCCATTGCTTGTTCAATTTTTGATAAAACAATGAATTCTGCATCATATCCGTTTCTATTGATATTTTCATATAAAATTTTTCTAGCCACAATAACTTCCGGATTTTGCCATATATATCTACAACCGGTTTTTATTAACCATTCTTGTCTTTGCGGAGTGTTCTTATAAAAATCTTTTGGATTTTCATCAGGTGATAACCACTTTTGCCATCTATTGGATTGGATTACATGATTCCAAAGTATCTTTTTGATATTCGATTTTTTTACTATTAAATTTTTATTATAAAGCTCCTCTTCAATTTGAGCAAGTTCCATCAATCCTTCATACTCTTTTTCGGTAAATTCAGGTCCTACGTTTGCTCCACCCATTCCGGATAGAGGATAATCCTCGGGGTTATCAACATTGTCGGAGTAATGCCCTTTGATAACACTTCCATAATTTCTACAAATTGCCGTTACTTCTTTTGCCACTTCTTTATCAAACAAAGTTGTATGCAAATCCGTTCCGACTTTTGCAACTACCAATGCAGGAAAAACATAATCGATTTTGTGTTTTATCAATCCTTCTTTTAAAAGTTTCAGAAATTTTTCAAAAACTTGATAATTAGCCAAACCGCCATGCACTTCTTCTGTTCCTACTTCGTATGATATGGGTGGATAATTGTGTTTTTTTCTAAAATTTTCCGCATGTACGATTAATTCAATTGTTCTTTCGGCAACTACTTCAATATCAATTATTTCTCCTTTTTTTAATGTAATATCAATCGTAGGATCAACGTGTAACAAATCATAGCCAGCGACTATTGATGCTTCAAATGATTTTTTTACACTATCCATCGCTTCTTTGTAGGACAAATTTTGTTGCCGATGTTTGTCTTTCAACCAAGGACCGCCATGATCAACAGCTATCATTATTGGTCCTGTATAATTGATAGCTGTTGCTTCTTGACGAATAATTTTGACAAACTCTTCTTGGTTAAAATTGGTATATCCTCCATCAATATCAACTTGGTTTAATGTGGCGGCAAATTTTATAGGTGCATTACATCGCTTGGCACTTCGCAAGGATGCTTTTATTACGGATATGGAATTAGGACACGCTGCAAAAATAGTTCGTGGTTTATCACCATTTTTTTGTAGCTCATCAATTCTTTGTAGAATATAATCTACAAGTCCGATATTCAGTTCTTTTATTTTATTTCTAATTTCTTTATTCATTATTTATATATTTTTACTCCTTTTACTACTCTGTGTATTGCTCCCGATTTTGAAGGACTATCGGGATTATAACCTAAAAATTCCGATTTGTATGTAGCTAATAGTTGAATAGTTGTTAAACCTGCTATACTTAAATATGCATCATCAAGTTGATAATTATTATAATCAAAAATAAAATTTACATCTAATAAATTATCTATTTCATCGGAAATAGGTTTATTGAATATGCCAATGCTTAATTTCGGATTTTGTGATTGATACACAGATTTGACCAAATCATATTCATAGAGACGGACATTTTCATTATTTGAAAAAAAGTAAACAACCAAAGTATTGTTGTTTAAAACAACTTTGGGACCGTGTCTAAAACCCAGAAATGAATCGAATTTCGAGATAATTTCACCGTCGGTTAATTCTTGCAATTTCAAATGAGCTTCACGCGCAACCCCCAACCTGGGACCCGAACCCAAAAATACTGCTCTATCATAAGGAATCTCGGAAATATTTTTTAATAAAGTATCATTTTTTTTTAAAAAATCATCAACGCTATCCGATAATTGTTGGATTTTGTTTTTTTGTTCATCTATTTTATCCAATCTTCCTATTAAAATTGCAATCAAAGCCATTGAAGTAACGCTACTGGTCATCGCTAAACTTTTATCGTTGGTCTCTTCCGGTAATATGATAGTATAAATATTATCATTTTTTGGGATTTTAGCTAATTTTCCATTTGAATTGCAAGTAATTATCAAATGTTTAATGTTTTTTGAATAATTATTAGCAAATTCAATAGCGGCTAAACTCTCCGGACTATTTCCCGATCTTGCAAATGAAACCAATAAAGTTTTTTTATTGGCATTTATGTAATTTTTGGTATGGGTTACAATCTCTGTTGACGAAACCGCTTTGCAGGATACCGATGTATCCTCTTGAAAAATCGGCGCAACAATTTCACCTACAAAATATGATGAACCGGCTCCGGTAAAAATTACTTCATACTCGCTTAAATCTTTTAAAAACATTTTTAAATCATCCGCTTGATTATCTATCAACTTCCAAAGTTTTTTCCATACGGACGGTTGTTGATAAATTTCCTTTAAAGTAAAATATGTTTTTCTCATAATCATAACTTTCAAATACTTTCGTTTTTGTAATATGAGCAAATATATATAATAAAAAATTAAAAAACAAAACTTTTATAGCTTTTGTTTCAAAAAAAAATATTTTTTCAATTTGCTTTTGTAACTTTGCAGAAAGAATCATTATTAATATAATATGAAATCAGATAACAATTTGTTGCATCGGAGAAATGAGATATTAAATATGCTTAATGAACAAGGAGAGTTGAGTGTAAAGGATTTAAGTAAAATTTTTAAAGTCAGTGAAGTTTCTATACGAAATGATTTGACTTATCTTGAAAAGAAAGGTTTATTGATAAGAAATCACGGGGGTGCAATAAAAAATCAATCTATTAATTTTGATTTGAATTTGACCGAACGAATCAAAAGATTTCATAAAGAAAAAAATAAAATAGGTAAACGTGCATCCAAACTTGTTAAGGACAATTATAAAATTATTATGGATTCGGGTTCAACAACTATTGAAGTAGCCAAACATTTGGTCGATTTTAATAATTTAAAGATCATTACAAACAGCTTGCCAATTGCCTATATTTTGGGTGAAAATAAAAATATTGAAGTGATTATTCCCGGTGGCGTATTAAGAGGTAAAATGAAATCTCTTAAAGGTAGTTTGGTCGAAAAAAATATATCTATGTTCAATTGTGATATTGCTTTCATTGGAGTTGATAGTATCTTGCCTGAAAAAGGTATTTTTACTCATTCTATTGAAGAAGCTTCTTTGAGTAAACATATGATTGATATCGCAAATAAAGTAGTTGTTGTGGCGGATTCCAGTAAATTTAATAAGAATGAGTTTGCCAAAATAGAAAATTTTTCATCCATAGATGTATTGATAACAGATAGCGGTGTTACAGATGAAGATAGACAAAAAATTGAAACACAAGGAACCAAAATTATTGTTGTTTAATATTTCTTTTGGCAATAGTGAATAATTGTTAATGC
>Ga0256841_1003944_pt1 | contig 10926 bp, 13 predicted proteins | sample 356308metaG_FD_185971 | JGI IMG/M metagenome (GOLD analysis project Ga0256841, IMG submission 185971) | Hydrothermal vent microbial communities from Mid Atlantic Ridge, Atlantic Ocean - 356-308 | ecosystem: Environmental > Aquatic > Marine > Hydrothermal vents | place: Atlantic Ocean: Mid...
CACTGGCCCTCCGGTGCCTTTTTCCTAAAGAAAAATTGTAAATCCAAGTCTCATATGCTCTTCTACCGATTTCTACGGAGTAAAATAACGGATGGAGGCAAAACCGAAAATACCCAGTCTTCGCATAGCCTCAATTCTCTCCTCTTCAACGATACCTCCTAGAGCAATGACGGGAACTGGAAGCTCCTCAAGTGCCCGAAGCAGATATCTCAGCCCCAAGGGTGTACCCTTGCCGGGCGTTGGAAATATCGGACTAAGCGTCACCGCGTCGATACCCCGATCTACGAGCCCCAGGGCCTCCTCGATACTGTGGGTACTGGCGACCGTGTAGAGTCCCGCCTCTTTTGCCGCTTCCAACCCGACAATGCCCCGAGCGCTGAAATGAACTGCCAGCCTCAACTCTGCGGCCAGGCGCCAATCATCATGTAGAAAGAGGCGCAAAGGCATGCCGGAGAGAGAATCGGCCAGGAGCCGAGCATTTTCTTGGTAATCAGGATTGCCTTTGTCCCGGTAGAGAAGCCAGTCGGCCCGGGAGGCAAAACGCTCCAGATCGGCCCGGAGCCGCTCGTCAAAACGTAGGGTCTGGGGAGAAGTGATGGCGTAGGCGATCATTCCGATCGTCGTTGGCGTAGTTCATGAAGGATCTCTTTGAGGAGCCGGCTTTGGCGAAGGGCCTCCTCATGACGCTCGAAGCCTCGGATCAGATACTCCAGAAGCACGATAGCCACAAGGCCGGGGAGTGCCCAGATCAGCATCGTAGCCAGAGCGTAGAGCCATCCCTGGGAAGTGGAATAATGCATCAGAGCGCTCACGGCACCGATCAATGTCGCCGCCCAGGCGGCCCCCAACAAAAGGTTGAGGATGATCGTCAATGTTTTGGATGAAAGGCGCATGAGGTCAAAGAGGAAAAAAACGCGTCAAAAATCTACGACCGATTAGACGGCACCCATCGTATCGACGACCGGCTCGGGAGCCTTCTCGGGATGCTCCTCTTCCAGTGCCACGGCACCGGCGAGATAGACGTAGGTCAAAATCATGAAGACGAAAGTCTGCAGCAGTGCCGAGAAGGTCAGCAGCAGATATCCGGGCAGAGGCACCAGCCAGGGAACCAGCATCAACAGAACCCAAAGGAAGAGATCGTCCCCTTTGATGTTTCCGAAGAGTCGGAAGGAGAGAGAGATGATCCGGGAGATGTGGGAAACGATTTCAATGGGAAACATTAGGGGTGCCAATGCCTTGACGGGACCGGCGAAGTGGGCGAAATAGTGGACGACGCCCTGTTTTTTGATCCCCTCGTAGTTGTAGTAGATGAACACGACCAGCGCCAAAGGCAGGGTGACGTTGATATTGGAAGTAGGAGACTCGAAGCCGGGAATGATTCCAATCAGGTTGTTTACCAGGACAAAAAGCCCGATCGTCGCCACCAAGGGCAGGTATTTGCGTGCCAACTCTTCACCGATGACGTCCCGGCCCATGGCGATGACCCCTCCCAGATAAGCCTCCATGACATTCTGAGTCCCTGACGGAACCGCTTTGAGATTGGAGGTAGCTTTAAACGCCAGCCACATGATAATCAATGTCACCAGAATCAGGTGGCCGATGACCATCCCCGCCCCGTGACCGGTAATCGAACCGATAAAGGTAAATACGCCTTCCATAACTCCCCTTTGAAGCAGAAATTCACGGAGATTATACCGAAGATAGGCTTAGGGAAGATGGAAGATGGAAGATGGAAGATGGAAGATGGAAGATGGAGAATTTTATATGATTGATAAAAATTGTCAAGCCACTCTAACACGTAACACGTAACACGTAACACGTAACACGTAACACGTAACACGTAACACGTAACACGTAACACGTAACACGTAACACGTAACACGTAACACGTAACACGTAACTCATTGCTCATCCTACCTCTGCATTCCGGGGAACCCTCCTCCTCCCTCCATCTGCTTCATCATCTGTTGCATCTGCTTCATCCCACCCTTGCCCGAGAGCTTCTTGGCCATCTTGGCGGCGTTTTTGAACTGCTTGAGGACCCGGTTGACCTGCTGTTGATCCAAGCCCGCACCCTTGGCGATGCGCCGCTTGCGGCTGTTGTTGAGCAGATCGGGGTTCTCCCGTTCCTTGGGGGTCATGGAGGAGATCATCGCCTTGATCTGCTTGACCTCCTGGGAGTTCTCCAAATCCAAGTCGCCCAGTTGCTTGGCCAGGTTGCCCATACCGGGGATCATCCCCAGGATCGATTTCATGGAGCCCAGCTTCTTCATCTGCTCCATCTGTTCGAGAAAGTCGTTGAAGTTGAACTGCCCCTTCTTGATCTTCTGGGTCATCTTCTTGGCGCTTTTTTCATCGATGACGGCGGCGGTCTTCTCCGCCAGCCCCTCGATATCCCCCGCTCCCATGAGCCGTCCGGTGATGCGCTCGGGAATAAAGGGCTCCAGATCGGGCATCTTCTCCCCGCTACCGATAAAACGCAAGGGCACGCCGACTTGATGGGCGATCCCCAGGGCGACACCCCCCTTGGCGTCAGCGTCGAATTTGCTCAGAATCACTCCGGTGATGCCGATCTTCTCTTTGAAAGTCGTTGCGGTACGCACCGCATCCATCCCGGTCATGGCGTCGGCGACGTAGAAGATCTCGTCGGGCTCGGCCAGATCCCGGATCCGAGCCAGCTCCTCCATCAGCTCCTCGTCGATTGCCAGGCGTCCGGCGGTATCGATGAGCACCACGTCGTAGAGTTCCTCTTCGGCCTTTTTGAGCGCTCTTTTGACCACTTCATCAGGTGTAGCATCCTCGTCGGCCACCAAATCCACGCCGATCTGCTCGGCGATCTGGCGCAGCTGCTCCACCGCCGCCAGACGCTGAAGATCCGCTGCGGCGATGAGAACCTTCTTTTTCTTCTGCTCCTTGAGCATCGCCGCCAGCTTGCCGGTCGTCGTCGTCTTTCCCGATCCCTGCAAGCCCGTCATCAGCACTACCGTCGGAGGCTTGGAGGCGAAGACAAAGCCTTGATTACCCGGAGCGGTCAGAATGCGTACCAGCTCTTTTTGCAAGGCGGCGAGGAATTGATCCTTGCCGATACCGGCGGCTTTGGTATCCTTCTCCACCGTAGCGATCAGTTCTTTGACCACCTTGTGGTGCATGTCGGCTTTGAGCAGAGATTTTTTCAGCTCCGTCAGTGCTTTTTTGAGCGCTTTTTCATCGTCATGAAAACGGATCTTGCCTATAGCGTTTTTAAAACTGTCGGTCAGGGTATCGAACATCTTTCTTCCTCATCCTTTGGGAAAACTAAGTCCCGATTTTATCCAAATCTATTTATAGCGTCGAATATCCGCCGGTTCGGGGGCTTCGTAGCTTCTCCCCAGCAGGGTGATCTTTTTGGCGTGCAGGAGGGTCCGCTTGGCCCGGGTGGGGCTGCCGTACTGCTCGTCTCCGACGATGGGATGGCCGACATGGGCCAGATGGACACGGATCTGGTGGGTTCGTCCGGTGTCGATGGTGACGCGGACCTTGGACTTCTTGCCCTGAATCTCGTCTGGGAAAACACGGGTCAAGGCCGGCTTGCCCAGCTTGCGATCAATCTTGGAGAAGGCTTTGCCTTTACGGATCGTATGGATCGGCAGATCGATCTCCAGGGGCTCGACGACGACCCCCTCCACCCAGGCGACATACTCCTTGCCGACCTTTCGCTGGCGAAAGGCTTCGATCGCTTTTTTGGCGAACGCCTCGTTCCGTGCTAGAAGAAGTACGCCGCTGGTATCCCTATCGAGGCGGTGAAGAAGTCGCGCTCCTTCGATCGCCTCCTCGATCTCGTAACTGTCGATGAAGGCCGGTTTGTTGACGACCACCAGATCACTATCCTGGTGGAGGATCTCCACTTCTGCCGGATATTCGATACGAAAGCGGGTCTCATCTGGCAATTCCGCCCGAGCGATTTTGACCTTCTGGTCTCCGACATAAACCAATCCCCGGTCGATAAGTTCCTTGGCCCGTTTGTTGGATATCTCTTCCTGTTGCGCAAGAAGTTTATACGCTTTTTCCATGGATTTTCCTGATCTATTAATCTTTCTCTATCATCGTTTCGATTATTTCAACAAAACGTTCGGTTTTGGGAAACTCGACCACTTTGATTTTGCTTGTCTCCCCACTGACAAAACACAACTCGCTTTTTGGAACCTTGAAGGCTTTCGAGAGGAATTTGATCAGCTCCTTATTGGCCGCTCCTTCTACCGCCGCAGCGGCGATACGGATTTTGAGGGCATCCTCCCCATAAAGTCCGGCAAATTCGCTCCGGCTGGCTCCTGGCTGAGCTTTGATGCGCAAACGTATCTTTCCATTCTCCTCAGTGTAAAACACGGTCCAACTCCTTTTCAATCTCCTCCAAAGGATCTCCCTCCGCCAGAATCCTGGAGCGATCCAAAAGTGCCGGATACTCCATAGCCGCCGGCAGCTTCTCCTTCTCGACCGTGCTGATTCCCTCAATCCCGGCGAAGATCTCCCGCTGGTTGAAAGTGTGCGGACCGCTGAGTATAGGCATGCCGAATTGAGCCGCTTCAGCGGCGTTATGTCCCCCCACCGGGACGAAGGAGCCTCCCAATACCACCAGATCGCTGACGGCATAGCAGTTGACCAGCTCCCCCATTCGATCCATCAAGACCAAATCGCTCTCAAGAGTTTCCGTAACGGAAAATCGAGAAAAACTCCACCCCTGAAGCCGGGCAAAGCTCTCCATCATCCGTGCCACTTTGTCGAAGCGTTCGGGATGGCGGGGGACGATGAGCAGTCTGGCATCGGGCCGGTGACTCTTGAGGCGGCGAAACCCTTCGAGGATCGTTCCCTCCTCGCCCTCGTGAGTACTGGCACCGCAGACAAGAAAAACCCCTTGGGGCTTCGGCAAAGTTTTGCATGCAGGGGCGATCCCGCCAAATTTAATATTGCCAACGACTCGTACACTCTTGGCCCCCAGAAACTCGAGACGCTCCCGGTCCCGCTCCGTCTGGGCGAAGACCCGGTCTATCCGGGCGAAGATCCGGCGATAGAACCAGGCGAAGCGCCGGTAATTGGCCCAGGAACGGTCGCTGATGCGGGCATTGATCAAAAAAGTCTTCGCCCCGCGGGCTTTAGCCAGATGAAAAAGCAGATACCAGAGTTCCGCCTCCATGACCACCAGGGCTTTTTGAGGTCTTATCCAGAACCAAAGCAGCGGTTCGAAGGGTAGATAACGACTCTGTTCCGGCGCCAATTCCCTGCAGACATCGTAGCCCGTCTGAGTCGTACAGCTCAGGCGCAGAAGGTTCCGATCGAAACGTTCTGCCAGTGGTCGGATCGCTCGGGCCTCACCGAAACTGCAGACATGAAACCAAAGTCCATCTTCTTTCAGCGGCGGATTCTTCCATAGCAAAAATCGGGCAGGTAGAGAACGGCGGTATTTGGATCGCAGGGAAAGCAGGGGAACGAGAGGTAAAGCAAGAAGCCAGGCCACTCCCGTCAAAAAAGTGTAGAGAAACGTAAACACCGGGCTTACGCCTCGGCAGGCTCTTCGACCTCTTCAAGGTAGAGGATACGCCCACAATGAGGGCATGTAACGATCTCCTCACTCCGAATTACGTCGGAGTAGGTCTTGTCGCTGATCTTGAGATAGCAGCCGTAGCAGGCCTGTTTGCGAACGGGGACCACGGCGCTGTTGCCGGCCCATTTGCGGATTTTCTCATAGAAAGAGAGGACCTTCTGATCCATCTGATGGACGATCTCTTCCCGGGCTTTGTAGAGGCTCTCTTTCTCTTTCTCAATCGCTTCGAGTTCCTGTCCGGCTTCTTCCTGGGCTTTCTCCAGAGCCGCTTTGAGCTCTGCAAGCTCCTCTTCGGCTTCCTTGAGAAGTGCCTCTTTTGTTTCGATGGTTTTACCCAGCCGCTCGATCTCCTCGTTGGCAAAGGCCAGCTTTTGTCGGGCAATCTCCTCTTCGATAGAGAGGGCTTTCATCTCCTTTTCGGTGGAGATTTCGCTCCCTTTTTTCTGAATCTCCTGGAGCTGCTGACTCAGGGCCGAAATCTGCTCCTCATAGGTCTTGATCTTGCCCTTGCTCTCTTCGATCTGAGTGTTGAATGTTTCGATCTGAGACTGCACACCCTCTACTTTCTTCTCTTCCCGGGCAACCTTTTTCCGGGCTGCTTCGATCTGCGGTGCAAAGCTGTCGAGCTCTTTGTCAATCTTGGAGAGGGAGACAAGCGCTTTGAGATGTTTGTTCAATGGTGATCCTTTGGTGGGGTAAGACTTGAGGCCTTCCGACGCATCAGAGCGTAGTGAAGGGGTTTTTTGATGGCGCGATTATAACCGAAATTGAGAGATTTTTCAATTGTTCCGCCATGAGCTCCCCGAAGAAACGCTCGCTCTCCCAATGTCCGATATCCACCATCATCAGCCCTTGGCTCATGGCTTTCATCGCATCGTGGTACTTGATGTCGCCGGTGAGGAAGCACTCCGCCTCTACCCGGTCCATCAGAGAGGCCCCCGCTCCGGTACAGAGGGCCACGCTTCCGATATGCTCCCGGGGGGCAACGACTCGAAAATGCTCGGGACCGAACGCTTCACTCAAACGCTCTTTGAGTTCGGTGAGGCTCCAGTCCACCTTTGCTTCCAAAAGAAAGGGCTCTTCCCGCTCGGGAACCAGTCCCAAAATCTTTTCGAAGACATAACGGTTCAGATGGGTCTGATCGAAGTTGGTATGCATGGCGATCAGAGACTGCCGCTTTTGGATCAGCCTTTCGATAAGATTGGCCGGATAACGGGAGAAGTCCAACTCCGTCAGTTTCCCGAAGATCAGGGGATGATGCACGATAAAGAGCGTCCCCTCCTCCTGAGCCTCGATCATCGAGACATCGAGATCCAGAGAGACGACGATCCGCTCTACCTCCCTCTCGGGATGCCCGACGATCAGCCCGCTGTTGTCCCAGGACTCTTGCAGTTCGAAGGGACTCAGTCGCTCCAGCACCTCATGGATCTCTTTTAGCTTCATCATCTACCTTTTCGCAAAAGCCTATATTTTATCTCGGAACGAGACAGGCGATCAGCTCTTCACCCGAGCCAATCGCTCACTCTCTTGCTCTTTGTAAAGCTCGGCGCATCCCTTGGCCAGATCCCGGATCTTGAGGATGTAGTTCTGGCGCTGGGCCTGAGAGATAGCTTTGCGGGCATCGAGGACGTTGAAGGTGTGCGACGCGATCATGCACTGATCATACGCAGGCAGGGGAAGGCCGGCCTCCAGGCATCGGCGGCACTCGGCGCTGGCGTCGTCGAAATGGCGAAAGAGCATCTGGGTGTCGGCCACTTCGAAGTGGTATTTGGAAAATTCGTACTCGCTTTCCTTGTGAACGTCGGCATAGGTGACGACCTCATCGCCGTTGCGGTTCCAGACGATATCGAAGACTGATTCGACCCCTTGCAGATACATCGCCAGCCGTTCGGTGCCGTAGGTGATCTCCACCGCCACCGGATCGCAGGCGATGCCGCCGACTTGCTGGAAATAAGTAAACTGCGTCACCTCCATCCCGTCGAGCCAGACCTCCCAGCCCAGGCCCCAGGCCCCGAGCGTCGGGGATTCCCAGTTGTCCTCGACGAAGCGAACGTCGTGATCCTGCAGACGCAACCCCAAATATTCCAGGGATTTGAGATAGAGATCCTGGATATTGTCGGGAGAGGGTTTGATGAGCACTTGAAACTGATAGTAAGCCCCCAGACGGTTGGGATTCTCCCCGTAACGCCCGTCGGTAGGACGGCGGCTGGGAGCGACGTAGGCGGTAGCCCAAGGGGTCGAGTCGAGACTGCGAAGCAGCGTCGCCGGATGGAAGGTCCCGGCTCCCGCAGGCAGGTCGTAAGGCTGCACGATCGTACAGCCCTGCTCGGCCCAATACTGCTGGAGTTTGAGCAAGAGGTCGGAGAAGGTGAGCGCAGAAGGGTTCATACTATTTGATTCCTAAGATTTTTTCGATTTTTCCCTGGTCAAAGCCACAGATCCACTGACTGCCGATGAGGATCACCGGCACGCCGCGGCAACCGTGGCGTTCGCAATCCTTGGCTGCTTTGCGGTCCTTGGAGATATCGATCTCTCGAAAGCGAATCTTGTTCTGACGGAAATAGTTCTTGGCCCGGGTACACCAGACGCATCCGGGTCCACTGAAAAGCACGACGGTTTTGGTCGGTTTTTTCTTCTCGTCCATGATGTTCTCCTTTCAGTCGAAAAAAAGTAACATGGAATAAAGAATTAGGTTAGGATAGCTGTCGAGAAAAGGGCTTTTGTAACTCAAAAGCCAACCAAACCTATTCCCTATTCCGTCTTCCCTATTCCCTGACAAGCGTCAGAGAATGACTTCGATCTCTTTACTGTCCAGCTCCACCTTCTTGGCTTTGCTCACCCGATCCTCCTGGAGCTTGACCCGCAGTTCGTCGTCGCTAAGCGCCAGGATCTGGATCGCCATATAGGCAGCGTTGACGGCACCGGCTTTGCCGATGGCGACGGTGCCTACGGGCATGCCCGCGGGCATCATCACGGTGCTCAGCAGGGCATCTTCGCCCCGCAGCTCCCCGCTGGCCATCGGCACGCCGATGACCGGCTTGGTCGTCGCCGCGGCCACGGCTCCGGCCAAGTGCGCCGCCATCCCCGCCGCGGCGATGAAGGCTTGTGCGCCCTTCTCTTCCGCTTCGGCGATGTACTTTTTGGTCCGCTCCGGGCTCCGGTGGGCCGAGGAGATGATCAGTTCGTAGGGCACGCCGAACTTTTTGAAGGTCTCGGCACACTCTTTCATCACTTCGTAGTCGCTCTTGCTGCCGATAATGATCGAGATAAATTTCATGAATGCTCCATCTTTTCTTCTCCGCTTTGGGAGGGTTTGCGTCTTTGGATCGCTTCCGCTTCGGGAGCGAGACCCTTTTTGGCCCGGGCTTCGCGAATATCCCGGCGCAAAATCGTATAGCCGGGAAATCGTACGGGCAGTATTATATCATTTAGATCCCCGCTATGGATGCAGCGAAACTCCTTGCCCGAAGTCGAGACGATCTTCTTGATCCTCAGCCACCATTTGCCCCCCTCTCCCAGCTCCACGCTGCCGTATTCGTTCTCCGCCTCCTGCAGCGTCGCGCCGACGGGCAGCACAATCTCCAGACGGTCGCCGACGCAGGTTTTATCCTTGCAGCGCCAGGTCGTGCCCTCTTCATTCACGAGCGCGGCCACCTGGTGGGTGCCTTCTTGGATCGTAAACTCCTTCGACTGGGTATCGTTACGCTCGAAGGGCCGGGAGATCAGATAGGCATCGGTAAAGCCCCGATTCTGGGTGGTGTGAATCTCTTCTTGATAGCGCTCGGGTTCGTAGACCCCGGCGACCCAGTCGTCGATCGCCTGACGGTAAGCCCGGGTCACCGTCGCCACGTAATAAGGAGATTTGGTGCGCCCCTCGATCTTGAGGGAATCCACGACGCCGCTGGAGAGGATCTCGTCGATATGGCTGGCCAGATTGAGATCCTTAGCGTTCATGATGTAAGTACCCACTTCGCTCTCCTCTTCGAGGCGGAAGGTGGTGCCGGTCTCGGGATTGTGGGCGTAGATCTCGTAGGGAAAACGGCAGTCATTCGCGCAGCTGCCGCGGTTGGGTACCCGGCCCGTCTGCAGCGCCGAAATCAGGCAGCGGCCGCTGTAGGCGAAACACATCGCCCCGTGGACAAAAACCTCCAGCTCCAGATCGGGGATCTCCCGCTTGATCGCTTCGCAGTCGCGCAGGCTGATCTCTCTGGCGGTGATGATGCGCCGCACCCCCATCTCGTAGTAGACCGCGGCATCCAGGGCGTTCATCACGTTGGCTTGGGTCGAGAGGTGGATGGGGATCTCGGGAGCGATCTTACGGGCCAGTCTCACCACCCCGGGACTCGAGACGATGAAGGCATCGGGAGCGAGTTCGCGCATCTTTGCCAGGTGCTTTTCGTAGAGCTTGACCTGGGAATTAAACGGAAAGCTGTTGACGGTGACGTAGACCTTCTTGCCCCGCTCATGGGCGTAGTCGATGCCCGCTTTGAAGGAGTCCATGTCGAACTCCTTGCCGCTGCGGATGCGCAGACTGAAGGTGCTGGTGCCGCCGTAGACGGCGTCGGCGCCGTAGTTGATCGCGATTTTGAGCTTTTCCAGATTGCCCGCGGGGGCGAGCAGTTCGACTTTTTTCATCGTCCCTCGTCTCGATTTAAAATGAGGGATATTCTACTATAATGCATTCAAAAAAAGAAATCGCATGCTTCGTTTTTGGATACTGATCTGGATCACAGTCTCGGCGGGGTTTTCCGCTCCCGTCACCCATTACCGGGCCGTCCCTCTGCGTTGCGACGGCAGCGAGGCGCTTTTACGCACCTTCGAGCAGGGAGGAAAACCCATGCAGCTGCTCGTCGATACCCGCACCCTGCGCACCCGGATCGAGCCTCGACGCTCCGGCTTTGAAAGCCCCTGCCCTGCCGATTCGTGCTATCTGCGTTTGCTTCGCGCCGCCTCGGCCGCGCCCTGGCCTCTGCAAAACGACGGCATCACCCGGGGAGTGAGCGGCCTTTTCCTGACGACGGATCTGTGCCCCAGCAGCAAAAAGGGCTACGAAGAGCGGCTCTATCGGAGCCTGATCGCATCCTTCCGCCATCCCGTGCCCGTGACGCTGTTTGTCACGACACGCTGGATCGAGCGGCACCAAGCGGCTTTCGATCAGCTCAGGCGCTGGGATCGTGAGGGCAAATTGGCCATCCTCTGGGGCAATCATACCGCCCGGCACCACTACCACCCCGGTGTCCCTCTCAATCACAACTTCGTCCTCTCCCCCGAAGAGAATCTCACGGCCGATATTTTGCAGTTGGAACAAAGCCTCATCGAGCGCGGCGTCACCCCCTCGGTCTTTTTCCGCT
>Ga0256841_1003945_pt1 | contig 10924 bp, 10 predicted proteins | sample 356308metaG_FD_185971 | JGI IMG/M metagenome (GOLD analysis project Ga0256841, IMG submission 185971) | Hydrothermal vent microbial communities from Mid Atlantic Ridge, Atlantic Ocean - 356-308 | ecosystem: Environmental > Aquatic > Marine > Hydrothermal vents | place: Atlantic Ocean: Mid...
CCCCTCCCGTGCTGGATACCGCCGCGTGGCGGCCGCCGGTATTATAACCCGCGCCTTTTGCGTGGAGCCCGGGTTAAACGTCATCCGGTAGACTGGTGGCGGAGGTTCACAATGGAGCGGAAACGCCTGATGCGCAGCGAGCGCCACAAGTGGCTGGCCGGCGTCTGCGGCGGGATCGCGGAGTACTTCGAACTCGACCCCAACCTGGTTCGCCTGGTCTGCCTGGTCCTCGTGGTGGTGCAACCCGCTTTCGCCCTCCTCTATCTGCTGCTCGTCTTCGCGTTGCCGAAGGAGGGGCGCGAGGAGCAGCCGCTCGAAGCGCGGGTGCAGGAAGGCGTGCGCGAGGTCGAAGAAAGCGTTCGGCGCATCGCCCGGGAGAACGACACGACCAACCTGCGCCTCTACGGCGGCCTGATCCTGGTGGCCGTCGGCCTGTGGCTGCTGCTCGAAAACCTCGGCCTCTGGTGGATCGATGGATCGCTCTTTGGTGCGCTCCTGCTTATCGCGCTGGGGGTGTACTTCCTCTGGCCCAAGGGGGGGCAGGGATGACGCTGGGTCTGCTGCTCGTCGCCGTCGGCCTGCTCTGGCTGCTCGCCGACCTCGGGCTCCTGCCCGATGCGGCGGGCCGGTTGTGGCTCCTCTGGCCGTTGCTGATCATCGCCCTGGGCCTGGAACTCGTCTTCGGCCCGACCTCCAGGGGCCGGCGCGTGAGCGCACTGATCCTCGCGGTGCTGTTGCTTGCGTCGGGGTTCTGGCTCTTCGCCGGAGAACCCTCCGCACGCGCCCCCTTCGTGCGGGAGGAGGTGCGCGTGCCCCTCGAGGGCGGCACCGACCGCGTGCGCCTGAAGCTCGAAGCGCCCGTGGCCGACCTGGAGCTTGCGGCGCTTTCGGAAGGGGACGAAGACCTGCTGCGCGCCGATCTGGAGCGCTGGCCGCGCCAGCGGATCCGGCTGGAAAAGTCGCGCCGCGGCGGCCGGCTGGAGCTGCGCATGGACAGCCGCGGTACCGGCCTGCGAACCCGGGGCCGCGTCCCCCGCTGGCAACTGGGGCTGCACCCGGCAGCTCGCTACGAGCTGGACCTGCACATGGGGGTGGGTCGGGGAAGGCTGGACCTGCGCGGGCTGCGGCTGGACGGGTTGGCTCTCCGCGCTGGGGTGGGCGATCTGACCGTCTTCTTCCCCAATCGCGGCGGCTACCGCGCCGGGGTGGAGGGCGGCGTGGGCGACCTGAAGCTGTGGCTGCCCGAGGGCCTCCCCGTCGAACTCGAAGTCGAGAAGGGCATCGGCAAGGTCGTGGTCGAGGGCCTGGGGGGCGGGGGCGGTCGCTGGTTCGCTGCGGGTGCGGGCGAACCGCTGCGCCTCTCCGTGGCGGCCGGGGTGGGCCGGGTCGAGGTCGGGGTTCTCGAGGGCGCGGCCTACCCCTCGGGCGACTGACCCCCGGCGGACTCCTCCTCGCTCTGCAGGCGCGCGAAGACGAGCCGCCCCACCTGGGTCTGGATCGTCTGGGTAATGACCACCTTCACCTTGCGGCCGCGGTGCTGGACCGCGTGATCGACCACGACCATGGTGCCGTCTTCCAGGTAGCCCACCCCCTGACCCGGCTCGCGGCCGGGTTTGATGATCTCGAGCTCGACCCGGTCGCCCGGGCGGTACTGGGTGCGCAACGCCATGGAGAGCGCCTGGATGCTCAACGCGCGTACGTCGTAGATCCGCGCCATCTGCACCATGGCCGCGTCGTTGGTCACCAGGGCCATGCCGCGCTCGCGGCAGAGGTCGAGCAGCCGGTCGTCGACGAGCTCCTGGTGGCCTTCTTCGTCGTCCAGCACCTCCAGGGGCACGTGGCCGCGCAACCGCTCCAGCGTTTCGAGGCCCCGGCGCCCCTTACCGCGGCGCACCGGGTCCTCCTGGTCCGCCAGGAGCTGCAGCTCGCGCAGAATGAAACGCGGCACCCAGAGCGGACCCTCGAGCCAGCCCAGCTCGGCCATCTCGGCGATGCGCCCGTCGATCAGGACCGAAGAGTCCAACGCTTTGCCGCCCAGCTCGCGGGCGGGTGCGGAGCGCGTTTCGCCGCGGAAGACGTGCATGTACCGCACGGCTACGAAACTGAAGACCACGACGAGCACGAGTGCGATCGCTAGCGAGTGGTACCAGGTAAACCCCGGCACCGTGGAAAGCAGGGTGGTGAGCAGAACGGCGGCCAGCAAGGCCACCACGCTGGCGGCCGCGACCGCCAGGGGAAGCTCGGGCGGGAGCGCCTGCCAGCGTTCCTCGAGACGGCGCAGCCCCGCCCGGATCTGGTAATCGAGCCGGGGCGCCAGCAAGAGCCCCAGCAGCAGACCCACGACGGTCAGGTAGACCAGGTTGATGGGACTCGACAGCATGGCGTGGCGGTGCATCCAGGCCGCGACCAGGTAACCCAGGTAGGTGAAGACCGCCACCAGGGCAACGCGAAGCGGCCTCACGCGAGCGCCTCCCGTACGGCCTGCTCGACGCTGCGCACCTCACCGGGAGCGAGCACGCGCCCGAAACCCGCACGCTGGCCTTCGCGCAGCCGCGCTTCGAGCAAGGTCACCGAACGTACCTCGCCGGCGAGGCCCACCTCACCCGCAGCGGCGGTCTGGGGGTGCACCGGTCGTCCCATGACCGCAGAATACACGGCGATGGCCACGGCCAGGTCGAGTCCGGGGTCGCCCACCCGCAGGCCTCCGGCTAGGTTGACGTAGACGTCGAGGTGGCCCAGCTTCAAACCCAAACGGCGCTCGAGTACCGCCAGCACCACGTCCACGCGCCGCGGGTCGAGTCCCTGAGCCACGCGCTTGGGTGCAGCGTACGGGCTCTTGGCCGCAAGCGCCTGAACCTCCAGCGCGATCACGCGTTCACCGTAAAGCGCGAGACCCACCGCCGATCCGGGCACGTCCAGGGGCCGCTCCGCCAGCAAGGCCTCGGAAGGGTTGGCCACCTCCACCAGGCCGGCGTGCTCCATGCGGAAGACCCCCACCTCCCCTACCGCACCGAAGCGGTTCTTTGCACTGCGCAGCACCCGTAAGACGCCGGCCGTTTCCAGGTAGAGGGTGGCGTCGACCACGTGCTCGATCACCTTGGGGCCGGCCACGGTTCCCTCCTTGGTCACGTGCCCCACGAGCACGAGCGTGCTGCCCGCGGACTTCGCCCAGCGAACCAGCGCCTGGGTGGCGTTGCGCACCGCCACCAGGGAGCCGGGTACCCCTTCGGATTCGAGGGTCTGGATCGAGTCGATCACGGCAAGCTCCGGCCGCAGGGATTCGAGGCCGCTCAGGACCGCCTCCAGCCGGGTGTCGCGCATCAGCTCCAAACCGTCGTGGACGCCGAGGCGCTCGGCGCGCAGCTTGACCTGCTGAGGGGACTCCTCCCCTGCGACGTAGACCACCCGGCGGCCGGAAGCGCGCACCCGATCGGCCAGCTGCAGGAGCAAGGTGCTCTTCCCCACCCCGGGCTCGCCGCCGATCAGCAGCGCCGCACCGGGGACGAACCCGCCGCCCAGGACCCGGTCGACCTCTTCGCTGCCGCTGGAGAAGCGGGGCAGCGCGTCCGCGTCCACCTGCGCGAGCGGCACCGCCTCGGCCGGAGGTGCCGCGCCCCGGGCCGCACCGGCCGCGGTCTCCTCGCTGAAGCTGCCCCAGGCACCGCAGCTGGGGCAGCGCCCGAGTGGTTTGGGCGCTTGGTAGCCGCACTCAACGCAGCGGTAGCGGCTTTTCTGTTTGGCCATGCCCACCTCAAAGCAGACCGCCGCGGGGCGCGGCGGTTACGGTCTCGAAGGTTCGCATCGCTTAGACGAGGCTGACCTCGCCGGCCTCGAAGGTAAGCTCGCCCTCGCGCAGCAGCACGTGCAGCCGTTCGCCGGGGCGTTCGAGCAGGGCGATCGAGAGCGGGTCCTCCACCTTGTCGCGGATGATTCCGCGCAGGATGCGCGCCGACCCAAGCTGCGGGGCCTGCCCGACGATCCATTCGGCGACGCTGGGGTCGAAGCTCACCTCGACCTCGCGGCTCGCGAGCTCCTCGGCGATTTCGTCGAGCATGAAGCCCGCCACCTTGACCAGGTCCTCGCGCGCGAGCGGGCCGAAGCGGATGACCTCGTCCAGGCGGTCGAGGAACTCGGGGGTGAACAGCGCCTTGAGCGGCGACTCGCTGTCGACCTCGGTCTCGGTGAAGCCGATGGCCGGACCGACGTTGAAGCCGGTGTTCGAGGTCATGATCAGGATGACGCGGCGGAAGTCGACGGTGCGGCCGAGACCGTCGGTGAGGCGGCCGTCGTCGAGCACCTGCAGGAAGGCGCCGTAGACGTCGGGGTGGGCCTTCTCGATCTCGTCGAGGAGGACGACGCTGAAGGGCTGGCGCCGCACCGCTTCGGTGAGGCGGCCGCCCTGCTCGTAACCGACGTAGCCGGGAGGCGCTCCGATCAGCTTGGAGATCGAGTGCGGCTCCTGGAACTCGGACATGTCGAAGCGGATGAGCGCGCGCTCGCTGCCAAACAGGGTCTCGGCCAGCGCTTTGGCCAGCTGGGTCTTGCCGACGCCGCTGGGCCCGACGAAGAGGAAGCTCGCCGTCACGCGGGCACGGCCGCCCAGACCCACCCGGGCGCGCCGCAGCGCCGAGGCCAAGGCGCGCACCGCCTGGTCCTGGCCGACGACCTTCTCGCGCAGGCGCGCCTCGAGCTCGAGCAGGTTCTCCTCCTCGGACTCGTCCACGTAGACGCCGCCCCAGGAGTCCACGACGGTCTCCAGGTCCTCGCGGGTGACGACCGGGGTGTCGTCCTCGTCGGTGGCGACGGGCAAGCCCAGCGAGGCGTTCAGGCGCACACGGCTGGCCGCCTCGTCGATCAGGTCGATGGCCTTGTCGGGGAAGTTGCGCCCCGGGAGGCCGCGCACGCCGATGCGCACCGAGGCCTTGAGGATCTCGTCGGGGATGATGACGCCGTGGTGCGCCTCGTAGCGCGGGCGCAGCCCCTTGAGGATCTCGAGCGTCTCCTCGGGGTTGGGCTCGAGCACGATCACGGGCTGGAAGCGGCGCTCGAGCGCCGCGTCCTTCTCGACGTAGCGGTGGTACTCGCCGGTCGTGGTGGCGCCGATCAGCTGAATCTCGCCGCGCGAGAGCGGCGGCTTCATGATGTTGGCCGCGTCGAGCGTGCCCTCGGCGCCGCCGGCACCGATGAGGGTGTGCAGCTCGTCCATGAAGGCGATGATCTTGCCGTTCTTGAGTTCTTCGATGATCTGGCGCAGCCGCTCTTCGAACTCGCCGCGGTACTTGGTGCCCGCAACCACCCCGGCCAGGTCGAGGCTGACCACGCGCGCCCCCTGCAGCACCGGCGGCACCCGCCCCTCGACGATCGCCTGGGCCAGCCCCTCGACGATCGCGGTCTTGCCCACGCCGGGGTCGCCCACCAGCACGGGGTTGTTCTTGGTGCGGCGGGCCAGGATCTGGATGACGCGGTTGATCTCGTCCACCCGGCCGATGACCGGGTCGAGCTTGCCCTCGCGGGCGTCCTTGGTGAGGTCGCGCGCGTACTCGTCGAGGAAGGGCGTCTGCGCGGCCTTCTCCTGGGTGGCTTCTTCGCCGCCGGCCATGATGCGCCAGCGGATCGTGTCCACGTCCTTGGCGAAGTGGCTGAGGATGCGGTAGGCGACGCCGTCGCCCTCGCGGATGATGCCGAGAAGGATGTGTTCGGTGCCGATGGCCGGGGAGCTCATGTTGCGGGCCTCGGCGCCGGCCAGCTCCATCACCCGACGCGCGCGCGGGGTGATGGCTGGGGGCTCGCCGGAGCGGCTCCCCTCGCCGCGACCCACCAGCTCTTCCACCATGCGACGCATGGCCTCCAGGTTGGCCCCGTATTCGGCCAGGATGCGGGCCGCGGTGCCGCCCTCGCGCATGAGGCCGAGCAGAAGGTGCTCCGGCCCGATCATCGAGTGGCCCAGGCGGCTCCCCTCTTCGCGGGCGTAGTGGAACACCAGGCGTGCACGGTCGTCGTATCGGTTCAAGGCGAAAACTCCTTTCTGCTCCGTGCCTTGAAGACTTCTTGCCTGCAGGCTCCTGCGCGTTTCGGGCGCGTCGAAGACGAAGATGGAGCCTGTCTCTATGATATAGTATCCGCGCGCGTTCCGCGCGGGTGAACCGCCCGTGACAACCTCTCATGAACAGGAGCCGGGGATGCTCTTTCAAGACCTTATCTTAAAACTTCACGACTACTGGGGCGGCTACGGCTGCGTGATCACCGAGCCCTACGACACCGAGGTGGGGGCGGGCACCTTCTACCCCACCACCTTCCTGAAGGCGCTGGGTCCCCTGCCCTGGAAGACCGCCTACGTGGCCCCGAGCCGCCGGCCCCAGGACGGCCGTTACGGCGAAAACCCCTACCGCTTCCAGTACTACTTCCAGTACCAGGTCATCCTCAAACCCTCGCCGTCCGACGTGCAGGACCTCTACCTCGACTCGCTGCGCGCCATCGGGATCAAGGTGGAGGATCACGACGTGCGCTTCGTCGAGGACAACTGGGAAAGCCCCACCCTGGGCGCCTGGGGGCTGGGCTGGGAGGTCTGGCTCGACGGCATGGAGATCACCCAGTTCACCTACTTCCAGCAGGTGGGCGGCGTCGACGTCAACCCCGTGAGCGTCGAGATCACCTACGGGCTCGAGCGCATCGCCCTCTACCTGCAGAACAAGAAGCACACCTACGACGTCGAGTACGCCCCCGGGGTGACCATCGGCGACCTGCGCCGCGACTTCGAGCTGGAGCACTGCGCGTACAACTTCAAGCACGTGAACGCCGAGAAGGTGCGGCGCTGGTTCGACGACTACGAGGAGGAGGCGCGCCGGCTGCTGGAGCTCGAGCTCGTCCACCCCGCCTACGAGTTCGTACTCAAGGCCTCCCACGCCTTCAACCTGCTCGACGCCCGCGGCGTGCTCGGCCACGCCGAGCGCCAGGCCTACGTGCAGCGGGTGCGCCGCCTGGCCGAGGCCACCGCCCGCACCTACCTGAAGAAGCACCATCAGGAGGTGGCCGGATGAACCTCCTCTTCGAGATCGGCACCGAGGAGCTGCCGGCTGGCTATGTGCCCCGGGCGCTGGCCGACCTCGAGCGGCTCGCCGCCGAACGGCTTGCCGTGGCGCGGCTCGGCTACGAGGCCATCGAGACCTACGCCACCCCCCGGCGCCTGGCGCTGGTGGTGCGCGGACTGCCCGAGGCGAGCGAGCAACAGGAAGAAGAGCGTCGCGGCCCGCCCGAGAAAGCGGCCTTCAAGGACGGCCAACCCACCCCGGCGGCCACCGGTTTCGCCCGCAAGGCGAGGGTGGACGTCGGCGACCTGGAGGTCAGGGACGGCTACGTCTGGGCGCGCGTCGTCCACGAAGGCGAACCCACCGTGCGGATCCTCCCCGGCCTGCTCGCAGGCCTGGTGCGCGATCTGCCCGCGCCCAAGAAGATGATCTGGGGCGCGGGCGACGGCCCCTTCGTGCGCCCTGTGCGCTGGCTGGTGGCCCGTTTGAACGGCGAGGTGCTGCCCGTAGAGGTCTTCAACGTGGCGGCCGGCCGCGCCAGCCGCGGCCACCGCTTCCTCGCCTCCGGGGAGGTCGAGGTCGACGCCACGAACTACGTGGACGCCCTGAACCGGGCCTTCGTAGTCGCCGACGTGAACCGCCGCCGCGAGCGCGTCGTCTTCGAAGCCTCGACGCTGGCCCTCAGCGAGGGTCTGGAGGCCGTTCTTCCCAAAGAGCTGGTGGAAGAGGTCACCCACCTGGTCGAATGGCCGGTGGCGATCATGGGAAGTTTTTCCCAGCGCTACCTCGACCTCCCCGACGAGGTGTTGGCCACGGTCATGATTCAGCACCAACGCTTCTTCCCGGTGCGCCGCCCCGGAGAGCGGTTGACGAACCGCTTCGTCGGCATCTCCGGCCATCAACCGCCCGACCTGGCGACGGTCCGCGCCGGCTACGAGCAGGTGCTCGAGGGGCGCATCTACGACGCCTACTTCTTCTGGACCGAAGACCTGAAGACCCCCCTGGCCGAACACCACAAGAAGCTCGCGGGCATCAACTTCCAGCGCGGCCTGGGCACGATGGCCGACAAGGCGGCCCGTGTGCGGGAGGCGGCGCAGAAGCTCGCCGGGAAGCTCGCGCTCGACGCGGGCCTGCTGCGCGAGGCGGCCGCGCTCTTCAAGGCCGACCTGCCCACGCAGATGGTCTACGAGTTCCCCGAGCTCGAGGGCGTCATGGCCCGGGCCTACGCGGAAAAGCAGGGGCTCGACCCCCGCGTCGCCCGCGCCCTCGAGGACGCGGTGCGCCCCACCGGACCCGAGGCCCCGCTTCCCGAAACGCCCGAAGGGGCGCTGCTGGCCGCCCTCGACCGCGCCGACACCCTGGTGGGCTTCTTCCAACTCGGCAAGCGGCCGAGTGGTTCCGCCGACCCCTACGGCCTGCGGCGCGCCGCGGCGGGATTGGTACGCATCCTTGGCCCCACGGGCTGGGAGCTGCCCCTGCAGGAGGTGCTCCAGGCCGCAGCCGACGCCTACCGCGCCCGCGGCTTCGCGGTGGAGCCCGGGGCGGTGGAAGCGGCGCGCTCCTTCGCCGAGGAGCGGCTCGAGTCGCTGCTCACCGAGGCCGGCCTGCCCACGCTGGCGGTACGCGCCGCCCAAAAAGCCCCCTCGGTCTACGGAAAGATGCTGCGGGCCCGCCTGATCTACGAGCTGATGCGCCGGCCCGAGTTCGCCGAACTGACCCGCCTCTACAAGCGCGCGGCCAACCTGGCGCAGCAAAGCGGCAGCGACCGGGAGCCCGACCCCGCCCTTTTCGAAACCGACGAAGAGACGCGCCTATACGAAGCGCTCGCGCCCACCCGCAGGGCGGTGGCCCAACTGCTCGAGCGGGGCGCCGAACTGCTCCCTCCCTGGGATCCGGCCGCGCCGCTCCCCGAGGTCGACCTGACCCCGCTCGCCGATCCCCTGGCGCAGATCCTGGCGCTTGCGGGCGCCCTCGATCCCTTCATGGACCACGTGCTCGTCATGGTGGACGATCCCGCGGTGCGCGAAAACCGCCTGGCCCTTCTGCGCGCCGTCCGTGACGCACTCGGAGAGTTGGGGGCGCTCGAACTCCTCGGCGCATAAGTTTTCGCACCGCCACCGCTCCAAGGCCGCCCCGGGTGGCCTTTTTCCTTGCGCGCCGGGACGGGCTGTGCTAGTTTTAGTGAATCTTTTCGCGCACCCAGGGTGCGCACGGGAGGAGTTATGCGCGTCGCCATCGTCGGAGCCACGGGAGCCGTAGGCCAGGAACTGATCAAGGTCCTCGAAGAGCGTGCCTTCCCCGTCGCCGAGCTCAGGCTGTACGCCAGCCCCCGCTCGGCCGGAAGGGTCATGACCTTTCGCGGTCAGCCCCATACCGTCGAGCTCACCCCCGAAGGACCCATCCCGGCCGAGGTAGTGCTCGCCAGTGCCGGTGGCGGCGTTTCGAAAAAGCTGGCCCGGTCGTGGTCGAGCGAAGGAGCCGTGGTGATCGACAACTCCTCAGCCTGGCGCTACGACCCCGAGGTCCCGCTCGTCGTCCCCGAGATCAACCCCGAAGCCGCCCGCATGCACCGGGGCATCGTCGCCAACCCCAACTGCACCACGGCCATCCTGGCCGTGGCCCTCTGGCCGCTGCACCAGGCTTTCCGGGCCACCCATGTCGTGGTCAGCACCTACCAGGCCACCAGCGGCGCCGGGGCCGAGGGAATGACCGAGCTGATCGAAGAGACCCGCCGCTTCCTCGACGGCGAGCCGGTTGCCCACAAGGTCTTTCAGCACCCGATTCCCTTTAACGTCATCCCCCACATCGACGCCTTCCAGGACAACGGCTACACCCGCGAAGAGATGAAGGTGGTCTGGGAAACGCGCAAGATCTTCGACGAACCGGAGATGAAGATCAGCTGCACCGCGGTACGTATCCCCACGCTAAGGGCCCATTCCGAAGCCGCAACCGTCGTCTTCGACCGTCCCGTGAGCCCCAAGGCCGCACGAGCGGTGCTGGAGCAGGCGCCGGGAGTCGAAGTCGTGGACGAGCCCGAACGCCTCCGCTACCCCATGCCGAGCGGCGCCACCGGGAAGTGGGACGTGGAGGTGGGCCGCATCCGCAAGAACCTGGCCTTCGACAACGCCCTCGACTTCTTCGTCTCCGGCGACCAGCTGCTCAAGGGCGCGGCCCTCAACGCCGTGCAGATCGCCGAACTCTTCCTCTGAACCGCGTCGCTCCTTCCCCTACGCGTTCTAGAATGGAAGGGAAAGGAGGGGCTATGGCGGTCTATAAGAAGATCGAACTGGTAGGCACCAGCGACGAAAGCCTTGAGGAAGCGATCCGCACGGCCATCAAAAAGGCTTCGGAAACCCTGCGTCACCTCGACTGGTTCGAGGTCAAGGAGATTCGCGGCAAGATCGGCGAGGGCGGGGTGCAAAGCTTCCAGGTCGTCCTCCAGGTCGGCTTCAGGCTCGACTGAACCGTGGAGACCAGCTTCTTCGAAGCCGTATGGTACGTGCTCACCGACCCCGAGCGGGCCGGTGAGCACCTTACGCTTACGGCGGCCGAGGTCAAGTACGCCCTCGTATGGACCCGCTCGAAGGCCGCCCTCGACTTCAGCCGCGAGGTCGCCGCCGCCCGCGGCATGAAGGTCGTCCCGCTGTACTCCTGGACCCTCAAGGACGCCTTCCTGACCGCCAGCGAGCGGCTCGGCGCCGAGCACCTGCTCATCGACTACCGGCCCGGATCGCTCCAGGCGGCCGCCGCCCCCATCGCCCGAGCCCGCGAGCGCATCCAGCCCCCAGCACCAAACCCCAAGGCCTGAGTCGTTTTCGAAGAAAGCCGGCGGTCACCTAGCTGCCCGGAGCGCGGTAAGCGTGGGCCCTGGGTCATGAAGTTGGGAAAGCAGGACGCAG
>Ga0256841_1003946_pt1 | contig 10924 bp, 6 predicted proteins | sample 356308metaG_FD_185971 | JGI IMG/M metagenome (GOLD analysis project Ga0256841, IMG submission 185971) | Hydrothermal vent microbial communities from Mid Atlantic Ridge, Atlantic Ocean - 356-308 | ecosystem: Environmental > Aquatic > Marine > Hydrothermal vents | place: Atlantic Ocean: Mid...
AGGGTTCCCGAAAAAAGGTCTGGAGAGTCTTAAATCTATAGCCCTCAACGTTCCGATTCCACGAGTCGAACGAGACATCGCACGCCTTCAAGCCTACTACGCTCTCGATGACCTGGCGGCCCGTAAAAAGTCACAAGCCAACCTTGTCCGCATGCTCGAGACTTCTCCTGACCTATTGGGAAGCCTTGCCTACCGAATCGGAGACATCCAAGAAGCCTGGAAACGCCTTTTCCCCCTCCCTTCTTCTTCACCCATTCCAGTCCAGCGCATCCGACTTTTTGCAGGCCTGGCCGCGGGCAAGTCCAAAGACTATCCCGGCCTGGAAAAAGATCTCAAAAACCTTGCAGAAAAGACAAAAACAGAACTTTTAGAGGATCTGGCTTTTCAAGCAAAAAAACTCATAGAACAACCACCAAGCAGTCCCCGATGAATCTTTCCCCGTTTCCGAATCCTTCGGCTTCCCAAGACGGGGTGCGCCCTCTGTTTTTCTCTTTTTGCCTCCTTCTCCTTCTCCTGCTTCCTTTTTTCATTTCTTGGTTTGCTGGTCCTATTGTTCCCATCGGAGACGATTGGAAACTCTTCGAAAATTTGGATCAATCCAGTTTTCAGGAGGCCCTGTTGGTCAACACCCACGAAAACGAAGGGCGGCGCTTTCGCCCTTTGGTCAATGGGGCGGTTTGGTTCGAGCGAAACATCCTTGGATGCAGTTTTCAAGGAAACATGCGCTTGGGGCTTCTCTGGATAGGGCTGTCAGGAGTGGCTCTTTTCCTCTTGCTCCTGAGAATGGGGCTCAATCTTGGACGGGCTTGGTTGGGCGCCCTCCTCTTTCTTGGGCATCCGGCGGCCGCCGAAATGTATGGATGGGCATCCACCAGGGTCGACAGCATGGGGACAACCTTTTCCCTCCTTGCCCTATGGGCAGGGTTGGGGAAGTCCAAACTCCACCCCCTTTGGGCCACCTTCCTCCTCCTCTGCGCCTTTCTGAGTAAGGAGTCCACGTATCCCCTCGCTGTAGCTGCCCCGCTATTTTTCTGGATTTTATCTCGTAAAGAACCCTCTACCCTCCTAGGACCACCCTTGGCCCTGGGACTTACCTTTGGGCTCAAAAAAATCTTCGTGACCAAGGTCTTCGCTTCGTGGTGGGCTGCCTCCATTCCTTTTCTCATCCGCCTCAAAGGCTGGCTCCTCCTCGCCTTTCCCCTTCTCCTTTGGCCCTTGGGAACCTCCGCGGCCCTGCCAAGCCTGGCCAAAATCCTTACATGGATTTACGCCGGCAGCATGTTGCTCTCCCTTTTGACTCTTCCCCTTCAAAAACAACCGAGGAATCAAAGAATCAAACCTCTTCTCGCCCTAGGAGCCCTCCTCCTATTCACCCTCTCGGTCACAGGGGGCGTCCCTCCCCACTCCGATCTGGGAGGTGGAAGAGTGTGGTTTCTTCCATCCGCATTCCTTTGTGCCCTATTCGCTACTTATGGCACTCGAAGCTTTTTAAGCATCTCGGCCCCCATCGGCCTTGGCCTCCTGCTCTTAAATCTCGCCCCTTGGGCAAGGGCTCGAACCAAGATGAACCATTTCTTGGATCGCCTCCATGTAGAGGTCGCCAAACACGAGCGAGCCCTTGAGGTCACCAACCTTGAATCCCACCATGGTCCGGTTCCACTCTTCTTTTTGATGACTGAGTTTTACACTCTTTCCTTTCGTGGCCCCCGCTTCGATCGCCCCCTCCTCATGAGAAAACCCGCCAATCAGGATGAACTTGCCTTTCAAGCAAAAATAGAAAAGCGCTGGCTCCAATACATGACAGCGCAGCGGAGGAACATCCTCCGCTTGCGCTGGAACCCCGAAAAAGGAACTCTTGAGGAGTTCAAGTAAATGGTTTTTTTAGAAAACCATCCCTTTATTTCCCGATGACCCACTCAACCGCAGTACTCAAATTGGGCTTTGTAGTCACCACTGCGGCTTGGAAATCCAATTTGAGGCCCAAAAGCTTTGAATCCTTGGGAAGAGGAAAGCGGATGGGAACCCCTGAAGAAGAGATCGGCCCCGGAACCAAAAGAGTGACTAAGGGGGGCAGGGCTACCAAAAGCGTCCCATAAGGAGTTGGGGCTGCAACCCGGCTGGAACTCACGAGAAGGACAGCAGCTTTCACTCCGGAAACAACGGGCTTCAAAACCATCTCCCCGCGGTATTGAATGCTGGGGGGAAAACTGTCATTGGGCATCAATTCAGGGGTCGTCGCCGAGGTCTTTCCATAGGCATAGGCAGCACCCTGGGCCGCCACGTACATCCGAACTCTGGAGACATTAAACCTGTCTTCTGAAGAGACCCTCCCCACGCCCTTGTTGCTCACAATATTAGCCTGCATCAAAAAGCGGTACATCGTGAAAGGGATACCCAAAACACGACTGGGTGCCTTAGGCCCCGCATAGGAGTTATAGAGCTTGCTTGCATCACCACAGGCTCCAAGAACACCGATCCATTCTCCCTTCTTCACGATCACGGGAGGGACCACCTTCAGGATTTTGCTGCTATCAATACCTGCCGCAAAGAACAAAGGTTTTACCGAGAGACTTTGAGAATAGGCCGGTGGCCTGACCTTCATTCGATACAAGGCCACATTTTGTTTTCCGATCTTTTTTTCATCGGGAACTTGAAGGCCCGTAATGACAAAATTCGTCGGAGCTTGGAAGTAATAACCTCGAGTCATGGAAGCCGTATAGGTCCTCTGGTATTTCGGGAGAGGAATCTGTGCGGTGAGATTTGCGCCGAGCGCAAGGAGAAAGTAGGGCAACAGTGAACGCATTTTGCACCTCTAAAAGAAAAAATTTACATCAAACGGAGTTCGATCGCCCAGGAAATGAAATCGAAGCGATCCACGTTTAATGAGAAAGAGGAAAGGATTCGCCCCTTGAGAGGAAGACCAAGTCTCGGAGGAAGAACCAAAGCCATGCTCCCTCTACCGGCACTGTCCAACCTTCTCGCGAAGCGAATAAAATCAGCAGTATTTAAGGCTGCTAAACCCACCCTATAAGGGTATCAAAGTTCATAGGGATTTGAGCAGTCAAGATATGAAACCCCGTGTCGTTCCAACTGGCAGAAATACGGGTCGTATAGGGACCTTTTGTCTTGTGCGCGCAATGTTTGCATCTAGCAAGAGATTGCAGATCCCCCTGACCAACATCCCTTTCATGGCGATCCACAGCAAAGAAAGGAGTCACAAAGGGCCGTGTTCCCACCAATTGGCTCAAAACCCCGTGCAAAGGATCCCAAGCCCACCTAAAAAGAGTTTGCCAAAAACCCGAAGGGATCCTTACGGAGAGACTTGAGCCGAGCTCTTGGAAAAACCCTTCCCGACTCATTTCGTTAAAAAGCAAAGACAAGACCTGCGAAGGATCGTAACCAGCCCCCCAAGGCATGGAGATTTCCGGGGGCCTGCGACCAAGCTCCTCGGAAGAATCCATCCGAAAAAGCAACCCGGAAGGACAGCCTCTGTTCGAACATTTTTCCTGCTTTCTTCCCTCACTCATCAGGGATCTTGGGGTAATCTTCCGCAGTCGATCCTGTTAGCCCTAGACAGCACCCAACTTACAACCGAGGAATTGTTGCTTCCCAAGGGCTTTTCAGAAAAAAACTAATCAGGGGGCTTTCCTGCAAATCATTGACAGCTACGATTTACGCTGTTCACAACAAACGGCGAATTCCAGCCTCTCTTTCATCCTGCCTTTCGTTTTCCCAAGTTCGAGTCAGGGGTTCGCAAATAACCTTATCTCTTTTTCAGATATCTCTCCTGCTTTCTCTCATTCGCCTTCTCCGCTCTGTCCCGAGGAAAAAGCTGAAAGTTGCAAGGTTTCCAAGAATTTCAAACATCTAACTCTCGGCAACCTCTTTGAGGGGAATGGGTCGGACTGAATTAAGCTGCTTGAAACCTGGTTTTGCACAAGAGAAACGGCAAGCGGGATTCTGAAAAAAGAGAATCTGTAATTACTTCATCATTTCGGGACCTTTCTGGGTTCTAAATCTTTTCTTTGACTACCTTTCTCCAAAGGAGCCTTTCATGAGTTCGCGACACCCAATTCAAACGAGTCTTGCCGCACTGTGCCTGGCCGGACTCCTAACCACAACCGGAGCCTTTGCCCAGGCCCCGGCCATCCCCACTGTGGGGACCGTGAAAAACTTCATCTATTCATCCCCAAATGGAAGCAACGATGGTCCGGGACAAGTGCTCGTTTCCGAAAAGATCATTCGCTTTCAAAAAGCTTCATTTCTTCAGGTTGAGTTCTCAAAGATTCAACTGGGGGAAGGCTCCGTTCTCGAAATTGAGTCTCTTTTTGATGACGAAAAGCAGGCTTGGGAATGGAACAAAGTCTCAGAAGTCGGCCTGCAGTCGGTCTACTTCAACGGAGACACCATAAGGATCCGCCTTTTCGCAGGGCCAAAAACCAAAAACAATTCCTTCGCCATTAAGTCGATTGCCGTGGGCAATCCGGTGGACCAGCTCCCCCCCCTTACCATTTGCGGGACTGCAGACAACCGCGTCCGCTCCGGTGACCGCCGGGTCGCCCGCCTTTTAATCCGCAAGGGGAGTTCCGTGGGAGTTTGCACGGGTTGGCTCATTTCAAGAGTCAATTGCTTCGCCACTGCGGGCCACTGCCTTGCCGGTTCCGTGAGCTTGGTCACGGCACAATTCAACGTGCCTCTTTCCAGTTCCACGGGCGCTATCAGAAACCCCAGCACGTCCTCCCAATACACCTGGGAAGGCACCAGCCGTCGCATGTTTGAAAATGGTGGACAAGGCAAGGACTGGGGAGTGTTTTCTACTCGGAAAAACAGCGTCACCGGACGCTACGCCGGGTCTGTCCAGGGGAGCTACTTCCTCTTTTCTTCAGTCCCCTCCAATGGGACAACCCTCAGGGTAACAGGTCATGGAGCCGACAGTAGCCCCAGGACCTTCAACTTCGTCCAGCAAACCCACTTTGGTCCTCAGAAATTTAAGGGAACTTCGCTCCTTGGATACCAAGTGGACACCATGGGTGGGAACTCCGGAAGTCCTGTCATGATCGCCAGCACAGGAAGGGCTGTAGCAGTTCACACCCACGGAGGTTGCACAACTTCTTCTTCGAGTTTCAACCGAGGAACCCGGCAGGACTATGCACCCTTTGTCACAGCACGGAGCCGTATCTGCAATCGCAGACCCCTCCCCGACCTGAGGCCTGTTTTTATTACAGGCCCCTCCAGCCTGTCAGCTGGAGCCACAGCCTCGATCTCCTCCCGCATTTATAACTACGGGACGGCATCTTCTCCTTCGACGCTCTCGGGATACTTTATCTCGACCAACAGCATCATCTCCACAGGAGACAGGCTGATTTACAGCTTCACCACAAACGCCTTGAGCGTGGGCTCATCCCACTTTCATTCGGCCTCAGTCCGCTTGCCCAGGGATCTCCAAAATGCAAGCTGCTATCTAGGTGTCTATGCAGACCGCCTCTCCCGCGTTGCTGAAGAAAGCGAGAGCAATAACGGCCTGGGAACACGGAGAACCTGCCGGGGACTTCCGGATCTCAATCCGACTTCCCTCGTCTCGAGCACCACGACGATTTCTCCGAGCCAAATCTTTTCGATCCGGTCTACGATCAAAAATATTGGAAAGGTCACATCGAGCGCGGTCCTTTCCGGTCATTACTTCTCCACCAACAGCATCATCAGCACGGGGGACACTCTCCTAGCTTCCTTCACGACAAATGCCCTGGTTGTTAATGGGAGCCACACCGTTTCCACAACCGTCCGCGCACCAAGAAGCCTCCCTTCAGGTTTCTGTTACCTTGGGGCCTATGCTGACAGGCTCTTCCGACTCAACGAAATCAGCGAAAGGAATAACACCAGGGCCCTTCGGGTCCTTTGTAGGCCTCCCTCAAGGAAACCTGACTTGACGCCTACGTTCTTTTTTGCCTCTACTACAAGTTGGAGGGCTGGGGCCACCGTTAGCGTCCGCTCGACCACAAAAAATATTGGCACGGCAACAGCCCCAGTCTCCAACAATGGGTATTACCTTTCGACGAACAGCCTCATCACGGCAACGGATACCCTCCTGCGAGCCTTCGCTCTTCCAAGCCTCGCCATCAATGCATCCTCAACGAATGCGAGCCTCGTAAGGATCCCCACCAATGTGCGTCCTGGCACTTGCTACATGGGTATCCTCAACGACCGAACAGCTTCCATCGCCGAACTCAACGAACTCAACAATGCTCGTGCAGTTCGAGGAACTTGTTTTGGACGCCCTGACCTGGTGGTCCCCTCGATTGCTTCCAGCTCTCTAGTTGCTGGAGGAGCATTCACAGTCAGGTCCACCACAAAAAACCAGGGAACGGCAACCGCCCCGAGCAGTCTCACGGGGATCATGATTTCCACCAATACCATCATCTCAACCAGTGATGATTATGTGGGTGCCTATGGAACAGGAACCTTAACCGCAGGGGCATCCCGCACCGTTACCACAAGGCATTTTGCTCCCTTCTGCCTCCGAACGGGAACCTACCATGTTGGTGCCATTGCCGACATCGCAAGGAGCATCAGTGAAATCTCGGAAGGCAACAACACCCGTTCCGTCACGGTCAACTTGCGTGGATACAGGGGTTCTGGGCGATACATCCAGTTCCTTCCCCGTTTCGGAACAATGGCCCAGTCCACAACCTTCGCGACCTATTCCGCCCGAACCGGTGGATCCGCCAGGATGTGTATCACAGCACCCAGGCTCAGAAGCTACTGGTACTACTGCCTCTGGAGTGGACGGAGCTTCCCCTTCCGCTTCGACAGCTTGACCAGCTTTAGCATCAGCTTGGTCAACACGCCGATCTTCCCCAACTGGCTCGGAAGATTAAACACAAATGGACAAGGTTTCCCCGGATTCAACGCCCCACGTGGCACTTCGATTCCAAGAGCGTTTAATGCTTACACGCATGTCGTGTTCTTCACGCCCACCTTCTCCGCCATCGCCGGTTTCAGTTCCAATTCAATCAGAACGCTCATTCAGCGCTGATTTTCGAATCCACGGTGAACCTCTAAAACACCTTCTTCCCTTTCCGGGAAGGGGGTGTTTTGTTATTTTTCTCACCCCTACAATGGCTTCCTTGATTCCCAGAAGAACAAGCCGTGGAAAAAAGGAGCTATAATGAAATCAATGATTCTTGCCTTTCCCCTTTTCTTCTCTCTTCCCTTTCTCAAGGGGCAAAGCAGCATCCCTCAAAATAAGATCCGGATTTGGGATCAATCCACTGAGTACACATCACGAGGGTCTGTTGGAGGAGGGACCGGTCATGTTTCTCAGGCTTTTCCCCCGGGTGTTACGCGTGGGCTTAACCGCCTTTCCTTGATCCAATACGTCATCCAGGACCAAAGAATGCAAACAAAGGAACCCTGGGAATTAAAGATTGCACCACTGGATGGCAAGGGCGAACCGGAATACAAACGGGCTGCAATTCTTCTGCGCAACCTAACTCTTCCGAACGGAAGCGGAATTCGGGCCTTCACCATCACCCACAACCGTAACAGTTCTCAGAATGGTCCCTTTGTTCTTTCCGCTCTTAAAGATGCAAAGAACAAACCTCTCCTCGACCCAAACGAGTCTTTTCATGTCGCTTGGAATTTTGTCCAAAAAGTCAATTGGTTGACAGATGGGATCAGCCTTTGGATGTCCCAAGCTGGGACTGCCCTTCCCAATGGTGGGAATGGTCAGTTAACCTGCTGGCAAAACCGCTTCCATCGAGAAATCCCTCGCCCAGAAAAATTTGATCCCAAAGATCCAACAGGCCAAATCATTGAACGGCTCGCATGGACCGAGTTCAACGGCAGCCCCGGAAGGAAGTTCTTTACCAATCGGTCCTGGTCGGTGACCCTCGGTTTTGTCGAACCAACCATTCAAGGCGCCTCGGACAACCCAAGTTTCAACAACAGCCCCTGTCTTAATCCCAACACAGGTTATGCCGCTCTTGATCCGGACTTTGCAAACAAGGCCAATGCAAGCATTGCGCGAAACGACAATTACCAATGGACCATCAATGCAGGAGGATCCTTCGCAGGGGGAATAGGTGTTTTGTTTTTTTCCGACAGTGTTTATTCCAAGCCAGTTTCCATTGCTGGAATCGGAGGGAGTTTAAATGTGGACATTGGCAGCCCCTTGCTCTCTCTTGGCCTTTTTCCCATGGGTATTCTTGACACAAATGGATCAGCAACCCTAAAACTCCCCTTGGGGCAGGCAAACTCTCCTCTACGCAAAGCGATCATTTCTTTTCCTGTCATCCACGCACAAGCTTATGTCGCAAAGCCTGGGATTCGTCCTTCTTTCTCATCGCTGTTCACCATGCGACCACTCTTACAACCCAAGGGGTTTCAAAGGAGCACGGCCACAGCTTCTACTCCTTTAAGGATCCAAAAAACAAGTTCCATGAAGACCCTCTATGTGCGTAACGATGGCCCGGGAGGTTTGGAAATAAAGACTTACATTGGGAGCACCAGAATCGGCCCCATCTTTATGATCCCCGAACGAACCGCACTAAGGGCACCCCTTTTTCCAGCAGCCACAACTGTTGAGATCTCTACAAAGAAAACAGGAAGGACCTTTTTCGCCTATCGCTGAAGCCAAGCTTCATGCACATCTTGGAAGGTTCCGAAGGGATGGCGATCTAAAAGGTAGGCGAGTTTGTCATGGGTTTTTGAAAGATTGACATAGTGACGAAAACCGCGAAGCCCCAGCCCCTGCATTCGAGGTTGATCCGGGTCCAGTTCCCAGGGGTGGAGGTAGATACAGGAGGGGAATCCCTGCCTTTCCCGTTTAGATAAGGCCTTTGATATCCAGCGGATGGGGAAGAGGCGGAGATAACCTCCTCCGCCCAGAGGGAAACGACGCCCAAGGATCTCAGTTACAAGAGGAGGAAGCTCGAAGAGTTTGCCTCCCCCTACCTCAATGAAATGGGGGATGAGAGGAGCTTGCTCCACCCCATAGTCAGGATGGCGGATGGGGTGAAGAGAAGAATCTCTTGTATAACCCCGTTGAACTAAGGTTGCGAAAGCCCAAGGTGTTTTAGGACCCACCGACCAAGTACAAGCCCGAAAGGCCCGAGGAAGCTCTCCTGTGATCCCCTTGAGAATGGACTCGGTCTTTGCAAGATCCTTCTGAAAACCCTCTTCTCCAAGATCCGGAAGAAGCTGGTGGTCATAGCCGTGGGAGGCGATCTCGTGACCTCTCGCAGCTGTTTCCCGCACAAGATCAGGCAGACGTTCCGCAATCCAACCGAGAAAGAAAAAAGTTGCCTTCGCCTTCTTGAGATCCAAGAGATCCCAGAGAATCTGCATGGGTTTTTCCAGCCGCAGCTCGCACTGGTCCCATTCTTCCAAAGGAAAACGGTCTCTTAGGTTTAGGACCTGAAACCAGTCTTCGACATCAACTGTGAGAGCATGCTTGAGATTCATCCCTCTTCCTTGACCAGGCGGTTGACGACGGGAAGGGCGGTTCGCAAAAAGTCTGCGAGGAGTTGCTCAGCTTTCTTTCGATCCATCCCGGGAACAACGGGGAGATCGGCCCGAAGGAGGTAACCCCGAACTGGCTGCCGAAAGAGGGCCTTGGGGCTGTTATGGAGGAAGAAGCTAAGATAGGAACCGGTTTCAAAATCCTGGCCACCGAAGAGGTAGGCCACGAGATAGCTTTCGCCCTTTTTTTTGGCTTCCACAAAACGAACCTCATGGCCTTGGTTGTCGAGTTGACGCAAGCTCTCCTTTTCGAGATCAAAGCCACTCGCTTGGAGGCATGTTTGGGGGGGATGCACAGACTTCCAGTTATTTCCATGAAACACAAGAGTCAGGATGATTTCATCCCCACTCCGACGGTCTCGATAACGACGCCAGCAAACGTCCCGAGTCCCAAGGAGGGCATACCAGCGTTCGCTCAGAGGATAGTCCTGAACACCTTCGAAGACCCCCAGGTGATACGGAAAACGCGTAGAAAGACGGAAACTGGGATCCTTGGGTTTAACCCAAGAAAGGATACCTGCGGGACCGCCAATCAGAAGAAGGGGAATGAATAGAAGCAGGCGCTTGGCTGAAAAAAGGGATTGGTGAGCTGGAGGAATCCTTGCTTCCCTGAAGTCCCTGTTATGAGGGATGCACGCGTCTTTCTGGATCTTTAGGGCTTCGCTCGGCTCTTTCAGCGAAGGGATCCAATGCTCCAAAAGGAGGAGGAAGCCAATGGCTCCTAAATACAAGAGTGTTCCTGAGATGTCATGTGCAGGGCCTGAAGCGTAGGCAACCCCCCAGCCTTTGGCGATCCAAGCTAGGACCGCGATGCGAATAAAATTGGCGAGAAGGGCGGTCCCGAGGGATGCCAGGAGGAACACGAGACGCCAAAGGATTGTTCGTTTGCCAAGGAGGAAGGCGAAGATGTATCCCAAGGCAAAAAGAGCCACGAGAGATTTGAGGCCGGAGCAGGCATCCCCTACGAGAAGAACTTGGGTCTGGCCAGGTATGTGGATGGTTGCACCTTCCTGGACCAATCCCAGTCCAAAGAGATTCCCCAGGAAAACGGAAGCTGTTGTGGCAATGTGTTTCAGGGTGTAGGCAAGACGCCCGGTAATAAAAACGGGGAAGGGGACAGCCAAAAAAAGGAGCCCCAGTGAGGGGGCTGCGATGCGTAGACGCTCACAACCTTCCAGAGCAAGGAGGAGGGCAAAGAGGGAGGGAACGAGAAGAAAACCGGAGAAAGAATCGACCTGGAGAGCTGTGGATGCAAGATGAAGGAGAAGAAAAATGGACAGGAGACCCGCGCCGAGAAGCGATGGTTTTGAAGGGGTTGCTCTCCACTCCTTATAACGACGCAGGAAAAAAAAACCTGCTACAAGAAGGAGCAAGGGCCCGTGTTGGAAGTAACCGGCCGCATGCA
>Ga0256841_1003947_pt1 | contig 10922 bp, 9 predicted proteins | sample 356308metaG_FD_185971 | JGI IMG/M metagenome (GOLD analysis project Ga0256841, IMG submission 185971) | Hydrothermal vent microbial communities from Mid Atlantic Ridge, Atlantic Ocean - 356-308 | ecosystem: Environmental > Aquatic > Marine > Hydrothermal vents | place: Atlantic Ocean: Mid...
TTCCACTCGGCCTGCGTCCGCATCCTCCGCCGGGAAGCACCCCGGCTCGGCTATCGGTCGGGATTCTCCATCTACGACGAAGCCGACGCCCTCCGGCTCCTCACCATGTGCGTCAAGGACCTGGACCTCGACACGAAGCGGTTCCCGCCTCGCAATCTGAAGGCGGCGATCGGTCGGGCCAAGAACGAGCTCGTCGACTACGAAAGCTTCCGGGACCGGGGGGAGGGCTTTTTTCACGAGCAGGTCGCCGACGTGTACCGCCTGTACCAGCAGCGGCTGCTGGAGGCATCGGCGATGGACTTCGACGATCTGCTCATGGTCACCGTCGAGCTCTTCGGGGCGTTCCCAGAGGTGCTGGCCCACTACCAGGAGCGCTTCCGGTACGTCCTGGTCGACGAGTACCAGGACACCAATCACGCCCAGTACGTCCTCGTCAGCCGGCTCACCGCCACCCATCGGAACCTCTGCGTCGTCGGCGACGGCGACCAGAGCATCTATCGGTTCCGGGGGGCGGACATCCGCAACATCTTGGAGTTCGAGCGCGACTACCCCGACGCTCGGATCGTCATCCTCGATCAGAACTACCGGTCCACCGAGACGATCCTCGAAGCCGCCAACGCCCTCATCGCCAACAACCCGCGGCGTCGGCCCAAGCGGCTGTGGAGCGAACGTGGTCGGGGCGATCCGATCGTCCGCTTCGAAGCGGAGGACGAGCACGACGAGGCCGGGTTCGTCGCCGACGAGGTGGACCGCCTACGCGACGCCGGCTACGACCTGTCCGACATCGCCGTCTTCTACCGGACCAACGCCCAGTCTCGGGTCATCGAGGACGTGCTGGTGAGACGGGGCATCCCCTACGTGGTGGTGGGGTCCGTCAAGTTCTACGACCGAAAGGAGATCAAGGACGTCCTCGCCTACCTCCGGGCCGTCGTCAACCCCGACGATCAGGTGGCCATCAAGCGGATCATCAACGAGCCGCGGCGGGGCATCGGGGACACCACCATCGCCCACCTCGACCGTTTCGCCGAACGGATGCGGTTCTCGGAGGCGCTCGCCCGCGCGGACGAGGTTCCGGGGCTCGGTGCCCGGGCCGTCGCTCGGATCGCCGAGTTCAACGAGATCATGGCGGGGATTCGGCGCCGGGTGGAGTCCGACGGTGTGGAGGCGGGCGTCGCCGCGGTCCTCACCGACACCGGCTACCTCGCCAACCTCGAGGCGGAGCGCACGATCGAGGCGCTGGGACGGATCGAGAACCTCCGGGAGCTGCAGTCGGTCGCCGCCGAGTTCGAGCAGGCCAACGTCGGTGCCCTCGTGGGCGACGAGGCGTGGGACGACATGGACAACCTCCGCCGTCTGGAGCTGTTCTTGGAGTCGGTGACGCTCACGAACGACGTCGACGATCTCGACGAAGGTGCCGGGGCGGTCACCCTCATGACGATCCACAACGCCAAGGGCCTCGAGTTCCCGGTGGTCTTCATGGTGGGACTGGAGGACGGGGTCTTCCCCCACGTCCGGACCCTCGGCGACCCCGAGGAGTTGGAGGAGGAGCGTCGGCTCGCCTACGTGGGGATCACCCGGGCCCAGGAACGCCTCTACCTGACCTCGGCGTGGAGTCGGATGCTGTGGGGCTCGTCCAGCTACAACCCGCCCAGCCGCTTCCTGAAGGAGATCCCCGACCATCTCATGGAGACGGCGGGGAGACGAACCCGACGATCGTCGGAGGCGGCGAGCCCGATCTCGACGGTGGACCCCGGCGAGATCGGTCCGGGGGTGCGGGTCCGCCACGACACCTGGGGGGTGGGAACGGTGCGGGAGGTGACGGGGACGGGGGACCGGGCCGAGGCGGTCGTCGACTTCGAGTCGGGAGGACGGAGACGCCTGCTGCTGGCGTGGGCGCCGCTCAGCCGGATCTGAGGGGGGTCGCCCCGACGAGGACGTGGGGTCCCGAACCGGGGAGGCCGTCGAGCCGCACGGCGGTGATCCGGGCGATGAGCGTCCCCTCGGTTCGGCTGCGGAGCGGGAGCAGCGTCGTCGAGATCTCACCGGTGTCGAGGGTCGCGGCGAGGAACCATTCGAACCAGGGCCGCACCGCCGACGAGACCGAAGGGGCGACCAGTCCCACCACCTCGCCCGGCTCCCAGCCGAGGAGCTCGGTCATGCCCCGACCCCAGGCGACCACCCGGGCCCAAGGGTCGTAGGCGGCGACGGCGCGGATGGGGGAGATGGCCATGAGGGCGACGGGGGGCGGGTCGGTCTCCAGGGCCTCGGCGATGGCCCGTTCACCGGTGGTGATGGGGCCTTCGTCGGGGCAGGCGAGGAGGCTGTCGAGGATCGACGGGTCACGGGTCGGAGAGGTCGTCACTGGCACGTTCCTTCGGCTCTTGGTGGGGACGTGGACGCCGTGACGGTCGGTGGGGTGCGAGACTCGGGAGGTACACCGGAGGTTCGGCGACGATCGCTGCCGTCACGACGTCCACCCGGCCATGGTGCAGGGTGCCGGACGACACGTCCATACCGGCGGTGTGGGATCGGTCTACCGAGGGTCCGGTGAACGCGTACCGGCTACCCGGTAGAGGGTGAATCGTCCTCCAGGATCCGGTCGCCGACGAGCATGAGATCCTTGCGGTTCGAGAGGCCCGCCTTGCGGAGGATGTTGCGGACGTGGGTGGCCGCCGTGGAGGGGGAGATGTAGAGGGTGTCGGCGATCTCGTCGTCACTGGTCGAACCCGACACGATGAGCTCGAGGACCTCCAGCTCCCGGGGGGTGAGTCCCCAGTCGGAGACGGACATGTCGATGATGGCCCGTTCGGTGAGGACCGAGACCATTCGCTCACCGCGTTCGAGGCGCCGAAGGGAGCGCCGGATGAAGGTGAGGCCCGCCACACCGAAGGCGGCTCCGGCGGCGACCAGGATCCACTGACCTTCGAGCAGGACCACGTCCCGCACCGCCGGGGGCAGGGCGCCGGCCTCGGTGGCGACGAGCAGGGCCCGCTGGGTCGAGCCGATGATGAGCACGGCGAGGACGAGCAGGAAGGTGAGGGTGAGGGAACGGATGGTCTCCGACCGGGCCCGCCGATGGATCCGCAGACAGACGACGAAGAGCGACACGAAGATCACCCAGTTGACGGCGATGAGTCCGATCAGGAGCCCACGCATCTCCACGCTCACCTCGACTCTGGCTCCCGTCCGGAGGCCGAGTCGGCCGAGACGATACCCGTCGGGACGGGCGGATGTCCCCGGAGAGGGGCCCTCATGTGGTGAGGGCCGCCCGTTTCTCCCCCAGGTTGGCGATCAGCTCCCGGTAGGAGGCGACGAACTTCTCGACACCCTCCCGTTCGAGGGTGGCGGTGACGTCGTCGTAGTCGACCCCGACCGCCGCCAGCTCCCTGAGGGTCGCCCGTGCCCGGGCGATCTCCTCGGGTCCGAAGATTCGCGGTTTGGCCGGACCATGATCCTGGTAGGCGTCGATGGTGCCGAGGGGCATCGTGTTGACGGTGTGGGGGGCGACCAGGGTGTCGACGTACAGGGTGTCGCGGTACGCGGGATTCTTCGTCGAGGTGGACGCCCACAGGGGGCGCTGGATGCGGGCCCCGGCAGCGGCCAGCTCCTCCCATCGGGGTCCCCGGAAGACGGAGAGGAACTCGTCGTAGGCGGCCCGCGCGTTCGCCACCGCGGCGGCGCCGCGGAGCGCCAGGGCCTGGGGGGTTCCGATGGTCTCGAGACGCCGGTCGACCTCGGTGTCCATCCGCGAGACGAAGAACGAGGCGACCGAGGCGACGGCCCCGAGGTCGCCGCCGACCTGGCGGAAGGTCTCGAGGCCCCTCAGGTAGGCGTCCATCACCTCCCGGTATCGCCGGAGGGAGAAGATGAGGGTGACGTTGACGGAGATCCCCTCGCCGATCAGCCTGGCGATGGCGGGGATCCCGGCGGGGGTGGCCGGGACCTTGACCAGCAGGTTGGGACGATCGACCCGCTTCGACCACTCCCGTGCCTCGGCGATGGTCCCGTCGGTGTCGTCGGCGAGCTCGGGGGAGACCTCGACGGAGACGAAACCGTCCCGGCCTTCGGTCGCCTCGAAGACGGGGCGCAGCACGTCGCAGGCATCGCGGATGTCGGCGGTGACGAGATGGGCGTAGATCTCCTCCACCGACGCGCCGCGGCCGACGAGTTCGGTGAGGGCGGCGTCGTAGTCCTCGGACCCGGTGATGGCCTTGGCGAAGATCGTCGGGTTGGAGGTGACCCCGGTGACGGCGTCGGCGCCGATCCGGCGCGCCAGCTCACCCGAGTCGAGCATCGCCCGTGAGATCTGGTCCGACCAGATGCTCTGTCCGGCGAGGGCGACGGCGTGGAGGTGTGAGTCCATCATCGAGGAGTCTCCTGAGCTGTGTCCCTCCAACCTACAACACTCCGCGTCCGCCGCCGTCGCCCAGCCGTGCCGGAAGCGGCCCGGTTCGGGGCCGTCGCCGAGGAGAAGGGATTCGGCTCGGCGTGGCCGCTCTAACCTCAGGGTTCGTGCGTCGCATCCTCATCGCCAAGCCGGGCCTCGACGGACACGACCGGGGCGCCAAGGTCATCGCCCGGGCGCTCCGAGACGCCGGATGTGAGGTCGTCTACACGGGTCTGCATCAGACCCCGGCGCAGATCGTCGAAGCGGCGCTGCAGGAAGACGTCGACGCCATCGGGCTCTCGACGCTCTCCGGAGCCCACATGACCCTCTTCCCCGAAGTCGTCCGGCTCCTCGCCGAGCACGGCGCCTCCGACGTCGTCGTCTTCGGCGGGGGGGTCATCCCCGACCAGGACATCCCGAAGCTGAAGGCGGCCGGGATCGCGGAGATCTTCACCCCCGGCACGCCCCTGTCCGAGATCACCCGCTGGGTGGAGGAACACGTCCCCGACCGACGAGGAGAACGACGGTGACAGCAGGAGAGACCCGCCGATGAAGATCCACGAACACCAGGCGAAACAGCTCATGGCGGAGCGGGGGATCGCCGTGCCGGTCGGCCGGGTCGCCACCACCGTGGACGAAGCCGTCGCCGCGGTCCGCCCCATCGTGGAGGAGACCGACAATCCGGTGGTGGTGGTGAAGGCGCAGATCCACGCCGGGGGGCGAGGGAAGGGCCGGTTCCGGGAGCATCCGGACCTCGGAGGCGTCACCGTCGTCACCGCCGGGGTCGACGGGGGCATCTCGGCCGCCGAGGAGGCGGTGCGGGAGCTCGCCACCAAGATGCTCGGGTCGACCCTCGTCACCGTCCAGACCGGGCCGGAGGGGAAACAGGTCAACCGGCTGTACATCGAACAGGGCATCGACATCGCCCGGGAGCTGTACCTGTCGATCCTTCTGGACCGGGCCGTCTCCCACGAGATCGTGATGGCCTCGACCGAAGGGGGCATGGAGATCGAGAAGGTGGCGGAGGAGACGCCCGAGAAGATCCTCCGGGCCGACATCGACCCGTGCGTCGGGCTGTTGGGTTTCCAGGCGGCGGCGCTCGGCTGGGGACTCGAGCTGGAAGGGGAGGCCCACGCCAACTTCGTTCGCTTCGTCCGGGCCCTCGCCGAGGCGTCGGCGGAGTGGGACACCGACCTGATCGAGATCAACCCCCTCGTCGTCACCACCGGGGGCGAGGTGATGGCGCTCGACGGGAAGATGGCCTTCGACGACAACGCCCTCTTCCGACACCCGGAGGTGGTGGCGATGCGCGACGTCAGCGAGGAGGATCCCGACGAGCTGGAGGCGAAGGAGGCGGGGTTGTCCTACATCAAGCTGGACGGAACGATCGGCTGCATGGTCAACGGGGCAGGCCTGGCCATGTCGACGATGGACATCATCAAGTACTTCGGAGGTGAGCCCGCCAACTTCCTCGACGTGGGGGGAGGCGCCAATGCCGAGCAGGTCGCCACCGCCTTCCAGATCATCACCCGCGACCCCAACGTGAAGGGCATCTTCGTCAACATCTTCGGTGGGATCATGCGCTGCGACACGATCGCCACCGGCATCGTCGACGCGGTACGACGGGTGGGCCTCGAGGTGCCGCTGGTGGTGCGGCTCGAAGGGACCAACGTCGAGTTGGGCAAGCGGATCATCGACGAGTCGGGGTTGGACGTGATCTCCGCCACCGACATGAAAGACGGCGCCCAGAAGATCGTGGAGCTGGCCAGATGAGCATCCTCGTGAACTCCGACACCAAGGTGATCGTCCAGGGGCTGGGCAGGACCGGCCAGTTCCACACCGACAAGGCCATCGCCTACGGCACCCGGATGGTGGGGGCGGTCCACCCGTCGAAGGCGGGGACCGTCCACGTCTTCGAAGGCCAGACGGACGCCTCGGGTGTCCCGGGCCGCGACGAGACCTACCGCGTGGAGCTGCCCATCTTCCGCACCGTTCGGGAGGCGGTGGCCGAGACCGGGGCGAACGCCTCGGTCGTCTACGTGCCTCCGCCCTTCGCCGCCGACGCCATCATGGAGGCGGCGGATGCCGGGATCGAGCTGATCGTCGCCATCACCGAGGGGATCCCCGTCGCCGACATGGTACGAGCGAAGCGGTATCTGGAGGGGCGGTCGGTCCGGCTGGTGGGACCCAACTGTCCCGGGGTCATCACCCCTCGCGAATGCAAGATCGGGATCATGCCCGGGTACATCCACACCCCGGGCAGGATCGGCGTCGTCTCCCGGTCGGGGACCCTCACCTACGAGGCCGTGTACCAGCTCACCAAACTGGGCCTCGGGCAGACGACGGCGGTGGGGATCGGAGGCGATCCGGTGAACGGAACCGACTTCGTCGACGTGCTCGCCATGTTCGAGGAGGACCCCGACACCGACGGGGTGATCATGATCGGCGAGATCGGCGGCACCGCCGAAGAGGACGCCGCCGAGTTCGTGAAGTCGGAGATGACGAAGCCCGTCGCCGGGTTCATCGCCGGGATGACGGCTCCTCCGGGGAAGCGCATGGGACACGCCGGGGCCATCATCTCGGGGGGGAAGGGCACCGCCGCCGCCAAGGTGGCGGCGATGGAGGCCGCCGGGATCGTCGTCGCTCCCACGCCGACCGACATGGGTCAGGCGATGCTCGAGGCGTTGGGGAGGTGAGGGACCGCCGTAGAGGTTACGGTGCCGCTGCCAAGCCGTGCTCGATGTTTGACGTGTGTGTGTCAAGATTGGGTGGGGCGGCTGAGAGGCATTGGCAATGGAGGGAGTCATGCGCCTTCAGCCCGTCGTTCCGGCCCTTGCTCGCATCTTCATGGCCGGGGTTCTCACCGTCGCGATGTTGGGTGGTCCCGTTCCTCGCGCAGACGCGGCGTCGTGCTGGACCTACACGCTGAGTTTCCAGAAGACCTCGTTGGGGATGATGCAATACCAGGGCTGGCACACCGTCGAATGGTGCGCCTCGAACGGGAGAATCACGGCGGTGACCCGCAATTGGTGCACGTACAACGCCCGATGGCCATGGGAGGCCAACGGGTGCTCCACGTCCACGGGAACCAACCTCGGTTCGCGAGTGACCGTGTACGGTATGTTCTATTACCGGTATTGCTGGATCTATCCCTTTGGTTGCTTCTACGACGCCGAGCGCGTCAGGACGAAAATGACCTTGTACCCCGACGGACGCATCACAGGCAGCGCCGTGACGTTGCAGGCAGTCGGTGGCCCTGAACTCCGGTATCGAGGCCAGGGTCGAATCTACCGGGAGGGAGAGATGTCGTTCCGGCTCGTGCCGGGCGTCGATGGGTCGAGAAGCCCCTACGCACCGGAGACGGAAGCGTCATGATCGTGCCGATCGTCGGGTTCACGCTGCTTGTCGGCTCCTGGGTGTTGCTCTTTGCTCTTGTTCGCAAGGTGGCAAAGACTCGGGATGATCATCAGCGGTCGATGCAGTAGGTGTCCGACCTCCTCCTCGGCCTGACCCTCGGTGCCGCCGCCGGGATCACCCCCGGGCCGCTGTTCACCCTGGTGGTGACCGTGAGCCTCCGCCGCGGGTTCGGGGCGGGAGCCCGGACCGCTCTCGCTCCCCTCCTCTCCGACCTGCCGGTGGTCGTCATCGCCCTCGCCGCGCTGGCGGCGCTCCCCGGCGTCGTCGTCCGAGGCTTGGGGCTGGTCGGGGGGCTCTACCTGGTCTGGCTGGGCATCCGGACCGTGTCCGAGGCCCGGAATCCTGCCGACGACGGCGGATCCGCCGTCCGTGATCTCCGCCGGGGTGTGGTCGTGAATCTTCTCTCGCCCCATCCGTGGCTCTTCTGGTTCTCGGTGGGTGCCCCCCTCACGCTCGGTGCCTGGCAGCGGGCGCCGGTGCGGGCCGCCGCTTTCGTCGGCGCGTTCTACGCACTGCTCGTCGGATCGAAGATGGTGGCGGCGGCGGTGGTCGCCTCGGGCCGTCGTCTCCTCGACACCATCTGGCACATCCGGCTCGCCCAGGTGGGTGGCGTGGCCATCGCCGCCATGGGGGTCGTGCTCATCGCCGAGTACCTCCGCTGAGCCTCGCCTCGGTGCCGGGCCGCGGCGGCGCCGTCCCCTACACTGCGCCCATGCCCTGGGGTTGGATCCTCGTCGGTGTCGGAGGCGTGGTCGCCGTCTGGTTCGTCGTCGCGTACAACGGCCTCGTCCGGCGGCGGAACCGGGTGGACAACGCGTGGGGTCAGGTCGAGGTGCAGCTCAAACGCCGGTACGACCTCATCCCCAATCTGGTGGAGGCGGTGAAGGGCTACGCCGCCCATGAGCAGGACACCCTTCAGGCGGTGGTCGAAGCCAGGAATCGGGCGCTGGAAGCCACCACGCCCACGGAGCAGGCGGAGGCGGAGAACGTCCTCACCGGGGCGCTCCGCCGGCTCTTCGCCCTCGCCGAGGCCTACCCCCAGCTCCGGGCCTCGGAGAACTTCGCGGCGTTGCAGGCGGAACTGGCCGAGACGGAGAACAAGATCGCCGTCGCTCGTCAGATCTACAACGACTCCGTACTCGGCTACAACAACCTCGTACAGACCATCCCCACGATGGTCGTGGCGAGGGTTGCCGGGTTCCGACCCCGGGATTTCTTCGACGCTCCACCGTCGGCCGACGAAGCCCCTCCCGTCGCGTTCTGACGATGCGGCGGCTCCTCGTCGTCCTGCTCGTCGCCGGCACCGCCATGGTGGCCTCCTTCCCCCTCCCCGCGGCGGCGAAGAGTTTCTCCCTCCCCGAGGCGTCGGTGGTCGTCGAGGTGGAGTCGGACGGCTCGGTGGTGGTGACCGAACGCATCACCTACCAGTTCACGGGTGCCTTCTCCGGTGCGTTCCGGGAGATCCCGCTGCGGGCGGGGGAGCGGGTCACCGACGTCTCCATCTCCGAGGGCGCGGTCCGCTACCGGTCGGGCGGCTGCACCGACCTGGGGTGTTCCAGCCCGCCGGGCACCTTCGGTGTCCGCGATCTCGGTGGTCGAGTCCGCATCGTCTGGCATTACACCGCCGTCGACGAGCGACGGACCTTCACCATCGCCTACCGGATCGTCGGGCTCGCCAAGGTCTACGACGACGTCGTCGACGTGAACCTCAAGGTCTGGGGTGAGGAGTGGAGTGTCGGCCTCGACCGGCTCACCGCCACGATGGAGATCCCCGGCAGTGTCTCCCCCGGGGAGGTGCGGGTCTGGGGGCATCCGGCGGAGGTGGACGGCACCACGTCGCTCGGAGCCGACGGGGTCTCGCCGTCCCTCGTCGCCACCGACGTACCTCCGGGACGGTTCGTCGAGATGCGGGTCGTCTTCCCCCGCTCGGTCCTCGCCTCCACCGGCGGCGCGACGGTCGTCACCGGCTCAGGCCTCGCCGACATCGTCGACGAAGAGACCAGATTGGCCGACGCCTCCAATCGTCGCCGGTTCTTGCTGCGGCTCCTGACCGTCCTCGTGGTGCTCGCCGCCTTCGTGCCCGCATTGGCGGCGATCGGGTTCTTCTACCTCCGATACGGACGGGAACCGAAGGTGGACTACGACCGGCGATACGAGCAGGGGCCGCCGTCGGACGATCCGCCGGCGCTGGTCGAAGGGCTGCTGAGCCAGGGCAAGGTGGACGAATACGGGTTCACCGCCACGCTCTTCGATCTCATCCGCCGGGGGGTGATCGCCGCCCGACCCGTCAGCGCCGAGGTCCGGACGTGGGGTGGGCTCCGGACCGAGACCATCACCGATCTCGAGCTCTCCCTGACCGGGGAGCGGGTGGACCTCCGAGACTTCGAGCAGCGGGTCGTCACGGTGGTCCGGCGGGTCACGAAGGACGGACCGGTCCCGCTGCACCAGTTCCGCAAGCGCATCCGCGAGGATGCCGTTGCCAACGCCTCGACCTACCAGTCGTTCCACAAACAGGCCCTCGCCGCACTGGAACGCTCGGGCCTGTTGGATGCGTCGGCGAAGTCCTGGGTGATGGGGCTCGCCGTGGTGTTCTTCCTCATGTTCTTCGGCTCGTTCCTCCTCATTCCCGTCTTCGCCGAGGTGCTGGACGCCGGTTGGCTGGCATTGCTCCTGGTGGTCGGTGCCCTGGTGAACATGGCCGTCTACCTGGTGTTCCTCGCCACCCGCCGCGGGTGGGTGCGCCGCACTCGGAAGGGAGCGCTCCTCGCCGCCCGCTGGGAGGCCTTCCGTCGCTACCTACAGGACTTCAGCGCCATGGGCCAGGCACCCCCCGCCTCCCTCGACCTCTGGGACCGCTTCCTCGTCTACGCCATCGCCCTCGGCGTCGCCGACGACGTGCTCGAAGCCGCCCGTCTCAACGCCCCGCCGGAGGTCGTGGAGGAGTCGAGCCTGTACTGGTACGGCACCCACGGTGTCACCGGCGGGCACACCGAGAGCGCCTTCACGGGGATCGCCTCCTCCCTCGCCGGGGCCTTCACCGTCTCCTCGGGGAGCGGCGGCGGGGGCGGCTTCTCCGGTGGCGGCGGCGGGGGTGGCGGGGGAGGCGGGGGCGGAGCCT
>Ga0256841_1003948_pt1 | contig 10921 bp, 5 predicted proteins | sample 356308metaG_FD_185971 | JGI IMG/M metagenome (GOLD analysis project Ga0256841, IMG submission 185971) | Hydrothermal vent microbial communities from Mid Atlantic Ridge, Atlantic Ocean - 356-308 | ecosystem: Environmental > Aquatic > Marine > Hydrothermal vents | place: Atlantic Ocean: Mid...
AGCACTGACCCCCGGGCCGGTCGCTCCTTTGTGCATCCCTTTCCCGAACGGACCATGGAAAAGTCGATCCGCATACGCCTGCTGGAGCGTGAGTACGCCTTGCGCGTCGCGCCGGAACACGAGGAACACACCCGCGCCTACGCCGCCTACGTCGACCGTAAGCTCAAAGCCTTCCGTACGGCCCACCCCGATCAGACCGAGACGACGGCGGCGCTCATCACGGCGCTCGCCCTGGCCGAGGAGCTTTTTGCCGCGCGGGAAGAGGTCGAGGCGCTCCGCCGGGCCACCGAGGATGAGATCGTCGCGCTCGAACGGCGCCTCGGCTCGGCGCTCGCGACGCCGTGATCTCCCGCTCCCGCCCCCCCCAACCCGGGCCTTCGAAGCCTTTCGGGCAGAAAGAAAATCCTGCGAACGCTTGACTAACCTCCCCCCATCGGTTATATATTCCATCAAGGTACGACCCCGCAGCGAACGCATAAGTAAGAACCTAACAGCTTTACTTAGGGAGCCATCCTTCAGGTTTGGACAACAGGCCGCATCCCCGAGCCTTCGGGGTTTTTCCTCCGGGAAAACCGCGGAAGTAGCGAAGAACCCGAGCGGCGCCCACTGTGATATGAAGGAGGTTCTTCATATCCCTTCGTTGCAGGTTGGTACGAACGCCTATAGGCATCGCCCCGGTAAGGCCGCCGGCTCCGTTCCGGAACCTATCGGGGCGTTTTTTATTTGTGTACTGTTCCCGACGCGCTCGGCGGCAGGGGAGCCCCCTGCCGCATCCTGCCGGCGCAAGCTCGCCGCCGCCATCCGAGCCCGTCGCTACCCCTAGAGACCAAACGACTATGGACGTATACGCCGTCGTCTTCGGCGCCGTCGTTGTGGTCGTGCTTGGCATCGCCATTGGAATTGTTTTAGATAGATTCCTCCTCAAACGGCTGGGCCTCAACCAACTTGCGCAGGCGAAAGAAAAGGCCGAGCGTCTGCTGGCCGACGCTGAACAAGAAGTCGAGAAACTCCGCTTCGAGCGTGTTGAAAAAGTCGAGGCCGATTTGGCCCGCCGGGAAGAGCTCCTGGCTGAGGAAACGGCAGAAGCCAGGCGCGTCCTGCGGCGCTCGAAAGAAAAACTTGAACACAGGCAGGAGAAACTCAACCGCCGCGCTCACAAGGTCAACGAGCGGGAAAACCTGATCCACAAGGCGCTCGACACGGTCGAAGCCCTGCGCAAGGAAGCCGAGCAGATCCGCCTCAAAGCCGACCTGATCCACAGCAAAGCCACGGCGATCTCGCAGGAGGCGCAAGGGCGCTTCGAGGACGTCGTGCAGCGCGAACAGAAGGTCAAGCGCCTCGAAGAAGAGCTGGAACGGGATCGTGCGGAACTGGCCCGGATGCGCGACGAGCAGATTCGCAAGCTCGAACAGACTTCGGGAATGAGCCGGGCGGAGGCCCGCCAGGCGCTCATCGAGCAGGTCCGCGACGAGGCCCGGCTCGAAGCCGCCTCGCACGTCAAAGAGATCCGCGACGAAGCCAGGCTCCGGGCCAACCGGGAGGCGCGCAAGATCATCCTGACGGCTATCCAGCGCACCGCCGCCGGCCACGCCATCGAGAACACCGTCTCCGTCGTCAACATTCAGTCGGATGAGATGAAGGGGCGCATCATCGGGCGGGAAGGCCGCAACATCCGCGCCTTCGAGGCCGCCACCGGCATCGAGGTCATCGTCGACGACACGCCGGAAGCCGTCATCCTCTCGGGCTTCAACCCGGTCCGCCGAGAGATCGCCCGCATCGCGCTGACGCGGCTCATCCAGGACGGGCGCATCCACCCGGCGCGCATCGAAGAGATCGTCGAGAAGACGCGCTCGGAGATGGAAGAGGAACTGATCGAGACGGGCGAGCGGACGGTCATCGACCTGAACCTGCACGGCATCCATCCGGAACTGATCCGGCTCATCGGGCGCATGCGCTACCGGACGAGCTACGGGCAAAACCTCCTCGCGCACTCCATCGAGACGGCGCGCATCGCCTCGCTCATGGCCGCCGAGCTCGACCTCGACGCCGCCCAGGCGCGTCGCGCCGGTCTCCTTCACGACATCGGAAAGGTGGTCGAGGAAGAGATCGAGAGTCCGCACGCCATCGTCGGGATGGAGCTGTGCCGGAAGTACAAGGAGCATGAGATCGTGTGCAACGCCGTCGGTGCGCACCACGATGAGATCGAGATGACGTCGCTCATCGCGCCCCTGGTGCAGGCCGCCGACGCCATCTCCGGCGCACGCCCCGGCGCCCGGCGCGAGGCGCTCGAAGCCTATATCAAACGCCTCGAAAAGCTCGAAGCCCTGGCGGCCTCCTTCAAAGGCGTCGAGCGCGTCTTCGCCATTCAGGCGGGCCGCGAGATCCGCGTGCTCGTCAACCACGACCTCGTCTCGGACGCGCACGCCGAACAGTTGGCCATGGACATCTCGAAGAAGATCCAGGACGAGATGCAGTATCCCGGACAGATCAAGGTGACCGTCATCCGAGAGGTGCGCTCCGTCTCTTATGCGAAATAGCCCGTCCACGTCATGACCCTTCGCCTGTCGTTGCTCGCGCTCGCCGCCCTCTTCACTGCCGGTTGCGGCGCGCGCCCCGACGCCCCCGCGCCCCCCGACACGCTCACGGAAGCGGAACGCGCCGAGGGCTGGCGGCTCCTCTTCGACGGCGCGACCACGAACGGCTGGCGCGGCTATAACCGCCCCGACTTCCCCGCCGACCGGTGGACCGTCGAGGCGGGCACGCTGGCTTCCCTTCCCTCCGACACCTCCACCGCCCCCGCCAACCTCGTGACGGAAGACGTGTTCGAAAACTTCGAACTCCGCTTCGATTTCAAGGTGTCGCCCGGGGGCAACAGCGGCGTCTTCTACCTCGTCCGGGAACAGCCCGGCATGGCGATGTGGGAGGTCGCGCCGGAATATCAGGTCCTCGACGACTCGGCCTACCTCGCCCGGGGAACGATGGACATGCGCAAGCACCTCACCGGCGACAACTACGACCTTCACGCTTCGTCCGTGCGAGCGAACCGGCCCGCCGGCGCGTGGAACGAAGGACGCATCATCGTCCGGGACGGCCGCGTCGAACACTGGCTCAACGGGCAACGCACCGTCGCCTACGAACTGTGGTCGCCCGAATGGGAGGCCCTCGTAGCCCGGAGCAAGTTCGCCGATCACCCGGCCTATGGACAAGCGCACGAAGGACACATCGGCCTTCAGGATCACGGGAGCCGCATCTGGTTCCGCAACGTCAAGATCCGCTCGTTCTGAGCAAAGCGCAAAAAGACGGTCGGCGGTTGCCGGCCCTTCTCGCCTGCGATCGCGTCAATGGGCTCGCCGGGGTCGCATCAGGCGTCCCCGCGCACTCCCCCCGCAACAACCGGAACGTGGGTCCCCGCCTCCTTCCAAGATCCGGTGAATACCCTGGCCCCTCCGGGTGCGTCTCCCGAAACCCGGAACTCTGGATCGGCTCTTGCTTCAAACCTCTTCCTGCCCGGAATGTAATCCCGGTTGGCATCCGTATCCACCGCAGAGTCACCCCCTCAATCTTATGCTCGGTACGATCGGTCAACTGCTTATTTTGACGTCCTTTGTAGCCTGCGGGCTGGCGGGCTTCGCTTTTTTGCAGGCAACGCGACTCGAAGACGCCTCTTCCGACTGGAAACGCATCGGGCGCGCCGCATGGGGCGTCATGCTCGCTTCCTCCCTCTTCGCCTTCGGCCTCCTGATGTGGCTGTCGGTGACCCATCAGTTCCAGTATGCCTACGTCTACGAGAACACCTCGCTGGCGCTTCCGCTGCAATATCTGATCTCGGCCACGTGGGCGGGTCAGGAAGGCTCCTTCCTCCTCTGGATCATCCTCAACGGCGTCGCCGGCACGGCGCTCATCCTGTGGGCGCGGGAATACGAAGCGCCCACCATGACCGTTGTGGCGTTCTCCCAGGTCTTCCTCATCACCATGATCGTCGGGTTGAAGGTCGGCTCGTTCACCGTCGGAGCCTCTCCCTTCATCACCCTCGCCGAAAAGTTTCCCGACGCGCCCATGCTCCAGGCGGGGCTCATCCCGAAGGATGGACAGGGGCTAAACGATCTTTTGCAAAACTACTGGATGGTGATCCATCCGCCGACGCTTTTCTCCGGCTTCGCGGCCATGATGGTTCCGTTCGCCTTCGCCGTGACGGCGCTGTGGAAAAAGAAATACACGGAATGGGTGCGCCCTGCGCTGCCGTGGACGCTCGTCGCGCTCATGCTCCTCGGGGTCGGCATCGCGATGGGCGGATACTGGGCGTACGTGACGCTCTCGTTCGGCGGATACTGGGCCTGGGATCCCGTCGAGAATTCCTCGCTCGTGCCCTGGCTCGTGGGGGTGGCGGGCCTCCACACCATGATTATACAGAAGAGAAGCGGATCGAGCCAGAAGGCTGCGCTCTTCCTGACCATCCTTGCCTATCTGCTCGTCATCTACTCGACCTTTCTGACGCGAAGCGGCATCCTCGGCGACATTTCCGTGCACTCGTTCGTGGATCTCGGCCTGTACAACCAGTTGCTTCTGTGGATCGTGACGCTGGCGGCGGTCGGGTTCGGGCTCTTCGCCTACCGGTTCCGCGAGCTCCCCACGCCGAAGCAGGAGCCGAACCTGCTCTCGCGTGAGTTCATGACCTTCTCCGGCGCCATGCTGATCTGCGCCGTGGCCGCCGTCGTGCTCATCGGCACGAGCGCCCCCATCCTCGGCCGCATCTTCCGGGACAGCCCCTCGAGTGTGCCGCTGGCGTTCTACAACAAGTGGACCCTGCCTCTGAGCATCGCTTTCCTGTTTCTCGCCGGGCTCGGACAGCTTTTCTGGTGGAATAAGATGAGCGTGGAGAACGTCAACCGGGTGCTGCTCAAGCCGATGATCCTCTCCGTGGTGAGCACCGTCGCGGTGCTCCTGTTCACGCCTTTCGTGGAGGAGACGACGCGGCCGGGCGGCGCGGCAGCCCCCTCTTCGATGACGCAGGCGGGGCTCGGGGGCAGCCTCGGCACCGCCTGGGCCGCCTACGGACCGGGGCTCCTGTTGCTCCTGCTCGTCTTCGTAGCCTTCTTCTCGCTCTACGGCAACGGCTTCGTGCTCTGGCGCATTGCCCGGGGGAACCCGCGCCTGGCCGGCGGCGCCTTCACCCACGTCGGCTTCGCCGTGATGGTGCTCGGCGTGGTGGCCTCCAGCGGCTTCAGCAAGGGCCTCGGCGTCGACCCGGGCGGGCAGGGTCGGAAAAACTTCGTCATCGACCGTGGACAGACGGTGGCCGTCGACGGCTACCGGGTCTCCTACACCGGGCACACCGTCAGCGAGGACGGCCACCCCGCCTACATCCTCGACGTGCGGGATCCGAAGGGCCGCTCCTTCACGGTGAAGCCCGTGGCCTATCAGAGCAACCGGAAACAGTGGATTCAGCACCCGGACGTGCGCCTGGGCTTCATGAAGGACCTCTTCGTAGCCGTCTCGCCGAGCGCCATGTTCGACACGCAGAGCGCGCCCAACAGCGTCACGCTGGCCCGGGGGGACTCCACCCTCCTCGACGACGGCGCCTACGTGCTCCGCTTCGTCGCGTTCGACCTGGGCGCGGGAGAGACGCACAAGACCCCGGAGACGGCGGTGGCCGTGGGCGCGGTGCTCACCCTCACCGAACGCGCCACCGGAGAGACCCGGACGCTCACGCCCGTCTATATGGTGAACGAGGACGGAAGCGTCCGCTTCGTCCCGGCGGAAGCGCCGGAATGGGGCATCGCCCTGGCCTTCACCAACATGGACGTCAACTCCGGAAAGATCGACGTCGGCCTCGAAGGCGCAACCGCTCCGACGGAAGACTGGCTGGTGGTGCAGGCCTATGAGAAGCCGCTCATCAACTTCGTCTGGTTCGGCATCATTCTGCTCACCATCGGGTTCGGAATGGCCGCTTACCGGCGGGCCGGGGACCTCCGCCACAGCCGCGCCCGCCGCTCGTAACCGGCGGCTCTGAGCGGATCATCCCGTCGCTCGACCGGCCCGCGCCCTCCGGCGTTATCTTCCCCGCATGAGGCATTTTCTGCCCATGCGCCATGCCGGCCGGGCCCCCGTGGCGCGCCGCTTCCCCTCGCCACGAACTCCTTTTCCCCTGCGATCGCGGCTTTCTTTCGTCTTTCGCCCATCTTCAGCGCTTTCGGCCTGTTGCTTGCTCTTTGCGGGGCCGTCCCGGTTCAGCCCTTCTGTGAACGTGCGGAGCGGGTCCGGAAAGCAGTGCGTATTCGATGACGAGAAAGGCGCCCAAAGAACAGACGATCCCCCGCGCTTCAAGCAGGAACGGGGAGGATGCAGTAGAGCACACGTCCGGCTCCCCACGGACGTTGCCGCGCGCGCGCCTGCGCTTCATGCAGCGTCTCGCCGAGACCGTCTTCTCCGGCGCTTCAGAGGACGCAATCATCCGGCTCGCGGTCGACCACATCAGCGAGTATTTCCCGGGATCCCGGACCGCCTATTTCGCGCTTGCGCCCCCGGCGACTCTGCGCCTCCTCCACTCCGCCGGCGACGCTCCGGCCCCTCCCGCGACGGGCCGCCCCCTCGACCTGAGCCTTTTCCCCGGCCCTCTCCAAACGCTGCGCTCGGGCCGCCTGCTGATCCTCCCCGACGCGAGCGTCGCGTCCGACCTGACCCGACTTGCCCGAAACCTCACCGGCAGTGACGCACGGGCGCTCCTCGCGGCTCCCGTGCATCATGAAGGCGACATGATCGGCTTCCTGACCATCGATGCCCCCGCTCCGGAAGCCTGGTCCGATGACGCCCGCGAACTCCTCCGGGAAACCGCCGCCCTTCTCACCTTGCCCCTTCACGACGTCCGTCTCCGCGCCCGGCACGAACAGGCTCTGAGCAACCTCCGGGAGAGTGAGGCTCGTTTCCAGGCGCTCGTCGAAGCCTCCTTCGAGGGCATTGCGGTGAACGTGAACGGGCGGATCGTCGAAGCCAACCGGGCGCTGGCCAACCTGTTCGGCTACGATTCCGAGCAAGACATGATCGGCCTTACGGCTGCCGACCTTCTCGCGCCGGAATCGGTAGAAGAGGCCTTCGAAAACATCCGCGCAGGCATCGAGACGAACCTCGAGTACGTGGGCCGCCGGCGCGACGGCGCTCTTTTCCCCCTTGAAGTCACCGGGAAAAACGTCCGGTTTCAGGGGCAAAAGGCCCGCGTGACGGGCTTCCGCGACCTCACGGCGATCAAGCGCCGGGAAGAAGAGCACACCCGCCTGCTCGAACAAACCCAGCACGCGCTCGACAAGACCGACCGTCTCTACCAGATCAGCCGGTCGCTCGTCAATTTCAAGAACCTCCCCGAAGTCTTTCAGGCGATCGTCAACGGTCTGGCGCATGCCCTCCCCGCAGACCGCGTCCGGCTCGTCACCATCGATCACGAAGCGCGCGCCATCGTCAAGGCTGCCGAGAGCGCGCCCGACGCTCCCCCCCTCGACGCCCTCACGTTCGACGACCTCATGCAGGGGCTGACCGGGCAGGCGCTACGTACGCTCCAGCCCGGCCGTCTTCTCTGCGAAACCCCCGACCCCACCGGCGCCCTCGACGAGGAAACCCGCGCCGAACGGGATTGCGGGTCCATGATCGTCGTGCCGCTCCACTACAAGGACCAGCCGCTCGGCGTCCTGACGGCCACAAACGGCTTCGACCGGAGAAGCTTCACCGCGCTCGACGTGGCGTTGATGATGGCCATTGCCAACCAGGCCGCCATCACCCTCGAGAATGCCCGTCTGTTCGAAAGACAGGTTCAGCAGGCCCGCGAGTTTGCAGACTTCTCCAACCGGCTCAAAGAGCTGCACCACCTCAACACCAGTGCCTATCCGGATCACGAATCGCTTCTCCAGGCGTATCTGGTCGCGGGAAGCCGAATCTTTAACATGGATCTCGGCGTCGTCAGCCGAATCGAGGGAGAGAGATGTACGCTGCTGGCCGTCCATCCCCCGGATGATCCGGAGTTTTCGGCGCACCGTGTCCTCTCTCTCAAGGACACCATTTGCCGCCATGTGGTCGAGGAGCGGGGCGCCGTGGCCCGGCTGAATCGCGGCGCAGGCGCCTCGCCGAGCGCGCGGCCCGATGCGGCGTCGGATCCGGCCTGCTTCCTGAGCGCTCCCCTCTGGATCGACGGCGAGATCTACGGCTCCCTGTGCTTCGCCGGACGGAACGGGCGCGAAAGGCCCTTTGCCTCACACGACTTTGAGATCCTGGAACTGATGGCGGAGAGTCTCTCCCGGTACATCGCGCTCTATCGCAAGGAACAGGAGCGCTTGCAGGCCGAGGAAGAACTGCAGCGATACGCCGAGGACCTCGAACTCGCCAAACAGACGCTGGAGGATCAGGCGGCCGACCTGGCCGAAACGGTCCGCGCACTCGAAGAGGCCAGGGTGGAAGCGGAGAAAGCCACCCGCGCCAAGAGCGTCTTCCTCGCAAACATGAGCCACGAGATACGCACGCCCATGAACGGCGTGATCGGGATGATCGAGCTTTTGCGGGAGACCAACCTGACGGTCGAACAGGAACAGTTTATCGAAACCATTCATGCCAGCGGCGAGACGCTCCTCACGCTGATCAACGATATTCTCGACCTCTCCAAGATCGAAGCCGAGCGGATCGAGCTTGAGACGGCCCCCATGCAGGTGCGCATGCTCGTCGAAGAAGCGCTCGACGTGGTGGCCGTCCGCGCTGCAAAGAAGGATTTGGCGCTGGCCTATCATCTCGCTCCGGACGCGCCCGCCGCCATCCTCGGAGACCGTGCGCGGCTTCGCCAGATCCTGATCAACCTCCTCGGCAATGCGGTCAAGTTCACCGATGCGGGCGAGGTGACCCTTTCCGTCGGCGTCCTCGCGACCGACCCGGAGACGCCCCGCCTCCACTTCTCCGTACGCGACACCGGCATCGGCATCGAGCCCGAGCGGCTCGAACACATCTTCGACGCTTTCACCCAGGCGGACACCTCCACCACGCGCAAGTACGGCGGCACGGGGCTCGGCCTGGCGATCTCGAAACGGCTGAGCGAGATGATGAACGGCGCACTCTGGGCCGAAAGCGAGCCGGGCCTCGGCTCGACGTTCCACGTCACGGTCGCTCTTCAGCCCGTCACCACGCACGAGGCGCCGCCCCGTCCCCGCTTCGACGGTCGAACGGTGCTCATCGTCGATGCCCATGCGCCGACGCGGCGGATGCTCCGCGAACAGCTTGCAGGCTGCGGGCTGCGCCTCGTGGAAGCCTCCTCCGGCGCGGAAGCCATTCGAAAGACCCGAGACACGAAGCTCGACTTCGCCTTCATCGACGCCGGCCTCCCGGACATGCCCGGCCCCACCCTCACCCGGATCCTCTCCGAACAGGCTTCCGGAGAAATGTCCTTCGCCTTCCTTCACCTGATCGGCCGGCCGATCCCGCCCGCCTCACCGCCCCCCCTCCTGCAGATCCTTAAACCCGCCCGCCGGGCCAAGCTCTTCGAAGCCCTCGAGCAAGCCTGGCGCTCCCCCACCGGCGCGAGCGCCTCGAAGCACGCGATCGCTCGCGAGCGGGCGGACCTGGACCCGAACCTCCGCATCCTCGTCGCCGAAGACAACCCGACCAACCAGATCGTCGCCCGTCGGATGCTCAAGCGTCTCGGCTACGAGATCACCCTCGCGAAAAACGGCCGAGAGGCCATCGAAGCGCTCGAACGCGCCCACTTCGACGTGGTGCTGATGGACGTGCAGATGCCTGAGATGGACGGCGTAGAGGCCACACGGCACATCCGCAAGCACTTTGCCCCGGACCGCTGCCCGCGCATCATCGCGCTGACGGCCAACGCCCTCCAGAGCGACCGCCGGTTTTGCCTCGACGCGGGCATGGACGACTACCTCACCAAGCCTTTCCGGCTCGACACGCTCTCCGACGCGCTCCGTCAGTGCGCCCGGACCGCCCCCCCGCCCGACCCACCCGAGCCCGGAGCCGATACGCCCGAGCCCGCGAACCGCTCCCCCGAAGATCCGGCGATCGACCCGGAGGTCTTTGCGGATCTCTGCCGGATGCTCGGCGAAGACGACAACCCGTTCCTCAAGAATCTCATCGCCGAGTTCCTCACCGATACCCGACGGCACCTGTCCTCCCTTCACGACGCGATCGACGCGAACGACGGGAAGGCGCTTCAGCACACGGCGCATACGATGAAATCGAGCAGCGCGATGTTCGGAGCGCTCGAATACTCGAAGGTCTGCGCCGCGCTCGAAGCGCTCGGCGAGTCCGGCGCGTCCGAAGGCGCGCGCGAGATGGCCGCCCGCCTCGAAGCGCTCTTCGCCCGCATGCGAAGCGCCCTGGAGCAAGCCATCCCCTGAGCTACGGCCAGGCCGTCGGCGCTCCCATCGCCTCCGTCCCGACGGCGGCTTCGGCGTTCGGGTCTTGCTTCTCTGCCGAGACCGCCCGGAGAGGCCCATCGGCGGCTCGTCTCCTACGAATCTCTTCTCGCCACGCCTCGTCGAGGAAGGCATAGTCGCGAGCCTGAAGGGCTTCGTCGCCGAAGAGGACGGCGTGGAAGCCGTAATCGACGGGCGAGAGGTTGGCGCGGGGGGCGCTGCTCATGTTGAACAGCCCTGTGCGCGACATGCCCCTTCGGAACTCCCCGTGGAGTTGCCCGAGCACGCAGCATGCGCCGTCAGCGAGCGTCAGCGTCTCCGGGTCGATGCGCCGGCTCCAGTCGGGATCGACGTCGTCGAGGTACGCCGCGCCCCGGGCCGCGCGTTTGCGCGCCCACGCCCTCGTGACGCGCCGCGCGCGCCGGGCCGCTCTCCATCGTTGCATGCGTGCTCTCACGGGTGCCTCGTCGCTTCGTGATCGGCCCGCCCGTTCGATGGCGGGCGCGCCTTCAGAGGCATACCCTCCCGGA
>Ga0256841_1003949_pt1 | contig 10921 bp, 4 predicted proteins | sample 356308metaG_FD_185971 | JGI IMG/M metagenome (GOLD analysis project Ga0256841, IMG submission 185971) | Hydrothermal vent microbial communities from Mid Atlantic Ridge, Atlantic Ocean - 356-308 | ecosystem: Environmental > Aquatic > Marine > Hydrothermal vents | place: Atlantic Ocean: Mid...
CTGCGGGTCCGCGTGATCCTGGAGGCGGCGGAACTCGGGCGCCTCTTTCATCGCCGTCTCGAGGGTGACCTTCGGCCCTTCCGGGATGAGCTTGGCGATGCGGTCGGCCTCGGAGAGCGGGATGCTGAGCACGCGGGCCACGTCGCGGATGACCGAGCGCGCGCCCATGGTGCCGAAGGTGATGATCTGGCAGACGCTCTCGCGCCCGTATTTCTGCACCACGTAGTCGATCACCCGGCCGCGCCCCCGGTCGTCGAAATCGATGTCGATGTCCGGCATCGAGACGCGATCGGGGTTGAGGAAGCGCTCGAAGAGAAGGTCGTACTTGAGCGGGTCGATGTTGGTGATGCCGAGGCAGTAGGCGACGGCGCTCCCGGCGGCCGAACCGCGCCCGGGGCCGACCGAGACGCCGAGCTCGCGCGCCGCCGTGGTGAAGTCCTGTACGATGAGGAAATACCCGGCGTAGCCCATCTTCCGGATGACGGCGAGCTCGTAGTCGAGCCGTTCGACGACGTGCTGGGGCATCTCCGGGTAGCGCCGGCGGGCGCGTTCGAAGACGAGGTGCCGGAGGTAGGCGTCCATGTCGTTGCCGAAAGCCTCCGGGATGGGGTAGTGCGGCATGAGCAACTCGCCCATCGGCAGTTCGAGCGAGCACTTGCCGGCGATCTCGAGCGTGTTGACGAGCGCCTGCGTGACGACGTCGCGTTCGAGGTCGCCCAGGGCGGTCTCCATCTCGGCGGCGCTCTTCAGGTAGAACTGCGTGCCGTCGAAGCGCATCCGGTTCGGGTCGTAAAAATCCTTGCCCGTCTGCAGGCACAGCAGCACGTCCTGCGCGGCGGCGTCTTCCTCGTCCACGTAGTGCACGTCGTTCGTGGCGACGACCTTCACGCCGTATTCCTTCGCCCACCGCACGAGCACGGCGTTGCATCGCTTCTGATCCTCGATGTCGTGGTCCTGAAGCTCGATGTAATAGTCGTCGCCGAAGATGTCGAGGTACGTTTCGAAGACGGCGCGGGCGGCGTCCTCGCCCCGCCTGAGGATGGTCTGGAGCACTTCGCCCTGAAGGCAGCACGTCGTGGCGATGAGCCCTTCGCTGTGCCGGCGGAGCGTCTCCTTGTCGATGCGGGGCTTGTAATAATAGCCGTCCGTGTACGAGAGCGACGAGAGCCGGATCAGGTTGCGATACCCCTCGAGGTTTTTGGCGAGCAGCACCTGATGATAGCGCGTGCGGTCGGACTTGTCGGCCATGCCCTGCGGCGTCACGTAAAACTCGCACCCGATGATGGGCTGAATGCCGTTCTTCTTCGCCGTCGTGTAGAATTCCGGGACCCCGAAGAGGTTGCCGTGGTCGGTGATGGCGACGGCGGGCATTTCGAGGGCGGCGGCTTTGCCGAGCAGCGTCTTGATGCGCGCAGCCCCGTCGAGGAGCGAGTACTGGGTGTGGCAATGGAGATGACTGAACTCGCACATACGGATCGATGACGGCTGAAGGGTGTGAGAACGAGGGGCGGGTCGGCGACTCTCTCTAATCCAAAATCAACCATGGACGATCCCAATATCAACCGTTGTGGATATCTTGTGCATCGTCGGATCGGGCGCGGCGGGAGAGGCGCTTCCGTGGCGGTCCGATTGTTGCCGCGGGCATAACATGCTAATACAAGAGGGCTTGAGGAGGTCGGGAAGGTCATTTTTTCCGGAGGACCTTCTTTTTTTTCCCGAAGGGCAAAAGGCGTATTAGCTGCACCGGTTGTTTCACCCATCGATCCGGTAGTGCGTTGACGCCATGAGACTTCACCGCATCCTGGTGTTGGTTCTGTTGCTGGGCGGTTGGTTCCGTTCGAGCTTTGGCCAACGCTATCAGTTCGACATCTACACCATCGAGGACGGGCTGGCGCAGTCGCAGCCGGTCAGCATCTATCAGAGCCGTTCCGGCTATCTTTGGGTCGGCACGTTCGGGGGCGGGTTGAGCCGCTTCGACGGTCGGACGTTCGTTAATTTCTCCATGCGGGACGGGCTGGCCTCGAGCGTCGTTCAGGGCATTGCGGAGGATCCCTCGGGCACGCTCTGGTTCGCCACGAGCAGGGGCGTGAGCCGGTACGACGGCGTTCATTTTTCCACGGTGGATCTCGGAATTCCGACGCAACGCATCTATGCCGTGATGGCGGATGCCGCGGGCACGCTCTGGTTCGGCACGGAGCATGATGGCGTCGTGCGGTATGACGGCCGGACGACGTCTTCCCTCAAGACGAAGGACGGGCCGGCCTCGGAAACGGTCTATGCGCTTTTGCAAACGTCGGAGGGGACCGTCTGGATAGGGACCGGAGCAGGGCTGTGTCGCTTCGACGGAGGCGACCTCCATTGCTTCACCGAAGCCGACGGACTGCCTTCCTCGGTGGTCCGGAAGCTGGCCGAGGACCGGAGCGGACGGCTGTGGATCGGCGCCGGCGACGGGCTGCTGACCTACGACGGGCAACGCTTTGCGCGCTTCCCGGCGCCGGCGCTCGCGGATCGGGCCGTCCGGTCGCTGGTGGTGGATCGGGCCGATCGGGTATGGGTCGGCACCCGGCAGGGCCTGTTCAGCATCGACGGGGAGCACGTAGAGCACTATTCCAAAAGCAGCGGGCTGCCGCAGAACATCTGGGGGTTGCACGAAGATCGGGAGGGCAACCTGTGGATCGGGCTTGACGGCGTCGGCCTCGCGCGCTTCTCCCGGTCGCCGTTCGTGCTCTTCAACGAGGAGCACGGCCTGGCCACGAAAGGGGTGTGGTCGATGGTGGAAGATCGGCAGGGCAGGATCTGGTTCGGCACCGACGGCGGCGGCCTCTCGCGCTATGACGGAGAATCCTTCACGACGTTCACCACCGCCGACGGACTGGTCGACAACACCATCGTCGCGTCGATGGAAGACGAGGACGGCGTCCTCTGGTTCGGCACTACGCGGGGGCTCAGCCGGTACGACGGCAGACGTTTCACCACCTTTTATCCGGATAGCCTGTGGGGCGACGTGTGGTCGCTCGCTTCGGACGGAAACGGCGCGCTGTGGGTGGGGACGGCCAGCGACGGCTTGTTCCGCTTCAAAGGCGAGCGCATGGAGCATTTCACCACGAGCGACGGCCTTCCGGACGAGCGGGTCTATTCCCTGCACGCTGCCCGGGACGGCGCGCTCTGGATCGGCACGCGCAAGGGGCTGACGCGGTACGCCGGCGGGCGGTTTACGACCTATACCACCGCCGACGGACTCGGATACGACGAGGTGAGCTTCATCACGGAAGACGACGAGGGTCGACTCTGGGTCGGCACCTACGGCGGAGGGCTCACCTACGTTATCCCGCCCGGGCAGCCCGGCGGCCCGCATTTCCGGGCCATCTCCGTCGAAGACGGGCTCAACGACGACCACATTATGAGCATGGTCTTCGATGCCGGAGACAACCTCTGGGCGTGCACCAACCTGGGGCTGAACCGCCTCGACGTGCCGCGCTTCAAGCTCACCGGCGAGCTGTCCATCGCGCAGTATGGCGTGGCCGAAGGGTTCGCCGGGCGCGAGTGCAACTCCGGGTCGGTGCTTCGCGACAGCCGGGAACGCCTCTGGTTCGGCACCGTCAAGGGCGTCACGCAATACACGCCGGGGCAGCAGTTCGTCAACCCGTACGAACCCCGGACGCACATCTCCCGGGTCCGGCTCTTCTTCGGGAAGGTGGACTGGACGCCGTATGCCGAGGGCATCGAACCCGGTTCGGGGCTCCCGGTCCACCTGCGTCTGCCCTACGACAAGAACTCCATCACGTTCGACTACGTCGGCATCAACCTGACGCAGCCGCGCGAGGTAAGCTATCAGTATCAGCTCGTCGGGGCGGACGAGACCTGGACGCCGGTCACGCGCGAGACCTCCGCCACGTACGCCAACCTGCCTCCGGGCCGGTATACGTTCCGCGTGCGGGCCGCCAACGGCAGCAGCGTGTGGAACAGCACGCCGACGAGCTTCAGCTTCGTCATCACCCCGCCGTTCTGGCGCACGGTGTGGTTCTATCTCCTGTCGGGGCTGTTCGTGCTGGGCAGCGGCTATGTCTTCGTGCAGGGCCGTGAACGCAAGCTGCGGCAGAACCAGCAGCACCTCGAAGCGAAGGTGGCGGTCCGCACGCGGGAATTGCGGGAGGAGAAGGAGAAGGTGGAGGCCGTCAATGAACAGCTGAAGTTGCTCTCGCTCGTCGCCCGCGAGACGGACAACATTGTCATCATCGCCGACGCTTCGGGGCGCATCGAGTGGATCAATGAGGCGATGGCGCGGATCGGGGGGTATACCCTGGAGACGCTGCGCCGCGAGGTGGGAGAGACCCTCACGGACATCTATCAAAACGCCGAACTGGAAGCCGCCATGCGGAAGGCTGTGGAAGAGGGGGCCTCCAGCGTGTTCGAATCGAAGCTTCGGAGAAAGGACGGCACCGAAATATGGGTTTCTTCGACGCTGAGCCCCATCCAGGATGAACATGGGCGGGTGGAGAAGTTGGTCATCATCGATGCGGACATTACGCGGCAAAAAACGCTCGAACGCGCCCTGGTCGATGCGCGCGAGGCGGCGCTGGAGGCGGCCCGCGCCAAGAGCGACTTCCTGGCGAACATGAGCCACGAGATCCGCACCCCCATGAACGGCGTCATCGGTATGACCAGCCTCTTGCTCGACACCGAACTGACGCCCGAACAGCTCGAATTCGTGCAGGTCATCCGCAACAGCGGCGACACCCTGCTGGCCATCATCAACGACATCCTGGACTTCTCGAAGATCGAGGCGGGCAAGATCGAACTGGAGGAGCAGGCCTTCGAGCTACACGAGGTCGTCGAGGAGGCGCTCGAGCTGGTGGCGACGAAAGCCGCCGAGAAAGGGCTGGAGCTGGCGCACCTGATCGAGGACAACGTGCCGGCCGCCGTCCGAGGGGACGTGACGCGGGTGCGGCAGGTGCTCATCAACCTGCTCTCGAACGCCGTCAAGTTTACCGACCGTGGGGAGGTCGTCGTCCTGCTCGACGCCGAACCGACCGAAGCTTCACGCTGCCGCATCCACGTCGCCGTGCGGGACACCGGCGTCGGCATCCCCGCCGACCGCCTCGACCGCCTCTTCGAGTCCTTCAGCCAGGTCGATGCCTCCACGACGCGCAAGTACGGCGGCTCAGGGCTGGGACTGGCCATCAGCAAGCGCCTGGTGGAACTGATGGGCGGGACGATGTGGGTCGAGAGTAAGGAGGGCGCAGGGTCCACGTTTCATTTCAACATCGAGGTCGAGGCTTTGCCGCCGGCTCCACGTGTGGAGAGGCGGCTCTCCGGCGTCGAAGCGCTGGCCGGGAAACGCATCCTGATCGTGGACGACAACCTGGTCAACCGCCGGATGCTCACCCTGCAACTGGGCCGCTGGGACATGAAGCCGACGGCGGTGGCTACCGGGCAGGAGGCGCTCGCCCGCATCGATGAAGGCGAACGCTTCGACGCCGCTTTGCTCGACATGCAGATGCCCGGCATGGATGGGGTCATGCTGGCGACCGAACTGCGCCGGCGTGCGCCGACGGCTCCGTTGCCGATCATCATCCTCAGCTCGATGGGGCAGCGCGCCCATGATGAGGAACTCGACCTCGTGGCGTGGCTCACCAAGCCCATCAAGAAACGCCGTCTCCTCAATTCGCTGCTCTCGGCCCTTCAGCCCGGCGCCCGCCCCCTCGCGGCCCGCAGGGGCACGTTCGACGCCGAGATGGCGAAACGACAGCCGCTGCGCATCCTCATCGCCGAAGACAATGCGGTCAATCAGAAAGTGATTCGCCAGTTCCTGGAGCGCATGGGTTACGTGGCCGACGCCGTCGCTAACGGCCTGGAGGTGCTCGAGGCGCTCCGGCAGAGCCGCTATGACGTCGTGCTCATGGACGTTCAGATGCCGGAGATGGACGGCCTCGAAGCCACCCGCCGCATCCGGGAAGATTATGGCCCCGAGCGTCGGCCGTACATCGTCGCCATCACCGCCAACGCGACGCACAGGGACCGGGAGGTATGCCTCGAGGCCGGCATGGACGATTATATCAGCAAGCCGGTGCGCGTGCCCGAATTGGAAGCTGCGTTGGCGCGATGCCGGAAGAGCGACGTCGGCGGAAAGCCGGAACAGGCCGGGACGCCGGAGCCGGAAGGGCAGGAGAGCGCTTCGGCAACGAACGAGGCACGCCTGAATCTGTCGCGCCTGGAGGAGGCGACGGGCGACGATCCGGGGTTCATGCGGGAGGTGCTGAAGACCTATCTGATCGATACCCCGAACCTGATCGACGCGCTGTGGACCGCCTATGCCGCCGATGATATGGAAGGGCTGGCGCGCGCGGCGCACTCCCTCAAATCGAGCAGCCGCACCTGCGGCGCGGATCACCTCGCCGAACTGTGCCGGAAGATTGAAGCAAAGAGCCGGACGGGCGATCAAAGCGAACTCCTGCGCCTGGTGGAGGAGGCGGCCGACCACTTCGAGAGCGTGCGCCGCGCCATGGAGGCGCGCATCAGCGGCTTCGGTCGGCCCTCCGGCGCGGACCGGCGACGGCGCGGCTTCGGCAGCGGCGCCGCTTCGATGCCGGACCCCGTCTGACGAAGCCCGGTGAACCCGAAGCCGCGCGAGGCGTTGTAGGGGCGCATTTTTACGTCCCAACCCGTCTCATGGCCGAACCCCTCTATCTGCTTTACATCGACCGCGCGCATCAGGCCGACCCGCTGTTCCGGCAGGGGCTGGCCCGCGCGCTCGCTTCGGCCGGGGCGCGCCTGCCGCGTTGCCTGATCCTGCACGGCAGCGGCGAGCGGCTCGCGCGTATGTTCGAAGCGCAAGGGCTCGTCTACGGCGCGCCCGGCATGGCCCCGCCGCCGGCGCTCCTCGAGCGGGTGATGCGGGAGGAGACCCGCCGCATCGTGGGCGCGCTCACCGACGCCGGAGTGGCCGCCGTGGGCTTTCAGGGTACGGATCGCCGTTTGCTTCGCCCCTCGGATGCGGGCGGCGTCGTCGCGGGGGGGGCGAGGTGGGTGCGCGACCTCACGGCCCGGCGGGTCGTCCCGGTGGTCTCCACGCTCGTGCGCGGGGCCGACGGCGAGGCGCGCGAAGCTGCGACGGCCGAGGCGGCCTGCGCCTTCGCTAAAGCCCTGAAAACAGAAGAGGTGCGAACCGTGTTCTTCACGCCGACCAACCGGCCCGGTCTGATTGAAGCGGGCGCCATACGCGCGTCGATCCGGGCGGCGGAGCTGCCGGCTTCCGGCGCATCGTCCGAGCCCGATGCGGTGCGACGTGTCGTCGCGGCCGGCGGCCTCGCGTGGCTCACCAGCCCCATCGGCTTCATCGATGAGCGGGGGCCGCAAGGCACCCGTGTGATTTCGTAGAATCAACAAATATTGCGATTTTAGCCCCAAAACACGGCAATTTGCTTGACACCCGCCTCGGGGTGCAGTAAGTTTCGCCCGGATTTCAGAGAAGCCGGAGGCTTTTTTCCATCAAACAGGACACGTGCCACCCAAACCCAGGAGGACATACAGATGAGTAAATTCGAACAACTGCGCAACTTCGTTGCCGAACTCGAAGCCGACTTCGAGAAGTTCTACGAGAAAGGCAACAAGGCTGCCGGCACGCGTGTTCGCAAGGCCATGCAGGAACTGAAGAAAATGGCGCAAGACATCCGTGTCGACATTCAGTCGAAGAAAAACGACTGATCGTCTTTTCAAGGCTTCCTCACAAAAGGCTGTGCTCTCGGGTGCAGCCTTTTTGTATGAAGATCGCCCATGCCTCGTGTGATATTGATCCGGACAGGGGGGCAAAACGGCGAATTTGCTTCATGGACGGCCTTTTCTCCGCTTCGGCACGGGGTTCGCCATGGTTTCGGGGATGCGCCTCCTTCTCCCAGCCTCAGATGATGACATGATCACGATACGATTCCGTTGCCTCGTTTTTACCTTCGCGCTTGCGCTCATGGGCGCGCGTCCGGCGCGCGTCCGGGCGCAGGACGCCGATTCGGCGAAACCCTGGCAGACGAACATTCTAGGCAACCTCGCCGCCACGCAGGTCGGCTTCCAGAACTGGCAGGGCGGCGGCGTCAATTCCCTGGCGGTGAGCGCCGGCATTGACGGAACGGCGGAGCGCGTCACGGATCAGTGGCAGCAGAAGTACGAGATGCGTCTGGCCCTCGGCGTCGTCAAACAGGATACGCTCGATTTTCGAAAAGCGGAAGACATCATTCGGCTCGCAGCCAACCTCCAGTATACGGGCGACGGTCTCTTCGGCCATTTCAACCCGACCCTCGCGGCTTCCATCCGTACACAGTTCACCGAAGGATTCAATTTCGACAAGGACCCCCTTTTCGAGATCAACCCGGTCGGGGAGAAACGAACGCCGCCGGTCAAGGTGTCGGATCTCTTCAGCCCGGCCACGCTTCAGCAATCGATCGGCCTGACGTATGATCCGAACCCCTGGTTCACGCACCGGTTCGGCGTGGCGGCCAAGGAGACCATCGTCGCCATCGAGCGGCTGCGGGCGCTCTACGGCGTCGACCCGGCGGATGCCGTGCGCCTCGAACTCGGCCTCGAATCCGTCACGGAGATCGATCGCGAGGTGTTCGAAAACGTGCGGTACAAATCCACGCTCGGGCTCTTTGCGACGTTCAACAAGGCCGAGACGCCGGACATGCTGTGGGAGAACCTGGTCAGCATGAAGGTGAATGCGTGGCTCCACGTAAACTTCGAGTTCGTGGCGCTGTTCGACAATGACATCAGCGACCGGATACAGTTTAAGGAAGTGCTTTCGGTCGGCGTCTCGTTTCTTCTGATCTGACCCCGGTCTATGGCGCAGCCCGCAACCCGCCCCCGCTTCGCATGGCGCCGTCTCCGGTCGACGCCGGGGCTCTATGCGGCGCTGTGCGTGGCGCTGTGGCCGTTCCCGCTGCTGAACATGCTGCACGTCGACTCGGCGGCGGTGGTGGCGACGGTCGCGTTCTTCGCCGCCGGGTGGGCGTCGCTCAACCGGTTCGAGCGGGACGAGGCGTTCGGGCGCGTGCTCGGGGGGCAGCTCGCCGCGCTGGCGGTCCCGTGGGCGCTCCTCACCGTGACGCTCCTGTGGACGCCGAACTGCGCTTACGCGCAGGGGCTGATGCTCTTCGTCCTCTTCGCCGGCGGGAGCGTGGCGCTGGCGGTGGCGCTCGCCTATGCGCTCGCCGGGACGCGGCGGCGGCGGAAAAAGACGATCTTCGCGCTCATCGGCCTCGCGGTCCTCGCGCTCACGCCGCTCTACGACCTCGGGTTGCATCCGCAGTTTTACGTCTATAATCACGTCTTCGGCGGCGTCCTCGGGCCGATCTACGACGAAGAGCCGGCGATCCGGCCCGGCCTGTTCGTCTTTCGCGGCCTCTCGATGCTGTGGGCCGTCTTTCTCTTCGGTCTCGGACGTTGGTTGCGGGAGCGGCGCAAGGGGAGCGGCGCTCCGTACGCCCGCTCTTCCGCCGTCGCGGCAATGCTCATCGGGACGGTCTATCTCTTTCCGGGGCCGCTCGGCATCAACACGCCGGAGGGCTACCTTCAGCGGGCGCTCGGCGGCGCGCTTCACACGGCGCACTTCGACCTCTATTTTGCGCCCGGCTCGATCGACGCCGACGACCTCGCGGCGCTGGCCGAGGAGCACGAGTACCGGTATGCGCGGCTGGCCGAACGGCTCGGCACCGAACCTCGCGGGCGCGTCGCGAGCTACCTCTATCCCGACGCCGACACGAAGGCGCGGCTCATCGGAGCGCGGCGCACGAACGTCGCGCCGGTGTGGCTCCGACGCCCGCAGACCCACGTCCTCCTCGAAGACTACGACGCCGTCTTCGCGCACGAGCTGGCCCACGTCTTCTCCCGTCCGTTCGGCCTCCCGGTGATCCGCGCGTCGCTGTCGGTGGGGCTCGTGGAGGGCTTCGCCGTGGCGATGGAGCCGCCCGACGGCCTGCCCACGCCGCACGAACAGGTGCTCTCGGCGGCGCTCCACCGCACGGGGGGCGACCTCTCGGCGCTCGCGCTCGCCGACGACCTCGCCCCGCGCCTGACGCCGCTCGGCTTCTGGACGGGCCGGAGCGCCGTCTCGTACACCACCATGGGCTCGTTCGTCGGATACCTCCTCGAAGCCTATGGCGCGGAGCGCTTCGAGCGGGTCTATGCGCGCGCCGGCTTCGAGGCGGTCTACGGCCGCACGGCGCGGGCGCTGGCCGGGGAATGGCAGGCGTATCTGATGCGGCTGCCGGTGGTCTCGCGCGCGGCGGCTCCGCTGGCCGAGGCCCGCTTTGCCGTGCCGTCGCTCTTCGAGAAGCGGTGCCCGCACTACGTGCCCGTCTATCGCCGCCGGTACCGGGAAGGCGTGAAGGCGCTCGCCGCCGGCGACACCACGCGGGCCCTGGCGAAGCTCGACGACGCCCTCGCCCGCCGCCCGGACTACCTGCCCGCCCTCGACGCGTGGGCCGTCGTCATGCTCGCCCGAAACGCGCCGGAGGCCGTGACCGCCCGCCTCGACACGATGGCCGCCGCACGGCGCGTGCCCGCCCTGGCCCTCCGCCTCGGCGACGCCTATGCGATGACGGCCCGGCCCGACTCCGCGCGCGCGCGATACGAGACGGCCTACCGCGCCCTGCCCCTCTACGCCCACGAAGCCGCCGCCGGGCTGGTCCTCCGGAAATCCCTTGCCGAATATCCCGGGGTTGTGCGAATATTGGTCGCGCCCGATTCGGCGGCGCGTCAGGCCGAGCGGCTCTCGGCGTGGGCCGAGCGCACGCCCGCCGCCCGCGTGATGGAGGCGCTTCGGTGGGCGGCGGCGGGCCGGTACGCGCGCGCGGCGGAGATCCTCGGGGCGACCCCCGACCCCGCACCCTCGGCGGCTACGCCCGCTCGCCGCGAAGGGGTTTGGCGGCAGGCG
>Ga0256841_1003950_pt1 | contig 10915 bp, 9 predicted proteins | sample 356308metaG_FD_185971 | JGI IMG/M metagenome (GOLD analysis project Ga0256841, IMG submission 185971) | Hydrothermal vent microbial communities from Mid Atlantic Ridge, Atlantic Ocean - 356-308 | ecosystem: Environmental > Aquatic > Marine > Hydrothermal vents | place: Atlantic Ocean: Mid...
GTAAAAAATGTTGCCGATAAAATTGCAATGATGCACGAAGGGAAAATTTATTTTGAAGGAACTCCGCAACAACTTATAGATTCTACCGATAAAATTGTTGTTGATTTTATTAGCAGAACCGGTTTTACAAAATAATTAAATCCTAATATTTTTTATGTTCATATAATTTATTTCCCTAAATTGTTTGCCGTAAAAGCAACAAGTAAGTAATAGAAAACACTTCAACGAAAACCCGGATAGGCTATCAATCGACAAAACAAGTTTTTACCGTGCTATATCAAAACAGATAATAACAATAATATAATAACTTTATTGTAGTTGCGGAATTTTGAGTTTGTTTCATATTATTAAATACAAAAACAAATTACTATATTTCGTTCCGATATTTACAAACTAAAAATCAAACAAAATGAAAAACAAAACTAAATTTTTATTAGCATTTTTATTTGTTCCGGTTTTAAGCGGATGTATAAAACAAAACGGTAGATCGCTACGCAGAGATAACACGGTTCAATACAATTTAATAAAACCAGGCAATGGAATTTATGCAATTATTAAAAAAAATGTAGATCAAAATGAAACCGAAAACAAGCCGTACGAAAAGAAATATTTTAATAAAAACAAATTATTGAAAATTGAACGTTACAATTCTCAAAATAAATTAACGGATAAATTTTCCGTTGCCGCAATTACAAAATTCGAATACGATTCGGATAACCATGTTAAGTTTGTAAAGTATTTTGATAAAAAAAATAAAAAAGCAACAGATAATAATTTCGGGTTTTGGTCGATTGAATATATTTACGATTACCAAAATCGTGTTGTAATGGAAATTTACCGTGATGCACAAAATAAGTTTTTGGAAATACCCCGCAATATGAAAGGCGAAATTGTTAAAAAAGATTTTCTTGCTCCCATACTTACTTATGAATATTTGGGAAAAAATTTTCGTATCAAAGCATTTGATAAAAACTTTAATCTTCTTAAAGAAGTTGTAGGTAGTAAACCATGTGTTCCATTTATTGATTGCGGTGAAAATGAATAAACCGGATTTTAATAATATTATACAAATTGCCGGAGTAATAGATAAACAAGAAGCGGAGATGCTTATCAATTGCCGAGTTAATTATTTGGGTTTTCCGCTTAGGCTTCCTGTAAACAAAGAAGATTTAACGGAAAACGAAGCCGCCGAAATTATTAAATTTTTACCTCCGCAGGTTTACGGTGTGGTAATTTCTTATTCTTCCACTGCTAAGGAAGCAATTGAATTATGTAACAAATTAAATTCAAAAATAATTCAATTGCACGGACCAATTGAACCGGATGAACTTATAAAACTTAAAAGTTTACGTGCTGATATTTTTGTTATTAAAAGTCTGGTTATTAAAGAAAACAATACCGAAGAATTGATAAGAACAATAAAAAAAACCGAACCTTACGTAGATGCTTATATAACAGATACATTTAATCCGGCTACCGGTGCAAGCGGAGCTACAGGCAAAACACATAATTGGGAAATTAGTAAACGCTTTGTTGAACTTTCATCAAATCCTGTAATATTGGCAGGAGGATTAAATCCCGATAATGTTTATAAAGCAATTTTAAAAGTAAAACCAGCTGGCGTTGATGTTCATACGGGTGTGGAAAATAAATCCGGCAGAAAAGACGAACAGTTGGTTAAAAAATTTGTTTCCGAAGCTAAACATGCATTTGAAAAATTGGATAAATATTAATATGAAAATTTTAGTCGGTTCAAAAAATCCGGTAAAAATAGAAGCCGTGAAAGAAGCGTTTTCTCTTTACTTTTCAAATGTAAAAGCTATTGGTATTTCCGTCAATTCCAATGTTCCGGCACAACCGGTAAACAGCCAAACTTTTGAAGGAGCGAAAAATCGGGCTTTGGAATTAAAACAAATTAATGAAAACGAAAATTTGAATGCCGAATATTTTATTGGAATTGAAGGAGGCATACAAAAAAACTTCGGGAAATGGTTTGCTTTTGGAGGAGTGTGTATAATTGATAAGTCCGGCAAAAGCTCTTTCGGAACTTCCGCACATTTTGAATTACCAGAAGCAATTACAAAACGTTTATTAGATGGTGAAGAACTTGGTTACGTAATGGATGAGATTATGAACGATACCAACACAAAACAAAAAGGAGGCGCAATTTCTTTTTTTTCAAACGGAAAAATGAACAGAAAAGAACTTTACATTCCGGGTATAATTTCTGCTCTGGTTCCTTTTTTACATAAAAAGTTGTATTTTGAATGATAACGGGAAATTAAAATTTTGTTGTAAAATTTAAATAAATATTCGAATAATTTTCTTTTTTCCGATATGTTCCTTCAAAACTTACGGACATTGAAATCATTTTTGATAATTCAAAAAAGAAATCCGTTGAAATTATATTTTGAACCGATGCGATTTCTTTTCCTGTAAATTTGTAATTAATATTTTTATAATTTAACGAAGTTGTTATTTTCCCATTTAAAAAGTCTTTACTTATTCTTAAACCCCAAATATTACCCGATAAATAATTTGTGTTGAGATTTGTGTAATTTACATTTGTAGAAATATTTAATATCGGTAACCGGGGTGGTGTAATGGATACTCCGAAATTTTTTGTTGCTTTAATATCGTTATTTCTAAATCTATAACTTGAATAAATACCAACGTACATATAGGTAATCGGTCTTAAATTTATTCTTATTCTAAATCCTTGTCTCAATGCTTCGTCCAAAAGTCTGGATACATAGTTTTTAAATGTTTCGTAATAAATAACATTCTTTCTTGCATCATAAGAAGCATTTAATGAAAACCATCTGTACGGATAATAGCCGGCGGAAAAATATATGCTAGTTAGTTTTAAGGAATTGAGATTTTTATTTTTTATTTTACTAAATAATTCTATCTCGGAAGAAAAGAAAATATTTATTTTCGGTAAAATATTATTACTGTGTTGTAAGTATATAAACCTTCTATCTGTTGCACCGGAATTCATTTGTTGAAAAACAGAAATGGTATTTTGCATAATTCCTTTACGTACGGAATCTATTTTATTAACATACGTACCGAACTGAAAAAGTTTTAAATTAAATCCGTAGTTATTAAAATCCGGTCTGGAACCCAATATCGCTCCAACTTTATATTTTTTATATTCTGTTTCAAATTGGATTCCGTCTATTGCACCGATATTTGATATTTTGGAATTGATTTTTCGTCCGAAAATGATTTTTGAATTTTTATTAAATTTATATTTTCCGGCAAGCTCGTATATTTTAAAAGCATTGCCAAAGTTTTTATTTAACAAATGCCAGCGGTCCGCTCTATAACTAAAAACAATATAATCGGAAAAAGAAAAATTTGTGTTGGCAATTTTTTCGGCTTCCAAAGAAAATGTATAACGCCATCTTTGATATTTGGTAAAACCATTGATATTAGACAAATTTGAATATCCTGAAATACTGAATTTACCTCTAATATTTTTAATTTCGGTTATTCTATTCTTTTTTGTAATTAGTGTTTTATGTTTTTTTCTATTTATAACATTTTTTGTTTTATTGTTCTGTTTATTTTTGGCATCACGAATACTGACTTTTAAATTTTTATTTGACAATTTAATTACAGCAACAACTTTTTTATTTAAACTGATTTTTTTACCAATAACCTTGGCGGCAAGTGAATGCGAAGATAATGAATTAACAATTAATTTTGGAGATAGTTTTTTGTTTATTCTAACAAAAAGAGTATCGTTTATTTTTATACCTTCCGTAGAAGGAAATTTTACATAAGTAAATTGTGATGAAATATAATTTACTCTGCCTGTTTTTATAATTTCATTTTGTGCAAATATACTTTGCATAAATAAAAAGAAGAAAATTATTATATATGTTTTTTTCATTTGTTTTACTTTTTTTATAATAATTACTCGCGTCCGGTAGGATGACAACTTAAACAAGCAGAGCTGTTATAAGAATATCCGTTTACTTCTTTATGCTTGTCATCCGTTTTTGTTCGAGAATGTTCATGACAAGTTAAACAGGAAAATTGTGAATAATTATTTTGATTAGTATGACAATCGTTGCAATTGTTCCATTTCCCCCTGTGCTTGCCTGAATAAATCGGGAAATATTGTCCGTCATGATCAAAAGTTGACGGCGTCCAACCTTTTGTAGTATGGCAATCTTCACATTGTGTACTAAAACCTGAAGCGCTGTGATTTGGATTTGAAGTATTGTTATAATCTGTTTTATGACAAGATACACACTCGGTTGGTATGCCTGCATAGCCGCTTGTATGACAAGCGGAACAATCAACGCTTTTATGACTTCCTGTTAGCGGGAATTGTGTATTATCATGATTAAATGTAACCTGTTTCCAATCCGTTGTATTATGGCATTGTTGACAATCCTTCGGATAGTTTTGTGCCGTATGTTCCGGAGCCGAAGCATAGTTTGACGAATGACAACTGTAGCAATCCGAAGAAGCATTAGACGTACTACCACTATGACAACTGGAACAATCAGGTAAATTATGTCCTCCTGCAAGTTCAAATCCGGTTGTGCTATGGTTAAATGTAGATGGTTTCCATCCGTTTGTAGTGTGGCAGTTTTCACATTGTGTAGAAATACCGGCTTTAGTATGATTTGGTGTTACCGAATTATTATATTTTTGAATATGACAATCCAAACATTTATTTGAGGTACCGGAATAACCGTTGGTGTGGCACATTTTACAATCTACGTTTACATGCTTTCCGGTTAGCGGAAATTGAGTTGTTGCATGATCAAAATTTCCTTCTTTGTTTCCCGAGGGATGACATGCAAGACAAGCGGTACTTTGATAAACATACCCGTTTATGCCGCCATGTTCTTCATCCATTTTAGATTTTCTGTGTTCGTGACAATTTATGCATTCAAAAATTTGATAGTTTGTAGTTGATGTATGACAATCGGAACATTTGCTCCATTTATTATTGTGTTTTCCGGAGTAAATAGGGAAGTATTGTCCGTCATGATCGAATGTTGCAGGCTTCCATGCATTGTTATTATGACAGGTTTCACAATCGGTAGAAAAATTAGCCGATTTATGATTTGGATTTGTTGTGTTGATATAATCTTTTTGATGACATCCGAAACAATCGTCCGGTGTATTTTTATAACCTGTAATATGACATTTATAACACTCTCCCGAAATAATCTTATGTGCTCCTATTAAAGGATATAAATTATCATGTTGTTTAAATTCAGCCGGTTTCCAACCCGGAGCTGTTGTGTGGCACGTTAAACAATCTGTAGAAAAATTTAATTCTTTATGGTTTGGATTGGTTGATGAATTATAATCCTTATTGTGACATGAAAAACAATCGGATGTTAATCCGGAAAAACTTTTTGAAGTGTGACAATTAAAGCAATTACTTATTTTATGACCACCTACAAGAGGGAAGAAGCTATGATTAAAAGTACCTTTTGACCAATGGTGATCGGAAACAAGATGACATTCCTGACAATCCGTTGAGAAACCCGCCTGTTTATGATTTGGTGATCTTGTTGCTTGATAATTATTAATATGACAATCCATACACTCAACACCCAGTTGTTCAAATTGTAAATTATTAAATGATTTATGGCATTCAATACAATCTGCCAGACGGTGTGCTCCCACCAATGGAAAACGACTCATTCTATGAATATCATTTATGTTTTCTATAACCCACGATCTAGTGCTATGACAGTTTTCGCAACTTTTACTTACGGTGTTGTTGTGAATATCGGTATGACAATTAAAACAGTGTTTGGAAACATTTGCAAACTCTAATGTTTTATGACATGATTTGCAATCCAAAATACGATGTTGTCCTTGTAATTCGAAACCTGTTTGAGTATGATCGAAACTAATTTTTCCTGTAATTTTCCATGTATCCGTTTTATGGCAAATTTGACATTCGAAATTAAAATTAGCACCATGAGGTAACTGTGCAAACAAAATTTTTACCGTAAATAATAATACTATGAATGACAACTTATACATTTTGTTCCCTTGATTTTATATAAAATGTACGTTCCGTTTTTATCTTTAATAATTTTGTGGCAATTCAAACAATCTAAATTTTTATGTGCACCCTCCAATTTGAAATTTGTTTTATTGTGGTCAAATAAAGTTTGTTTCCAATTGTAATTGTTATGGCACTTTTTACAATATTCTTTTTCTCCGTTATCAAATTGTCCTCTGTGTACATCGTTATGACAAAATGTACATTCGGTGCTTAAAACAATAAAATGTTTCAAGTTTTTTTCAGCATGCTTTTGGGCAAAATGACATTCTGAACAGCTTACGGTTTTATGTTTACCAACTAATTTGAAATTAGTAATATTGTGATTGAAAGTAATTTTATTCCAACTTAAAGTAGAATGACATTTTTCACATTTATTTTTATTAAAATATTTTTTATTTATTGAATTATCATGTACGTTTTTATGACATTCAATACATTTTTCCCCGGTTATATTAAACTTCCAAAAATTGTTTTTTTTATGGCAAACCGTACAAGCGATTGCTTTATGAGCACCGGTTAAGGGAAATTTTGTCTTACTATGTTGTTCAATTGTAAAATGCGATTGCGTAAACGAATATTCGTCATGACATTCGTTACAATCCGATTTTATATTTTTATTTCTAAATTCTCCTTTGTGATAATCTTTATGACAATTGGAACAGCTTTTATATTTCGGTTTGGATAATAAATTCTTTTTATGGCAACTATTACAATCTACGTTTCGATGTTTTCCTACCAGCGGGAAATTTGTTTTATTATGATTGAAGTTTTTTAAATAGTTTATTTTTGCAAATGATTTTGTATTATGACACGATTTGCAATTTTTCCCCAGCTTACCTTTGTGAATATCATTATGACAGTAAAAACAATTGTTAAATTTTAAACCGGTAAATTTTTGAAACTTTCCTTTGTTAGATTTTTCGAATTTATGACACTTAATACATTTAACATTTTTATGTTTACCTGTTAAAGGATATTTGCTTTTTGCATGATCAAATTTTTCCGCCGGTGAAAATTTATTAAACAAATGACATTTTGCACAATCATTACTTAAAGTTCCTCGATGTTCATCTTTATGACAAGTTAAACAATCTTGATTTAATCCTAAAAATGTTTTTGTTTTTTTGCTTAACTTTCTTTCTTTAATGAAATTGGAATTATGACACTTTTTGCAATCTAATTTTTTATGGCTGCCAACAAGTTTGTATCCGCTTTTTATATGATTAAATTTTTTTTCATCAAATCTAATTATTTCAAAATTTCTTCCGAAATGTTCTCCGTGGCATTGCCAACATTTTTTTGAAGCAGCTTCTTTACTTGAATGAAATCCCCTTTTTAGATTAATTAAATTTTTTATTTTTTTATGGCAGTTAAGGCATTTTATTTCTTCCACATTTTTTCCTAAAACATGGCATTTAGTGCAATTGCTTATGCCTTCAAAGTTGGCATGCCCTTTATATAATTTACCTGGCGAAATTTGGGCATAAGCGCTAAAATTTATTACAATTAACAATATAAACGCTCTTAATGTTTTAATACTGTCTCTCCGAATTTTTTAGAAATATTTATTCCTACTTTTTCTAAAAATTTGTTGGGCAATTCACCGCCAATAAAAATATAAACCAAATCGTTTTTCAATTTTAATAATTCATTTTCATTAAGTTTCAGTTCAATATCATAATCATTTATTTTTAAAACATTTGACTTAAAGATTACTTTTAATTTTTTTTCATTTATTGCTTTATTTATTTTATCCAAATTTTTCGGTTTTGCTCTCTTAAAAGAATTTGATCTGTAAGAAATAGTAACTATATTAGTTCCTCTTTCTGCCAAAAGCAAGGCGGATTCAATGGCGGAATCACCACCACCTACAATTAATATATTTTTATTATTTACTAATTCCGGTTCTAACAAACGATAATAAACTTTTTCTTTTTCCTCGCCCGGCACGCCTAGTTTACGAGGAGAACCTCTTCTTCCTATTGCCAATAAAACTTTTGAAGCTGTATATTCTTGATGATTGGTTATTATCTTAAAGTAATCTTCTGTTTTTATTATTTCCGATACTTTTTCGTTTTCATTAATTGATATGTTGTTTTTATTTAGAATTTTCATCCAAAGAGATAATAATTCCGATTTTGAAGTTTCGCGTGTTTTATATTTACCGTATAACGGTAAACTCATAGGAGAAGTCATAATTATTTTTGAACGAGGGAAAGAAAATATTGTACCGCCCAAACTATCTTGTTCGATTGTTAAAAATTTTAACTTATTTTTTGCTGCTTCTAAAGTGGCTGAAATTCCCGAAGGACCGGCTCCTATTATGATTACGTCATATTTTGCTTTTGAACTATTGGGAAGACTTTGTTTGATATTTATTATTGCTTTTTTACCTTGTTCAACGGCATTTTTAATAAGTCCCATTCCGCCTAATTCACCGGCAATATATATTCCTTTTATGTTGGTTTGATAATCTTGATTTAAATGAGGCAATTCAACTCCTCGTTTTTCTGTTCCCATTACTAAAGTTATGGCTTCTACGGGACAAGCATGAAAACAAGCTCCGTGTCCTACACAATGAGAAGCGTTAATTGTTGTTCCTTTTCCCTCTACCAAACCAATAATATCTTTTTCGGGACATGCTTTAATACAAGCGGCACTGCCAATACAAATATCCGTGTCAATAACCGGATGAAGGGATACAGGTTCATAAAAACCGAATTCTTTTGCTTTGGCAATTTTCTCTAATGTTTTGCCGGATTGTTTTTTATTTTTTTTGTAGTATATATAAAATATTATCACGGAAAGTAAAAAAACGAATGAATATACAATTATATTTTCCAGTAGTACTTCCATTAATTCATAATCTTTTATGTTTATCAATTAATAAAAAATAATGAAAAAAAACGAGATGTAAAGTATTATTATAGGGTAAAAACCACTCCACAAACTTACAATCTTTTTAATGATTGCTTGGCTTTTTCCGACATATCCGAATTTGGAAATTGTTTAATTATGTTTTCCCAAATGTTTTTTGCTTTTTCCTTCTTTCCAAGTGTTGCATTCAAAGCACCTAAATTGTAAAGCGCAATTTTATTGGCAGGATTTATTTTAAGAATATTTTGTGTTACGGTTATTGCTTTTAAGTATTTTTTTTGATTTGCATAAATAATTGCAAGTTGTAAAAGTATATCCTGACGTTTAGAATCAATTTTTAAAATTTTTTTAAAATAAAAAATTCCTTTTTGTATTTGATGAGCAGCAATCATAAAGTTTGCAACTTCCAATATTTTCGATGTATCTTTAGGATTATTCTCTACTTGTTTTTCCATATTTTTCATTTTTTCAATTATACTTTTATCTACGTTTTCTTTAGATGGTTCTGTCGGTTTTGTACCCATAATATTTTTATGAATTGCATCGTTTGGTATTTTACTTGTTTTGGTTACCGCTTTGTATTCGCCGGAAGATTCCGTTTTTTTACAACCGTAAAAAAATAAATTGAGTGCCGATAGCAATATAATTATAAGTTTTATATTTAATGTTTTCATTTTAATTCCTCCTTAAAAAATCCATCTGTATCCAAAGGCTATTGTTACAATAACATGAATAACCATTATTATTAGCATTATTAATGCGAACGGTAAGTGTATTACATGCCAATATTTAAATAAATTATGCATTGTTTTTAGATTATCAATTTTATTCATGATAGATATTTTTTCTTTAATTATTTTATTAACTTCTTTTAATTTTTTAGTTGGCAAATTGTTTTTTTTTAAAAGATTATTTATTTCTCCAAGCTCTTTTCTAACAATAAAATATGATGAAAATAAACCGATAATATTTTTAATTAACAACAACGAGCTGTCTTTTTGTTTTACATGAATTGATTTAATTTGTTCAATAATGGTTTCGTCGATATTAAATTCCATTTTTAATTTAATGGAAAGATTTTTATTGTTTTCGTTTATTTGCTCAATATTTAATTCTTCGCCGTCTATTGTTCTTGGAATTCTTATATAAATAAATCGCCCAATAATTCCGCTAAAAAAGACCAACACCATACTCCAAAAACTTACCGATACTATACCGCCAAACTTAAAAGCCGTATGAAACAAAATTAGAATAGGACCGATAGTGCAGAGAAAAATGTGAAACTCAAGCCAATATTTCAATGCTCCGAAGTTTGAAAAAATTCTTACTCTTTTTCTTAACATATATAACACTACACCTAATAACATTAAAGATGTTCCTATAATACCATAACCGTGTCCTAACAATCCGCTCGGTTTTAAATAATTATGCTCCGGTAAAAAAAATCTTTTGCTTAACGGAGTTGTATAATAATTATAACCTGTGTAAATTAAATATAGAAAGGTTAAAACAGTTAAAATAATAAAAGACGTTATATATAATTTATGTTGGAATTTTGTCAATTAAAAACCAATAAGTATTATTTACCGAATAAAATTTTTTAATAATAAAAAATTATTTTATATATACAAAATATTTCTACAAATTTATTTTAAAAATAAAGAAGCTAAACTTAAAACCGTAAAGAGATAAATTAGAAATGAATTTTTAAAATAGAAAAAAACATTAAGCTTAAAGAAATCAAAATATACCATTTCATCGTCAATTCATTCACTAAATCTTTTAATCCTACAATGTTGTAATCTTGCAATTTTGTAATCTTGTAATCTTGTAATTTTGTGATCTTGCAATTTTCTAATCTTGCAATCTTTTAATTTTGTAATCTTGTAATTTTCTAATCTTGTAATCTTTTAATTTTGTAATCTTGTAATTTTCTAATCTTGTAATCTTTTAATTTTGTAATCTTGTAATTTTACAATCTTT
>Ga0256841_1003951_pt1 | contig 10915 bp, 12 predicted proteins | sample 356308metaG_FD_185971 | JGI IMG/M metagenome (GOLD analysis project Ga0256841, IMG submission 185971) | Hydrothermal vent microbial communities from Mid Atlantic Ridge, Atlantic Ocean - 356-308 | ecosystem: Environmental > Aquatic > Marine > Hydrothermal vents | place: Atlantic Ocean: Mid...
TGTTCTAGCTTTTCTGCCTGTTGTGTGTGGCTGCACTGGCGACATATCTATAGCATCTACAGTTTGTCCGTTGTCCTCGACTCTCGCCTGCTTATTGAGCACAATAGTCTCACCATCAGGCCCTATGATGGTATATGTAACTTGACATCCAGGAATTATAGGCGTAATCAACCCTTCACCATTGATACCCAAAATAGGATCTTCCCATCTGAGATAGCTTCGTGTCTCGTGTGCCTTGCCTATCTGCTTCTTGCCTTTGGTGCCAAGCACAGATTCACTTGTTTCTCCATTTGCAAAGTGGGTTGAACCGCTGGCTATCCAGTCTATTTTTGTCTTGCCTTTTGTGTAGTCTACTTTGACATGACATCCATAACACTGAGGTGCCCAGTCACTGTGACAACTATAACATTCAAGGTTGTCCATGTGAGCCTGAACTTCATCCATGGCTACACGACCTGCTTCACTCTTATATGATTTGTTCATATGTTTCTCTTTGAGCAACGGAGCTTTGAGATCTTTTCCGCTTGCAAGATGGACTATGACCTCTTTGCCTTTTTTGACAACATTTCCGAATGGATTGCCTCTTGTTGTCAGCAAATATCCGTCAAGAGATTTATACACATACCCCTGCTTCATCCACTCCGGCAATTTTTTAGCCAAACCTCTTTCACCTTTTCTTGCACCTTTGGCAAACTCTTTTTCACCATATCCAAGTGAAAGTTCCCAAGGATACTTTTTGGTTGTTCCATGACAGTCTGAACACTCTACCTCTACTTGACCGAGTGTTGAACCAAATATGTTGCCATCACCATGCATATCTATAGATGTATGACAATCCTGGCATGTCATGCCCGCCTCAAAGTGCAGATCGGATTTGATATGCTTATAACGCTTGCCATGAGTTTTGAGCTGAGCTTTGCCTCCAGGCATAAGCGGAGAACTGTATGGCTGCTCCATAAGACCCATATAGCTGACACCAATACGTTTACCTCTGTTATGACAAGAGTTGCATGTCTCAGGATGGATACCGCTAAATGTTACACCTGTGCTTGGCACATGTACTTTGGCGTCTCTAGTCCCCTGCATCTCATGCACAAGCAAATGTCCATGCTCTTTTTTATTGATATTTGGATCTTTTCCTTCATATAGACCTTCATTGCCGTATGGTATATGACATGAGCTGCACCCCATACCTCTCCAGTCGCCCCTGCCCTTGCGGCCTCTAACGCCGATATGACATCTTTGACAATCAGACCTTTGATAAGTTATAGATGCGTTATAGGCAACCCTTGCCTCATACTCCTGCTGACTTTCATCTGGTCTCTTCTTGATATCATTATCACTTTTGGGGGGCAATGGGAGCTGCTTAAGTTCTGTTGGAAACTGATCCGGGAATTTATCGATCATAGCCATCATATACTTTTTGTAATCATCAGTTCCCCATGTAGGCTTGTTTCCATCTTTATCTTTGACATGATAGTCACCATATTTGACTTTTAGGCTGGCATCGGTTCCCCAAGTATGGAGATTTCCTTGAATTTTACCGGCTTCAGTCGCCATTAACGCTTTTTTCATATTACCTACAGTATCGGCATGGCAAACGCCACATGTTTTATCCATAATCCAAAAACTACCTGGATCTCTGACAAATGTGGCCAATCCACCCGGATGTGCCTTTGGTGCACCCTTGTGAGCTGCTTCCGAGGTGCCTGCTTTTGGATCCCCCCCGTGACAGACCACACACCCGCCTGTATCACCCAAACCTTTACCCATCGCTACAATCTGTTTCATCATATCAGAACTTGGCTCTCTGATATGTTCTATGCCGGCATGACATTTTACACAACTATCTCCGCCCGATACGCTTTTGGGAGCTGTTTTCCCATTCATATCACCAGCAGAGACAGAAAGTGTTAGCACAAATATCATCGCATAGAATACGACTTTCAACTTGGCAATCATCTTTTCCTCCTTGGACTATTTTATTGAGGAGAGTATCCTCTATCGGTATAATACTTTTATATAGTGCCAATAAAGTGCCATAATTTTTGCTATATTTTAAGAATTGGTTAATAGATAAACTATTACAATGATAAAAAGGCGGTCAATACAGGAGACAAAGGAGCATCTGTGAAAAAACTATTGATTCTTGTGTTTTTAACTATAAGCTATGCTTCTATGGCTGATGCTCGGGAGAGTAAACATTTGATAAATACGCATGATCTTGGATGGATGGATAACTTGGAGGATGCGAAAGCTCTTGCACTCAAAGAAAAAAAGCCAATCATACTCTTTCTACATTCTCCAAGATGTTTTTACTGCCCAAAATTAGTAGAAAATGTTTTTCCGCAACCGAAAGTTCAAAAATTTTTAACCAAAAATTTTATTAAACTTGATCTGGATATTTCCACAGGAAGCGACAGCATAGAAGATGATACATCTGACCAGGCTCCTGAGCGCTTCATAGTAAGTATGACTCCTGCAATTCTGTTCATGGGACCCAAAGAGGAAAAGCTGTATCGGAAAGGCAAAAAACATATGATTATTTTTGGCTATTGGAAAGCTGACGAATTAATCATCTGGGGCAAAGAGGCGCTTAAGAGATTTCATACACTATATGGAGATAGATATGATAAATAGATTCTTTTTGATATCTTTGCTGACTGTGTTGTCTGTAAACATATATGCCAAACCAAGGGGGAAACATGTGGTCAAAGAAAAAGTGGGGCAGCAGTATTACCTAAAGGCATGCTCCGCATGTCATGGTTCCGGCAAACTTGGGGGCAATATGGCTACTCAGGATGAATGGAGAGCATTGCTTGATGCAAATGCAACAGAGCTAATCTCTCTACACGAAGGTGTCTACCCAAAGAAAAAAGATAAAAATGCAACAGAAGCAATCAGATATCTCAAAAGCAATAAGTTTACCAAAGAGAAGAGAAGATTATTGAAGTTTTTACAGGAGTTTGCAAGTGACTCTGCGGATATTCCTACTTGTTATTAGCTCAGCGCTGCTACTCTATGGCAAAGAGCTGTGCCCAGACGACTATACTCCACAATCTTTTGAGATTGCAGGGGATGGAATAAATGATCTTCTTAATGAATATTTTTCAGAAAAAAAAATTAACTTGCCTCCTGCATCAAATCAGATAAAAAAACTCAAACTCATACAGATTGTTAAAAACAGATTTCAATTGTCTAATTCTATGAAGCAAAGCGGTAGAGGATACTACCCTGCTACTCCTGGTATATGGAGGATAGATATAATTGGCAATGGAATTACAGTTATACATCTATTAGTAAAAGAACCCAACAAGCTCAGCGAGACGGAATCTTTCAATAATTACAATGATATGCTTGATGATTCATTTAATGATTATGATAATCAGGCATATGCAATGACCATGCTTCCTGATGAAATACGCAGGAACTGGAACAATCACTATATTAGTATAGCTGTCAAAATTTATGGTATTTTGGGTGATGCTACCCAACTTGACAAAACATATGCTGATATAATTATAACCGATTACTCAAAGCTTGTCCTCAGATATATAGATTGCAACAAAATCAAAAAGGCACACAAATGAAAATACTGCTTCTTGAAGATGATGAAATGATAGCTGAGCAAATCAAAAATTATTTTGAACTTTTTGAGCACAAAGTCGAAGTATACAGAAATGGGCTCAAACTTTTGGAGAGTGCGAATCCATCCGGTTTTGACATTATGCTGCTCGATATAAATACACCTGGGCTCAACGGTATAGAGGTTCTTAGAGAGTTTAGAGAGCTCTCTATTGATACACCTGCAATCTTCACTACAGCTATGAGTGACATGGATTATCTCAAGGCTGCATATAGTGTTGGGGCCAACGACTATGTCAGAAAACCATTTGATATAGAGGAGCTTGAACTTCGCATCGAACAGCTTGTAAGAGAATCTAAAAATAGTATTGTCAAACTGACAGATAATTATAGTTTTGATATGAAGAACGAGAAGCTTTATTTTAAAGGAAAAGAGATACACCTGAACAAAAAAGAGCGAAGCCTTCTGTATCTGCTTCTTAAAAACAAAGGCAAGAGCGTTTCAAAAGAGACAATCAAAATTTATGTCTGGGAGGATCAGGACGTATGTGACAATACTCTGCGAACCAAGATAAAAAAACTTAGAGACAAACTTGATGAAAACTTTATACAAAGCCTTAGAGGAACGGGTTACAAAATAGATGCTTAAACTAAAACACCTAAGCCCCAAGAAGTTTACTGCTGTTTTGGCATTCTCTTTTTTTATATATGGGGTTGGGCTTATGATTATATTTTTCTTATTTACAAATTGGATGATAAGCAAGAAAGAATCAGAGCAGTTTAGAACGCAAAGTTTCATACAGGCAGAGAGTAAAGAGAAGTTCCTGCATCTATATCTTGATAATCTATCCAGAAGTCTGAAATCAATAGCCTACAACCCATATTTTGCGAGCTATGTTGTGGACAACAATTACAGCAATCAGGCAGAGTTTCTTTTTCTGACTATTATGCTGGAGCATGATGACTATATGCAGCTTAGATTTTTGGATAGCAAGGGAGTGGAAAAGCTCAGGTTTGATCGAAATAGAATAGGTGGATATCCATATAAGCAGGCAAATTTACAAGATAAATCAAATCGTTATTATTTTAAAGAGACTGCAAAATTACCGGAGGGCAAAATCTATACTTCCAAAATTGACTACAATGTTGAACACGGCAAGATTGTTCAGCCTTTTGTGCCGGTTTTTAGGGTCTCCATACCTATCTATTTCAAAAATAAATTCAAAGGCATACTCACAATAAATACATTTGCCAAAAGTATCATATCCCTGTTTACTTCTGCCGCTACTTTTGATATCTCTATTTTTGATCAAAATGGATGGTTGATATACAGTCGGGGCAAATTTTATGATAAACATATAAATAGTAAGCCGATAAATCAAATAATTCCCATGCCGATATCAAAATTTCCAAAACAAAACAAAAGCTATCTGTGTGAGCATAATAATATATTTATCAAATCTATTCCTATGGGAAGCGAAAATATTGTTATAGCCCTTACGCCCTCTAAGAATGGATTAATCGCTTTTGGAAAAGAGGATTACCAGGCGGTGACTCTATTACTGTTAATGCTGTTTATTTCAGCATTTCCACTTTCATATCTGCTCAGTCGTCCAACTGAAAGCATGTTTAGAACTCTAAGCAGTCAACAAGATAAACTTGAAAAACTTGCTCATACACTCGAAGATAGAGTAAAAGAAAAAAGCGAAGAGAACAGTCGCAAAGATCGAATACTTATACATCAGGCAAGACTTGCGGAAATGGGTGAAATGATAGGAAACATTGCACACCAGTGGCGTCACCCTCTCACTCGTCTAAGTTTACTTCTTCAAAATATAAGAGCTCTCAACAATAAAAAGCTCTTGACACAAGACAAAGCAAATACCATGCTTGATCAAGCTAAAGAGCAGATATTTTTTATGAGTGAGACAATTGAGAGTTTTAAGGATTTTTATAATCAAGATAGTGATAGAGTTAACTTTTTTATTAAAGATGCATATGAAAAAGTTGTTGACATTGTAGGGTACAATCTCAAACACAATAATATAGAGATTAGCTATATGGAGGATGGTGAACATTTTATACATGGCAATCAAAATGAATTTTCCCAAGTCTTGCTAAATCTTGTTGTAAACGCTAAAGATGCATTGCTTTCAAATAAGACAAATAAACCTTTTATAGGTATACATTGCTACAAAAAAAGTGATTCGATTATTATAAATGTATCAGACAATGCCGGTGGTATTCCAGAAAATATTATCGAAAAAATATTTCAGCCATATTTCAGTACAAAGGGCGATAAAGGTACCGGCATAGGTCTGTACATGGTACAAACAATTATTCAGGAAAAGTTTGGAGGAAATATTTCTGCAGACAACAGCGATAAAGGTGCAGTATTTTTAATCGAAATACCTATTTAGCTAACTGCTTTTTGATTTGAATATCAATATGAGGAGTGCGGTAAGCATTACGATCAATCCACAAAGCGAAATGAGTATTGCCTCATTCTCCCCAAAATGTTTCCAGATCAAGCCAATGGCAGATGCACCAAGTGCACTGCTTAGTGCAACGCCTGCATAAAAGATGCCGTAAATGCTTCCTTTGTTTGCTGCATTTGCAGAAATATATGCACGAACTGCATTTAGACTAGATACCGTAAAAAGCCCCAAAAGAGCAAAGCTTAGTATGGTATAACCAAAATAGAGTGCACCCATAGAGGCTATCCCGAGTACAAAAGAGAGCAGTAGCACCCTAAATGCCCCTACTCTATCTATATTGATACCAAAAATATAGCTAAACATTGTCTGCATTAAATTCATCAAAATCACCAGCAGTGGTATATATGTGATGCTGATACCGGACTCTTTGGCACGAATGACATAAAAGGCATCACTAAACATAAAAAACAAAAAACCAAAATATAAAACCAGTACCGGCAAAAGTGCATAATCCTTGCTCAAATCAATCTTGCTAATTGTTGATTTGCTTTTGTAGGGTGCATCCTGTACAAAAAAGATCACGATAACAACAGCCAAAATACCCGGCAGCAGCGTCCAGGCAAAAATGTTTTCAAACACTGCTCTACTCTGCCCCAAATAATAAAGCACTCCAAAAGCTATAATGCTGCCTGTCAACTCTCCGGCGATATCCATACTTTTGTGAAATCCAAATGTTTTGCCGCTTTTGCCCTTTTGGCTATATGCGGATATGAGTGAATCTTTGGTAGCACTCCTGACAGCCTTGCCTACCCGCTCAACACCACGCAGCAATGCCACACTAACCCATCCATCGGCAAAATAGAGCATAGGCTTGGTCACCGCAGAGAGTAGATAGCCTGCCACCACAAATGGTTTGACAATCTGAAATCGATCACTAAGATAGCCAAATACAAACCTAAAAAAATATGAAACAAAAGCAGCAATACCCACAATAAATCCAAGCTTATCTACCCCCTCATGCAACACATAGACTACATAAAGCGGCAAAATAGAGGTCACCATACTGCTTGCCATATCGGTAAAAAAACTGACAAACCCAAGGGCTATTATGTTTTTGTTTATATCTTTCAAAATATCAACCAACAATTAAATATTTTTTTGTCTAAAAACTGCAAGGGTATAGACACTATCTTCATCGATAAAATATGGTATCGTATAACCTTTTGCAATCATATCTCTAACATTTTCTTGTTCTATATAAATTGATTTTAAATATCTGTTTAGCATATACTTTAAAGAGATTATTGCATTTTGTAACTCTCTTATGAATCTTATAGCTTTTATTTTGGAGTCGTTTTTTAAGATAAAATTGTAGATATTGTCTAAATCTTTTTGTGCCTCTTTTTCAATAAAAACTTTGTATAGTTTCATTACTTTGTAAGCTCTTCAAAAAATTCATTTGCATCTTTGGAGCTATTTGCATTAATACCTTTTAAAGAGTTTCTAACCTTTTCTTGTGCCTCTTCATAAGGTATTTCAGGATACTCTAGCACCTTTACACTAAATGGCAACCCCTTCTCTTGCACTACCATTGATGCAAAATATTTACAGCTTCACTAAAATTAAGTCCCAATTTTGATAACACCTCTTTGGATTCTTTAAGCAAATTCTCTTCGATTCTTAAAGAGGTTTGTATTTTTGGCATAACTTAATCCTTTTTTCAAATGATTATATACCATTTGGTGTATTTTGTCAAGCCTATACTCTAACTCAAACCCCAACTACTATTAGTAGTTTCATCTCAAAATATCTGCTTGATTCTATCTAGTAGCTTTTCGTGGCTTTTTAGTCTGATTTTTCTTCGCTCATCCTCTAGTATTCCATCCTCTTTGAGCTTTTTGATGTGGCGATCTACCACGTGTCTGACGGTGCCAATGAGGTTGGCTATCTCAGTGTGTGAAAGACCATCCAGTATATTTTTGTTCTCACTACTTTGCCCTTCCAGGCTCTTGATTATTAGTTTAATGAGTCGTTCATTAGTATCTAACAGGGTCAAATCCGTTGCCAGCTCCTCTGTTTTGCGCAGCTGGGATGCCACATATTTGAGGATAATCTCTCCAAAAGCCGGATAGTCATACATCCACTCTCTGACTTTGCCGATAGGAATACGCAGGGCTTTGCCATCCTCTATGATATCTACAAGCACTTCATGGATCTTGCCATCAAGCAGTGTCACCGTATCATACATATCACCTCTGACAAGCAGATATATCGTCTGCTCTTTGCCGTTATGAAAATTTATCTGAGATATTTTAATCTTGCCATCAAGAATGATATAAAAAAACTCCATAGCATCATCGGCGTCAAAGAGCATATCACTCTTTGTGAAGAGAACTATCTTTCCATATTTGTCAAGCTCGACCAAAAAAGAGTCGCCCATATTGTTAAATGTATCGATCTGCAACTGCATAAGCAACTCCCTACTTTGTTTTTAGCTTCAAGGCTTCATATTTAGTTCTAAGCTCGCTTATTTGACTTACCCAAAACTCATTTCGCCTGTTGGCTGCCTCTATGGCATCCTGAAGCTCTTCAACCGTTTTCTGTGATTTTTGAAACTCTTTTTCTGCGTTTATCTTATCACTTTTGAGTTTATCACTCTCTTTTGTTAGATTTTTTATCTTTTTATTTAGAGTATCTGCTTTCTTCTCCATCTCCTCTATTTTGTTTTGTAGCTGCAGCTCTTTTTTTCGCAATCCCTCTATCTCCTTCTCTTGGGAGGATATTTTCTTTTCCAATTCCTCTTTTTCTGCTGTCAAGCTGTTTATTTTATTATCTTTTTGATCAAAACTCTTTTCTGTATTTTTCATTTTATCATACAAAATTTTGTATCTTGCAGCAAAAATTACAATCACCAGGACAAAAGCAAGCAATACGACGGCAATCACGACCGCAAGTGCCACTATATTTATATTTTGCAAAAACTCTACACTACTGTTCATGATCTACTTTCCTACTATATCATAATCAAATGGGTATGGACACTGCAATTGGGCGGTTGGAATTTTCTTATGTGCATATTTAATATTCAAGAAATGGATATTTACGACATTATCAAGATCATCCTTGTATGCCAGCTGATCGATATATCCCTTGCTATCTATCGAAAATGTATATATCGCCTCACCAAACCTGGCAGTATATAGTCGCCCCTTATAGTGTCTTGCATTTTTCAGAATAGATGCAAGGTTTGGTGTTTTATCTATTTTATAAAAGGAGACTTGCTCCAGGTCATGATCAACTACGATAAATATCTTTTTGTTGCTGCATACCTCTTTCTTGGTCGGGCTCTTGTAGCTCCACTTCAAGTCACCCTCTATATTTAACTGCACTTTGCCTTTATAGAGTATTGTTTTCCCCTTTGGATCTGTAATCTTTTGTGTAAAATTTGCCGATAAACTGACTGGTATTTTTACACTGTTCGCCATTACATTCGACAAAAAGAATAAAAAAATAAATAGATATCTCATCAAAAATCCTTTAAACAACATCAAATTCTATCTAATTTTTTATAATGATGGCTCAATAAACAGCATTTACGCAAAACTTTGATAAACTATCTTCAATTTAATTTTATGGAATTTATAACTATGATAAATATAGCAAAAATTTTTGGGACTGCAAACGATAGATTGGTAAAAAAATATCTCAAACGAGCCAAAGCAATAAATGCTCTGGAGAGTAAGTATGAGGCTATGAGCGATGAAGAGCTCAAGAGTGAATTTGACAAACTTAAACAGACTGTAAAAAATGGCGAAAAGAGTATGGAGAGCGTACTAAATGACTCTTTTGCTATCACCAGAGAGGCCAGCAAGCGTGTGCTGGGCATGAGACACTTTGATGTGCAGCTGGTGGGCGGTATGGTACTGCACGATGGCAATATCGCCGAGATGAAGACAGGAGAGGGAAAAACCCTGGTAGCCACTCTGGCTGTATCACTAAATGCTATGAGCGGCAAGGGAGTACATGTAGTTACCGTCAATGACTACCTGGCCGGTCGTGATGCCAGAGATATGGGTGTGCTGTATGAATTTTTGGGCTACACAACAGGATGTATCACAGCCGATATCCAAGATGAAGCCCAGAGAAAAGCACAATATGATGCCGACATAACATATGGAACCAACAATGAGTTTGGCTTTGACTATCTGCGTGACAATATGAAGGTGCGCCTTGAAGAGAAGGTCCAAAGGGAGCATAACTATGTCATAGTGGACGAAGTAGACTCCATTCTTATAGATGAGGCCAGAACACCACTTATCATATCAGGTCCGACACAGAGAGACCAAAGCTACTACAAACTTGCCGATGAAGTGGCACAAAAGATGATACGAGGCAAAGAGATTCCCGCCAAACCTGGCGAAGAGAAAAAAATGACCGGTGATTTTGTGGTAGATGAGAAAGACAGAATCATTATCATGACTGAGCAGGGTCTTGAGAAGGCGCAAGAGCTTTTTGGGGTGGAAAATCTATATGACTTAGAGCATGCCATATTGGCACATCACCTTGATCAAGCACTCAAAGCAAGATATGTTTTTGAAAAAGATGTGGATTATGTAGTTAGGAATGATGAGATAGTGATAGTCGATGAGTTTACCGGCAGACTCTCTGAAGGCAGAAGGTACAGTGAAGGTCTGCATCAGGCACTCGAGGCCAAAGAGGGCGTAACCATCCAGGAGGAGTCGCAGACTTTGGCAGACATCACCTACCAAAACTACTTCAGAATGTATAACAAACTTGCCGGAATGACCGGAACTGCTCAGACGGAGGCAACTGAATTCTCCCAAATATATGGTTTGGATGTGGTATCTATACCTACCAATGTGCCTGTCAAA
>Ga0256841_1003952_pt1 | contig 10914 bp, 13 predicted proteins | sample 356308metaG_FD_185971 | JGI IMG/M metagenome (GOLD analysis project Ga0256841, IMG submission 185971) | Hydrothermal vent microbial communities from Mid Atlantic Ridge, Atlantic Ocean - 356-308 | ecosystem: Environmental > Aquatic > Marine > Hydrothermal vents | place: Atlantic Ocean: Mid...
AAAAAGAAAAATTGGCTGTTCAATCCGACATGAAGCAAGCGTTGGCGAAAATCAACCGCCGCCTGAATGTTATTGAGATGCAATTGTTTTACAGAGATAAGTTGTTATGGCAACATCGATGCCACAAAGTTGGATCATATTTTTATTTTATGCTTCAACAGGCTCGTAAGTTTTATTGAATATCTCTGGTTTGCATGGGTACAGCTCTCCTTCAACCCCACGGATTATAAAATCCCCTGGCGCGGCAAAATGCGCGCCTTCGAGAGTGAATATTTCCATGCGAACATCAGGCGTATCCTTATTGATGAATCTCACTGCGCCAGGCTGGCCCCACGGCTTCTTTAGCCCGTCAATAAGCCATTCAGGGTAGTTTGTTTGGTCAGCCCCGCCAGTCCACTGAAAGGCGTCTATTACAACGGGCTTTTTACGAAATTTCAATGCAATATCCGTCCTTCCAGGGTGGTCGTGATTCGCCGCCCATCCACTGTCAATCTGCCGCTATCGACTATCATTGCCCCATGGCCGGTATCGATGATCTGGCCAATAGCCTCCATGGCCTGACCGGCTACTTCGATGGTCATGGACCGGGCATTGGCCTGACGCAGAAACCGTTGACCGGTATAGGCAATCAGTTTGTTGTCCGGCGCAATGGCGACTTGATCTGACACCTTTCCTGTACTGGCAGTGCGCACCAGCGCCAGACCGGCCGGTTCGACACCAGGCAGTTTCAAGCTGAATTGGATGAATATATTATCGTCCGGATACTGGCTGAAATCGTGCCCAGCCGGAAATACGCCGCCAATGGAAGACGATCTGACCACCGTAACATAATAATATTCCCGGCGGATAGTGAGGCGGGCAGTGCTGTTGCCTGGCACGGCAGCACGTAAAGTTCCATCCGGTTGATGGGTTATGGTCCCCAGGTCAGGACCTTGCCATCCAAGCAATGATACCGGCGGCAGGACGGTTCGGGTGAATTGCCCGGTCGATGGATTCAGTTCCAGGTTTATGATTTCAGTCAATTTTGGCCTTACCTTCGCCCGGCCGTTCCTGAAATCGACGTTTTCTTCGATTTCTTCGGTATCGGAAAATACGCCATGCGCATCAAAAACCGGGCTGCCCGGCGTCTGGGATTTATTCGACAGTTCCGGTCTTGCAGGCCAGGCATGGATTTTGACTTTGTAACGCGGCGCCAATGCCGTGGATTCGTCGATTATCCTGGTATCCATGAAGGGTCCGCCCCGCTGGCCATAGATGGATACCATGACGCCCGTCACCGGCGCCGGCGCCGGCGTGTCTTGACGAATATTGAGAATCGGCCTGGCAAACAACGGCAGTCCCGATGGCAGGTCCGGCGCGCTGTCGCGGATCAGAATACTGCCGTCGGCGCGGATGATCATGATGGCGCTGGCCAACTCCAGTATCTCCCGCAAAATCTGGTTTCTGGTTTGCAGTGAAGACAAACCGAGATAGATTTCCGGGCCGATGATGAAGTCCGCCGCCTGCCAAACGACCGAATGACCGGTCAACAATGTCTGGATCAGCACCTTGGCGGATTGGTACAGCGCCGATTCCGGCAGGCACCAGGATTCGGACAGGAAATCCATGAGCGAATATACCGCGCGTACAGTCTGGATCCGGCGCCGGTAATCCATCTCCGATTGGCGATGCAGAACCTCAAAGGTCACAGGCGCCCCGCCCAGGGTAACAGTGATGGCCTGGATATGGCTGTTCAAGGGGAATTCGGCGCGCATCTCCCAGGCCATGTCATTGGCTGAATACCGGATCTCATAGGACAATGGCTGTAATATCTGATAATGAATACCGGCCCCGCCTAGACGGAAACCTGTGACAGTAACCGGCGGCGGAGTGATGATGCCGGGATCATGAAAGGCTGTGACTGGTTGACGGCCGACAATGTGGCCGCCACCAATCACAACGGAATGCAATCCCGAGACACGAACGCCGGGCTCGATCAATACGGGATGATTGCCCGATATATGAGACCCGCGTGGCGCGATGACAGAGACAGTGCCTGTGGTCATCGGCTGACATGAATGATGCGCACCCGGCTGAGATCGCCGCGCGTCTTGCGGTCCAGTTTGTCATAGATCGCCCCCCGTCCGGTTTTGGGATCGATCTTGATATGCCGGGCGGGCGGATTGTTGATCAGCTGCAGAGCGATTTTTTTGTATTTCATGGCAGTATTGCAATACGGTTTTGATTTGTTCTGTTACTTGAGGGCGGAAACGGCGTTTTCTTGATTCCTGCCGCTGGCGATAGTAATAGACATCTTTGTCTAGGCGGATGATGCCTTTGGGATTTTCAACCAGGGATAACGCCGCCAGGATAAAGTCATAAACGAAACCAGCCTGTTTCAAAAACTCATGATGCCGGTCTGCCAGGTAATGAAGAAAAACAGACCGGAACAGGCAGGTATGGAGCATGGCATGCGCGCTGTCAGGCAGACGTCTGTCGAACGCGATCAAACGGGATACTGATGGGTAAATGTTATCGCCATAGACCAGCAAACGCCGGCCAAATACCACGTCACAGGATGGATTAGTGAATCCGGTCAACAAAGATTCAATGGCATCCACAGCCAGCCAATCATCGCTGTCGAGAAAAAAAATGAATTCTCCTGTGGATTCCGCCAGCCCGGCCAATATCGCCTGGTTGGGCGTCAAGCGCGATTGAAACCGGACCAGGACGCAATCACTCGCGTTTTTTTCCAGCCAGGCATCGCTTCCATCGTTGGAAAAGCCATATACGATGACGATTTCGGTTTCTCCATGACTTTGGTTGCGCGCGCTGTTCAGGCACTGCTCAATCCAGGGCAGGCAATTCCAGGCCGGAATAATAATGGAAGCTTTATTGTCAATAATAACCACCACCTGTATCCGGGGCGCCGGCACAGCAACAGCCGGCTTCGGATTCGCTTTGATAGACCGGAACATCGTCATTCAGCAAAACCGGATAAAACCGGCACTGGCCGCCTGATTTGATCTTCAGGATAACAAACCGGTCCTGGCTGGGGGATAGTTTTCTGAATTCAGCGTCATCCTGCTTTTGGAATTGCAAGGCTTGTCCCGGCGCGGTTTCATAGTCCAGTTTGATCAATCCGAAATATCTGTCATATTGCGTCCCCCTGGCGGCAGCCATTATTGTGCCGCGGGCGAGGCTGAGATGCAGGCTGACCGGTATCGCCTGGCTATTGCAATCGTTGTTCCAGCCAAATACCATCGCCTCGAATCCGTGTATTTTGGCCACCGGACACCCGAGCCCAATGGCCCCCATGGCGGTGATGGTCACAATCTGATGGCGCCGGTATCCGGTGCAGTTGGGACCGCCGGGACCGCCGGGTATAGTTATGGAAACAGGCGCCAGCCATGGAAAAAGCCAGTTGATCCATCGAGACATAATCATATTGCCGCCACTCCGAAGGTCCCGGAAACCTCCACGGATTCAATCCCGTCACCACTGACATGGACGTGAAATATGTTCTCGCTGCCCGCCAGCCGGTAGATGCACAAGCGTATCCCGGCGCCGGAGGCCTCCGGGAGTTTGGCGGGAATAGTCAGATCGATGGTTTGCGCCAGATCGCTTTCGTCGTGATTACAGGTCATGATTATCCAAGGACGTCGTGATAAAAATCGAATTGAATATTTTGTTCCGTGGCGCCGGCCGGTATATCGATACCGACAAAAAACGCCAGGCTCGACGGGGCGATCTCGATGTCAATGGTGTCGCCACTGTAGGCGGTGCCGGACCAGGCGGCCGCCGGGATCGTCAACATGACGGCGCCGGAGACCGGGTTGATGATCTGGGTATCGATAGTGGTGGCGCCAGACCCCAGGGCGCCATAGAGTTGACTGGTAATGGTGAATGCCTGACTGTCTGTGAAGGTCAAGGTGATGACATCATGCACGCTGCCACGGGAACCCACTGATACCTGAGATTGATCCAGTGTCAGGCCGGTATAATTGATCAGCGAGACAATCCGTGGCTGCTGTCCGGTCACTGTGATTTCCTGACACAAGAGCCGGTTTTGGGCAATGGCCGGGCCGCTATAGGCCGCCGCCAGATTGAAGCGCCATACGCCATTTCCCTGGTCGGCAGGGGCGCCGGTGGTCGCCAGGTGAGTATGGTTGTAATCACTGAACAGGGTGGCGCCATTCTGCCAGCCGCCGAAATAGGACAAAGGCTTGTCCAAAGTCAGATCCAGGTAATTGGCGCCGCTGGTCAGGTTGGCGGCCAACCGCCCCACCACCATTGCCCCGCCATTGGCACCCGTGGAATTGGTGCCGTCCGCCCCCTGATATAGTGCAATGACAGTACCGGCTGGCGCATTGATGGTATTTCCCAGCCCCAGGCTGGCCTGCGTCACCTGGGTGGCCACATCGAAGCGGATAAACCCTTTTTTCAATACCAATCCGCCATTGACGAAAGTATCGGCACTGATACGTCCGAACAATTCTCCCGCGATGCCGGATTCGATCAGATCGCCGGATAAAGTGCCCGCCGTGCTGTCGCTGGCACTGGCGGTTTCATACAGGATGTTTTCGGCAAAAATAGTCATAATTTTATTGCGTCGATGGTCACGGTAAAGGGATCGTCCGATTGATAGGTTTCATATTGGCGTACCGGGGTGGCCGCCACATTTTGCACCAGCACCTGAATCGATTGCACGCCCAAATCCAGCACCTGAACCGTGCCGGTCATGGCCTTTAGCTGTTTAGCGGTTTGATAATCAGTCAGACCGGCATTGATCTGGATGGCCTGACCACCCTGCAAAACAGCGGAAAATATGACGGCATTGCCGGCAATGTCATAATCGACATCCACCACTGCCGATTGCAGCAGATCCGGATCGTCGGCAATGGCGTGGTCAGGCAAAACGATGACGCCCAACTTCATAGGCTGTATCCCGCGCTATCGATCATGGATTGGATGATTCTGCCGGCGCCGGCTGGGCCGCCGTCATAGCGCCTGCCGGATATCCTTGCCGTTCCATTGCCGGAATCGCCGGCGGATTCACTGCCGTTCCGGTCCCGGAGACCGCCCCGGACAGCCGAATCGTACCCGAAATCCAGTTGTGACGTGTACCCGCCGATAGCGCTGTGTCCGCCATTTCCGCCGGTGACCGCGCGCACGGCGTTGATGAAGCCCTGCCTGGAATCGTGCCGGCTGAGTCCGCCCAGGCGGAGACGGTCGTTTTGACGCTGATTTTCCCGGTTGATGGCGTCCATGATTCGCTGGCGCTGTTGGCCGGTGGCCTGGGAGAGCGCCTGCTGCACTTCCGGCGGGAATTGACTGCTGACAACCATGGGCGGGGCTTCGTTGAATCGGCCGCCTGAAAACGGTCCTGTCCCGCCGCGCCTGCCTGAAAAACCACTGCCCCCCGTCCCGCCCCGGTCAGGGCGCGCTGGAGGCGCCCGGGCGGCGTCTTCCTTGGCCTGGCGAAGACTTTCCAGGGCACGGGCATATTCCTGGGCCAGGCGGATGCCGGCCTTCATGGATTGGATGAACTCGGTTTCCGATTGGGCGGCGCTGCCGCTGGCCGTTGCCCCTTGGGTTTTGGCCCGCGTCAGGTCCTCGATGGCGGCGGCGGAATGATCGGCGGCGCGGGCTTCTGTATCCAGGCCTTGCGCCAACTGGCGGGACTGACGTTCAAATTCGGCGGCGGTCAACTTGCCCGCCAGATATTGGTCGGTCAATGCCTGTAATCGGCGGTCCAGTTCGCCCACGCTGCGTCCCGTGCGATCGGCCGCTTCCTGATTGCGGCCGAAGGCCTGGCTGGTCTGATTCGCGCTTTGGGACAACTGATCCATCGAGCGGGCGGCGCCGGACTGGATGCCGGTCAAAGCCTCCACCGCGCGGTTGTAATCGTCCACGCTGATTCTGCCGCTCTCATAAGCCTGTTGAACCGATGTCAGCGCCGTGTCCATCGCAGTCAGCGCATCCCCGGCCTGATTGGCGATACCCTGTTGATTTTCCAGGCTGTCCGTCAAACCTGCCATGGCGTCTCCGGTGTCCCGGGCAGCGCTGCCAGTGTCGGTAAAGGATTGTTCCAGGGCGGAAAATTCCGATCCGGCGCCGGCGGCATGCTGGCTCAACTGATTCATGGCGCTTTCCAGATCGGCCATGACCTGGACCTGTTTGGTGGTCAAGGATTGTCCCGCCGCCAATTTTTGATGATACCTGTCCAGCGCCTGGCCCAGCTGCTTTCCCGCATCGGTCAATTGCGCCTGGTTCAGATTGAGTTTGCTCAGCGCCTGGGCATATTGGCCGGCGGACAGATTGCCCTGGGCCAATTGTTGCCCCAATACCTGCACGATTTGACCGGCCTGAGTACCGGACAGCCCCAATTGTTGCAACTGGGTATTCAATGACTGGAAGATTGCCTGATTATTTCCGGCGCCGAGGGAAGCAAAGGCGGCGGTGAGCTGATCCACGCCAGGCTTGGCCTGAGCCAGGATTTCATTGAAAGCCTGCAGGGAAATCCGCCCTTCCTGGACACGGGCAACCAATACTCCAAACGGCAGATTATCGATGTTGCCCCCCAATTGATCGATGGCCAGGGCGGTTTCGGCGAAGCGGGCACCGATATCGGAGAATGACTGATCGATGGCCGCCAGTTTATCCGGCAGGGCTTCCAATGGCCCCAGGGAACCTGTGGTGACTGATTCGAAAATCGCTGCCAGGGTTTCCCTGGCCTTGACGGCGGTCTCGGCGATGGCCGCCCCAAAGGCCTTGACCCGGTTGCTGGCATCGGCCAGTTGGGCGCCGATTTTCTGGCCTAATTCAAACGCGCCGAATCCCAACAACGCCTGGCGCAAAGCGCCCAGATCCCTGGTCAAGGCCAGCACCGAGGTTCTGGACGCGCCCAGCGCCGAGATGCTGGTGGTCATCAGCTTGACGCCCTTGCCCGCCACGCTCAACGCCTTGGCGGCCACGGCCACTTCGGCCAATACCTTGGCGGCCTCCACCACCTCCGGGTTGTGCTGGACGAAATCGCGGACCGCGTTGGTCATGTCGGTCAATGATTCCGCGCCGGCGGCCAGATCATCGATCAATTGGCTGCCGATGGCCTCGCCCAGGTTGGCGACGGCGTTCTTGAGATTGTCGAAGGCCACCCCGGCGGTTTGCAGGCGTTTCTGGAATTCCTCCGATAAGGCGCCTTTGGTTTCGCCCTTCACCAGTTTCAGAGATTTCTGCAATACCCCGAGATTGCTGACCACCAGTTGGATATCATCCTGGAATTCGGTGCCGAACAATTGCGTGGCGGCAATCGCCCGCATCTGGGGTGGCAGGCTCTTCAGGCGATCCAGCAAGGTCACGATAGCGCCGGAGGCGTCGGTTTCAATGGCAGTGGCCATCTCCCTGGCGGACAAACCCAAAGAGGCCAGTGCCGCCTGGAATTTCTTGCCCTGGGCGGGGGCGGTCTGCAGTTTTGACAGCAGGGCATTGATAGCGGTGGCCGCCACTTCCGGCGGTTTGCCCAGAGCCAGAAAAGCCGCTGACAGGGCGGCGGTTTCTTTTTCCGCCAGGCCGAAGGTCTTGGCCACGCCGGCGACACGGGTCACCACTTTGGTGATATCCCGTTCCCTGGCGGCCATATTGTTGCCCAGCACATTGATGGCATCGGCCAGATTTTCCACTTCACCGAGGGACAACCCCAGGCTGTTGCTCAAAGTGCCAATGGCTTCGGCCATATCCTGAGCGCTGGCATCGAAGGCCACGCCCATTTTGGAAGCCAGGGTCACGAATTTGCCCAGTTCCTCGCGTGGCACGCCCAATTGGCCGCCGACAGCGGCGATTTCCGCCAGGGCCGTGGCCGAGACCCCGGAAACTTCGGACAGATCCTGTAATTCGTTTTTCAGCCCCCGTAATTCTTCCGCCGATAAATTGGTGGTTTTGGCTACATTGGCCATCGCCGATTCCATTTCCAGCGCCTGATCCACTACCGCGGCCAGGCCGGTGCCCACGGCAGCGCCCGCCACCGCTGCCTTGAGGCGGCCGAATTTATCAATGGTGCCGCCCAGGGATTTATCGAGGGATTTGGCTTCCTTGCGGGCCCGGGTGAATTGCTTGACATCGATGGTGCCTTTGCTGGCTTTTTTCAGGCGCCGGAAATCCTTGACCAGGCGTTGGGTTTCCCGGTCCAGATTCTTGAGCTTGACCTTGCCCTTGTCGATATCCCGGGCCAGTTTTTCGATCCCCTTGAGATCGACATCCTTTTTGCTCAGGCGCTCGATGGATGCTTGCAACGCCTTGAGGGATTTGAGCGCATCGTGGGCATCGCCCTCAATCAATAGCTGGAGCTGGACTTGTTCAGCCATCCTGGTCCGGCGCCTTGATCACATCCAGTTTGAGCAATTTTTCGATCTCCCGGCGGCTCAATTCGGCCTGATCCCCCACCAAATAGCGTTTGCCGGCGTGGGTATGCACCCGGATGAAGGTCACCTTGACCGGCGAACCGGATTTACTGGTTTTGCCGGCCATCATTATTCATTGAAAAATTCCACATAACCCACGGCCGTTTCGCCGGCGGCCAATTCGGCAATACCGGCCAAAGTGCCGGTCAGATATTCTTCTCCCTTCAGCGGCACCTCATTGTCAGGACGCAAGGATACCTGCGGAAATGTAGCCACCAATGGACGCTGGGCCTTGTCCGCCAGATTCTTGCCCACCAGTTTCAGCCATACCCGCACCTGGCTTTCCGTGGCCAGCTGGATACGCTTGCTTTGCAGGGCGGCATGAGCGTAATCGACCAACAAGCTGTCGCCGTCGGCGATGGCGCCGCCGGTCAGGGCCATCAACATGCCGGTGGTGTATTCGATTTCGTAATCGGTATTTTCCGTGTAAGTGGTATTACCCGCGGTATCGGTCACCACCACGGATCCCGCGGTCAGATTCTGCTGGGCCAAATCCACCCATTTACCCGATTTGGCGGTCACGGCTTCATCCGTGACTGTGCCGGCGCCGGCGTTTTGAACGTTGAGTTTCCCCATGGTCAGCTGGGCGAATACTTCAGGGGTGATATCCTGATACTCGATGGACAGTTCGGCTTTTCCGGTAATGGTGACCGAGCTTCTGACACTGCCCCAATTGGCGCGGCTGAAGGATTGCTGCTCAACCGTGTCGGTATTTTGATTGAAGCCGATGGTGACTGTTTCCACCGGGCCCACGATACCGGTGCGATTGCCGTTGGCGTCCAGAGGATCGAAAAACAAATCCCCGGCCAGGAGCATGGGGCGCTTGAAGATGTCGGATGCAGACATGGCTACCTCTTTGGTTAGTTACTGATAAATTCCATGACCCATTCCAGCTGATAATTGGGATGGACCAGTTCGTAATCGGTCAATTGGGCCAGTCTGGCCACATAGGGATGCGCCAGCGATTCCAGGGGCCGGCAGATATATTCCTCGATAACGATCTGTTGCAGCCGGTACACCTGCGCCATGCCACCCTCGCCATCATCGGCGGACGATTCCCAGCGTACCCCGCATACCAGACCCATGGCGGTCACCGTGGGACGGGGGCGGACGGTCACGCGGAATTCGGCCCGCAGAGGGACGATGGCGATGAACGGCCAATCGCGGGCATTTCTGGGCTGATCGTAGCCAATCACGATGCGGGGCTTGGTCAGTCCGGAGGTTTTCACCCAATCCAGCAGAGCGGTGGATTCACTCATCCGCGCCTTCATGGCTCTGGCCAGATCCCACAGCATTCAGGCCCTGCCCAGTGTCAGGACGCCAAACCCCGTGGCGCTTTCCAGTCCCAGCGCATCACGGCCCAGGGCCGCCAGTTCATCGCGGATCAACTCCCGGTAATGGCGAATTTTCTCCGGCATGATACCGCCGGCGTCGGCCTGATCCTTGGTGGCTGCCAATACCAGGGCATAATGCAGGGCCAGTTTGTTGAGCAAAGGATGCACGGGCGTGCCGGTGGCAATGGGATCGACCAGGGCGGGATCGATGCCCCGGACTTTCAGTTGGGCATCCAGCCAGGCATCGGCCTGTATCAGATCCTGTTCATCGATCAGAATCACAGGATCGACTTCATCGCACAACTGAGCATATTTCGCCATCGCTACGCCTCCCGCAAGGTTTCCGCCACTGCCTCCCTAGCGGCAGCCAGCATGCCGCGCCGGCGCCGGTCCTGATCGGCGAAGAAAAAAGGCCGCGGACGGGTCCCGGGATGCATCACTTCAGGCCGGATAATCGCTCGCCCATTCACGAAGAACCGTAGCGCCCGGCGGCCGGGACGGGGCCGTATCAGGTGGGGCCGGGTGCCATATTCCACCCAGGGGGCATATTCGGCGCCAGCGCTCACCACCGCGCTGGTTTCCCCACGCGGTTGCCATTGAACGGATTGCTCCAAATGACCTGTGCGGGGGATGAATGGCCGGCGGTTTTTGATATAGGCCAGAGTTTCTTCGGTATAGGTTTCGGCCATGCGCATCGCCGCCAAACGCCTGGCCCTGTCCAACGAACCCGCCAGGCGCTTGAGCTGCCCATGACCGGCAAGCCGGAATTCAAGTTTCATCGGCGCCGGGTTTACCTTTGGTTTTCTTGCCCCCGCCGGTATCGTCCTTGTCCTTACGCCGCCAGCCGTGTTTTTCCCATTCCGCCACATCATCGGCCGGCACCATGGCGGTCACCGCGCCATTTTCGTGCAGCGCCACTTCCCGCACCATGGCTACCAGATCAGACTGTTTTTTTTCGCTCATACATCACCCCAACAATAATGCGGTATGTTCCGGTTTGATATTGGCCACGCCCCAGGCAATCGCCACTTCGTATTGAATCTGCTTGTATTGACGATAAAGGGATACCTCGAAACTCAATCCTGATCTGGGGTCGCTGATTACCATATTATCGTCGGCGCTGTCACCTCCCTGGGGCAGGG
>Ga0256841_1003953_pt1 | contig 10912 bp, 8 predicted proteins | sample 356308metaG_FD_185971 | JGI IMG/M metagenome (GOLD analysis project Ga0256841, IMG submission 185971) | Hydrothermal vent microbial communities from Mid Atlantic Ridge, Atlantic Ocean - 356-308 | ecosystem: Environmental > Aquatic > Marine > Hydrothermal vents | place: Atlantic Ocean: Mid...
ATCTACGGATTACCTAAAAAATAAAGGTATTGATTCGGCAAGAATTAACGCTGAATTATTACTGGCAAATATACTTGATTGCAAAAGAATGGATTTGTATCTTCGTTTTGATCAACCGTTATCCAAGTATGAAACCGAGAGCTACCGGAAAGCATTAAAAAGAAGAGCCACCAAGGAACCTTTACAATATATAATTGGCGAAGTTGAATTTTACGGCTTAGTTTTTAATGTTAATCCTAAAGTGTTAATACCAAGACAAGAAACTGAAATATTGGTTGAAACCATTATTGAAAATTCTACATCGGGAAGTGATGTAAAAATACTTGATATCGGTTGTGGTTCAGGTAATATTATAATATCTTTAATAAAGAATATAAAAAACTCTAACGGTGTTTCAATAGATATAAGTGATGATGCAATTATAATTGCAAAAGAGAATGCTGTTAAAAATGAAGTTGCAAATAATATTTCGTTTGTTAAAAAAGATATTTTGAATGATGATATTGAAAACTTAGGTAAGTTTGATATAATTGTTTCCAATCCGCCTTATGTTAGCAAAAATGAATTTGAAACATTACAAAAAGAAATATTAGAACATGAACCCAAAATTGCTCTTACAGATTTTAATGACGGATTATCTTTCTATAAAACCATAAGCGAAAAAGCCCCAATACTGTTGAGACCAAACGGGCAATTATTTTTTGAAGTCGGTTACAATCAAGCGGAACAAGTACAAAATATAATGAAAGAAAACGGATTTAATAAAATAAATATTGTAAAAGATTATTCCGATATTGAACGTGTTGTCTATGGAGAATTAAATTGAGAGCTTTGGTTCAACGTGTATCATCCGGAGCAGTAAATATACCGCAGAAATCATATAAACAAGAAATTGGCAAGGGTTTGGTTATTTTACTTGGCGTTAGTGAAGATGATAATGTTGCGGAAGTTAAATATGTTGCAGAAAAGTGTAGTAATTTACGTATATTTAATGATAACAACAATAAGATGAACTTATCTGTTAAAGATATAAATGGTGAAGTTTTAATAATTTCCCAATTTACATTGTACGGGGATACAAAAAAGGGGAACAGACCAAGTTATAACAAAGCGGCAAAACCTCAAAAAGCCAGAGATTTATATAACATTTTTGTTAAATATGTTAAATCTCATTTAGGTGAAGAAAAAGTGAAAGAAGGTATTTTTGCAGCAATGATGGAAGTGAAAATTATTAACGACGGACCTGTAACGGTTTTAGTAGAATCTAAATAATTTCGCTTATAGATTTTTGTTAAACATAGGTGGTTCTAACTTTGCAATCTACAATTTTAATATTTTTAGATGGCGTAGGTATTGGTGTTGCTGATCCTTCAGTAAATCCTTTCTTCAAATACAACTTCTCTATATTTGCAAAACTATTTAATAATACACCTCATCTGGAAAATCAAACAATTATTAAGGATGGACGTTATATTTTTCCGACCGATGCTGTAATGGATGTGCCGGAATTACCGCAAAGCGGAACCGGACAAACATCCATATTTTGTGGTGTTAATGCTCAACGAATTTTAGGGCATCACTTCGGACCTTTTCCGCATTCTTCCTTGCTCCCATTAATTCGCGAGATGAATATTTTTAAAGCATTTAAAGATAAAAATATGGAAGTGGTCTTTGCAAATGCATATCCTCAAATATTTTTTGATTATATAAATTCCGGTAAAAAAAGATTAACCGTAACAAGTTTAAGTTGCCTGCTTTCCGATGTTAAATTGAAAAATGCTACAAATTTAAGAAATGGAGATGCTCTTAGCGCCGAGATAACCAATGAAAGATGGGTAAACGAATTAAAATATTCTTTGCCAATAATTAAACCGAAAACCGCCGCTAAAAGATTACTTAAGCTTTCGGAGAAAAATCATTTTACTTTGTTTGAATATTTTCTTACCGATCATTTGGGACATGGCAGAAAGAAAGAAACAATGGAAGAAAGGTTAATGGTGTTGGACGAATTTTTGTTGTACATCATAGAGAATTTATCTGAAGATACAACACTTCTTATTTGTTCCGATCATGGAAACATTGAAGATATATCTATAAAATCGCATACATTAAATCCTGCATTAACAATATCGGCAGGCAAATATGCAGAACAGCTATATAAAAAAATTACAAATTTATCCCATATCAAAAATGCAATTCTGGAGCTTTATAAGTGAATGAATATCCGGCAATAAAAGTAACTCTTCTTTTTATTGTTGGAATTTTAACCCAATATTTTTTTCATTTGAATAACAAGTTTTTGCTCTTATTAATTCTTTCTCTATTAATCATTATTCTTCCTATTACTTTTTTATATATAAAAAATAATGGGATTAAAATTATTACACTTGCAATTCTACTTTTGCTAACCGGTGCTTTTTTCTATTCAAGCGAGCAAATAGAAAACAATTCTTATCCGTTTAACTTAGCCAAAATTAGAAACAGCAAAATTCTTGCGGAAGTTGAATCTATTGAATTGATTAAAAAGAAAAAACTTACATTAAATATAAATCTAATATCTTTTGGTATTAACAAATTAACGAAACAAGAACACTATAATTTTATTTGTAATTTATGGAAAGACACAACCAATCGTATAGATAGTTTATACTATAAAATAAAAATAGGGAATAAGCTTTCATTTTTAGGAACAATTAAAAGAGCAAATAACAGAAGAAACCCAAATGAATTTGATTATGAAAAATATCTTAAGAGTAAAAACATTGCCGGAATAATTAACTGCTATAGACCGGAAAGTATTGATATTATTGATGATAATCAATATTTATTTCCTAACGTTATTTTTAATTTCAGAAGAGCAATTGATAATAGAATTAAATTACTGTACAATAAAAAGGCTTCCGCTCTCTTAAAAGGATTATTGCTTGCCGATAGAAACGATATTGATTATGAAATTAAAAAAAATTTTATGGATACCGGTGTAATTCATGTTTTGGCAGTCTCGGGTTTGCACGTGGGATTTATTTCATTAATATTCTTTTTCCTTTTTGCCAGATTTGGAATTAGATACCAATTTATTTTAACTATTCTCGGAATACTATTTTTCTTAATTTTAACCGAAGGTCATTCATCGGTGTTTCGTGCTTCGGTAATGGCAATAACGTTTTTGATTGCAAAGCTTACCAACAGAAGTACTAACGGAATAAACTCTCTTGCTATTGCTGCGCTTATTATACTTTTAATTTCTCCAAAGGAATTGTTTAACCCGGGTTTTCTACTTTCATTTTCCGCTGTATTATCAATTCTAATTCTTTATCCTATTCTTTCAAAAAAGATTCTATCATTTGGAATAAATAAATTTCTAAAAAAGTTTTTATTGTTCCTAACCGTTACCTTTGTAGCACAATTAGGTACTTTACCTTTTACACTTATTTATTTTAATAAGCTTTCTTTGGTTTCTTTATTTGCAAATCTTTTTGTAATACCTCTGATTGGCGTTATTGTTGGTATTGCAATTTTATCTTTGAGTGTTTCAATATTCTCAGTATGGTTTGCATCCTTTTTTGCTGTTGCAAATATGTTATTAATAGATATTTTATATTTTTTAGTTTCAAAAATAAGTGTCCTTTCTTTTGCATTTATTCCTATCTATAATTTCTCAATTTTAGATGGTATCTTTTTTTATGTTTTTCTTACAATTGTATTTTTTGCAATACATAAATTTCAAAATAAATTAGCTTTTATTCTCGTTTTCGTTTTAGCAGTATTTTCTTTTTATAATTATATTCAATTGGACAATAAAAATTTGTTACCGGAATATAACTTAAGTGTTGATTTTATTGATGTTGGTCAAGGTGATGGAATATTAGTAAAATTTCCAAATAATAAAACTGCTCTAATTGATGCGGGAAACAGAAGTGAATATTTTGATACGGGAGAAAGAATTATTATTCCTCTACTAAAAAGATTGGGGATTGATAAATTAGATTACGTGTTTATAAGTCATCTTGATACTGATCATTTCGGTGGTGTAATTTCGCTTATAGAAAATGGGATTGTGAAATTTCTTTATAAACCAATTAAAGATTCAACCCACAAAGAGAAAGTTTTTGAAAATTATCTAAAAGAAATGAATGTGCCTTTTACATATTATTCAAAAAGTAAAATAGAGATAGGCGGTTGTAATTTATATTTTTTAAATGATACAACGGATAATATTTATAAATCTTTTGATATAAATAATAAGAGCGGAATTATTAAATTAGTATATGGGAAAACATCCTTTTTGTTTGTTGGTGATTTAGAAGAAGAAGGGGAATATTATTTAGTTAATAAATACAATAAATTTCTAAAATCGGATATACTAAAAGTTGGTCATCACGGAAGTAAAACTTCCAGCTCCAATTATTTTTTAGATGCTGTTAATCCGGATGTGGGAATTATTAGTGCCGGAATATTAAATAAATTTCATCATCCTTCTAAAAATATTTTAAAAAGATTAAAACAACATAAAATTAAAATTAGAAGAACCGATAAAGAAGGGGCAATTATATTAACCTCAAACGGAAATACAATTCAAAATATCAATTGGCGAAATAATTAAATGAAACCATCTTTATTGATTTTAAAACATATATAGGAATTATTATTTTCTAAAAAACATGAGTAACCGCCGGCTTTATACCGGTGTTCAAATTCTTTACTTTGTCAAAATCTAAAAAGAAATAAACTGATGAAAATTAAAAAAAACATATCATTAAAAAAATATAATACATTCAATATTAATGTAAAAGCTGAAAAGCTTGTATTGATTGATAATGTAAAGGACATTCAAGATAATCTTTCTGAAGTTACAAAAGGTAATAATCTCTTAATTATTGGCGGTGGAAGTAATATACTTTTTACTAAGGATTTCTCTGGTACAATAATAAAATCGAATATATCCGGAATTGAAGAAGTACAAAAGGATAATGAACATGTTTATCTAAAGGTAGGAAGCGGTGTTGTGTGGGACGACCTTGTACAGTACGCAGTAAATAAAGGTTACGGTGGTATTGAAAATTTATCTTTAATACCGGGAACGGTTGGTGCGGCACCAATACAAAATATTGGAGCTTATGGCGTTGAATTTGAAGAAGTGTTTTTTAGGTTGGAAGGAATTGATTTAACTACTGGAGAGTTAAAAGAATTTCATTATAATGATTGTAAGTTTAGTTACCGTAATAGCATTTTTAAGGAAGAGTTTAAGAATAAATTTTTTATAATAAATGTTACAATAAAACTTCAACTTAAACCAAACTTGAAAATTAATTATAGAGCGTTAAAAGAAAGAATTAAAGAAATAAATGAAAAAGATTTGGATATAAAAAAAATACGTAATCTTATAATGGAAATACGCAAAGCAAAATTACCTGATCCTAAAATAATTGGTAATGCAGGAAGTTTTTTCAAAAATCCTATTATTGAGCAAGAACATTTTAATTTACTAAGTTCAAAGTATAAAGACTTAGTTTACTTTAAATTGGAAAAGGGAATGTACAAAATCCCAGCCGGTTGGTTAATAGAAAAAGCCGGACTTAAAGGAAAAATTTTTGGGAATGCGGGTGTTCATAAAAACCAAGCTTTGGTATTGGTAAATTTAGGTAATGCTACAGGGCAAGAGATGTTAGAACTAGCCGAGGATATTAAAAAATATATTTACAATAAGTTTTTAATTAGTTTAGAAATGGAAGTTAATATTATATAGAATAATATGGAGATTAAGTATGGAAGGTGAACCAAAAGAAGATGTTGAGAAAAAAACATTTGGAGAAGTTATTAAAGATGCCATAGATGAATTACGTAAAACATTTATTGCGTTTGTTAAAGCACCTAAAGCTTTATGGGGAATTAACATTCCCTATATTATAGAAGGGCTTGTTTACTTTGGTATTTTAACAATATTGGGCAAATACTCTTCTGAAAATGTAGGATTAACTGATGCACAGTCAGGAATAGTTTACAGTTTTGTTACCGGCGGTATTACTTTTGCAATGCTACTTCTTGGAGGATGGTCGGATAAATTAGGAGTGCGGACATCCTTAGCGCTTTCTTTTATTGCTATGTTGGCCGGAAGAATTCTAATAGCTCTTTCCGGTACACTTGGTATGTCTTCAGGGCTTTGGTCCCCAATGTTTTTTACAATGACCGGTGGTTTGCTTGCGATGGTACTTGCTTACGGTTTATTTCAGCCGGCTGCTTATGCAGGTGTTAAACGTTATACAAATAAGCAAACGGCAGCAATGGGTTATGCTGTAATTTACGGCTTTATGAATTTAGGTGCTTTCCTCTCAGGTTTTATTTCATCTACCACTAGGCATTCCTTTACAAATATTTTTCCGCCAAATGGTTTAACCGCTGTGTTTTGGGTTTATGTTGTACTAACAGCAATTTCACTTATTATTACTTTAATGCTTCTAACTAAAAAGACTGATAAAAATGCTGTTGATAGAGTTGCAAAAGAAAATGCGGAGCTTGATGCTAAAGGAGTTAAGGTAGAAGATGACGAAGAGAAAGAAGAAGCTAAACCGGATATAAAAGCCAACAATACAAAATTGTATATTTTTACAGTTCTGGCTATTGTGTTTTTTCTGTTTTCAAATTACGGAATTAATAACAGTATAAATAAAGTATTCGATATAAATCTTTTCAAAGTTGATATCCATTTGGATGTTGCATTTATTCTTTTCATAATAATGGGTATCCTTGCTGTAATTGATTATCTAAAAGAAAGACCTTATCATCCTTTCCGTGATAAAAGATTTACTTTTTTTATTTTTATATTAGTTCCTGTACAAACACTTTTTGCACATAATTGGTTAACTCTTCCATATTATTTAGACAGAGCTTTCCAAGGTACAATGGTTAGTCAATATTTTGAAGTCTTTTCTAATTTAAATCCTGTCCTAATATTTTTATTAACGCCAATAATTGCCGGTCTAACAGCTAAGGCAGATATTTACAAAATGATGATATACGGTACATTGGTAATGGCATTGCCAACGTTTTTACTTACGGTTGGACCAAATTTATATTTGTTCTTGCTATATGTTTTAATGATGACAATAGGCGAGGCAATGTGGTCGCCAAGATTTTTACAGTGGATTGCCGAGATTGCTCCGGAAGGAAAAGTAGGTTTATATATGGGAGTTGGGCAATTCCCTTGGTTTTTGGATAAAGTTTTTACCGGTTTTTATTCAGGTTACTTTTTAGAAAAATATTGTCCTAAAGATGTTCCTGTTTCCGAAATGAACACAGGTTTTATGTGGTTTATTTACGGATTGATTGCTTTAATAACACCTATTGCATTAATATTTGCAAAAAATTGGATGATGAAAGGATTCAAAACCAACCACGGAAATTAGTGCATAGGAAAATACCTTTTATTTTCCGTAGATAATTATAAAGTTTAATTGTAAAACATTTAACCGGAGTAGCAATGAAAAAATTTGCAGTTACAAGTTTGTTTTTTATGTTTAGTCTTTTGTTTGGTCAAGTTAATAATAATGTTAGAGTTGGAGCTCCGAATGTTTTTATTGATTGCTCTCAATGTGATAAAGATTTTATAAGGCAAGAGATTACCTTTGTAAACTATGTATGGGATAGAAATAATGCTGATGTTCATATTTTATTCAGTAAACAGAAAACCGGAGGAGGCGGGAAAAAATATACACTTTCTTTTATTGGCGGGAAAAAATTTGTCGGACTCAATGATACTCTTAGCTATGTTCAAAACGAATCCGACAGTGATGATGATGCAAGAAAAAAAATGCTGCAAACAATAAAACTTGGTCTTATTAAATATGTGTCACGTTCTCCAATTGGTTCCGAAATTAAAATATCTTACAAAGCACCTAAAATAAAGGGGAAAGAGAAAGTTAAAGACGAATGGGATTATTGGGTTTTTAGAACAAGGCTAAGAGGCTTTACTAACGGAGAAAAATCAAGAAGTTCTTTGAGTTTGTATGGTACTTTTTCCGCAAATAGAATTACCGAGGATTGGAAAATTAAAATCAGATTACAAAGTAGTTATAATGAAAATAAATTTAATTATGCTGGTAATAGTATTCTTAGCATATCACGAAGACACGGAATTTTTACTTCATTTATAAAATCTTATAACAAACATTTTTCTTACGGTTTGTTTACACGTCTTTATTCTTCAATATATGATAACTTAAATTATGCAATGGCGGTTGCTCCGGGTATCGAATATAACATTTTTCCATATTCGGAATCGACAAGACGTCAATTAAGAATTGCATATAAAATATTTGCCGGATATAATAGCTATAACGAAGAGACAATTTATTTTAAGAAGAAAGAGTTACTAGGAAGTGAAAAACTTTCTGTTACTTTAGAACTGGTGCAGCCGTGGGGAACAATAGAAACTTCTGTTTCCGGATCGCATTATTTCCACGATTTCAAACTTAACAGTATTGATTTATCAAATGAATTTAGAATAAATGTAATGAAAGGATTAACAATAGATTTATTTGGAAGTTTATCATTTATACACGATCAAATTGCACTTCCAAAAGGAGGTGTTGATTTAGAAGAAGTTCTTTTACAAAGAAAGCAGCTTGAAACAAGCTACCAATACTTTGCTTCCTTTGGTTTTACTTATTCGTTCGGTTCAATTTATAATAATATAGTTAACCCGAGGTTTGGTGACTAGGGAGATAAAATGAAGAGAAATAGAGAATCGAAACTATATAGCATATTACTTTTAATATTTTCTGTTTTTATATTGTATTCTTGTGCTTCAACAAATGCAATTGATGATTTTTTCGGAATTAAAATGCATCCTTTGGATGAGCCATCATTCAAAATAATCAGTTATACACCGGAAAAAGGTGTTAGCTATTTGAGCAATAGAAAAATGGATAATAGAATTTCTGCTTGGGCGGAAGTTAATGTTAATACTATAAAAGTAAAGGTTGTGAATAATTCGGATAGTAAAATTCCTTTGAATTACAATGTTGATGAATACGTTTTGTTAACAGACGAAAACAGTTTCTATTTGGAAAAAGGGGATAGACAAAAGTATTTTGATAAATCGCAAATAGAACCGAATTCTTCTTTTGAAATTACACTGGAATTACCTGCGGATTATTGGAAAACAATGGGTAGTTCCGTTAATTATACCGATCAAGCAAAATTAACAAAAGATATTCTAAAAGGTTACGCAAAAACCGGCACCAAATTAAATGTAGTTAAAGAGAATATTAAATATATTTTAATTAAATTTGGACATACTGCAACAATAGTATTAAAACCAATACCGGAAAAACCGAAGATGTAACTAAAATAAAATTGTTAAAGAGATATGTCAAAAATAAAAAATGTAATTAAACGTAGCGGTACAATTGTACCGTTTAAAAAAATAAGAGTGATGAATGCAATTTACAGAGCTGCTATTTCTGTAGGTGGCAGGGATAAAGAACGTGCAGAGTTTTTAGCGGATAAAGTTGTTGATATTCTTGAACAAAAATTTGATGAAAATAATCCACCCCATATTGAGGAAATACAAGATGTTGTGGAAAAAGTATTAATTGAAAACGGACATGCAAAAGTTGCCAAAGAGTTTATTCTATATAGAGATGAAAGAAATAAAAAAAGAAAAGAAGACGGCAAAATTGCTTCCAAACCGGATCAAAATATTCCTTGGGCAAAAATATGGCATGTATTGGATTGGGCTGCAACACACGAGTTAAATACAATTGAAAAATATAATGCAAGAATAAGAAACGGAGAATATCCTCATATTGTTCACGAATCCGAAGCAGCTTATGAAGATGATTTGGATACTGCCGCTCAAATGATAATTGACAAAAGCGATAAATTAAAAATGGTTTTTATTAGCGGACCATCATCTTCCGGCAAAACAACCACAACAATAAAAATTGAAAAAAGATTAAGAAAGAAAGGCTACAAATTTGCTACTATAAATGTAGATCATTATTTCTTTGATCTTGAAGAACATCCGACAGATGAATTTGGAGATCATGATTTTGAAACACCTCAAGCATTAGACCTTGAACTAATAAATGAGCATTTACTGAAATTATCCGAAGGTAAAGAAGTAAAAATTCCTTTTTACGATTTCAAAAAAGGGAAGAGGTATTTAAATCAAACTCCAATGAAATTAAAGGAGAATGAGATTATTCTTATAGATAGTCTGCATGGTTTATTCCCCGAATTTAGTAAGGATATTTCTAACGAAGTAAAATTTAAACTATTTTTAGAACCATTGCTTCAAATGAAAGATAACGAAGGTAAATATATTCAATGGACCGATATAAGATTAATGAGAAGAATGCTTAGAGATTCCGTGCAACGCGGTTATGCTCCTTTACAAACTTTAGAACATTGGCATTACGTTAGAGCAAGCGAATTAAGAAATATAATTCCTTACGCAAATTCTGCTGATTTTATTGTTAATAGTGGCATGCCTTTTGAACTATCTATATACAAAACAAAATTACTTAAATATTTTGAAGAGTGGGAAGAGAAGTTCAAAGATAATCCGTTAAAAGTAGATGCTTACACCAGAGCAAGTAGAGTTAGAAAATTACTTGCTCAATTTGAACCTATTGAAGATGATTCTCCTATTCCGAAAGATTCTGTTTTGCGTGAATTTATTGGCGGAAGTATATTCAAATATTAGTACTTTGCAAAAGCCGGTAAAAATTATTAGGTAATTTTTTTAAACAAAAATTTTTGATGATTAAATAGTATTAGAAACATGTAGTGTCAAATCTCCTTTCTGTCCGGTTTTTTTTGAACGGATTCAATATTTGCGTTCCCAAAAATAAAGAGTAATAAGTAATTAAGTAGCTATTCGGGAGAACCTCTACTACGAAGGACTTTA
>Ga0256841_1003954_pt1 | contig 10911 bp, 10 predicted proteins | sample 356308metaG_FD_185971 | JGI IMG/M metagenome (GOLD analysis project Ga0256841, IMG submission 185971) | Hydrothermal vent microbial communities from Mid Atlantic Ridge, Atlantic Ocean - 356-308 | ecosystem: Environmental > Aquatic > Marine > Hydrothermal vents | place: Atlantic Ocean: Mid...
CTATTAAGCTATTCATAGGCCTATTAGTTTTTAATTTAATTTACAAAGTATTTCATAAATTATGCGTAAAAGATATAAAGGTATTGAAATAGAGAATCCTTTAGATGAGTTAGCATTTGCACAAAAAACAAGCGAGAGATTAGAAGAGGATACACCAAAATGGCAATATAAGGCCTTAAATTTTTTGATTGTACTCTTGCTTAGTGTTCTATTTTTTAGAATATTTTATTTACAAATTATTCAAGGAGAACATTATAGAGTCTTAGCGAATAATAATAGGATTCGTAAAATAGTCATTAAGGCCCCTCGAGGAGTTATTAAGGATGTTAATGGAGAGATTTTGGCTAGAAACATTCCTAGCTTTGAATTAAATTTCACCCCGGCCTATTTACCAAGAGACAATAAAGAATTAGAAAAAATGATTAAGAAAATAAGCTTAATAACCAAGGAAAATAAAGATGAGCTTATTAAAAAAATATATAGTCAACCAGTATCTAGTCAGCGAACATATTTATTGATTGAAAAATTAGAAACTAACACGGCTTTAAAGTTGGCTGAAAAGAGTGATGAATTTCCCGGTATTATTATTTCTAAAACAGCTAAAAGAGAATATCCAAAAAAAGAAATTATTGCTCACACCCTGGGTTACGATGGAAAAGTCACGAAAGAAGATCTAGAAAAATATCCAAATTATTTGATGATTGATTATATAGGTAAGGGTGGAGTAGAAGAAATGTACGAAAAATATTTACATGGAAAACACGGAGAACATCGTTACGAAGTTAACTCTCGAGGTAAAACAGTTAGAGATTTGGGAATGATTGCTCCGGAGCCGGGCTATAATTTGAAATTAAATATAGACATCAAATTGCAAGAGAAAATATTTTCTGAAGCACAAAAAACTATGGAAAAAGATAATGATGCTACGGGAGTCGTAGTAGTAGCTATTGATCCTCGAGACGGGGCAATAAGGGCTTTGGTTAATTATCCTAGTTTTGATAATAATTTATTTAGTGGTGGGATTAGCAATGAAGAATATCAGAAAATAATTGCTAATCCCAATAATCCCTTGCTAAATAGAGCCGTTGCGGGGTTATATCCTCCTGGATCAACTTACAAACCTATGGTAGCTGCTGCCGCCTTACAAGAGAAGGTAATAAATGAGCACACAACAGTTAATTGTCATGGACAAATTAATGTTGGTAAATGGGTATTTCCGGATTGGAAAGCACATGGAATTACCGATATAAAAAAGGCTATTGCTCAGAGTTGTGACGTCTTTTTCTACGCCGTGGGCGGAGGATGGGACAATATTAAGGGCTTACAGATTAATAGATTGAATAAATATGCTAGTTTTTTTGGTCTAGGGGATTATTTAGGGGTTGATTTACCAGGAGAGAAAAAAGGAACTATTCCTGGTAATACTTGGAAGTTTAAAACTTTTGGTGAAAAATGGTATATTGGAGATACTTATCATGCTTCCATTGGACAAGGTTATGTAACTGTTACTCCATTACAAATTGCCAACGTGACAGCAGCCATTGCCAATGGAGGTAAAGTTTATCGACCAAGAATTGCTAATGAATTAATAAATCCCAAAACAAAGGAAAGAGTCAAAATCAAGCCAGATATTTTAAATGAGAATTTTATTAGCCCAGAAAATATAAAAATTGTACAGGAGGGAATGCGACAAACGGTTATTGCTGGCTCCGGTCGTCGTTTAAATGATTTAAAAGTTCATACAGCTGGGAAAACAGGAACAGCTCAATTCGGCGGGGAAGATAAAACTCATTCTTGGTATGTATCCTATGGGCCTTATGAAAATCCAGAACTAGCCATGGCAGTTTTAGTTGAAGGTGGAGGAGAAGGACACACCTGGGCTGTACCCTTGACGAAAGAGATATATAAATGGTATTTTGATGAAGAGAGAGGAGAGAAGCGAGCAAGGTCTGGCCTTCAGAACGACACGCTTGCCCCGCGGAGCCGTTTAGGCGAAGTGGGGAATGTGGAGTAAAAGGCCAGACCTTTAGCGAGCGGATTATGAAATGAATTTACAAATTTACAAATTTAAAATGAGTCAATTTTAAAGCAATAAATAGTTGATTTTTTATAAAAATACTAAACTTATAAAATATTATGTTTAAAAAAGTTAAAAAAATAACTATACAATTATTGCCTATTGTTCTAATGATTGTATTAATTCCAATAGTGCAGAATGATTATGTATTGTTAAGTTTGTATACAATAATTATTATTATCGCTTTTGTAATAGAGTATAAGAAACTGGATTGGATATTTTTTGTTTTTGCACTACTTATGATGACTGTCTTAGAAGCTTTATTTATTTCGACTGGTGTAGAGGTTTTTCAGCGAAATAGTTTACTAGGATTGATGCCAATTTGGTTGCCAGTTTTATGGGCGTACTCTTTTGTAGTAATGAAAAGAATGATCAAAATTTTAGAATCAACACAATAGCCATAATAAAATAAAGATAATTTACTACCACTTCCTTATAACCATATAAGGAAGTGGAGAGAATTGATAGTAGATTTAGGAGGGTAAAGACAGTATTTCCTTATAACCATATAAGGAAGTAAAAAATTTTATTGTGTTTTACAATTAAAACATTAAACATTGAAAATTTTAAATTGAAAATTGAAAATTAAATTTTTTAAGAATTAAAAAATTATTATATGTCAGGACATTCAAAATGGTCAACAATTAAACACAAAAAAGCAATTAATGATGCTAAGCGAGCTAATGTTTTTACTAAGCATGCTAAATTAATTGAAGTAGCCGCTCGAGGAGGAGGCGATCCAGAAATGAATTTTACTTTACGAATGGCAATTGATGGAGCACGTGCAGTTAATATGCCTAAAGATAATATTGAGAGAGCTATTAAGCGAGGAACTGGCGAGGCTAAGGATGGCGTTGTTTTAAGTGAAATAACCTATGAAGGTTACGGTCCTGGTCAAATTTCTATGCTTATTCAGTGTGTAACTGATAATAAAAATAGGACACTCAGTGATATCAAAACAATTTTGAAAAAAAATAAAGGAAAATTTGTTGAAGGCGGAGGAGTCAGTTGGCAATTTGAGCAGAGGGGGCGTATAATTGTAGAGGATATGGACGAAAATAAACTAGAAAAACTAGAAATGGAAATTATTGATAGTGGTGCCGAAGATTATGAATTGGACGATGATGTTTTAATGATTTATACTAAGGCTACCGAATTGAATAATGCTCAAAAGAAAATAGAAGAAATTTTAAGGGATAATTTCGACGAGGAGCTAAAAATTGCCGAAGCAAAATTAATTTTTGATGCCAAGGAGAAGGTTGAAATTTCTGATGAAGAGCTCGGCGACCTAGAAAATCTACTAGGACTTCTCGAAGAGAATGATGACGTTGTTGATATTTGGACCACTTTGAAATAGTCATTGGTTTACAGTTATCAGTTCACAGTTTACAAATTCATAGGATATACCTTGCAACGAGTACCTGTAGACAAAAAGTAAATGAAAGATAAATAAAGATGTTTAATAATAAAATCTTTAAACAGCTACTGATGATATATTTTTGTGTATAAAATAAATAATTCATATATTTATTGATAAATTTGTAGTTGATTTGTAGATTTTTAGAAGAATGAAAAAGAATGAAACAATAATTTTAGGAATTGATCCTGGTACCGCCATTACTGGTTGGGGGGTTATCAAGGATGGTGAAAAGGAGGTTAAGATGATTGCCTATGGTTCTATCGAGACTAATAAGGAAAAAACAGATGTACAAAGATTAAAAGAAACAGCTAATGACCTAGAGGCAATTATCAAAGAATATCAGCCAGATGAAATGGCCATTGAAGAGTTATTCTTTTTTAAAAACCTAAAAACAGCTATTAAGGTAGCACAATCTCGAGGAGTGTTAATGTATGTTACTACTCAAAATAAAATTTCAGTAGATGAATATACTCCTCTACAAATTAAACAAGCTTTAACTGGCTATGGGAGAGCTGATAAAAAACAAATGCAACTTATGGTTCAACAAGTTTTAAAATTAAAAGAAACTCCTAAACCAGACGATGCTGCCGATGCTCTAGCAGTGGCTATTTGTCATCAACAATCACGAAAAATTAATCAATCAATGAAAAATATTTAGGGATTGTATATTATTTATCCATGACACTAAACTCATGGTCGTGAGTTTAGTGTCATGGATTTTAATTTTAAATTGAGGATAACTTGTAGATAAGTTTGGATTGTTAGAGTAAAAAAAATAAGGTATAATATATGTGTATATATTGACAATTGCAGAATAAAAAAATAAAAAATTATGACGGTAAAGACTAGTAAAAAAAATAGGACAGGGAAAAAGGGAAAAGAAAATAATAGTAAAGTTGAAAAAAGACAGGAGGATAAAGGGGGTGAAATTCAAGATAACGTTCCTGAAATGACAGTAGAAAATGTTCCCATAGAAATGTCGGAAAATCATTTTTCAACACCAACTTCAAGTGCTAAGACTTCTTTATATCAAAACGAACCTTTAAAAATCCCCCCACACAATATTGAAGCAGAAGAATCAGTTTTGGGCTCATTGATGTTGGATAAAGATGCTATTGTAAAGGTCGCAGACATTTTACATCCAGAAGATTTTTACGATGAAAATAATGGGGCAATTTATGGAGCTGCCATAGAATTGTACAGTGAGCAATCTCCTATGGATATAGTTAATATTTCTGCAAAATTAAAAGAACAAAAAATTTTAAAAAGGATTGGTGGGCGAGGGAGATTAGTTTCTCTGATAAATGGTGTGCCAACGGCCTCTAATATTGACTCTTATGCCAAAATAGTAAAGAATAAAGCGGACTTGAGAAGGTTGATTCAAACAGCCTCTGACTTAGTTCAAATGGGGTATAATGAAGAAATGCCCGTTGATGAAATAATGGATCATGCAGAAAAAAAATTATTTGCTGTATCACAGGGGACGGTCAAACAAGGTTTTTCCTCTATGAGTGATATGTTGGAAGCCGCTTTTGAAAGAATTGAAGAAATTCATCAAAATAAAGATAAATTTAGAGGAATTGAATCTGGATTCCCTGATTTAGATAAGATATTATCTGGCTTTCAAAAATCTGATTTGATCATTTTGGCCGCTAGACCATCTATTGGTAAAACTTCTTTTGCTTTAGATATTGCCAGAAAAGCTGCCTTAAAGACGAAAGAATCTGTAATGATTTTTTCTTTAGAAATGTCATCTGATCAATTAGTTGATAGAATGTTAGCTGCTGAAGCTAGAGTTAATCTTTGGGGACTGAGAACTGGAAATCTAAATGAAGAAGATGATGATTTTCAAAAAATTGGCGACTCCATGGGAGCTCTGTCGGAAGCACCAATTTATATTGATGATTCAGCCACGGCTAATATTATGGAGATGAGAGCCATTGCTCGACGTTTCCAAGCAGAACACGGGCTAGGTTTATTAATTATTGATTATTTACAATTAATGGAAGGTCGGGGAAATAACAATGGTGATAGTCGCGTTAATGAAATTTCTGAAATATCTCGTGGGCTAAAAAATTTAGCCAAAGAACTGAATGTGCCAATTATAGCCTTATCCCAGCTATCTCGTGCTGTGGAAAGTCGTAGTCCACAAATCCCTAAATTATCCGACCTTAGAGAGTCTGGCTCCATTGAACAAGATGCCGATGTAGTAATGTTTTTATATCGAGAGGATCGCGAAAATCCAGACACTGAAAATACAAACATCGTAGAGGTTCATGTGGCCAAACACAGAAATGGCCCCGTAGGCAGAGTTAATTTATACTTTGATGAAGAATACGCTTCTTTTAAATCCCTAGACACTCACCATCAAGCACCGGAAGATTATGAAGTGTAAAATTAAGACATAAGAAACAAATTTAAATAGATTGTCTTAAATTATTAAAGCAGAAATATTTTTAAATTATAAAAATATTTTCGTAAGCTAGCGCATTGTTGAAGGCTAATAATTTGTAGATTTGTAGCGGATTTGTATTTTCGTAGGAGGCAAAAATAAATGATAAATAATAGTAATACTTACAATAAAGTGTTTCCAAAAACTTTTCAAAAATTAATAGATGATTTTACTAGTCTTCCTTCTGTCGGACCAAAAATGGCCGAGAGGTTGGTTTTACATTTATTTAAACAGGATAAATCACAAGTGGAGGATTTTTCTAACAACTTAAAAGACTTGGTAAATAATTTAAACTTTTGTCGGGAATGTCATCACATTGCCGAGCAGGGGGGTCAGTGCGTAATTTGTGCCAGCAACCAACGAGACCGACAAACGATTTGTGTAGCTGAGGATCCACTAGATGTAATATCAATTGAGAAAACAAAGGCTTACAACGGACTGTATTATGTTTTGGGGGGTAGTTTAAGTGTGATGAGTGAGGAGGAAATTAAAAAATTAAACTTTGATCATCTTGTTTCCAGAATAAAAGATGAAAATATAAAAGAGGTTATTATCGCCACTAATCCTACAACTGATGGAGACACCACAGCCTTATACTTAGTACGAATCCTAAAAGATTTAAATGTGAAAATAACTAGGCTAGGCAGAGGCATGCCTACTGGCGGAGATATTGAATATGCCGATGAAATAACAATTTCCTCGGCCTTAGAAGGGAGAAAGGAAATGTCGTAATATCGATTTTTGGAAAAATAAATAAGACTCTTAAGTCACTTAAAAATCTTATTTATTCAGTTTTACTGCTTGATAATTTTTATTCCCGTAGGAGTGTCTTCGAGAATATACCCTTTGGCAATAATTTCATCTCTAATTTTATCTGCTAGATCGAAGTTTTTTTCTTGGCGAGCGATTTCCCTGTTATTTGCCAGTTTAGATATCTCTTCGGGAATAACTTCTGCTTTTTTATTTTTTGGCAAATCTAGTTTTAGGCCTAATATTTTATTTACTTTTTTCCAAAAGGCTAAAATAAATTTAATTTGGTCCTGGTCTAATTTATTAACCTTATTCACTACTGTAATAAACCGATAAACAATACTTAAGGCTAGAGGTGTATTCAAATCGTCATTTACCGCTAAAGAAAATTTTTCTAAACAATGATTAGGTGTGATGTCGCCAATAGCTATATTCATATTGGCACTATCTTTGTCATTTTTTATCTCCTTATTATCAATTACAGTTTCTTTTTCTAAAGTAATAATTTTATTAATAAAATTATTAATAGTTTCTAAGTTTTTTGTAGCTTGATCCATAGCTTTCCAGGTGAAATTTAAATTGGAACGATAATGAGCACTCAAAACTAACAACCTGAAAGCCATTGGGGAATATCCTTTATCTATGATATTTTGTAAAGTATAAAAATTACCTTTTGATTTAGACATTTTTTTGCCGTCAATTAAGAGATGACGAGGGTGTGCCCAATAACGGGAAAATGGTTTGCCAGTATAGGCCTCCGATTGAGCAATTTCATTTTCGTGATGAGGAAAAATATTATCCTCACCGCCAGTATGTAAATCCAAAGTTTCTCCCAAATATTCCATACTCATGGCTGTACATTCAATATGCCAACCAGGATAACCTTCTCCCCAAGGACTAGACCATTTTAAAATATGGTTTTTAGGTGCTTTCAACCAAAGTGCAAAATCATAAGAATGTTTTTTATCGGGATGATTTTCTAAACGCGCACCGTGTTTTAATTCATCTAATTTTTTATTAGATAATCTCCCATAATCTGTAAATTTATCCACATCATAAAAAACATTGCCATTTTTTTCATAGGCATATCCTTTTTTAATTAAACCCTCAATAACCTTAATCATCTGTGGAATGTGCGCAGTAGCCTTAGGGTAAAAATTAGCTTTTTCAATATTTAATTTTTCAATATCTTCCTGAAAAGCTTTAGTGTAAAATTCAGCAATGTCCGTGGGTGTAATTTTTTGTTCACTATTTTCTGCTTGTTTTTTCTTTAAGGCTTTAAGTATTTTATCGTCGCCACTATCTCCCTGATCAATATCATCATCGGTTAAATGTCCAACATCGGTTATGTTCATAATATGTTTTACTTCATAACCGTCAAACTCTAACACTCTCTTTAAAGTGTCAGCAAAAATATAAGTTCGTAAATTTCCAATATGCGCATAATCATAAACTGTTGGCCCGCAAGAATAAAAATTGACCTTGCCCTTATACAAAGATTTAAACTTTTCCTTTTGATTGGTAAGTGTGTTATAGATTGCTAGCATATTTTTAAAATTTAATTAAGTTAATATTTGCGGTCCCTACGAAACTACAAAATAACTACAAATCTACAAATATAGAAATTGTTAATTTTGTATATTCAGTACTCGCATTGTTTTAACCCCTTTATCTGTGAAGTTAGCTAAAATAGCTAGTTTTTTATTGGTAACTTTTAAATATTGTTTAACTTGTTGAATGTTGTGTTTAGAATAATAATTGCCTCTTTTAATCTCAAGGATTATCTTACCCTCGATTAAAAAATCTAAAAACTGATTACCTAAATTTTTCCCTCGAAATTTTATTCTATAAAGTAGCTGTTCTTGAAATAGTATATTATTTTCTTTCAATAAAAGGGCAATTGCTTTTTGATAATACTTTTCTTTGTAACCATAACCTAATTCATTAAACACTTCAAATAAAATACCTACTATTTTATAACTTAATTCCTTATAAATAACTTTTTCTTCAGACATAGTATTTGTAGATTTGTAGTTATTTTGTAGTTTTGTAGGGTTAATACATCAACACCGCCACTGGTTTCATCTTCGCCACTGGTTTCATAATTTTATTGGCAATCATTCCTTCCACAGCCACTGTAGGGTCTTTGTAATGGCTAGCATCTTGTTCAATAATTTTACTTGACTTAGCATTGTACAATTTTACTCCCCGATCTTTCATCTTGGCCATCAATTCTTCCTTGTTGGTTGGCACCTTAGAAGTTTTCTTTACTCCCTTACCAGTACCATGGGCAGCGGAAAAAAATGTTTCTTGATTTTCATCAGTACCAACCCCAATATAGGCATCGGTACTCATGGAAGAGGGCATAAATAAAGGTTCCCCCATTTCAGCAAACTTTGTTCCTTTCATTCGCTCTGGACCAAAAGCTCTCGTGGTATTACTTCGGCTAACAATTACATCTTCACCAAAATGATTTTCCTTGGTCATATAAACATGAGACATATCATAGAGAACATTCAAAGCGTTCTTTTTCTTTAAAACTTTTTCAATTTTTCTTTCCATATGATATTGGAGCATCGTTCTGTTGGCAAAGCCATGGTTTCCAGCCGCTCGATGAGCAAGATAATAATTTTTTCCAAGTTCAGACTCGCTGTCAATTGGATAAAATTCATTTTTCTTTGACCATTCTGGCAAATCCTTTTTTAACTGTTGGTGCCATTTTGTTTTGCTATTTAAAAACGTAAAACGAGATGTCTCAAAAATAGCTTTCTGGCTTAAATGCTCTTTTTGCTTTGGAGTATAAAAATAGCTAGCATATTGTCCAAATAATCCTGAACCGGTGTGGAGCAGAAAAATGTATTGCCCTTTATGTAAATTCATTTTTTTAGCGATATCTTCATCCATAATGTCACCAACTTTCATTAAATCCAAAAAATGATTTCCCGCCGCCCCTAAAACTCCCAATCTAATTTGAGCAAAGCGGAAAAACATTCGGGGTAGGGCGGTGAATAAATCTTTGTCTGTAATTTTTTCATCTTCAAACATATTTCCACCCATCAAAAAGTTTTCGTTCATTTCGTCATCCATTTTTAAATATTTGGTTAGAGCTTTATTTCCATATTTACAAATATCTAAAACTGCTCGATGAGAAACTGGCGAACCAACATAAGTTTTAGTTGGTATGACTTCCACCAGTTCTTTAAATAATTCATCAATTTTTTCTTTCGGCAGATCATCCTCATTAAAAGGTGTTGTCATTAAGCGCATCCCACAATTTGGAGCGGTATCTAAAAGTTGTGGTAAAAAGAATTTTTTAGTAGCTACCACCGTTCCTGAGGGATTTTTTCTTCCCGGTTTACGATGAATATCACTCAAAGCATTAGTGTGGTGAAAAACGTGTTCATTGGAAGCCACTTTAATTAGTTTTTCAATGGTTTTCTCGTCAGGCATTAATTCTTCTGAAATATGAAAATCAATCGGCACTTTTTGTTCCCCCGTTGGCTCAATTCTTTGCTTATGTTCATTTATCCGCCTCACCGGCCGACAGGTTTTTTTTATTTTATAATTTGACATAATTGTTGTTTAGTACTATAATTAAAAACTAGTTCTTTATATACATTTAAAACTCCCTACAATCTATATTATAGGTGATAGAGAAAAATAGTCAATTTAAAAGGAGAAGTAATATCATGCCGTTAATAACATATCGACAAAAGAAAGGATTGATGGAAAAAGGACAATTCCTTGTTGTCAGAGGAGTTAGAAAATTCTACTCCCCAAATACGTTCTACCTTGTAAAAGTTGTAAAAACAAAACCACTTGAGGTCACTTCTCATTACCTAAATCATTTAGAGTGGTGTGAGAAAAGAAGTGACTTTAGAGTTGATTGGGAAAAATCCTGGGCATATAAAACAAATTCAAAAGAATTTCTAGCCAAGTCAAAAAATACAGTAGAGATATTAACTGGACTGTCGGAGTTAGGAGCAGATGGAAATGGGCTCATAAGCTTAACCACCTGCTTTCCATTTTGGTTGTAAAATAAATAAAGAATGAATTAATTAATCTACTTAAAGAGCAGAAAGGCAAGCGTCTTCCTGCTCTATTTTTTTAGGGGCTTAAAAATATGTTTATAAAAACCCCCCAAAATCTTCGTCCCTCAGATTTTGACCCCATTTACACAGGGGGTGAAAATTACAAAGAATTATACAAATC
>Ga0256841_1003955_pt1 | contig 10909 bp, 6 predicted proteins | sample 356308metaG_FD_185971 | JGI IMG/M metagenome (GOLD analysis project Ga0256841, IMG submission 185971) | Hydrothermal vent microbial communities from Mid Atlantic Ridge, Atlantic Ocean - 356-308 | ecosystem: Environmental > Aquatic > Marine > Hydrothermal vents | place: Atlantic Ocean: Mid...
TTCCCCTAGTATGTTTTCCATTTCAGATTGGGTCCAAACATAAAACTTCCCTTCTTCACCGTCACTATCAGCATCCATGGCGCTATAGTATCCTCCTTCTCCATTGGACATTTCTCTATTTAACCACTCGGTGATATTTTGGATTTCAAAAGAATAGTCCCTTTTTAAACAAGAACGAGTAATATCTGCTAAGAGACCTAATAACAATGCATTATCGTAAAGCATCTTTTCAAAATGAGGAACCCCCCAATCTCTCGTAGTGCTATATCTTGTTATTCCTCCACCTATGTGATCATATATGCCTCCCTCTAATATACTGTCTACTGTTTTTACAAGATGGTTTCCACTCCACTGATCTCCTTCCAAAACATAAGCATCCAACAAAAACCTCAAGTCTGCGATAGATGGAAATTTTGGGGCACCCCCAAATCCTCCATACTTTTCATCTTGCCTCGCCCTATACTGCCCAATTAAATGCCTAAATTCTTCCTTCGGCTCATCGTAAACCTTAAAATAATCCTTAGTTACTTGTGGCTGTTGATGTTTTTTAATCGCCCGAATCAACTCCTGTCCAACCTCCTCCACCTTAGATCGATTATTAAAAAACAAATTGGATACATGCTGCAATATTTCCATCCACGAAGGCATACCGTGCTTTCTAACCGGTGGATAGTAGGTTCCTCCATAAAAAGGGAGTAGTTCAGGAGTTAGAAACACATTCAAAGGCCAACCGCCTCTTCCTGTTATGAATTGTACTGCATCCATATACAAACTGTCTACATCCGGGTGCTCTTCTCGATCAACCTTAATATTTATGAAATATTCGTTCATGTAGTTCGCGACAGCCGGATCTTCAAAACTTTCCTTTTCCATTACATGACACCAGTGACATGACGAATAACCGATGCTTACCAATATCGGCTTATCCTCTTCTTTAGCCCGTTTAAACGCTGCTGGGCCCCAGGGGTACCAATCCACCGGATTGTTAGCATGCTGAAGTAGGTAAGGACTTGTTTCAAGTTTTAATCTATTCATCTCTTTTGCTTTATATTAGACTCCAGTTGTACTCGCTGAGGTCTTTAACATTAATGGTTAAATCATGAATTCGAATCTGGACATTCACTTTTACTGGATATCTTTGTTTCTTTCCATATACACATTATACAATATTCTATTGCCTCAAGGAATCTTTACTTCGAATTACAGTATATTTATTGCCTTTGCTAACTTTTTTCTTATCTGTTTGTTCTCTAATCTCCGATGTATACCCTGAATGAGAAGGAGGATACTCCTTAAGTTGTGTCGGTTCGGATAGATTATTGTTCTTGTTAGAACGCTTTCTTCGCGTACTAAATGAACTTTTCTATATAATAAGCATAATTAGAATACAGTTATAGATAGTATCGAATGAAGGAAAATATTTTCTCTATCCATACGCTTCTCTTAAAATAGTTAAAATGACTAAAACATTACTACTTTCTTTTACTGTGGGGATTCTTTCTCCGCTTTATATTACCGCACAGGAGCCTTTATCTCAAATATTCAGATTTGTTAACTTACCTGCTTCTGCCAGAATCTCCGCCTTAGGTGGATATGCCCTTGGCTTTACGGATAAGGATGTATCTTTAGCTATCATGAATCCGGCATCTCTCAGTGGAACTCTACAACATCAAATCAGTTTTCAATCTTCCAAAAGGTTTGGAGACACTAAAGGAGGAGATTTCACCTATGCCAATACTTTTAATACGATTAAGACAACGCTTTGGGGAGGCGTTCACTACATGGATTATGGTAGTTTCACAGGATTAGACGCTATAGGAAATAAAACAGAGGGGTTTACCGCCAAAGAAAACGCCTTCCTTATAGGCGCGACAAGACAACTCCACGCTCATTACTCCCTGGGGGTTGCATTAAAATACATCTCTTCTTCTTTTGAACAGTATCAATCTACCGGTTTGTTGGGGGATGTTGGTGTAATGTATCACGCACCGGATCATACAACTAATGCCTCCCTATTAATTAAAAACATCGGTATTCAAACTTCAACGTATACCGGAACATCTGAAGATTTACCGTTCGAAATACTGGCCGGCCTTTCTAGACGGCTTAAGCATTTACCTTTTATCTACGGACTGACTTACCGCTATTTAAACAGATGGAATTTACTCTATTATAACCCGCAAGAAGAAACGGGATCCATTTTTTCCAATCCTTCTAATGATCAAAATAATACTTTGCTCTTCGTAGATAATTTGGCCAGACACCTAGTGTTTAGCGGCGAATTCTTGCTGGGTAAAAGGGAAAACTTCAGATTGAGAATCGGGTATAACCATATGAGAAGAAAAGACCTGGCACCAAAAGAGTATTTTAACCTGACCGGAGTGTCTTTCGGCTTTGGGTTTAAAGTGTATCACGTTCGTTTAGACTACGGTTATGCCAAGTACCACCAGGGTGGGAATGTGCATCATTTTGGTATAAGTACAGACTTATCTGAATTCTATACCTCCAAAAAGAAGGAAGTTCACACGGGATCCATCGGAGCCAAAGAATAAATCACCGAACTTCCGAAAGAAGCTCGAATTTCATGATTAAAAAATAATGCTAGAGTACAACGAGTCCTTAGCTGCAAAACATTTATAATACCTTTACTAGAAAAATTTACCGCTCTGATATGAATAATGCACATGAAATAGATTATGAAATCTTTGGCCAAGAGCTACAAATGGTCGAAATAACATTGGATCAATACGAAACAACAATAGCTGAACCAGGTAGTTTTATCATGATGGATGAAGGAATTGAAATGAAAACTATGTTCGGAGATGGCTCCAATGAATATGATGGGATTTGGGGAAAAATACTCTCTGCTGGAAAGCGGGTTTTAACCGGCGAAAAGTTGTTTATGACCGCATTCACCAATAGGCTTGAATACCGTCAAAAAGTTACTTTCGCATCTCCTTATCCGGGGAGAATTGTTCCTTTGGACTTAACCCGATACGATGGTAAAATAATCTGCCAAAAAGATGCTTTCTTATGCGCGGCCAAAGGCGTGAGTATCGGCATCGAATTCAGCAAAAGACTCGGAAGAGGGTTTTTCGGGGGGGAAGGTTTTATCATGCAAAAACTGGAAGGAGATGGACTGGCTTTTATGCATGGGGGAGGTATGATAGTAAAAAAAGACTTAGCACTAGATGAACTGTTGCGCATTGATACGGGTTGCCTGATGGGATTCACCCAAGATGTGGATTTTGATATCACCTTTATTCGGGGAGTTAAAAATATTTTTTTTGGTGGGGAAGGTCTATTTTTCGCAACTCTCCGAGGACCCGGTTCCGTCTGGATTCAATCCCTGCCCTTTAGCAAACTCGCTGACCGAATTATCAAGCACGCTCCCAATTATGGTGGATCAAGAAAAGGTGAAGGTTCTGTTCTTGGTGGGTTAGGGGATATTTTATTAGGAGAATAGTTGTTATTAAAGTGTGTAATACCCTGCTTCCTCTGTGTAATGTTTTTCTACATTATACCTAATAATATCTTTAATGGGCTTGGGGGTTGCCTTAAAAATGTCGCTATTTTATGTCTAATTGTATAACCTTGCTATGTAACCTTTACCTTTTTGCGTAGTCTAATTCAACAATACTATTTTGTGTACTGTCAAACCCTTATTCTACACAAATAGATTTATTTGTTTACTTTTGCAATTACTTTCCTTAGAAAGCACTTCTTTTTTGGCTATTTTGAAAAATTTAAATATCGATAGATATGCGTGTACTTCTATTCTTTTTTTCTGTTCTAGGCTTATTGATTATGCTCAATTCCAACAGTGGGGGCCGTGCTGCCGTTAAACGTCAAGGTAATACCGGTGCACCCGGAGATCATTCCCGAGTGTGTAAAAGTTGTCATAGTGGCAATAGAATTCAAGTTGCGATGAGCATCCAACTGATGGATAGTACAAACAAAGTCGTAGATAGTTATCAGCCTGAAACAGAATACACCGTAAGAGTCAAAGTAGAACCTACTGCAGGTGACCCTAAAGCGTTTGGATTTCAGATGGTTTGTCTCAATGCAGAGTTGGGTCAAAATGGCTCAGATATTAAGAATTGGCTTAAAGACCCTGATAAAGTTTACCATATAGCAGATGCTTCCAATGGAAGAACCTATGTAGAACACGATAAACCCAATAGAAAAGGTGGAATCTTCGATGTAAAATGGAAAGCTCCTGCTGCTGGCACTGGTACCCTATCCTTTTATGCTGCAGGAAATGGCGTAAATCTAAATGGCTCGACTACCGGAGATGGAGCTACAAGAACCTCCTTGGAAGTTAAAGAGTCTATACATTCTGCTTCTAGTGATTTGCTTGATAATAATTTGTTCCAATGGAGTGTTTGGCCCAATCCCACTTCCGATATACTGCATGTTGTTCCTTCGAATGACTTAGCAGTCCAAAGCACCCATACTATACGTGCTGAACTTTATAATAGTTACGGCAAGTTAGTGCTGTCCGATCCATTAAAGGTTTCGACCCTTTCCTTATTAAAATTAAGTCCAGGTATTTATTTTATAAAACTATTTGATGAGAAGAAACTGCTTTATACCGGTTCTGTTATAAAGCTACGATAGAGACCTGCATACAGCTTTATTCCCACAAAGGTCATTGTTGCGTTTATTGAAAACTCTTTATTTTTATCAGCTGTTTATCTGGAGGTATAATGTCTGCCTATAACAACCTTAATCCAGCATCCCCCCTGTTTAAACAGGGAATCTAAGGGAAAGTAGTAATTGGAAAGTGTTGTGGTAGTCTATATTTTGCGTTATTCTTCCTTACGTGATGTTCGCTTTTCGGTTTTTGTAATGAAGAGTTAAGTAATGATTTTTAGTTCGTTCATCACTACCTGTTTTATAGGGCAGCATCTACACCTTTTACGACTATATAAAGATAGCACATGGGAATAAATGTATCCGGAAATTCTGTGAAAACCTCGTTTAAACAGCGGGAGCAGTGGTTGGGTCATTCCATTGAGACTTGATTTTACAATGTCCTCTCTCTTTTCGTGACCGCCTATAGATCTTTAATCCCTTAACAGGGCGCGCGCTTGTTCGATATAACTTTAAAACAGCTGAATCAGCATATGATTCCGGGAAAGTTAGCTTATATTATCCACATTTCGAATAACCACAGCTGGTACAACTCAAACATCCTTCCTTATAGGACAATGTACCTTCTGCATTACATTTTGGACAAGCTTCTTTTACTTTTGTACCATCCGGTATAAATTTTTTCAACGCTCGAATAACTCCATTCTTCCATGTATTAATGGCTTCGCTATCCATATGAAGAGCTGAAATAAGATCGACAACAGAAGGCAAAGGCATTCCATGTCTCAATACACCGGATATAAGTTTGGCATAATTCCAATACTCCTTGTTAAAAGAACGAGACAATCCTTCATGGATCACATTGTATCCATCTTTATCTATGAAATGTAAATCGTAACGTGTATTTTTTTGGTCGTCTTTGGTTTTTACTACCCAACACTTTTTATAATTCTTAGGAAGAACAAACGTATCTTCTGCTTCTCCTGTAAATATCTCATAGGGTCTATCCTCCAAAACACCAACAACTGCTATCCACTCTTCTCTGTTGTTCCTAAAGCGAATAATTTCCGCTTCCAATTTTTTGGGTCGTTTTGGAGAGTGATTCACTCCAAATTTAGACTGCTTTTCTTCTTTTTTATCCTCTTTGGCTACTAAAACCCCGGATCTAGAACCATCTCTATATATAGTCATCCCTTTACATCCTGATTTCCATGCAGTTTTATATATCTCATCTACCATTTTCTCGGAAATGTTATTGGGCACATTTACTGTCACACTGATAGAATGGTCCACCCATTTTTGGATGAGTCCTTGCATTTTAACCTTCTGTACCCAGTCGATATCATTGGATGTCGCTTTGTGATAAGGAGACTTCTTAATAATCTCTTGTAGTTGTTCTTCCTCCATTTTCTGAACTTCCCCTACATTGTAGCCATTGACCTCTAACCAATTTAAAAACTTATGATGAAAAACATTGTATTCCTCCCAGTGATCCCCAACCTCATCTGTAAAGGATACCGTTACGTTTGTATCATTGGGGTTTACTTTTCTTCTACGTTTATAGGCGACCATAAATACAGGCTCGATACCTGAAGAAGTCTGAGTCATTAAGCTAGTTGTCCCGGTAGGTGCAATCGTTAATAAAGCAATATTCCGCCTGCCAAACTTGACCATTTCATTGTAAAGGGACTGATCGGCCTCCTTCAGACGAAGAATAAATGGATTTTTACGCTCTCTCTCAAAATCATAAATTGGAAACGGCCCTCGATCTTTGGCTAATTCTACAGAACCTCTGTATACATTAACAGCTAAGCTCTTATGTAGTGCAGTGGAAAATTCGATCGCCTCATCCGTCCCATATCTGAATCCTAAGGCCGCCAACATATCCCCTTCCGCTGTTATACCGATCCCTGTTCTTCGTCCTTGTACTGCTTTTTCTTTTATTTTATCCCACAGATCTCTCTCTGTTCTCTTGATATCCTCCGGTTCCGGATCAGACTCGATTTTTTGTATAATTCGATCTATATGCTCTATCTCCAGATCAATGATATCATCCATCAATCTCTGAGCATAAATAGCGTGCTCTCCAAATAGTTCAAAGTCAAAACTCGCTTTGTCGGTAAAAGGATTATTGACATAACTATACAGATTAATAGCTAATAGTCTACAACTGTCATAAGGACAAAGCGGGATTTCTCCACAGGGATTGGTCGAAACGGTTTTAAAACCCAAATCCGAATAACAATCCGGAATGGACTCTTTAATAACCGTATCCCAGAATAACACGCCAGGCTCTGCAGACTTCCAAGCATTGTGAATAACTTTTTTCCAAATAGAACGCGCTTTTACCTTTTGGGTGAATTTGGGATTTGTTGCGTTGATAGGATATTGTTGTGTGTAGGTTTTGTTATCGATTACGGATTGCATAAATGCATCATCAATCTTTAAGGATACATTAGCTCCGGTAATTTTGCCTAAATCCAACTTTGCATCTATAAAGGCATCCGCATCCGGGTGCTTTGTGGATATCGTAAGCATCAAAGCTCCTCTTCTTCCATCTTGAGCTACCTCGCGTGTAGCATTGGAATAGCGCTCCATAAAGGGAACCACACCTGTAGAAGTTAAAGCACTGTTTTTTACAGGGGATCCCTTAGGACGAATATGACTTAAATCATGCCCTACGCCTCCCCTTCTTTTCATTAACTGTACTTGCTCCTGATCTGTTTTTATAATTCCTCCATATGAATCAGATTCATTACCGATTACAAAACAGTTGGACAAAGAAACAATTTGATGGGGATTCCCTATTCCCGTCATAGGACCTCCTTGAGGCACTAAATATTTAAACCCCTTTAATAATTGAAATATCTTTTCTTCTGATAAAGGATTTTTGTACTTTGATTCTATTCTCGCAAGTTCTCTTGCAAGTCTTCGATGCATATCATCCGGGGTCTTTTCATATAAATTCCCTTCCGAATCCTTTAATGCATATTTATTAATCCATACAGTTGCTGCTAACTCATCCCCTTTAAAGTAGATTTTAGAGGACTCAAATGCCTCATCAAATGTATAGGTCATAGCAGTGGTTGCCCCTGATGTTTTACTCATTTTAGTAGCATCTAATTGTTAATGTAACCCAATATTTCAAGCTGTAGTCAATCGGAATGGGTCCTGTCGCTTTGTTGGTGGCAAAGGTATGAATATATTATAAAATTATGCAATATTATGTTGAAGTTTTTCATATATTTTTTTTCCTTGTGTCTTCATTTATAGTTCATAACTAATCGTTTGCTTATGTATACTATAGCATTTGCTTCTTTTACATATTACTTCATAATGACAAATAATTCGATATAAGATTTAACCCCAATCATGTAGTAGTATTCGTAGCAAGGGGTTTTGGGGCAATAAAAGCAGGTATTTCGACGAGTAGGCTTAGCGGACTATGACGACGAGGCATAATGCTTGGTTTTGAAGTCAAAATGCAACGGAATAGAAGCGCAACCCAACGTTAATGGTAAGTATTAATTTGAAAGGTAAGCATGGATAAAAATAATTTCCTTTTGGAGGAATAGCTTACTATAAAATTATCGCTAAACAATGGTTTAAAGTATACATTTTCAGTAATATATACTTGGTTCAATAAACGTTCTACTACATGGTTTGGGTTGAACTCTAGGACAAGGGGATAACTTCTCTTATGATATCTTTTCGAGGATTCTAAAGTATCAATTGTCTTTGACTCTCAAATTTATCATTATCTTGCAACAAATATGCGAATTAGTGCCTTTATCATTAATACAATGTCCACGACACAGTTTGTTTTTTTATTAGTTTAAATAAATTATGAGAATAGCTGTTTACATATTGTTATTATTTGGTATTTTGTCTTGTAGGCAGGATAATATAGTGAAAATTCCAAAGAAAACCGATACGCCCGATTTTCCTTCCTCTATAACAGAAACGCACCTTATCGGCACTGTTGTCGATCAAAATTACCAGCCTATACCGGATTGTAGTCTTAAGATTCGAAATGCTTCTTGTTCGACAAAACAAGATGGTTCATTTACCCTAAGTAATATTTATGTCGGGACAAAAGGGGATGTTATCTCTGCAACTAAGCCCGGGTATTTTGACACGTACTCCCCCATTTACCCTTTGCCTAATCAAAGGATGAATACACAAATCCAAATGATTCAAAAAACCAATGAACTTGTGTTTAATCCGGGAGAAAAAATTGTCATTCCATATGCAAATGGAGGATCTATTGAGATTCCTCCTTATAGTCTTTTGACCGCCTCCGGTGAGGTTGTTTACTCGGATATTCATGTTTTCTATTATGAAGCATATAATTTATGCAATAGTATTTGTATGCCTATAAATATGGAAACAAGCTTTGAAAATCAAAAACGTATTCTTCCTTCTTGGTTATTTCTTCTAAGTGTAGAAGATAAATGGGGAAACCCTCTTGAACTTTCCGGTTCCGAAACTATTTCTCTAGTCCCCCCTACTATTAACAATCAAAAAGACCAACTATTCCAATACTCTTCTTCTCTTCAATGGGCTTCTCTTCGTTTAAAGGGGAATTCCCCCCTCTATCTAAGCTCTATTCCTTCCCGCCTTTGCCTTGGTGAGGAATACGCTTATGTTTTGGCTAAAGGAGACATTTATATGGATAGTTTAAAAAATAATAATCCACAATTTAGTCAATCCCTCTTCGCTATTCATTCTTTGGTCAATAACCATCAATCTGTTACCACTCTTTCATCAACAAGTAGCCAATTCATCCTTCCGATTAAAGCCTTTTCTGACACTAAAATGCAGATTAGTACCTTGTGCAACAATGTGGTGGCCGTTCTACATCTCCCGGCTTATAACCTGGATGACCATCCGGATATTAATATCCCAATACTACCTGATAATATTCCAAATAAAATGCGTGTCTCCGGATTTGCTAAAAATAACGCGGGCGCCTATGTCTCTAGTGGTTTAGTTCTACTTTCATTAGATAATGGATTAGTGTATAAGCAAAATCTTGATCGATTCGGTCACTTTTCCATTTTAACTCAATCGTGTGAATCAAGAAGCTTTAAAATAAAAGTTTATGATACGGATAGTATGGTGTATTCTGAATTTACTAAACCCATAAATCATTATTATTCTTTTACTCCTGTAGTCAAAACCCCACTTGAAGAATACCTGTATATTCAGATAGATTCTACCATTTCATACTTATATGAAAAACCAGTTTTTGATATTTCTATTCTATCTGACAGGATCCGTTTTACCACTAAAGACTGTTGTGATTTTGGCTCAATTGATCTGACATACAACCAAAGTAACACGAACATCATTTCGGCTTCATTTACAACATTCGATCAAAAAAATATCATCATAGAGCTCGATAGGGAGGATCTTAAACAAACGGTCTCTACCTATACAATTATACGCAATACACCAACTGATTTTGTCGGTAAATTATCTGTTTCTAACATTAGGGATATATATGGTATAGAACACCATATTACGCTGCGTTTTAAATATAGAAAATAAACCCTTTTCATGGAAGAACGGGATATCATATTAGGCTGTAAAAAGAAAGACAAAGACTGTCAGGAGCTGCTCGTAAAGCGCTACTCAGATGTCTTACTTTCTGTCAGTTATAGATATTCCAGAGATTTACAAGAAGCTAAGGATTACGTTCAAGATGCTTTTATTATTATCTTTAGTGAGATCAAGGATTTTCGTTTAGATGAAGGGTCGTTTGAGGGATGGATGAAACGCATTGTTGCCCGTGCAGCCATAAAAAAATATAAACGGAAACGCACCTTTTCTGAATTGTCAATGAATGACCATACAAAAGATGTAAGTATCCAGGCGCGAGCATACGACAGACTTAAAGTAGATGAGGTTCTAGAGTTAATTAGAAATCTTCCGGAGGGTTTTCGAGAAGTGCTCAACTTACATGTCTTGGAGGGTTATAGCTTCAGCGAAATCTCTCACATGCTCAATATTTCTGAAAGTTCGGTCCGGTCTAGGCTATCCAGAGCAAGAAAATCATTACTTAAAAAATTCGAATATTTTAGTTCATACGACACCAATCGTGTCTCCCACAATCCATTAGAGGAGTAACACGCGTTCATTAAAATATAGTAACATTATGAATCCTAAAGATTTTGATCATCTCCTTAAAGGTCTATTTAATAAGCACACGATTAGTGTGGACAAAGACGAAATGTGGCATGGAGTTCTCAAAAAACTAGATAAAAAGAAACGACGCCAACGGGCCTTACTCTTTTTTTTCCTTGTTGGG
>Ga0256841_1003956_pt1 | contig 10908 bp, 8 predicted proteins | sample 356308metaG_FD_185971 | JGI IMG/M metagenome (GOLD analysis project Ga0256841, IMG submission 185971) | Hydrothermal vent microbial communities from Mid Atlantic Ridge, Atlantic Ocean - 356-308 | ecosystem: Environmental > Aquatic > Marine > Hydrothermal vents | place: Atlantic Ocean: Mid...
CTTTAATTGGACTTTGCATTACTTATTATCTCCTGTTCCTACCCCTCCAAAGGGAATAAAATTAAACTGTAAATAAAAACTATTTTCTTTTGTAAAGCCCACAGGTCGGGGTGTAATATCTTGCCGTATAGCCCCTGCTACACTCCAACAATCTTGATGGTATTTTCCACCTAGTCGCCATTGCTTACTTGATGCTTCAGTAATATCATACGTAAATCCACCTTCAATATCAATATTATGATTCCATTGATAAGAAAAAGTAAAACTCATATCATTAGACGGTATAGAAGTATCTTGATCATCTGCGAGCTTTTGTTTGTAACTATGACCTAATGTAAAATTGTATTTTTGTTTATATAATGATATACGACTGGAAGATTCTCGAATTTTTCCAAACTTATAAGAATAGATTATATTATTATAAAAATGCCATTGTCTCCAATTGTACTGCATTTCATTTTCCAAATCTGCCCACTTATAGTCTCTATTGGGATAATAAATTTGTGAAATACGTTGAAAAAATTTTAAATCCATAGTGGTTGTATAAAAATATTGATTTAGTGCAATACGATACTGTTCTTCTGGCAAACCTACTGCAAACAATGCTTTTTGTTCTGGAAGCAACTTCTCAAAATTTACAGGTGTTTCCTGTTCATTTCCTGGCTTTATATATTCAACAGAAGGCTGTAATATATGTATAAAGGTTGCATATTTTTTTGTTAAATCTGTAAATACTTTAGCTTGATGAATATTACTATAATATCCAAAAGTATGATAAGGATATGTCCCGTTACCAAAGAAAAACTTACTATAATAAAATACCTCACCCAAAGAAACATTGATAAAATCATCCCAAAAAGAAGTTGTAAATTCTAAAGGTATTTTAACTTCTGCCTGTCTTAATGTGGCTTCTTTTGTTCTAAAAAAATTATTAAAATGGGCATCTATACTATATGTCAAATTGTTCCATATAAGATGATTTAAATATTTATGCCACTGCATAGATGGTAAAATTTGGATAGTCTCATCTTTATCAACATTTGGAGAAAAATCAATAAAGTATTTGGCATTCAAACCCGTATAATAAGTATCATTATACAGATAATAATTTACTCTGGATTCTTGTAACGGTGTTAAACCAAAATGACTTAAATGGGTTTTTTGTAAATTCAAATAATCTATATCATTTAAATATGTTGTATTGACATACAAGCCATCTATATATCCTTGTGGTAGATATTTCCCAAAAACATTAGATGAATTATAATTAAACTCTACTCCATAGTGATTACGATCTTTTGTATTGTTTCGTTTTTGATAAGATAAAAAATCAGTAAAATATCCCAACCGCATCTCTCCGGATGAATATGGTGTATCAACAAAGCGAAATGTACTGTAAAAACCTATAGAACGATTGGTACGAATTTGCGGGTTAAATTCTATATCCATATTTGGTTTTATGGCCCAAAATACAGGCTGTTCATAAACAAATCCTTCATTGGCGCTATATCCAAAAAGAGGAAAAAGGAAACCTGATGTTCTTTGCTTTTCTGTTGAAAACCCTAAATAAGGTGAATAGAAAACAGGTATATCCAAAAAATAAACTTTAGCATCATATACTTTCATATATTTTGCTTTACTGTCATATAAGGAATGTTTAAATGCCATATACCATAACGGCTTCTCAACTTCACACGAAGAGAGTATACTCGCTCCCAATGTATAATTGGCATCTAATCGATGTGCATTCTTTGTCATAAGCCATACATCATTCTCACTTGCCAAAAAAAGTTCTTTAAAACGTACCTCTTTGGTATCTGTTTGTATCTCTATATGATTTGTATGTTCTTTACTCCCCTGATATCCTATCATCTCTACTTTACCGTCTAGTACCAGCAATTTAGTTTTTTTATTGTACGAGACCGAAGTAGCTTTAATGATTGAATCATTATAGTATACCACTACACCTTTAGTCGCGTCAACACTGTTTTTTGTAGAGTGCAATGATGTTGCAATCACTTCTATTTTACTTTTGTTTTTTTCTGCCCAAAGAGATGTTGTAGCCACACAAAATAATACAAAAAAAAAGTAAAAAATTTTAAGCATCTATAACAATACAACCAGACAATTTATCATGTAATGTTTGCTTAAGTGGAAGAAAAAAGGCCAAAACGAATCCTAAATAAAAAGTCATTTCACTTCCCACTCTTAGCACTGCTCTAAGAAAAGCTTTAAAGAGTGTGGGTTTTTGATTATTCTCCACTTCAACTACTCTTATCTTCATCAAATATTTTCCCATTGTCATACCATTCTGCCATATTAACAATCCGTGATACAATATTTTTAAAGCCACAATTAAAAGTACATTCTGTACTGAAAATTGATTCATATGCGTTTTAAATATTTCAATAGATTCAGGCGTAATAACACTAGGAATATATGATGCCAATTCAGTAAGTTGGTTATAAAAAATAGCCAACAATAACAAAGCAACCACAATATCATCTATTACAAAAGAAGCAATCCTTTTTTGTAGATTAGCTAAAGGCATAGAAGTTCTTTCTGTCATCATATCAAACCTGTAATGCTTGATACGCAATATCTGTACGACACTGTTTGCCTGCAAAATGTACTTGACCTACCAACATATACGCACGTTTTTGTGCCTGCGCGATACTCTCACCCAAACCTACACAGACCAATACTCTTCCACCTGTTGCATAGAGTTTACCATCATCTCCACGTGTCACCCCCGCATAAGATATATGGGTATTTTCTTTGAGCTCTTCATGGTAAATGTCATCTACGATGATTTCAGCCGGTGGTGTACTTTTATACGGATAGTCTTTCGATGCCATCACTACGCCTACTGCATATTTGTCATGAAATTCTATTGTAGCATTTTTTAAATCATTTGTTGCCGCTTTGTAAAAAAGTTCGGATGCTGGTGATTTGAGTAAAGGCATAAGCTCTTCACATTCAGGGTCACCAAAACGTACATTATACTCCAATACAAGAGGCTCACCATCTACAACCATCACACCAATAAACAACACCCCTTTAAAAGGCATACCTTCAGCCTTCATACCTTCTAAGGTTGGCACAATGACACGTTCATCCAGTTTTCTGTAAATCTCATCATTTACCAGTGGTGTCGGGGCATATGCTCCCATACCACCTGTATTTGGTCCTTCGTCATTGTTTAAAAGTCTTTTATGATCTTGTGCAGCAGGAAGTACCACATAGTCTTCTCCGTCACAAACGGCAAAGACAGAAAGTTCGTAGCCGTCTAAAAACTCTTCCACTACTATCTTGGTACCTGCATCACCAAAAGAGTTACCAGAGAGCATCTCTCCTGCTGCCTTTTTGGCTTCATCATGGCTTTGTGCGATAATCACACCTTTTCCACCACACAAACCATCTGCTTTTACCACGATAGGCGCTTCAAGTGTTTCAATAAATTTATAAGCATCTTGAAGTGAATCTGTCTCGATATAGGCTGCTGTAGGTACATTATGTCGTGCCAAAAAGTTTTTCATAAAGATTTTAGAACCTTCTAGCTGTGCAGCTTGTTTTGAAGGACCAAAGATAGTCAATCCTCTTGCTTCAAATACATCTACCACACCCTCAACCAATGGTCCCTCTGGTCCTACAATCGTCAGGTCAACACCATTGGCTTCTACAAAGTCAGCGAGTTCTGAAAAATCTGAAATACAAAGATTTTCACCAAGGGCATCTGTCGCACCATTACCTGGGGCAAAGTAAATTTTTTCTACATTATCATCTTTACTTAACGCCAAACCTATAGAGTATTCTCTACCACCAGCACCTAATATGAGTACGTTCATTTGTTTTTTCTCCGAAAAAAAATTAGAAATTAGAAATTAGAAATTAGAAATTAAATTCCTAATAACCAATGTTCATTTTTCTGAAAAGGGGTTACTCAGTAGTTATCGTGCTTGTGCGTAGAGGATTTTGAAAAGATTTGAGTCGAACACATTGTTCGTCAATAAGCTTTTCAAAGTCCTATGCGTGCAATGACGATGACTAATGAGCCCGGGCGAGCGTTCTGTGTCAAGTTAGCCCTAATAAGCCAACGGTGTAGGAGAGAGTCTCTCTTTAGGGGATGATTTCTCATCTACTGACGTAAATTTCACTGAAAACTTCCGCACACCAAGAGACTACATGTCCCACTAAGATTAATGTTGGACCCCAAATACAGTAGTCGCATCACCTAGGTTAAGAAGATTATAACTTATTTGGAGTTAGAAGTGAGTAAAACTTCTTTGGCTTTTTGTATGCAAGCATCAATTGTTGCTACTTCTGACACTTCACAACGTACATTCTTGGGCAAATGTGCTTGAGTCGTTTTGCCAATTACCACGGCTGTGTAGCTCTCATCCCAAGTAAAGTTTTTAAAAAAACAATCGATTGTGGATGGAGAGGTGAAAATAATAATGGCATTTCTCTTTGGTGCAGCACTGGGTTCATAAGTCATACAAGAGGTTTTGTAGAGAATCTGCTCTTCTATCTCTATCCCTGATTGATGCAAAAAGGTTTTTGCATCAAACGAGACTGTTTGGGGACGTAGGTATAAAATCTTTTTATCATGAAATTTTTCTACAATCTCTTGCGCCAGCGTCTGCCCATCAAAAGATGTAGGCTGATAAAGCACACTCCCGCCCAATGCCTCTATCTCTTTAGCGGTAGCAGCACCTACGGCAAGAGAAGGTATCATTTTCCATGCAGGGTTGAGTGCTTCTGCACTTTTGACTGCCTGTTTTGAAGTAAACATCAAGAGATCACAAGCACCCAAATTCAAATTTTTTGCTATAGTCTCAAAACGTATCATAGGCAGCACTATTGTATCTTCTTTCATCGATACAGAGAGCAGATAGATCGCCCTTGGCATTAATCTGCTTCCTTTTTATCTGCCAAACTCACCTTATCATGCAGATGTGCATCATTGAGCGCCTCATCATCATAAGGGTCAAAGTGTGGGGTAATGACCCATCTCTTTTTACTATCTAAAAGTTTAATAGCATCTTCTACCTCATCGGCGATACGGTGTGCCTCAAGTAACAACATATTGGGACGAAGTACCATATGAAACTCTACAAAATTGGTAGTACCGTCCGTTCGGGTTCTAAGCCAATGATAAGAGGTAACCTCTGGATGTTTAGAGATGATTTCACCAATCTTTGCCACCATATCTCCCTCTAAAGCACGGTCAAGCAATATCTCTATCCCCTCTACGATAATTTCATAGGCAGAGTAGATAATATACACCCCTATCCCTATACCAAAAAGTGCATCTACCCAATCAAATCCTGTCAATGCCACTACACCCAAAGAGACAAGTACAGTTGCATTGGACCAGAGGTCAGTCTTGTAGTGTAAGGCATCTGCCTTTATCACAAGATTATCGGTCTCTTTGGCTACTTTGAGCAGATATCTCACCAAAAAATAGGTAACGACAATAGAGACAAGCATCGCAACGATTGAGGCCCCCAAGAGTGTCGTGACAGACCCTTCTATAAGTTTCATCATACCTACATAAATAATATAGAGCCCAGAAATAGAGATAGCCGTACCCTCTATCACCGCAGCGATAGCCTGGATTTTACCTTTGCCATACTGATATATCTCATCGGGATGTTCTTCTGATTTTTTAATCGCAAAAAAGTTAAAAAGTGACACCAGCATATCAAGTAATGAGTCGATAGCAGAAGCAAGCACAGCCACCGAACCACTGGCCAATCCAATAATAAGCTTTATAAAAACTAAGAATGTAGCTACAGAACTAGAGAGTATCGTAGCACGCTTTTGAGGTGAATATACTGCTTTCATAAAGCTCCTTGTCCAAATCATAAATTAATAAATGATTTTAACATAAATAAATTAGAAATGAACACAATTATGTTATAGTATTCTTTACAATAAAAAGACTCATCATAAGAGTATAAGATTTCAATATTGGGATATTTATAATGCATAATAAACTTAATGAAGAAGAGAATGTAATTGAAGCTTTAGATAACGATAGTATTGATTTTGAAGAACGCTTAATGTATGACAAGCTCACCTTTTATTATATTTCTTTGCCCATAATGCTTTTAGGAAACATTCTAGGTGCACTCATGCTCTCAGCTATACAAATTAATGTTGTGGATTTTTATTCTATTGGTATCTGGCTATTGATTATTTCTATTATGTTTGTCTATCAACTGTATCACTACTATCAGTTCAAAAATGAAACAGAAGACAACAAACTCAAAGATGCCGACATTTGGCTAGACAAATATTACACCAATATTCTTATCAACGGTATCATATGGGGAAGTGCTGCTTTACTTATGTTTCCAGAAACAAGTCTAATGCACCAAATGATTACTATGCTCTTTTTATTTGCTATTGGTTTTTCTGCTATGGGTGTACTTGCATCAAAGCGAGACTTACTCTTAACCTATGTATTGGTCATGTATTCTCCTCTTATTTTGCGTCTCTTTTTTATGGAAGATGCTATCTATACAATAATTGCATATGTGGTTCTCGTTTTAATGCTTATTATGATACTTGTTGCAAATTATTATGGTAAGGTTATCAATCAATCACTAGGAAACAGACAACATTTTATCACTATTAAACATTCGCACGAAAAACTCAAAGAGAGATTTTTTTCTTTATTTGAACGTGCACCTGTGGGCATCTATTATTACAATAAAGCATTGGAACTGCAAGATGTCAATACACATTTTATGCAAATAAATAAAGTCTCAGATAAAAAATTATTGCTCAATCTCAATCTTCATGGGCTCGAAAATGATCAGATTGTCAGAGTGCATGAAGATGTTTTTAAAAAGAAAACAGGTCATTACCGTGGCCCATTTGAAGTATTAGATGCACAATCAAACATCTATGTAAATCTTTCTACTGTACCAATGTTAGATACAGAAGGAGAAGTCGCAGGAGGTATCACTATTATCAACGATATTACCAATGAAATTACAGCCAAAGAAGAGATGATTAGAAATGCTTACTATGATATGCTTACCAATATACCAAACCGTACCCTTTTGATGGATAAACTCAAATCTTTTCTTAAAAATAAACATTCCAATGAAGGTTACTCAGCACTTCTTTTTCTCGATATAGATAATTTCAAAAAAGTCAATGAAACCTATGGACATGATGTAGGCGATCATATATTAAAACAAGTTGTTCATAGAATGGAAAATATTGTAGACAAAGATGAGATATTTGCTCGGGTAAGTGGCAATAAATTTGTTGTACTTATCCCTACCTTATATATGAATGAAAAAGAATCAAAAGAGATGGTAGAAGCATATATTCAGACAATTAATCAAAACTTTGTACAACCTCTTAATCTAGCAGGTGAAGAGTACCATTTAAGTTTCACTATAGGTGTTGTACTCTTTAATACCAATGAAATATCAGCTTTTGATCTACTTAAACGTGCAGAAACTGCTATGTATGAAGCAAAAAAAACAGCTAAAGGTACAAATAGTTTTTATCAAAAAAGTATGAGTCATACAACCAAAGAAGAGCTCACTATAGAAAATGATATTCATAAAGCCATTAAAAATAATGAATTTTCAATTTATTATCAACCTCAATTAGATGTCACAACCAATAAAATAATAGGTGCTGAAGCACTTATCCGATGGGAACACCCAACAAAGGGATTTATACCTCCTTCAAACTTTATTCCCATCGCCGAAAAGAGTGGTATTATTATTAAACTTGAAGAATGGATTTTTAATAAAGCTATTGAAGAGGTTAAACTACTTAGCCAATCTTTTACAGCATTTCCATTAAAACATATAGCCATTAATGTAAGTACCATGCATTTTTTGCAACCACACTTTGTAGAAAAGCTAATGTTACTGATGCATAAACACAAGGTAAAGCCAGAATGGATTGAACTAGAATTAACAGAAAGTGGTATTATGCGCAATATTAAAGATGCAGTACAAAAAATAAAAGATCTCAAAGCATTTGGGTTTACCTTTTCTATTGATGACTTTGGTACAGGGTATTCATCTTTGGCCTATTTAAAAGAATTGCCTGTGGATATGATTAAGATAGATCAATCATTTGTCTTTAGTATGAATGAAAATAAAGGTGATGAGATGATTGTAGAATCAGTCGTTGCTATAGGAAAGAAGTTTAACATTAAGGTTTTGGCAGAAGGTGTTGAAAACAAAGAAGTATTGACACGTCTTTCAGATATAAATTGTGATTATTATCAAGGGAATTACGCTTCGAAACCGATTACTTTTGATGCGTTCAAACATTTAATTAGTTAAAATCATCTATGTATGAATGTACTTGTTAGTACATTCATATCTCTCTTTGTACCTAGAGTGCTTTGGTAGCCAATGCTGCTACACGTTGTGCAAAGGCACCTTTATCTTTAGGCTCTAAGCCTTCAGAGAGTTTGGCAGAGTCAAGCAGTATCCATGAGAGATCATCAAAGAGTCCTTTGTCCTTTAGTCCATCTAATTTCTTAATCATCTCGTGCTCAGGATTGATCTCTAAAATCAGAGGTGTCTCAGGCATCTCTTGTCCCATTTGGGCAAACATCGCTGCCATCCCCGCCATAGGGTCTGATGGGTCTTTTAGTACACATGATGGACTGTCCGTCAATCTTGTTGTGGTTTTTACCTCTTTGACCTCTTCACCCAGCACCTCTTTAATCTTATCAGTCAGTGTTTTAAACTCTTTGGCTATCTCCTCTTTCTCTTCTTCTGTTTTACTGTCTGGTGCTTCGATGCTTGTAATATCTTTGAGTGTCCACTCTTTATATTGTCCTATCATTGGTGTGACAATGCTATCGACCTCTTTGTCATCCATAATGAGTACTTCTATATTGGCTTTTTTATAGGCTTCAAGAAGTGGAGAGTTTCTGAGTACTTTTTCATCTTCACCTGTAATGTAATAAATCTCTTTTTTCTCAGAGTCTCCACGACTTACATACTCTTCTAAACTCACAAGCCCCTCTTGCATCGAAGATTTGTATTTGACGATATCAAGCAAGAGCTCCTTATTGGTATAATCAGTATAGATACCCTCTTTGATGACACGGTTGTACTGTTTTACAAAAGTCTCAGCATCTTCACCTTTGAGCTTTTTGATGGCTTGGAGTATCTTTTTGGTGGAGTTTTGTTTAATGTTTGCCAAGATTTTGTTCTCTTGAAGGAGCTCACGAGAGACATTAAGTGGCAAATCTTCAGAATCGATAATCCCTTTGACAAAACGCAAGTATGGTGGCAACAACTCTTTGTCATCATCGGTAATAAAAACACGTTTTACATACAGCTTCACCCCAGGAGTATAGTCTGCTCTGTACATATCCATAGGTGCTGTTTTGGGGATGTAAAAGAGTGTGGTAAACTCTTGTGCACCCTCTACTTTGTTATGCAGATAGGTAAGTGGTTCATCACTGTCATGCCCTATGGTTTTGTAGAACTCTATATAGTCCTCTTTTTTGAGTTCTGACTTAGGCAGTGTCCAAAGTGCAGTAGCAGCATTGATCTGTTCTGATTTATTGACTGTTTTAGTGACGGCATCATCACCCTCACCCTCTGTCTCTTCTTCTGTATAGTTCAGCACAATAGGATAGGCAATGTGATTGGAGTATTTTTTCACGACTTCTTGCACACGCCACTTATCTAAAAACTCTTTTTCCTCTTCTTTGAGTGTAATATAAATCACCGTACCATGTGCCTCTTTGGTTACAGGCTTGACCTCATACTCACCCAAGCCATCTGTAGAAAATTTGTACGCTTGCGTTTCTCCTGCTTTTTTAGAGATAACATCTACTTTCTCTGCGACCATAAAAACAGAGTAGAACCCTACCCCAAACTGCCCAATGAGATTGGAGTCTTTTTTTGCATCACCTGTAAGATTTTCCATAAATGCTTTGGTACCAGACTTGGCAATCGTTCCTAAATGATCCATCAAATCCTGCTCATTCATCCCTATACCATTGTCTGCAATCGTAAGTGAGTTGTCCTCTTTATCAAGCTTGATAGATATTTTTCCAGACCACTCTTCTTCTTTAAATTTGTCATCTGTGAGTGAAAGATAATTAAATTTGTCAATCGCATCTGATGCATTAGAGACCAACTCTCTAATAAATATCTCTTTATTTGAATACAAAGAGTGTGTCATGAGCTTAAGTAACTGCCCTATTTCTGTTTGAAACTGATGTTTCGCCATTGGTTTCTCCTATTTTGTTTAATTTGTGGGATTATAATATATTTTTCTAAATATTTCAAGTTTTTTTGTAAGATTGTTTAGTCTAAGTGACTAAACAATTATCTGTTGGTTTATTTATCGCAGATAAAAGTATCTTTACCACAATGCCTACATGCTGTACGCATCGTAAAGATATACCATCCATTTTTGTCTTTGAGTATAGGTTCATGACAATGAGGACAACGCACTCGACTCCACACAATCGCAAAAACAAAAGCAGGCACAAGATAGAATACTCTGTCATAAAATACAGAAAGTATAATCAATGTCCCCACGATAATGGCTAAAAACAGATACTTATAATATTGAGGGATACACATTTATTTTTCCTTTGTACATTTTCTTATGTCTTTATCAAAACTAAACACTTCATGGCCTTCGAGTTTGTTTTTCGCACAAAGTATTGCATCGGCGAAATCTATATTTTTTAAAGTATAGACCTTTAATGCTTCTCTCATAATATATCTATTTTCAATATGCAAATAGTCATACTCAAAGAGTAGTTCAAGCTGACTTTTTATAAGCGCTTTCTTTTGCTTGTACACTGATTTTAAAACATAAATAATTTCACCAACTATGATTTCTAGCAATATAGCACTCTTTCGTCCAAGTTCCAAATCTTTA
>Ga0256841_1003957_pt1 | contig 10908 bp, 8 predicted proteins | sample 356308metaG_FD_185971 | JGI IMG/M metagenome (GOLD analysis project Ga0256841, IMG submission 185971) | Hydrothermal vent microbial communities from Mid Atlantic Ridge, Atlantic Ocean - 356-308 | ecosystem: Environmental > Aquatic > Marine > Hydrothermal vents | place: Atlantic Ocean: Mid...
CGCGGCCTGCTGGCCTACCTCAACACCGAAGCCCAACTGGCCGCGGTGCTGGGCCACGAGCTCGGCCATGTCACGGCGCGCCATGCAGTACGCCAGCAGAGCGCCGCCACGGTCACCGGGGTGCTGGGCTCGGTACTCTCGTCCCGCCTCGGCGTGCAGGGCGCGCAGGACGTGTTCAACGTGCTCGGCAAGGCGGTGCTGAGCGGCTACGGGCGCGAGCACGAACTTGAGGCCGACCGCCTGGGCGCCCTGTACCTGGCACGCGCCGGCTACGATCCGCACGCCATGATCGAGGTCATCGGCATTCTCAAGAACCAGGAACGGTTCGAACGCCAGCGCGCCCGCGAGGAGGGCCGCGAGCCACGCGTCTACCACGGCCTGTTCGCCACCCACCCGGCCAACGACCGGCGCCTGCAGGAAGTGGTCGCCGAGGCCGGCCGGCTGGCGGTGTCCGGCGGCACAGTCAACCGCAACGGCTTTCTCGACCACCTGGAGGACCTGGTGTTCGGCGACAGCCCGCGCGACGGCATCCGCCACCGCAACCACTTCGTGCACGGTCCCCTGGACTTCGGCCTCGACTTCCCGCCGCGCTGGCGGCTGGAGAACTTCCCCGACCGGCTGGTGGGCCTGGCGCCGGACAAGCGGGCGCTGCTGGAAGTACGCGTGCGGCCGGTAGAGGCCGGCCAGTCGCCGCGCGCCCTGCTGCAGAAGCTGGGGGTGAAGGATTTCCGCGACGGCCGGCCGCTGCGGGCCGGGCATCTGCGCGGCTACACCGTGACCGCCCCCGTCTCCACCGGCTTCGGGTCGCGCCGCGCCCGGGTCTCGGTGCTGTATGACGACGGCAACGCCTTCCTGTTCATCGGCGTCGGCCGCCAGCCCGACAGCCTGGCCCGCTTCGACGCCGATTTCCTGTCGGTGGCGCGCAGCTACCACAAGCTGTCGGCGGAAGAGAAAAGGCTGGCCCGCGGCCACCGCTTGCATATCATCACCGCCACGGCAGGCACGCGCCTGGCGGAACTGGCGCGCAAGTCCCCCCTGGACCGCTACGCCGAAGAACGGCTGCGCCTGCTCAACGACCTCTACCCCGACGGCGAGCCGCGACCGGGGCAGCGCCTGAAGATCGTGCGTTGAGCCATACGGCGATGCCGACGGCCTGTCCTGTTATGATGGCAGGCTGAACCTGACCCGACGGAAAGCCCCATGTTCGAAGACCTGAAGAAATCCGCGCTCGAGTACCACGAAAAACCGGTGCCGGGCAAGGTCGCCATCCAGCTCACCAAGCCCTGCGAATCCCAGCACGACCTGTCGCTGGCCTACACGCCCGGCGTGGCGGCGCCGGTACGCGAGATCGCCGCCGACCCGGAAGCCGCCTACCGCTACACCGCCAAGGGCAACCTGGTGGCCGTCGTCACCGACGGCAGCGCGGTGCTGGGGCTCGGCAACGTCGGCGCCCTGGCGGGCAAGCCGGTCATGGAGGGCAAGGGCGTGTTGTTCAAACGCTTCGCCGACATCGACGTGTTCGACATCGAAGTCGACACCCAGGACATCGACGAATTCGTGACCACGGTGAGCCACATCGCCGGCGGCTTCGGCGGCATCAACCTGGAGGACATCGCCGCGCCGCGCTGCTTCGAGATCGAGCGCCGGCTGGTGGAGATGCTGGACATCCCGGTGTTCCACGACGACCAGCACGGCACCGCCATCATCATCTGCGCCGGCCTGCTCAACGCCCTGGAACTGAAGGGCCGCGCCCTGCCGGACGCCCGCATCGTGTGCCTGGGCGCCGGCGCCGCCGGCATCGCCTCCATGCGCCTGCTGCGGGCGTTGGGCGCCGACCCGCAGAAGATCCTCATGGTCGACCGCCAGGGCGTGGTGCACAGCGGCCGCGAGGATCTCAACGGCTACAAGCGCGAGTTCGCCGTCGACAGCGAGCGACGCACCCTGGCCGAGGCGGTGGCCGGCGCCGACGTCTTCATCGGCGTGTCCGGCCCCGACCTGCTGACGCCGGACATGCTGGCTTCCATGTCCGACCACCCCATCGTGTTCGCGCTGTCCAACCCCGACCCGGAAATCGACCCGCGGCTGGCGCACGAGGTGCGCGAGGACATCATCATGGCCACCGGCCGCAGTGACTTCCCCAACCAGGTGAACAACGTGCTGGGCTTCCCCTTCATCTTCCGCGGCGCCCTGGACGTGCGCGCGCGCACCATCAACCAGGCCATGTCGATCGCCGCCGTGGAGGGCCTGCGGGCGCTGGCGCGCGAACCCGTGCCGGACGAGATCCTGATGGCCTACCGGCTGGAGTCGCTGGAATTCGGGCCGGACTACATCATCCCCAAGCCGCTCGACCCGCGCCTGATGGACTTCGTCCCCACCGCCGTGGCCCGGGCCGCCGTCGACAGCGGCGTGGCGCGCGCCCCCTACCCCGGACACTACAAACCCGCACCCGTGCAGCCCGCCTGGCGGGATGTCTGATGTCGGCTGTCGTAAAACCTGACGCAAAGGCGCGAAGGAAGCGGTCCCGTGCCGGAAAAGACCGACCGTTGCCGATGCCGCGCCATGCCCTCGAATTCCGCCCGGGGCCGGAATGGCGATTCCGGATTGATCGGGGGTTCCTCAACCACAAAGGCGCACGGAGGGAAAGAATATAACCGCGAAGGACGCGAAGGGACGCGAAGGGAAAAAATATTGAAAAGATCTTCCTTCGCGTCCTTCGCGGTTAAAACGGGTTTTCCCCGGTTTTCCTTCGTGCGCCTTTGTGCGCCTTCGTGGTTATATTCCATGCGCCTCCGTACGCCTTTATGGTTGAACAGCGCCCTCCCCGGCAAACCAGCCCCGCCAGGCAGGCTCGCCCACTCGATCAGGGGAAGATCCGATTTCCGGTTTCGTTCCGCCTTCGCGGTCCTGGCGCCCCGGCGTCGGGCGACAGCGCCGCCTCAGGACTCGTCCAGCAAGGACTCCACCTCGGCCAGGTCGGCGCGGCGCATGGGTCGGCCGTCGACCGGGCTGCGCGGAGCCTCGCGGCGGCCTTCGCGGGGGAACACGGCCAGTTCGACCGGCTGCTCGCCGGCCAGAAACCGGAAGGTGGGGAACTCCAGCCATTCGTCGCGCGCGAAGCGATAGCGGCGCTGCGAGGTCTGGAAGGGGATGCCGGCCTCGAGCAGGAACAGGTTGATCTCTTCCGGCGTGTCGGCGAACAGGTGCAGGCTGACGTCGGCGTGCGCACCCGCCGTGCCGGCCAGCACCGGGCCCACCAGGCGTGGACGGAAGTCGCCGAAGAAGCGCATGGCTTCGAGCGCCGCCAGCCGCAGGTTGCGCAGGTTGTCGGCCCGGGTGTCGGCCTGGAACAGGCGCTGGTGACTGAGCAGCGCCTCCTCGATCTCCTGGTTGCGCGGCATGTTGCGGGTGTCGGGCGCCCCCAGGCGCTGCGCCGCCTTGCGCTTGGCGGCGTGAAAATCCTTGATGCCCTCGTCGGCGATCAGGCGCGCCGCCTCCTGGGCGATGCGCACCCGCATCTGCTGGTCGCGTGTGGACTGTTTCATCGTCGTGTCGTCGTCGGCAGTGCCGGAGCGCGGGGTAAATGTAACCGCCAAGACGCCAAGAGCGCCAAGAACACTTTCTTTGTCCAGGCTCGCGCGTTCGCGCAGCGCCTGCAACAAACAAAAAGCTTTTCTCGTTTCTTTCCTGGCGCTCTTGGCGTCTTGGCGTTTATATCCTTCCAGACCAGCGTCAGAACAAAGGCTCCACTTCCTCTTCCACCGCCTCCGGCTGGCCCGGTTCCGCCACTGTCTGGCGGGCGTAATCCTTTGGCACGTATTCGGCGCGGAAGGTTTCGAAGATGCCGCCACTCACCCCCAGCGGCATGAGCAGGCCGGTCTCGGGGTCGATGCGCACCGTCACCAGGCCGGGCGGCGGCTCCAGCGGCGTCTCGGGCACCCCCTTCAGGGCCTCACCCATGTAGGCCACCCACATGGGCAGCGCCGCGCGGCTGCCGGTCTCGCCGTTGCCGAGCGGCTGCACCTGGTCGAAGCCGACCCACACGGTGGTCACCAGTTCGCTGTTGAAGCCGCAGAACCAGGCGTCGCGCTGATCGTTGGTGGTGCCGGTCTTGCCGGCCAGGTCGTGGCGGCCCAGCGCCATGACGCGGCGGCCGGTGCCGCGGCGGATGACGTCGCGCATCATGGAGGTCATCAGGTAGACGTTGGTTTCCGGCAGCACCCGTTCCGCCAGGCGCGGCTCCGGCGGGACCGCCTGCGGCTCCGCCGCGCCTTCGGCGGCGGCCGTTTCGGCGTCCTGCGGCGCCTGGTCCGGCGCCACCGCTGCTGCCTGTTCCGGGGTGGTCTGCTCGTCCCCGGCGCTCTTCTCGCAGTCCGGGCAGGCGATCAGCGGGTTGGCCCGATACAGCGGCTCGCCGGCCGCGTCGTAGACGGCCTGGATGAAATAGGGTTCCAGCAGGTAGCCGCCGTTGGCGAACACGGTGTAGGCGCGCGCCATCTGCCAGGGGGTGGCGGTGCCGCTGCCCAGCGCCAGCGACAGATCCCGCGGCACCTGCGCCGGTGCAAAACCGAAGCGACGCACGTAGCGTGAGGCGTAGCCGGGCCCGATGGCGCGCAGGATGCGGATCGACACCAGGTTGCGGGAGCGGATCAGCGCCTCGCGCAGGCGCGTCGGGCCGTAGAACTTGCCGCTGTAGTTCTCCGGCCGCCAGGTGGTCTCCAGCGACGGGTCGTCGAACACCACCGGCGCGTCGTTGAACAGGCTGGCCGCCGTATAGCCCTTGGCCAGCGCCGCCGAGTAGATGAAGGGCTTGAAGCTGGAGCCGGGCTGGCGCTGCGCCTGGGTGGCACGGTTGAACTTGCTGCGGTAGAAGCTGAAGCCGCCGGCCAGGGCCTGCACGGCGGCGTCGCGGGGCCGCAGCGACACCAGCGCACCCTCGATCTCCGGCAGCTGGGCCAGCCGCCAGCCGCCGCCGGCCAGGCGCTCGACGTAGACGATGTCGCCCGGCGCCAGGACATCGGCCGCCCTGGCAGGCGCCGGTCCGACCCGGTTGACGGTCTGGTAGGGGCGTGCCCAGGACAGGCCGTCCCAGCCCAGTTCCGACACGCCGAAGCCGGCCAGGTAGAGGCGCGCTGTCTGGCCCTCGACGGCCGTCACCAGGGCCGGCAGCAGGCCGCCGACCGAACGCTCGCCCTCGAGCAGCCCCGCCCAGTCCTCTTCGGTCATGGCGTCATCCAGCCCGACATGACGAATGGCGCCGCGATAGCCGTGGCGGCGGTCATAGGCCAGCAGCGCGCTGCGCAGGGCCCGGTTGGCGGCCTGCTGGCGCTTGCCGTCGAGGGTGGTGACGACCCGGTAGCCGGCGCTGTAGACCGTCTCACCGAAGCGCCCGACCATGTAGTCGCGCACCATTTCCGCGACCCAGGGCGCCTCCACCTCGACCACCGGCGCATGCAGGCTGGCATTGTCGGGCTCGGCCAGCGCTTCCCGGTAGGTGTCGATGTCGATCTTGCCCAGCGCATACATGCGGCCCAGCACGTAGTTGCGCCGTTCCAGCGCCCGCTTCGGGTTGCTGACCGGGTTGTTGGCCGACGGCGCCTTGGGCAGGCCGGCGATCATGGCGGTCTGCGCCACCGTCAGCTGGTCGATGGGAACACCGTAATAGACCTGGGAGGCCGCGGCGATGCCATAGGCCCGGTGACCGAAATAGATCTTGTTCAGATACAGCTCGAGGATCTCCTGCTTGCTCAGGGCGCGCTCGATCTTGAGCGCCAGGAAGATCTCGGTGAGCTTGCGCAGGTAGGTCTTCTCCCGACTGAGGAAGAAATTGCGCGCCACCTGCATGGTGATGGTGCTGCCGCCCTGGGTCTTGCGCCCGGTCCGCACCAGTTCCACGGCCGCCCGGATCAGGCCCTGGTAGTCCACGCCGGGGTGCTCGAAGAAACGGTCGTCCTCGGTGGCGAGGATGGCATCGATGACCGTCTGTGGCAGCTCCTCGTAGCGCACCGGGCGGCGACGCTGCTCGCCGAACTCGGCGATCAGGCGCCCGTCGGCCGAGAACACCCGCAGCGGTACCGACAATTGTACGTCCTGGAGGCGGTCGATGGCCGGTAACTGGGGCGTGATGTAAAGCCAGGCCCCTATGGTGACGATGACTGTGGCTGTGAGCAGGGCAGAGCCCGCCGCCAGCAGGAAGCGCGTTGCGAAGCGGGAGAACGTCATATATTTGGCGGGCTTGTGATCCGGTTCAAATTAAAAAACAGGCGGTTTTCTAAACTTCAGTATAAAGCGTCCGATAACTGGAATCGAACGGCGATGGGCAAAGTTGCCATTGATTGACAGTCTTTTGCCATTGTCATCTAATCCGAAACCGTATTTGTGCACCGCAAACACGGTGTACTAAAAGGGAAATTACAGTGCAGATAGCGCAACTGTTTACACGGAAAACACCGCAGGTGGTGGGCCTGGACATCAGTTCCACCGCGGTGAAGATCCTCGAACTCAGCCGCAGTGGCAACCGTTACCGGGTGGAAGCCTACGCCGTTGAGCCGCTGCCCCCCAACTCGGTGGTGGAAAAGAATATCACGGACGTCGAGGCGGTGGGAGAAGCCGTCCGACGCGCCGTCAAGCGGGCCGGCAGCCGCTGCCGCAACGCCGCCGTCGCCGTCGCCGGCTCCTCGGTCATCACCAAGGTCGTCCCCATGCCCAACAGCCTGTCGGACGACGAAATGAACAGCCAGATCGAGTTGGAGGCCGACCAGTACGTGCCCTACCCGCTGGAAGAGGTCAGCCTGGACTTCGAGGTGCTGGGGCCGAGCGAGACCAACCCCGAAACCGTCGACGTGCTGCTGGCGGCCTGCCGCACCGAGACCGTGGACATGCGCACCGCCGCGGTCGAGAGCGGCGGCCTGGAAGCCAAGGTAGTGGACGTGGAGGCCTACGCAACCGAGAACGCCTACCAGCTGATGCTGGACCAGGTGCCCGACCAGGGCGTCGAGAAGACCGTCGCGGTCATCGACGTCGGCGCCACCATGACCACCCTCAACGTGCTGCACGACATGAAGCTGATCTACACCCGCGAGCAGGTGTTCGGCGGCAAGCAGCTCACCGAGGAGATCATGCGCCGTTACGGCCTGTCCTACGAGGAGGCCGGCATGGCCAAGCGCCAGGGCGGCCTGCCCGAGAACTACGAACCCGAGGTACTGGAACCCTTCAAGGAAGCCATGTGCCAGCAGGTCAGCCGCTCGCTGCAGTTTTTCTTCTCGTCCAGCCAGTACAACAGCGTCGACCAGATCCTGCTGGCCGGCGGCAGCGCCTCCATCATCGGCATCGCTGAACTGATCCAGGAACGGCTCGGCGTGGATACCGCCATCGCCAACCCGTTCGCATCCATGTCGCTGTCCTCGCGGGTCAAACCGCAGGCCCTGAGCAACGATGCACCCGCCCTGCTGATCGCCTGTGGACTGGCATTGAGGAGTTTCGACTGATGGCACACATAAACCTGCTTCCCTGGCGCGAGGAACTGCGCAAACAGAAACAGCAGCAGTTCGCGGTCATTGCCGGTGGCACGGCGATCCTCGGCGCCCTGCTGGTCCTGCTGGTGCACATGCAGATGGATGGCATGATCGAGAGCCAGAACCAGCGCAACAAGTTCCTCCAGGCAGAGATTGCCAAGCTGGACAAGAAGATCGCCAGGATCCGCGACCTGGAGAAGACCAAGACAGCGCTGCTGGCGCGCATGGACATCATCCAGCAGCTGCAGCGGTCACGGCCACAGAGCGTGCACCTGATGGATGAACTGGTGAAGACCCTGCCGGACGGCGTCTACCTGAACCAGATCACGCAGAAGGGCGCATCACTGACCATGGCCGGCATAGCCCAGTCCAATGCCCGCGTATCCGCCTACATGCGCAACATCGACGATTCCGACTGGATCGGAAACCCCAAGCTGGACGTCATCCAGACCAAGGAAGACAAGCACCAGCGCGCCGCACAGTTCACGCTGCGCGCCACCCAGATGAACAAGGCTGCGGAACAGCCTGAGGAGCAGGGCTGATGGATCTTTCGCAACTGAACGAGCTCGACCTGAGCAACATCGCCAACTGGCCGCTGCCGGCGCGCGTCTTCGTCATCGGCCTGATCCTCGTCGGTGTCCTGGGTCTGGGCTACTGGTTCGACATCAAGGACCAGGGCATCCGCCTGGAAAAGGCGGAGCAACAGGAACAGACCCTGCGCACCACCTTCGAGACCAAGGCCAGGAAGGCCGCCAATCTGGTCGCCTACGAGCAACAGCTCGAGGAAATGAAGGAATCGTTCGGCGCCATGCTGCGCCAGCTGCCGGACAAGACCGAGGTCGCCGAGCTGCTGGTCGACATCTCCCAGACCGGCCTGGCCAGCGGCCTGGAGTTCGAACTGTTCAAGCCGCAGAACGAGGCGCCCAAGGATTTCTACGCCGAACTGCCCATCAGCATCCGCGTCAAGGGCAATTACCACGAGTTCGGCTCGTTCATCAGCGGCGTGGCCGCACTGCCGCGCATCGTGACGGTGCACGATATCAACATCACCCCGGACAAGGATGGCAGAGAACTGACCATGGACATCCTGGCCAAGACCTACCGCTACCTGGATGAAGACGAACAAGGAGGTGCCCAGTGAACGGCTCGAAACACGGCCGCGCCGCCCGCCCGCTGGCAGGCCTGCTGCTGACCCTGTCGCTGGCGGCCTGCAGCAGCAGCAATACCGAGGATCTGCAGACCTGGGTCGAGCAGGTGAAATCCAGGCAGCACGCCCACATCGATCCGCTGCCCGAGTTCGCGCCCTACGAGACCTATCTCTACCAGGCCAGCAATGCGCGCGACCCGTTCACGCCGCCGAGCTATTCGCGCCCCTCGCAGGGCAGGGCGGTCGCCTCGAACAATGGCCTGGCGCCCGACCTCAACCGCGCGCGCGAGCCGCTGGAGTCGGAGCCGCTGGACAGCCTGCGCATGGTCGGCACCCTGGAGAAGGCCGGCGACACCTGGGCGCTGATCCGCATGAGCGACAGCACCATACATCGGGTACAGCCCGGCAACTACGTCGGGCAGAACTACGGCAAGATCGTACGTATCACCGAATCTGAAGTCGAAGTCACCGAAATCGTACCGGATGGCCTCGGAGGATGGATGGAACGACAAGCCTCACTGGCACTCAGCGAGTAAATAAACGGGGAACATGACCATGAATGCAATAACATTCGACACAACGCGATTTTCAGAAAGCCTGAGGGACCGGCTTCGCGCGACTGCAACCGTACTCGGGTTGCTGCTGGTCGCCCTGTTGCTGAGTTACGTGCCGCTGACGCTCGCCGCCGAAGCGCCGCAGATCAACGCACTGAAGGAAATCACCTATTCGAGCCTGCCCGGTGACCGGGTGCAGATCGTCATGACGCTGGCCAAGCCGACCAAGACGCCGCCCAGCTTCACCATAGACAACCCGGCGCGCATCGCCTTCGATCTGCCGGCCACCAAGAGCGAGCTCAAGAAGCGCTCCCAGGTGATCGGCATCGGCCCCGCCGAGAGCGTCACAGCCGTGGAGGTCAAGGGCCGCACCCGCGTGGTCCTGAAACTGGCCACCATGGTGCCCTACGAGACGCGCACCGAAGGCAACCAGGTGGTCGTCACGCTGGGCAACCTCAGCACCGCATCAGCCGCGCCCGCCGCAGCGACACCCGTTGCCGGTAGCGCGACGGCCGCGGCCAAGGCCGGCGGCAGCAGCATCACCAACATAGACTTCCGCCGCGGCGAGCAGGGCGAGGGGCGCGTCATCGTCACCCTGGCCGACCCGTCCATTCCGGTCGACATGCGCCAGGAAGGCGGCAAGGTGGTGGTCGACTTCCGCCACGCCACCCTGCCCGAGAAACTGCAGCGTCGCCTGGACGTCACCGATTTCGCCACCCCGGTCAAGCTGATCGACACCGAAACACGCGGCGATGCGGTCCACATGACCATCGTCCCGGTGGGTGAATACGAGTACCTGGCCTACCAGTCAGACGACCAGTTCACCATCGAGGTGCGCCCCACCACCAAGGAAGAGAAGGAGAAGCGCAAGAAGGACGAGTTCGGCTACACCGGCGAGCGCCTGTCGCTGAACTTCCAGGACATCGAGGTCCGCTCGGTGCTGCAGCTGCTGGCCGATTTCACCGGCACCAACATCGTGGTCAGTGATACCGTCAGCGGCAATCTCAGCCTGCGCATGCAGAACGTGCCCTGGGACCAGGCACTGGACATCGTGCTCAAGACCAAGGGCCTGGCCAAGCGCCAGAACGGCAACGTCATGCTGATCGCGCCGGCCGAGGAGATCGCGGCACGCGAGAAGCTGGAACTCGAGTCGCAGAAGCAGATCGAGGAACTGGCGCCGCTGTACTCGGATTTCATCCAGGTCAACTACGCCAAGGCGTCCGACCTGGCCGAGCTGCTGCAGAGCGAGGACAGCTCGCTGCTGTCCGAGCGCGGCAAGGTCACCATCGACGAACGCACCAATACCCTGCTGGTGCAGGATACCGCCGAGAAGCTGGAGCAGGTGCGCCGCCTGGTGGCGCGGCTGGACATCCCGGTCCGGCAGGTGCTTATCGAGTCGCGCATCGTGCTGGCCAACAACGACTTCGCCCGCGATCTGGGTGTCAAGTTCGGCCTCAGCCGCACCAGCCGCTTCAACAATGACCACATCTACACGGTCGGCGGCACGCGTGACGGCAGCACCAACTTCGGCCAGACCACGGCCTTCGAAGTGCCGGCCGGCAGCGGCAACGAGGGTCTGCTGGTCAACCTGCCGGTCAACAACCCGGCCGGTGCGCTGGGCCTGGCGGTCGGCCGCCTCGGCAGCCACCTGCTGCAGCTCGAGCTGAGCGCCATGCAGGCCGAGGACCGCGGCGAG
>Ga0256841_1003958_pt1 | contig 10904 bp, 8 predicted proteins | sample 356308metaG_FD_185971 | JGI IMG/M metagenome (GOLD analysis project Ga0256841, IMG submission 185971) | Hydrothermal vent microbial communities from Mid Atlantic Ridge, Atlantic Ocean - 356-308 | ecosystem: Environmental > Aquatic > Marine > Hydrothermal vents | place: Atlantic Ocean: Mid...
AAAATCGACCAAAATTTTCCCGGAGAAGAAGATGAGCCAAAGAGAGAAGGCAATTGAAAAGGCGGTAGAGACGATCCTGGAGAACCTGGGAGAAGATCCCAAACGTGAAGGACTCCTCAAAACCCCCCACCGAGTGGCCAAAGCCCTGGAGTTTCTGACGGAGGGATATCATAAAGACCCCAAAGAGATCCTTCAAAAAGCCCTTTTTACCAGCAGCAACGACGAGATGGTCCTGGTCCGGGATATCGAATTCTATTCACTGTGTGAACACCATATGCTTCCTATCATCGGCCGGGCCCATGTCGCTTATATCCCCGACGGCAAAGTGGTCGGCCTCTCCAAGATTCCCCGGGTCGTCAACCTCTTCGCCCGGCGCCTCCAAATCCAGGAGCAGCTGACGGAACAGATCGCCGATGCCATCAGCGAAACGATCAACCCCAAAGGAGTTGCCGTCGTCATCCACGCCCGGCATATGTGCATGGAGATGCGCGGCGTGGAGAAGATCAACTCCACCACCGTCACTTCGGCTCTGCGGGGACTCTTCAAAAAGGATATCCGCACCCGCAACGAATTTTACGACCTCATCAACGCCAACATTCCTTCCAATTTCTAATCCTCCTTCAGGGCGCGTTTCCCCGTCGGACTTTCAACCCCCGTTAAGGCTCCTTGAAGTATCATCAATCTTAGATATCGGATAAAATATCTCCGAATTGAAAGGATCCACCCCATGAAGGTCTATCTAGACAACAACCGCGTCACTCCCGTCGACCCGCAGGTCTTAGGAGCGATGGAGCCACTGCTGAAAGAACCATACGGTGATCTCCATGCCCTTCACTGGGCGGGAGCTGCCAGCCGAAAGGCTTACAATACTGCTCTGGAAAAATGCTACGCCGCGCTGCATGCGGGAGAGAAAGATACAATCTTTTTCACCTCCGGTTCGCCGGAGAGCAATACTACCCTGCTCATGCAACTCTATACCCGACAAATCCTCACCGGTAGAAAAAACAGCCTCATCATCTCCGAGCGAGAACCTCTCAGTATCCTCCAGGCCGCTGCTTGGCTGGAAGAACAGGGCGTCAAGGTTCATCGGCTCCCCGTCACTGAGGAGGGGATCGTCGATCCCGAAAGTCTCACCGACTACCTCACCCCCCGGACGGGGCTGGTGAGTATCTGCCTCGTAGATCCGGAAAGCGGAGCGATCAACCCTCTCGAGGAGATTGTCCGCATCTGTCAAAGCTATGAAGTCCCCGTCCACACCGACGCCACCTGGGCCGTCGGCAAAGTCCCCATCGATCTTGAAACACTGGAAGTGGACTATCTGAGCCTCTCGGGAGAAACGATCCATGCTCCGACGGGTATCGGCGCACTTTATGCCCGCAAGGATACGGAGCTCTCTCCTTTGATCTTCGGCACCCGCAGCGCTCCCGAACGCTACCGGGGCGGGCCTCTCAACCTCCCCGGCATCGCCGGCCTGGGCAAAGCGCTGGAGCTGGCATCGGACGCACTGGATTTCGAGATGGAAGATGCTCGGGAGCTTCGGGACGCTCTGGAGGAGGGGATCGCCGCCCTCTCTGGTACTCAAACTCTCATCGAGTGGTCCCGAAGGGTCCCCAACACCCTGCTGGCGACCTTTGAGGGCGTCGAGAGCGAAGCGCTCCTTTACGAGCTCAATCGCGACGGCATCGCCGCATTTAGCACCACCGTCCATCCTTACGGCGAGTGGGTACGCCCCTCGCTGATCGAGAGATTGGGCCTCGATCCCGCCCTCAAGCACTCGACCGTCGGTTTTGCTCTCAGTCGCTACAACACGGAAGAGGAGATCGACTATACTCTCAAACATCTCGGCAAAGCGCTGGAGTATCTCAGAAGCTTCAGCCCCGTCGCCCCCAAGGAGAACGCATGAGCAAAGCAAGGATAAAAGCTCAAGGATTCTGGGAGGATGCTCCCTTCAAGATCGAAATGCTGGCCGAAAAACCTAAAAACAACGGCCGTCTGACGGAGAAAGAGGCCAAAGAGCTCCAGGGAACCCTCCATATCCACGACTTCGGAAATCCCGAGATCGGAATGATGGTCCGCTGGTACTGGGTCCTGGATGAAGCCGGACGCATCGTCGCCTGCCGCTACGAACTCTTCGGCTCTCCGGTGCTGCGGGCCGTCACCGACATGGCAGCGCTCCTGTGTCGCAACAAAAGCCTCGAAGAGGCCGAGAAGATCAACTACAAATCCCTGGAGTATTTTCTGCGCGACCATCCCTCCAATCCTGCCCTCCCGGAGAATCGGCGCTATCTGATCCTCTTCGTCCTACGCTCCATTGTCACCGCGGCGGCCGCAGCCCGAGGAGAGAGCCTCCCTGACAGCCCCGTCGTCTGCGAATGCTCCGGCACCGATTTGGCAACGATCGAAAGCGCCATTCGGGACTTCGATCTCGAAAGCATCGAAGCGATCGGAAACTACACCGGAGCCGGAGCTTTCTGCGGCCGCTGCATCGCTCCCCGGGCCGACAGCGCTCCCCGAGAGCATTACCTCGTCGACATCCTGCGTCGCATCCGTCGAGAGATGGAAGAGGAGCGCAAAGCCTCCGGCACGGTCATCGACAAGCCCTTTAAGGAGATGAACCCCGAAGAGAAGAAGGCCGCCATCAACGCCGTCATCGACGAGCATATCCGTCAGATGCTCATCATGGACGGAGGTGATATGGAGATCCTCGATGTCAAAGAAAACGGTGAGCATACCGATCTTTATATTCGATATCTCGGTGCCTGCAGCGGTTGTGCCAGTGCCAGCACCGGAACGCTTTTTGCCATCGAAGGGATCCTCAAACAAAAGCTCGATCCCAATATCCGGGTCTTGCCCCTTTGATCCTCTGAGTCCTGCGACTTATCAGAACACTGTAACTATATGGATTTCCGAGTTAACGCTTTTCGATAGAACAAAAAAATTGGATGGAGAGTAAGAAGGTAAGTTTTTTAAGAAGAGTAAATCCCGCGCGAAAGGACTCCGCGCGGAGTCTCTGCAATTACTTGCAGATAAAGGGGTTGGCGTACTGGAAAAGGTCTTTCTTGAACTTATAGTTCCAGGGAAGACCGTCGTTTTTCCAGCCATTGACCGTACGTTTACCGGTTGTCTTGTCTTTATCGCCTTCAGTACCGGTAACGATAGTATAGGCTTTTTTATAACCGTTTTTGTAGGCCATCGTAGCGGCTACGGCACTCCGGTCACCGGAACGGCAGATAAAGATCACGGGATCTTCTTTACTCAGACCTTTGGCCTTGAGTGCAGCATCGAGCTCTTCCATGAACTTTTTATTCTTAGCGCTGGCAAAGCCCTTGCCCTTTTTGTTGACGTGATTGTAATCCACATATTTGAGAGGAACGTTTTTGTCGATTCCCTCGGCATGACCGACAAAGTAGAGCTCTTCAGGTGTACGAACATCGACGAAAAGGACCTTCGCGGGATTCGCTTTGATCATGTCATAAGCCTCTTTGGGGGTCAAGTAGAGTCCCTGGGGGGTCTGCTTTTTCTTTTTGGCCGGTACATCGGCAGCGTTGAGACCGCTTACAAAAGCGGTTACCAGTGCGAAGATAGTCAGAAGAGACATCAGTTTTTTTGTCATTACGACTCCTTTTTGATAAGTTGTAATGAGATTGTAGCGAAGAAAAATTAAAAAATAGTTAATGGAATTCTATAATCAATTATTATTTTATACCTCGATAATCTTTTCGATGACCAGCTGCAGGCTTCTGCGGCCATTGAAGGTATTGCTACCGAGAGTGTAAAGCAAGTCTACGCGCCTACCGGGTTCGACGAAGGCATCGCTCCGGAAGTGGATCGCCTCCAGGACCGTCTGTCCGTCACCCAGACGGTAGCGATGATGCAAGCCCCCTCCGAGCGCCCGATGCTCCAGGACCTCCAGACGGCGGCTGACAAATTTTGGCCGTGGATTGCCTTCCCCGTAGGGTTCAAAGCGATTCAAAAGATTGTAGAGATTCCAATCCACCAGTCCCGGTGGCACTTCGCCGAGAATATCGGGATCCTGGAAGCTTCCGGTCGGGCAGAGGGCAAGAGCTTCTCTCTCCAATCCGATGCGAAACTCCTCCAGATGCTCTGCCGCCAGGGAGAGCCCTACCGCCGCTCTATGACCGCCAAATCTTGAGAGAAGTTCCCGTTGGCTATCTACCAACTCGAAGAGATCGCAGGTACCGAACCTCCGGCCGCTTCCCTTGTACTCGCCCTCCCCCGTCCGGGTCAAAACCAGGGCCGGCCGTTCATAACGCCGTGCAAGACGGGCGGCGACAATCCCCAAGACTCCCTCATGCCACGCTTCTCCGGCCACGACCAGTACCGGAGCCTTCTCATCCGCCCTTTCCACCGCTTCCCGGGTGATCTCATTCTCGAGACTTTTACGCCGCTCGTTATACCCCTGTAGACGCAGAAGCAGACGTCGTGCCGTATGCAGATCCTCGCTACAGAGAAAATCGCAGGCCTCCGAAGCATCCTCCATCCGTCCCGCACTGTTGAGCAGGGGCGCCAGACCAAAGGCGATATCTTCCGCCCGGAGTTCCTCCTTCCCCGCCATCTCTTTCCAGGCAACAATAAACGGGCTGTCGCTCCGCTCCAGTAGCCTGAGCCCCTGCTCGACCATCGCCCGATTGATATGTAGAAGCGGCATGATATCGGCGATTATCGCCGGTGCAGCCAGCTCCAGCAGGGCTTTCATATCCACCCCTGCCCCTAGTCGGCGATTCAGGGCGGCACAGAGATACCAGGCGATCTGAGCACCGCAGACCTCCGTGTGGGGAAAGGAGCACTCTTTCTGCTTCTGATCGACGATCGCATAGGCTTCCGGCGGAGTCTGGGGGACGATATGATGATCGGTGATGATCAGATCGATTCCCGCTTCTTTGCAGAGCCTCGCCGCTTCATGCGCTGCAATGCCGTTATCTACCGTAATGATGAGATCGGCATGGCTTAGGCGGGGAAAGAGGGTAGGCGAAAGGCCGTAGCCGTCACGGAAACGGTTGGGGATCACCCACTCCAGCGGCACGTCAATTTTGGAAAAAAAACGTCGCATGATCGCCGTGGAGCTGACGCCGTCGACATCATAGTCTCCGACGAGAAGAATCTTCTCTCCCTTCTCGATCGCCGTGACGATACGCTCAACCGCCCGTTCCATATCCTTAAATGCATAGGGATCGGGAAGATCTTTAAGTGTCAGAAAACTTTTGCCAAAGCGGGCTTTGAGAAGAGCTTCGATCTGAGGAAGATCGAGAAGGGGCCGAGCATTTTTCATCAGCGGGAATGCTTGGATGAGGCCTCGACAAAGGAGAGAATAGCGGGATTCGGATGCTGGAGCCTGGAGGTAAACTCCGGATGGAACTGTACCCCGAGAAACCAGGGATGATCTTTGACTTCGACCGCTTCAATGAGTCCATGAGACTCGCCGGTCACCTCCATCCCCGCTTTTTCCAGGGCTTCCCGATAGAGAGGATTGGCTTCGTAGCGGTGACGGTGGCGTTCGAAAATGGTATGGTTGTCATAGGCCTTTTCCAGATTGGAACCCTCTTTGACGTCGCAACGGTATTCGCCCAGGCGCATAGTCCCTCCCAGGGGGGAGGTGGTGGTCCGGACCTGACGGGCGCCGCTGGCATCGATAAACTCGTCGATGAGGTAGACGATCGGGTGGCGGGTTGCAGGATCGAACTCCATGGAGTTGGCATCTTCGTATCCCAGAACGTTACGGGCAAACTCGATCATACTCAGTTGCATTCCCAGGCAGATCCCGAGGAAGGGAATCTTCTCCTCCCTCGCGTAGCGGATCGCCTCGATCTTCCCCTCCACGCCCCGCTGACCGAAGCCTCCGGCGACGAGAACTCCGTCTACATCGCTGAGGTACTTTTCCGCACCGTCCTCTTCGATTTTTTCACTATCGACCCATTCAATTTTCACCCGTTTGTCCAGATGTGCGCCGGCATGGATCAAGGCTTCAGTCAAAGATTTGTAGGATTCTTTAAGACCCAGGTACTTGCCGACGAAGGCAATCTTGACTTCTCCGGTGGGGGTGATAATTCGGCTGACCAGTGAGTTCCACTCGTCCATTTTGGGCGTGAGCTCACCCAGCTCCAGTTGTCTGGCAATAGGCTCCAGGACGTTTTGGGCGTGGAAATTGATCGGCACCTTGTAGATCGTCGGAGCATCGATCGCTTCGATGACGCTTTCGATCTCTACATCGCAGCTGTAGGCGATCTTACGCTTGAGATCCATTGGAACCGGTTGTTCGGCTCGGAGGATCAGCATATGAGGCGCGATCCCGATACGCCGCAGTTCCTGGACCGAGTGTTGGGTGGGTTTGGTCTTGAGCTCTCCGGCGGCTTTGATATAGGGTAGTAGAGTGACGTGAATGTTCATAACGTTCCGGCGTCCCAGTTCGTGTTTCATTTGCCGGAAGGTTTCAAGATAGGGAAGTCCTTCGATATCTCCGGTGGTCCCTCCCAATTCGACGATGAGAATGTCTTTGCCTTCGGCTGCCAACTTGATCCGGTCTTTGATTTCGTTGACGATGTGGGGAACGACCTGGATCGTTTTGCCGAGATACTCTCCTTTGCGCTCCTTTTCGATCACCGATTTATAGATTTGACCCGTCGTGAAGTTGTTGGCCCGGGTCAAAGAGGTATCGAGAAAGCGTTCATAATGTCCCAGATCCAGGTCGGTCTCGGCTCCGTCTTTGGTGACGAAGACCTCTCCGTGCTCCAGGGGTGACATGGTGCCGGGATCGACGTTGATATAAGGATCGAGTTTGAGGACACCGACGCGCAGACCTGCCGCTTTGAGAAGGGTGCCGATACTGGCAGCGGTAATTCCCTTTCCGAGGGAACTGAGTACACCCCCGGTAATGAAAATATATTTGTTGAGTGTTTCGGACATCGTAGGGGATCCTTAGGCGATGATGGGCATGATGATGGTGATAAAGTTGTCGTCTTTGACCATAAAGGGAAGGGTCGGTTCGTTCAAACCGATGAGGAAATTTTCGTGATCGACCTGTGCAAGGAAATCCAGAAGATAGCGGCTGTTGAGGGAGATTTCGAATTTATCGTCGATACCGGTATGAAGTTCGATCTCCGTCTTGGCTTCGACATTGTCTTCCGAGAGTGCATTGAAGAGCACGGCGTCACTGAGGAAGGTGATCCGTATATCATGAGAAATAGTCGTGATCATCCGAATCGCATCGAGCATCTCTTTTTTGGGAAGTTCGATCTGATATTTGAGTGACTGGGGAACAATGCGTTCGTAGTCGGGAAATTTTCCGTTGATAAGTCGGGTAAAGAAGAAATAGTCTTCGTTGGTGATGACAAGGGTCGTCTCATCATAGTGCATGTCGATTTGATCGAGGAAGAGTTTCTGAATTTCAAGAATCGCTTTTTTGGGCAAGATGAGAGAGAGTTCCTCTTGGGAAGGATTGTCGAGGGTGGCAATGGCAAGCCGGCGGGTATCGGTTCCGACAAGGTCGGTTTTCTCTTTTTTGATATTGATCAGGGCGCCGTTGAGCTCATATTTGGGATTGTTGCTGTCAATGGCTGGGGTGATCTTTTTGAGATTGCGGATCAGCTTGAGGGAGTCGAGAGAGATCTTGGATTTGTTCTCGATATCCGGGAAGCTGGGATAAGCTTCTGCATCAAAGATAGGGAGTTTGAATTTGGAATGGCTCTGTTTGATCAGGAGAGCATTGTCAAAGAGTTCGAGGATGATCTCTCCTTCTTTGAGGATGCGAACGATATCGAGAAGCTTCTTTCCGTTAGAGGTGAAAGAGCCGGGATGATCCACTTGAAACTCTCGGGTGATGATCTGTAAACCGATTTCGGTATCGGTTGCTTGTGCGATACAGTAGTCTTCGGAGGTTTGGAAGTAGATGTGAGAGGTGATTTGACTGGCATCTTTCTTTTCCAAGAAAGGCTGGAGATTGATCAGGATCGACTCAAGAATCTGCTTCTGTGCTCGGATTTTCATCGGCTCCCCTTTTTGTAATAATCTAAGATCGCAGTAGTAGTAGAGGGGAGTGATAAGGTGAATAACCTCTTAAACCATCCATTTTATGGAGTTTGTGTCTTTTGGAGATTATTGACGCTTATTTCCCCTTATTCACTGGCAAAATTATATCTTTTTTTTATTCAACTTTCTTTGTCGCGGTACCGATTTTGTTGGAAAGCTCCTGGAGAAGCACTTTGAAATTTTCGTCGTTTTCAACGATTTCGTTGATTTTTCTCAAAGCGTGGCTGACGGCTGAGTGGTCTTTCATTCCGAAGTAGAGAGCGATTTGGGGCATGGAGTTGGGGGTAAGGTTTCGGGCGAGGTAGATAACGATCCGGCGGGCGTTGACGACGTTTTTTGTCCGTTTTTTGGATCGGATATCCGAGGGTTTGACGTTGAGTTCCTTTGAGACGATCCTGACGATGTCGTCGATGGTGATATTCTCCTGTTTCTCTTTAAGTTGGTCTTTGATGGCGTTTTGGGCGAACTCCGGGGTGATGGGCTGGTTGAGCATTGTACTCAGGGCATTGAGTTTGATAATGGTCCCTTCGATCTCCCGGATGTTGTCACCCATGTGGGTGGCGATGTATTGGATAATCTCATTGTCGAGATGGATACCGTCGAGCTCACATTTTTTCTGAATGATAGCGATTTTGGTCTCTAGTTCCGGAGGTTGGATATCGGCGAGGATCCCCCACTCGAATCGACTGCGGAGCCGATCTTCGAGTCCGGCGATCTTTTTGGGAGGGCGATCGGAGCTTAGGACGATCTGCCGGCCGTTGTTATGAAGTTCGTTGAAGGTATGGAAGAGTTCATCCTGGGTCTTTTCCTTGCGGCTGAGAAACTGGATATCGTCGATAAGCAGGAGATCGCATTGACGGTAGTTTTCGCGAAAGAGCTCCATGGTTTGCGACTGGAGATGGGAAATGAATTTATTCATAAAGTGTTCCAGGGTCGTATAGATGACCCGGTCTCCCCTGCTCAGTCGGTAGTTGCCGATCGCTTGAAGGAGGTGGGTTTTTCCGAGGCCGACTCCCCCGTAGATAAAGAGAGGGTTGTACTGTTTCCCGGGTTTTTCGGCGACACTCTTGGCCGTGGTATAGGCAAACTGGTTGGAGCTGCCGACGATGAAACTCTCGAAGGTAAAAGAGGGATTGAGGAGGGCTTTGGGTGCGGAGGCTTTATTGGAGACGGTCGTCATCGGAGATCCAACTGTCTCTTTGGCCTTGGCTTCTCCCAGCCGTATCTCTACCTTGGGGCGGACGTTGGTCTCGATTTCAAAAAGATGGGAGAGAGTTTTGGCATAGTGGCTCTGGATCCAGCGGGCCGTGAAGATATTGGGTGCATAGTAGATAACTCGGTCGTTTCGTGAATGCTCGGCATCATAACGTAGGTGCTTGAGGTAGCGTTCGTACTCCTTGCTTCCGACCTCTTCTCTGAGCCGTTGGATGATTTTTTCTCCGAGATTCATGCTGCCCTTTTGTTTGTCTTGTTTTTCTCTCTGTGTAGAAAAGTAATAGAAGAGATTCGTCACATGTACAATGTGAATAACTTTAACGATTTTATCGAAACTGGGCTAAAATGTGGCTACTTTAAAGGTGTGAAGAGAACAATTCACCGGGTTGAGGAAATGTGAATGATTATTATGGGAATCGACCCCGGGAGCCGGAATCTCGGATACTGTTTTTTGCGATTCGATGGCGGAAGGATGGAGTTGTTGGAGGCAGGATTGCTCAAGATTCCTCCCGGAACGCTTCAGGAGCAGATCGTGGAACTCTCCGAGGGGCTCGATCTATTGTTGAAAAAGATTCATCCCGACGAAGTGGCGATCGAAGATATTTTTTATGCCTTCAATCCCAAGACGGTGTTGAAACTGGCACAATTCAGAGGCGCCCTGGGATTGAAGATCCTTCAGCAGGTGGGCTATTTTCACGAATATACCCCTCTCCAGGTCAAAAAGGCCCTCACCGGCAACGGTAAAGCGGGTAAAGAGCAGGTGGCCTTTATGGTCAAACGTCTGCTCGGGATCCGACGAGAGATTAAGCCCCTGGACATCACCGACGCGATGGCCATCGCTATCACGCATACCCAGCGGGTCAAACTTAGAAAAAAGGAGCGGTAAAATGGTTCAAGATAAAGAGCTCTACGACCTCATCATTATCGGGGGCGGTCCCGGCGGGATCGGTACGGCGGTGGAGGCCCGGGCATTGGGGGTCGAGAAGATCCTCCTTTTGGAAAAGAGTGACAACCACTCCGATACCATCCGTAAATTCTACAAAGACAATAAACGGGTAGACAAAGATTGGCAAGGACAATTGGTGGAGATGGAGGGGAATATCCCTTTTATGGACGGGACGAAAGAGAGTACCCTCGATTTTTTTGACTGCCTTATCGATCAACACTATATCGAGAGCCATTTCCGATGCGAGGTCGACAAGATCAGCAAAGACGAAAAGGGGATCTTTACCGTGCGTGCGGGCTGCGGCGAGTTTCGCGGTCGATACATTGTCATCGCCATCGGTAGGATGGGTAAGCCCAACAAACCTTCCTACAAGATCCCGCCGTCGATTCGGAAATTTGTCAATTTCAATCTGGATCAATGCAACAAGGGCGAGAAGATTCTTGTCGTAGGCGGTGGAGACACGGCGATGGAGTATGCGGTGGAGCTCTCCCGATCCAATGAGGTAACTCTCAACTATCGGCGAAAAGAGTTGACCCGTCCCAATCCGACCAACATCAAGTCGATCACCGAAGCTTTCGAGACGGGGAAAGTGCGCCCGCTGCTTGGCGTCGATATCGAAGGGCTGGAGAGCGAACACGGGAAAGTCAAGGTTCTTTTCAAAGACGGGCATAGCGAGATCTTCGATCGTGTGATCTATGCC
>Ga0256841_1003959_pt1 | contig 10893 bp, 7 predicted proteins | sample 356308metaG_FD_185971 | JGI IMG/M metagenome (GOLD analysis project Ga0256841, IMG submission 185971) | Hydrothermal vent microbial communities from Mid Atlantic Ridge, Atlantic Ocean - 356-308 | ecosystem: Environmental > Aquatic > Marine > Hydrothermal vents | place: Atlantic Ocean: Mid...
CCTTGGCAATCGGGATCGGTGCCCGGCCCCTCGGCACTGCGACGAAATGCCGAAGCATCGGCTGCAATCTGACTGTGCATGCTGGCACCAACATTGACGGCGATCAATGTGGCCCGCTGGCCGCGGTACTAAGGAAACAACGCGATTCAATCTCGAGGGAGTCAAGCGTGGCGTATCAGGATAGACCCCGCTCCTGGTCGCGCGTCGATCCACGTCGTGCATCTGCTGCCGCCGTTCGGAGTCCCCTGGGGCTCCTGGTTCTGCTTCTGTTCGGTTGGGCAGTGCTGCTGTGGCAGGCGGCAGCGGCGCAGGCGGCCGGCGATCTCGAGCGCTTTCTGGCCGAGGTGCCGGCCGGGGAGATCATGCCCGGAGCCGAACGCTACGGCGAGATCACCGGGCCGCCGACGGTGGCCCCGGTCTATGCCGGAGAGAAGCAGCTCGGCTACGCCTTTCTCAATTCCGACATCGTCGATGCCAGCGGCTATTCGGGCAAGCCGATCTCGATTCTGATCGGCATCGACATGAAGGGCGTGATCACCGGCCTGAAGCTCGTCGAGCATCACGAGCCGATCGTGCTGGTGGGCATTCCCGAAAAGAAGATCACCGACTTCATCGATCGCTACATCGGCCTCGACGTGGCGGCTCTGGCCCGCGGCCAGCAGCGGCCGCGGCTGGATATCGTCAGCGGCGCCACGGTGACGGTGATGATCATCGACGACTCGGTGGTGGAATCGGCCCTCGAGGTGGCCAAGGCCTACGGGCTCGGCGGGCTCGAGGCAGAGGCTGCGGTGGGCTCCCCCGCAGCCGCCGCCCGTAAGGTGCTGGTCGATACCGGGGAAGGCGAAATCCAGGACTGGAACGATCTGCTGCTCGAAGGCGCCATCGCCCGCCTGAAACTGACCATCGGTGAAGTGAACCGCGCTTTCGAGGAGCTGGGGGATCCGCGAGCGGCGAAACGCCGTCAGCGGGGCGAGGCCGACGACCTCTTCATCGATCTGTACACCGCCCTCGTCACCATCCCGACGGTCGGCCGCAGCCTCCTGGGCGACAACGAATACCGGGCCCTGCGCAAATGGCTGAAAGAGGGCGACCAGGCCGTTCTGCTGGCGGCTCGGGGGCGTTATTCCTTCAAGGGGTCGGGCTATGTGCGGGGCGGCATCTTCGACCGTTTCCGCATCCGTCAGGGCGATCGGACCTTCCGCTTCCGCGACCACGACCATCGCCGGCTGGGGAGGAGGCTCACCGCCGCCGGAGCACCGGAATTCAAGGAGGTGGACGTGTTCCGGATTCCTGCCGACAGCGGCTTCGATCCGGCCCGTCCATGGAAGCTCGAATTGCTGGTGCAGCGGGCGGTGGGGCCGACCAGCAAGGTGTTCACCGTCTTCTCGGTGACCTACAGGCCGCCCGAGAAGTTCCTGAAGACGGTGACGCCGCCGCCCGCTCCGGCGGCCGAGGCAGCGCCGCCGAAGACGCCCGCTGCCGGTGCGGCCGCCGAGAGCGAACGGCCGCTGTGGCAGAAGGTGTGGCTGAGCAAGATCCCGGAGATCGTCATTCTGCTGGTGGCTCTCGGCCTGCTCACCGCCATCTTCTTCTTCCAGGATTGGCTGGTGCGACGGCCCAAGCTGACCGAATACACGCGCATCGGATTCCTCGTCTTCACCCTCTTTTTCATCGGCTTTTATGCCAATGCCCAGCTTTCGGTGGTCAACGTCAACACCTTCTTCAACAGTCTGGTCACCGGGTTCCGCTGGGAATCTTTCCTGATCGATCCGCTGATCTTCATCCTCTGGGGCTCGGTGGCGGTCTCGCTGCTGTTCTGGGGACGCGGTGCGTACTGCGGCTGGCTGTGCCCGTTCGGTGCCCTGCAGGAGCTGCTGAACAAGCTCGCCAAGGCCTTCAAGGTGCCGCAGATCAGTCTGCCCTGGGGGCTGCACGAGCGGCTCTGGCCGATCAAGTACATCATCTTTCTCGGCCTGTTCGGGGTGTCGCTGCATTCGCTGGCATTGTCCGAAAAGCTGGCCGAGGTGGAGCCCTTCAAGACCTCGATCATCCTCAAATTCGTGCGGGACTGGCCGTTCGTGCTCTATGCCGTGCTGCTGCTGGTGGCGGGCCTGTTCATCGAGCGCTTCTACTGCCGCTATCTCTGTCCGCTGGGGGCGGCGCTCGGCATTCCCGGCCGCATGCGCATGTTCGACTGGCTCAAGCGCTACCGCGAATGCGGCCATCCCTGCCAGCGCTGCGCCCATGAATGCATGGTCCAGGCGATCCATCCCGAAGGGCAGATCAACCCCAACGAATGCCTTTACTGTCTGCATTGTCAGACACTCTACTACGACGATCACCGCTGCCCGGTGATGATCCAGAAGCGCCTGCGGCGCGAGCGGAGGGCGGGAAGAACCGAGGCGGCAGCAGCGCTGCAGCGCGAACTCCGGCAAATCGGCAGACCTTCGGTCCGCGGTCAGGCCGCGGAGACCATCGAACCATGAGCATATCGATGTGCGGGTCCCGGCACCGGCGAGGATCGGCAACGACCCGACGGGTGGCGGGGTAGTGGGATGACCAAACCTCGAGGAGGACAGGAAATGACGGAGAAGAAGAGCAATCCGGAAGGACGGTTGACGGCACCGGAGGTCTCGCGTCGAGGCCTGCTCGGCGGTGCCGCCAAGATCGCCACCATTTCGGGTCTGGCGGCGGGTGCCGGCGGGGTCGCCGGTCTCACCGGCGGCACCGTGTTCCGCAGCCGGGTGGCACGCGCTGCCGAGGACAAGGCGGTGGTAGCACCCGGGGATCTCGATGATTATTACGGTTTCTGGAGCAGCGGCCAGACCGGCGAGCTGCGGATCTTCGGCGTGCCCTCGATGCGCGAGATCATGCGGGTGCCGGTATTCAATCGCTGCAGTGCCACCGGCTGGGGCATCACCAACGAAAGCCGCAAGATCCTGACCGAAGGCCTGCTGCCGGAGACCAGGAAGTTCCTGGAAAAGCGCGGCGGGGTCTATCACAACGGCGATCTGCACCACCCCCATATGTCGTTCACCGACGGTACCTATGACGGCCGTTATCTGTTCATGAACGACAAGGCCAATCGACGGGTGGCGCGGGTGCGCTGCGATATCATGAAATGCGACAAGATCGTCGAGGTGCCCAACGCCTCGGGTCTGCACGGTCTGCGGCCACAGAAATACCCGCGCACCGGCTATGTGTTCGTCAATGGCGAGCACCGTATTCCGCTGCCCAACGACGGCAGCGCCCTCGACGATCCCAAGCAGTATCACGCGCTGTTCACGGCCATCGACGGCGACACGATGAAGGTCGCTTGGCAGGTGATGGTCGACGGCAATCTCGACAATTGCGACGCCGACTATCAGGGCAAATACGCCTTCTCCACCTGCTACAATTCCGAAGAGGGGGTGAACCTCGCCGAGATGACCGCCTCGGACGAGGACTGGGTGGTGATCTTCAACATCAAGCGTATCGAGGAAGCGGTCGAGAAGGGCGACTACCGAGAAATGAACGGGGTGCCGGTGATCGACGGCCGTCACGGATCACCCTATACCCGCTACATCCCGATTCCCAAGAGCCCGCATGGTTGCAACACCGCCCCCGACGGCCGCCATGTGGTGCTCAACGGCAAGCTGTCGCCGACCTGCTCGGTACTGGATGTCACCCTGCTCGACGATCTGTTCGAGGACAAGATCAAGCCGCGGGATGCGATCGTCGCCGAGCCGGAACTGGGCCTCGGCCCGCTCCACACGGCCTTCGACGGCAAGGGCAACGCCTATACCACGCTGTTCCTCGACAGCCAGGTGGTCAAATGGAACATCGAGAAGGCGCGGCGTGCCTACGCCGGTGAGGATGTCGATCCGATCATCGAGAAGATCGACGTGCACTACCAGCCGGGCCACAACCACAGCTCGATGGGCGAGACCAAGGAGGCGGACGGCAAGTGGCTCGTCTCTCTCAACAAGTTCTCCAAGGACCGGTTCATCAATACCGGGCCTCTGAAGCCGGAGAACGACCAGCTCATCAGCATCAGCGGTGACAAGATGGAACTGGTCCACGACGGGCCGAGCTTCGCCGAGCCGCACGACTGCATCATCGTCCGTCGGGACATCGTCAATCCGCGCTCCATCTACGACCGCAACGATCCGATGTGGGAAGATGCGCGGAAGATGGCGGAGAAGGACGGCGTGGTGCTGGAAGAGGCGGCCGACGTCATCCGCGACGGCAACAAGGTGCGGGTCTACATGCACTCCACGGCGCCGGTCTACAGCCTCGAACAGTTCGAGGTGAACGAGGGCGACGAGGTGACGGTCGTCATCACCAACATCGACGATATCGACGACCTCACCCATGGCTTCACCCTCGAGAACTACGGGATCGCCATGGAAATCGCGCCCCAGGCAACGGCCTCGGTGACCTTCACCGCCGACCGTCCGGGGGTTTTCTGGTATTATTGCCAGTGGTTCTGCCACGCCCTCCACATGGAGATGCGTGGCCGCATGCTGGTCAAGCCCAAGAAGGCCTGAGTGGCCCGCTTCGGCGCATACGGGAAACCGGGGTCGGCGGCCGTCGCCGCCGGCCTCGCCCTCCTGTATGCCGCGGTCTCTGCGGCAGCCGAGATCGTCGTGCCGGCGGGTGGCGATGCGCTGCAGGCGGCGTTGGCAGCGGCCCGCCCGGGCGATGTGCTGCGGCTGCGTCCCGGGGTACATGCCGGTCCGTTGCGCATCGACAGGACGGTGATCCTGATCGGCGAGCAGGGGGCGATCATCGACGGCGGCGGTACAGGCAACACGGTTACCGTGTCCGCCCCCGACGTCGTGCTGCGGGGTCTCGTCATCCGCAATTCGGGAGCCGACCTTTCGAAGCAGGACTCCGGGGTGTTCGTCGACAAGGCCGGCGACCGCGCCCGGATCGAGAACAATCTGATCGTCGACAATTTGATGGGTGTCTATCTCTGGGGTCCCGACGACGCCGTGGTCCGCGGCAACCGGATCGAGGGCCGGCAGTACCGCCGCATCAACGATCGCGGCGATGATATCCGGCTGTGGAACACGCCCGGCTCGATCATCGAGAACAACGATGTGCGCTGGGGGCGCGACGGCATTTTCACCACCACCAGCCGCGACAATCTGTTCCGCGGCAACCGCTTCCGCGATCTGCGCTACGCCGTGCACTACATGTACACCAACACGAGCCGCCTCGAGGGCAACCTCTCCACGGGCAACACCATGGGCTTCGCGCTGATGTTCTCGGCCGGTCTGAGGGTCACGGGAAACCTCTCGCAAGGGGACCGCCAGCGCGGCATCCTGCTCAACTACGTCAACAGCTCGACGATTACCGGCAACGTGGTGCGGGGCGGACCCGAGAAATGCGTGTTCATCTACAATTCCAACAAGAACACCTTCGCCTCCAACTGGTTCGAGGGCTGTGCGATCGGTGTCCACTTCACCGCCGGATCGGAACGCAACAGGATCTACGGCAACGCGTTCGTGGACAACCGGGAACAGGTCAAATACGTCGGCACCCGTTATCTCGAATGGTCCGACAACGGTCACGGCAACTACTGGAGCGACTACATCGGCTTCGACCTCGATCACGACGGCATCGGCGAGCAGCCCTACCGGCCCAACGATCTGGTGGACCAGATCTTCTGGCGCTACCCGCTGGCCAAGCTGCTGTTCAACAGCCCGGCCCTGCAGCTCCTGCGCTGGGCGCAGCGCGAGTTTCCGACCCTCCACCCCGGCGGTGTCACCGACAGTTTCCCGCTGATGCGACCGCCCGAGATCCCGATCCCGGAATTCGGGGGAGGGGTCTCGTGAGTGTGCAGCCGGCGATTGCGCTCGAAGGCGTGTGCAAGCGCTACGGCGCCAGCGAGGTGGTGCACGATGTGCATCTCCGCCTCGCGGCCGGCGAGAGCCTCGCTCTGCTGGGTCACAACGGTGCCGGCAAGACCACCCTGATCAAGCTGATGCTGGGGCTGACCCGACCCAGCGCCGGTAGCGTGCGGATCTGCGGCCGCCAGCCCCGGGAGCGGGGCTTCTCGGCGTTGCGCGCCCGGATCGGCTATCTGCCCGAGAACGTGATGTTCCACGATACCATGACCGGCCGCGAACTGCTGACCTTCTATGCCCGCCTCAAGGGCCAGCCGCGCAGCGCCGTCCCCGCACTCCTGGAACAGGTCGGCCTCGGCGCCGCCATGGACCGGCGTGTGCGGGCCTATTCCAAGGGCATGCGGCAACGGCTCGGACTCGCGCAGGCGCTGCTCGGCGATCCTCTCCTGCTGCTCCTCGACGAGCCCACCACCGGGCTGGATCCGCTGCTCAAGCGCCAGTTCTACGCGCTGGTGGCGGAACGGCAGAAGCAGGGGGCGAGCGTGCTGCTCTCCTCCCATGCGCTCAGCGAGATCGAGGCCCGCACCGACCGCATCGCCATCATGCGCAGCGGTCGCCTGGTGGCCTGCGGCACGCTCGCCGAGCTGCGCCGGGCGGCCGGCTGTCCGACCCGCATCCGGGTGCGGATCGCGGCCGCGGCCAGGGATGCCGTGCTGGCCGCGGCGGACGGTTTCGGCGAGGTGCATCTGCTGGGGCCGGATGCCGTCGAGTTCGCCTGTCGCAACGGCACCAAGATGGATCTGCTGCGGCGGGTCAGTGCGCTCGGCAGCATCGTCGAGGATATCGAGATCGTGCCGCCGACCCTGGAAGACGTCTACAACCGATTCAGCGAAGCGGCGGAACCGCAATGAAGGCGATCCTGATCCTCGCCGACAAGGAGATCCGCGACGGGCTCAGGAACCGCTGGGTGCTGGGCACCATCCTGTCGTTTGCCGGGCTCGCGCTGTCGCTGGCGTTTCTGGGCTCGGCACCGGTCGGTACCACCCGTGCCGGCGCGCTGACGGTGGCGGTTGCCAGCCTTTCCAGCCTGACCGTCTATCTGATGCCGCTGATCGCGCTGATGCTCGGCTTCGATGCGCTGGTGGGCGAACTGGAGCGGGGCACCATGCTGCTGCTGCTGAGCTATCCTGTGACCCGCTGGCAGGTGGTGCTCGGCAAGTTCCTGGGCCATCTGGCGATTCTCGCGGTGGCCGTGCTGATCGGCTATGGCAGTGCCGGGCTGCTGCTGGTCTGGTCGGCGGATTGGCGTCTCGAAGGGGGCGGTGCCTATCTCGCCATGATGGGGAGCTCGGTGCTCCTCGGCGGGGTGTTCGTGGCCCTCGGCTATCTGGTGAGCGTACTGGCTCGCGAGCGCAGTGCGGCGGCCGGCTGGGCGCTCGGTCTCTGGCTGTTCGCGGTAGTGCTCTACGATCTGGGTTTGCTGGCGATCGTCGTCAGTGCCGGTGATGCGCTCGGTGCCCGCCAGTTCGTGGCTCTCCTGCTGGCCAGCCCGACCGATGCCTACCGCATCCTCAACCTGATCGGCAACGAGGCGGTGGCGGTCGTCGCCGGTCTCGCCGGAGCCGCCGCCAAGGCCGGTATCGGCAGTCTCGCTCCGGTCTCGGCCATGCTGGTCTGGCTGGCGCTGCCACTGATCGCCACGCTGACCCTGTTCCAGCGGCGGGAGCTCTGAGATGCGGAGGCTCGCGCTGCTGTTCGTCCTGGTTCTGGGCGGCGGACTCGCCGCCTGCGGTGAGGCGGAGCATCCCAAACCACCGCCACGCTCCTGGGATCGCGACGCGCTCGGCTACTACTGCAACATGGTGGTGGTCGAACACAAGGGGCCCAAGGCGCAGATCTTCCTGAGCGGGCGGGAGGATCCTCTGTGGTTCACCTCGGTGCGCGACGGCATCGCCTTCTCGCGATCCAAGGAGGAGCCCGGGCGCATTCTCGCCTTCTACGTCAACGACATGGGCAGCACCGACTGGGACCGGCCCAGCGACAGGAGCTGGATCGACGCCGAGACCGCCTGGTACGTGATCGGCAGCAGCAAGCGGGGCGGCATGGGGATGCCCGAAGCGGTTCCCTTCGAGGACCGGGAGAAGGCCGAGGCCTTTGCCCGGAAATACGGCGGACGCGTGGTCGGGTTCGACGAGATCCCGGACGACTACATCTTTTCCACCAGCGAACCGGCGCCCGAGGTGCCGCGCGGATGAACGGGGCCCGGATGCGCATGTCCGCAAGACAGCATCTCCCTGATCTGAAGAGAGGTCGGTGATGACGGCAGGAGGTATCGGAAGACGGCGGGTGATCCGGCTGATGGCGGCGGCCGGCGGGCTGGCGGCAGGCGGCTCCGTGCTGGCACGGGCAGGTACGGGCGGCCGGCCCCTCGCGGAGATCTGGCGCGGTTCGGCACTCGGTGCCGAGGCCTCGATCACCCTCTATCACGAGGACCGGGCGGAAGCGCGGCGGCTGCTGCGTGCGGCGGTGGGCGAACTGCGCAGGCTGGAGGCGGTGTTCAGCCTCTACCGACCGGATTCCGCCCTGTCGCGTCTCAACCGGGAGGGCCGGCTCGCCGTGCCACCGCTCGAAATGGTCGAGTTGCTGGCGATCGCGCGTTCCTTCGCCGAACGCACCGGCGGCGCGTTCGATCCCACCGTGCAGCCCCTGTGGCAGGTCTATGCCGGGCATTTCGCGACCGCCGGCGCCGATCCCGCGGGCCCGCCCGAAGCGGCCGTCGCCGCTGCCAGGGCGCGTGTCGGCTGGCGCCATCTGCGGGTCGAATCGACCGGGGTGGCCTTCGCTCGCGCCGGCATGGCAGTCACCCTGAACGGCATCGCCCAGGGCTATATCACCGATCGGGTGGCCGATCTGCTGAAGCGGGAGGGTATGGCTTCCGTGCTGGTCGATCTCGGCGAGATCCGTGCCCTCGGCCGCCATCCCGAAGGACGTCCCTGGCAGGTCGGCATTCGCGATCCGCGCGAGGCCGGAGCGCTGTTGCGCAGGGTGGCGCTCGAGGATCGGGCGCTGGCGACTTCGGCCGGGTCGGGAACCCGTTTCGACGGTTCCGGCCGCTTCCACCATCTGTTCGACCCGCGCAGCGGGCGCAGCGCGCAGCGCTATCTCAGCGTTTCGGTACTGGCACCCCGGGCGACCGTCGCCGACGCGCTGTCGACCGCCCTCTACGTCATGTCGCCCGAGGAACGCGAGGCGCTGCGCGGCCGGCTGACCGAGGTTGTCGCCTGGATCCTGCACAGGGACGGGCGAGTCGAGCTCTGGAAGGCCTGAGACGGCGTCAGCCGGCCAGGAGTGCCGCCGCCGAGCTGCCGGCGATATCGAGCCCGATGGCCATGGCGGCGAGGCCGATCCCCACTCGCAGCCAGGTGTTGAAGCGGGTCAGCGAGCGCGCCGACCAGACCAGTGGCACCGCCAGCACCATGCTCAGGGTCGCCATGCCGACGATCGATCCGGCACCGAAGATGGCGATGTACAGGAGCGCGAGCAGGGGCGAGCCGAGGCTGGTCGCGAGCAGCACCACCAGCGGTGCCGAGCCGGCGAGGCCGTGGAGGAGGCCCACCAGCAATGCCTTCCAGGGCGGGCCCTCCGGATGCCGATGGTGGTGGGCGTGGGGGTCGTGACTGGCCGCTTCGCCGGCATGGCTGTGGGCGTGCAGGTGCCAGCGACCGTCCCCATGATGATGCAGATGGAAATGGATCCGCTCGCGACGCATGCGCCACAGCAGACGCCCGCCCAGCAGTACCAGCATGACGCCGACGGCCAGCTCGACGCTGCTCGCGAACAGCTCGCCGATGCCGATACCCAGCACAACCGCGCCTCCCGCGACCACCAGCAGGGTCAGCGTGTGGCCCATCCCCCAGAAGGCGCCGTAACGGGTGATGCGACCGATCCGGCTTTCCCGCTCCACCAGGCTGGCGACAGCGGCCACATGATCCGCCTCCAATGCGTGCTGCATGCCGATCAGAAAGCCGAGTGCCAGGATCGAAAGGAGCATCGGGGGACCGTCTCGAAGGGAAACTGCGGGGCAGCGCTTTTGCGGAACGCCCGCGGCTTACGCGGCGACGGGCTTCGTGACAAGCGGGTTTCCGGGGGCGGCCCGCCGGCGCGACGCACCTGCGGGCCGAGGATCAAAGCCGGAAGCTGGAACGGGCGCGATGGGTCCGGGCGCCGGGGCGCCAGTCCTGGCGGCGGCGGACCGAGAAGGCGCCGAGCCGCACCGGCTCGCTCGCGAGGCAGCCGGCCACCGCGTCGAGTCCGTCGTCACGGCAATTGGCGCCCGGACGCCATTCCCGCATTTCGGTGATGAACGGAGTCCGCCACACGCGCCGGTGCGCATGCAGGCGGCGGGCCGCCAGGACCGGGTCGAAAGCATCGAGAATGCGCCGTTCCTTGGCGATGGTGCTGACATGCTCGCGCACGCTGATCGCCGCCCGCATCTTGGCGATCTCGCGGCGCAGGAGGGCCGGCAGGAACTTGCCGAGCCCGTTCGTCTCGACCGTAATCGAAGGAAGTTCGAGGGCGGCGGCGAAGCGCGCCACCTGCCGACACATGGCGGTCGCCTCGTCGTCCTCGGGTCCCTCGGGCCGCGCCTCCAGATAGCGGATGTCGTGGAGGTAGTAATGCCCCGCCTCGTCCACGAAGAGGGCGGCGACCACGCTGGCATCGCCACCGTCGGGCCGGCCCATCGCCGGATCCCACCAGCAGCTCGCCGAGATCATGCGCTTGTCACCGATGCGCAGCAGCAAGGTGCGGTTGGCCTCCGTGACCGAGATCTCTTCCTCGTAAGGGACCAGCTTGTCGGGATCGAGACGCACATCCTGCAGCGGGGTGGGCTGCAGGAGCATCTGGCTGCGAAAGCGGGCGGGTCCGGTTTCCTTGCGGATGCGCTCGATCTCCTCGTCGGGAAAGCGCTCCGGCCAGCGGCTCCGGCCCTGTTCGTCGAGGATCGGCAGCACGAGTCGCTCGAAACCGGCGAGAAACGGTCTCTCCTCCCCGTATTCCG
>Ga0256841_1003961_pt1 | contig 10891 bp, 8 predicted proteins | sample 356308metaG_FD_185971 | JGI IMG/M metagenome (GOLD analysis project Ga0256841, IMG submission 185971) | Hydrothermal vent microbial communities from Mid Atlantic Ridge, Atlantic Ocean - 356-308 | ecosystem: Environmental > Aquatic > Marine > Hydrothermal vents | place: Atlantic Ocean: Mid...
TTCGTCAAACGGTTCGCTCCAGCCGTTTTCATTTATCCCGGCTACAAGTCCGTACATATTGCGATTATTGATTCTTACCGAATCAAGCGACAGGTGAACGGCGCCACCCTGAACAACGATTTCATTCCTCTCTTTGTGTTTGGCCACCACCGGCACGGCAAGGGCTACTGCGATGTCATCCGTTTTGCAGGCACCGAGGTAATATTGCATCAGGTCGTAGAAAACAAAATTGCCCGGCCGTAATTCGTCGGCACCCGTAAAGTCATTTGCCAGGCTGCTTGCGGGAGTATCCCCGATTGAAACGATGATGCCGGGAAATTCATTTGAAAATCTCTCTTTTAATTTTACAAGTTTTTCAAGAGAGTCCGTATGTATTTTTATTATCTCATCCTGACCGGATGCATCATAGGTGTGTCCCGCATGTGTAAAAAATCCCGAAATACTCAGATTTGGAGCTTTTTCAACTTTTCTGAGGATAAACTCAACCCGTTCAAAGTCATCTGCCGGAATACCTGTCCTGTGATAACCCGTATCAATTTTTAAATAAACACCAACGGGTGATTTTAATTGTTTTGCAAGTTTATCAACCGTTTCCGCCGATTCCACCGCAAGATGGAGATTAATCTTTGAGGCGAGTTCGTCTATTTCTTCGATCTCAAGAATATTGACCGGAAAAGCAATAAAGATGTCATTCCAACCGCTGCCGGCAAAATATTGCGCCATAGAAACGGATGAAACGGTTATTTTTGTCACTCCGTATTCCCCGAGGAGGTCACCTATTCCAGCCGATTGGTGTGTTTTGAAGTGAGGTCTGAATTGCAACCGATGATTCCGGACTTTATCTGCCATCCGGATAATATTTCTGCGTAAAACGTCCTCATTAAGCAGTAGTGTGGGCTTTTTTATTTTCATTTTGTAAAGATATAAAAAGTTTGAAGTTTCAGGTTTGGAAGTTTCAAGTTTGGAAGTTTGTATCCGCCTTCGCTCTTTGGGCCCGAATTGTTATTTAACGACAGACTATAATCCTTTCGGTCGGGGCAAGAATCCGAAAGAAAACAGGACTAAAAAAGAAAAACCGGCGTCATTGCGAAATGCCATTGGGCGGGGCATTGTGCGGAAGGGGCATTGACGCAATCCGCCGGAACCTACGGCTGCCGTTTGCAACGGGCGGATTGCTTCGGCATTCCAGCGCTTTAAAGGCCATCCAATTGATACCTCGTAATGACCGCGTTGGTTATGACTGCCGTTTGTAGCAGGCAGGAACCGGCTTTTCAACCTTTCGGGACTCCTGCGCACCGGCTTGCTTCGACCCGAAAGGTTAACCCGAAGCTTTTCGGGATTGTAACTTTGGAAATAGTGCCGATACTGACTACGCTTGCTTTGTCAGTCAAAGTAATTCCGAACTGTTTTGAAACGAAAGGCTTTTGTTTTAAAAAGTTCTTTCGGATTAGCTTGCGCACTCGGCTCTCGTTAACTTACCCTTTCGGTCAGGCAAGAATCCGAAAGAGCGGGTTAGACACACCCCCGCCATTGCTTATGGCCTACGCACCCCCTCTCAAGAGGGGAGTCCGGTGTTCTGTTCCGGCTTTTGGAATAAAATGAAATCCTATTTTGTGATTATGGACGGTTTTTTAGAAAATTGTTTAATAGACAAACTTTGAATCGAATGATAAAAATATCTATGAAAGACTGACTACTCCCCTCTGTGCGCCGGATACAGTGCAGGCCGATAGGGGGTGTGCCGGACAGTGCGGTAGCGGGGGTGTGTTTGTATTCTTTTTTCAGCCCAAAACCTCGTTTCAACCTTTCAGGATTGTGGATGCGCAGGGCTGCCTCAACCATTCGGGTGTTCTGCGTGCAAGACCGGCCTCAACCCTTCGGGTGTTCTGCGCGCAGGGCCGGCGGCCACCCGAAGGGTTTTTGGGCTGTTCTGAAAGATTCAAAAAAAAGACCGGCTCAAAATAGAGTCAGTCTTTTTGTTTTTGTTTTAATCCTTTTTATTTAAAGGCTTTAAACGCTTTTTTAGAGCCGTAAGCAGCACCCATTACCATCATAATAATAAGTCCGCCACCTATTGGTGCACCGCCGCCGACGGGAGTATTTCCTCCTCCCGGTCCTCCTCCTCCATTAGGGTGTGGAGGTGTTTGTGCCAAGGAAAGCAACGGTAGGGTCAAAAACAATCCTGCTACGGCCAATGATCTTAATGCTTTTTTCATATCTGTTTGTTTTTAAATTTCAAAATAGTTTAATTAACCTGTCCTTCCCTTTCCCCTCTCTATCGAGGAGGGGATTAGGGAGGATGTAAGGTTTATTTTATGAAAACTTTTTTAGTTACGACACTATTATCACTCATAACTTTAACGATATAATTACCGCTGTTTTCAATATGAATTACATTTCTTGTAGTAGTGATATCGGATGAGGCAACTGCCTGTCCCATCATATTATAAACTACAATGTTGCCTTTTGTATTGGCAGGAACTACAATGTAAGCATTCTTGCCGTGCGAATAGATATCGAACATACTTTCGTTTTCGTCAACACCCAATGGTGAGAAGTGAACTATGAATCTGTCCTCATTATCACCTACAGTATAATTAAATGTATAAGAGCCTGCATTGAGGTCGGTCATTTCGCCTGTGAAAGTATCTTCAAGCACAACATCTCCGAGGTCGTTGATCTCGTCGGCTGAAATTGTATAAGTTCCGTTAACTGTGGATTTGAAACCAAGCTGTACCCAATCTGCCTCGGGAAGAACATTTACAGCAAGATTCGAAGTCCCTACGGAGTAGAAAGTAGGAGCTCCGGGCTGCTCTGTTTCAAGCTTATAAGCATCATACTGACTGTCGAAACCGACTGTAGCATCATCACGGAAGAGTATAGCGGTTTCGTCGCTGTATCCGTTTCCTTCAACTTTGAGAGATACTTTGTTTGCAATAGTCTCTTTCAGATATGCAACACCGTTGTGAACCCTAACGTTGTTATCCATTGTAAGAGTACCTGTCTCCGGATAAGGTCCGCCAAGGTCTGTTTTATGAACGAAGAAGCCTTGTCCCATTGCAATATATTGTGTACCCCCGTTTGTTCCGCCGGTACCTGAATTATATGTAGCCCATTGTGTACCGTTGTAAATGTAAATGGTTCCGTCAATATCGGTTTTTGTCCATCCGGAAGCAGCATCCCAGTCAATTGCGGATGTGTAGGGGTTACCGAAGAAATTCCAACCTCTTTGATTTCCACCCGGATCCGACATTGTTACATTATCAGCAGAACCGAATGCACCCGTATTGAAATCAGAAGGACCGCCTGTTTCTGTGAAGGTCCATCCGCCAACAGGAGGTGTAGCATTGGCACCGTCAACCCATACCATATAACCTTCAAAAGTATTAAGCGGTGTGGTAACGGGTACTATCTCGGTATAATCGTAAGTTGCTTCGTTGTTTGAATAGAGATAAACATCCAGTCCGGTTGAGCCCGGAAGGTGGAATAACCCTGCTACCTGACTGCCCACCGAAGGTGTGAAGCTGTGGTATTGATCCGCACTTAAGTAACGATCTACACTAACACCGGAATTAATGGAGAGATAACCGTTATCAAGCAGTGAAGCATCTCCAGTAGATGTTGATTGTACATTTAGATTATTGCAATAGGCATCGGCATTTATTGTCGGATAGTTTGTAAGACCAGCATTGATATTAACCGTACTCATTGAGAAAGGAACGATACCGTCATCCCAGTTGCTTCCCGTATGCCAGTCGTTATCCGTATTACCTGTCCAGAGTCCGTGCTGTCCGAATGCACCTTCTTTAACCTCAAAGTAATCAACAACCCAATAATAATCGTCACCCATATCAAGAGCGAAGTAGAATCTGAGGTTTGACTTTCCGTCTGCCCAGGATGAAATGTCATACTCATGGAATCCGAATTCTAAAGCAGGATTGTTGTGGTGCCATTCGTCAATAAGATAGGTATTGGTACCGTCCATACCGTAGAAATATCCGTCTTGGGTAGCACCGGACCAATCGGCTCTCCAATATCCGAAGAACCTAACGTGGAGATTGGATTTTCCGGTAGCGTCAATTGGGCAGGTAAACAGAGTGTCAACACCCTGGTTATTATAGCTTGAGTATGCGCTGTAATCGGCACCGCCAAAAGATTGCTGTAGGCTCCAAACGGCAGTATTTCCGCTTTCATACCAACCTGCAGGCCATTCCACACCGCCGCTGAAATCCTGATAGTAAGGAACGGATGCAACATAAGGATTGATTGTAAGAACGCCTGATACATAGGTTGAACCGTCCCAGAAACCGCCTCCACCTGAGCTGTATCCACCGTAGGTGTATGGTCCGCTGTTAAGTTGCCAGCGACTTGCATAGTAATATGTACCCGGTGCTAACCCTTGTGCAGCGCCGAGGTCGGCCATATATTCGTCATTGTTGCCAACGTCCGTGTTAAATGTTGCACTAACCCAATTGGTCCATGTATTCGGATTAGTATTTGTCGTACTGTAGCCAATCCAAACGTCAATACCGGCACCTTGTCCAGGAGAGTCGGTAACGCCGGGCTCATAACCCTGCGAATAAACGGTAGCGTTTTGTGACTCGTCAATAGTCGCATTTGGTGGCCATTGAAGGTTACACCAGTCCATTTGATCTAAAGGTAATTGATCAATAACAACTTGGTCAATTGCCATATCCGAAGTGTAACCTCCCCCTGTTACCCCGGTCCATCTGAAAAAGACGCTTGCATTTCCACCATAAGCGGAAACATCCAAGACAACCAAATTCCATTGATTACCCTGATCGCCTGATTGTGTCCATAGCGTTGTCCAAGTTGTACCTCCATTTGTTGTAACGTCAAGAGTTAATGTACCCATATTTGAACCATACATATGGTTTGAAAACGAAAGTCTCGGATTCGGAAATGAACTAAAATCAAATTCCGGGCTCAAAATAGCTCCGGTACTGTTATAGCATGATGAGGCTTCCGTATACAAATATTTGCCACCACCGGTTATATCGTCGGATGGGCCGGTACCGCTGGAACCTGTTGCACCTGAATAAATATCCCAATCTATGTTATCACCGGAAATATTTGTGAAGCAAACAGGAGATAAATCAACGCTACCGTCAGCAGTACAGCTATATCCGGGAGAACTGTTTGCCAACCCGTCAAAGGTTTCCGTATAAGGAAAAGCGGAAATTGCATTACAAAGAGTAGTAAATGTGCTAGGGCCAACCCAATTGCTATAAGAGCCACCACCGCAGTCTGCACGTACATACCAGTCGTAAGTGGTAGCTGCCGTCAAACCTGTTAAGTTATAAGGATTAGATGTAATACCGGTCACCATTGTACCCGAACCTTGAGTAAAGCCGGTTGGACCCCATTCTATTTCCCATGTAGTTGCCGAACCGTTCTCTGTCCAACCGAGGTCGGCAGAAGTTTGTGTGATGTTGGTTTCTATTTGGGCTGAAGGATCGGGGCAACTTGCAAGATACTGTACTGTTGTGGTATGGCAACTCGCATCGGTACCGCACAAATCATCTGTATTCCAATGAACATATAAATCCGTATTGGCAGTGGCTGTGATTGTTATCGGTGAAGCACCGTAAGCCAAGATATTGGCACCTGTCGGAGGACCATCGGTAATGGTGATAAAAGTCCCGGTTCCGACATCACTCATCGTGAACTGATAATCCTGTCCTGCAACAATGCCCGTTACCTGCGAATACTCACCTGCATAATTACAAGTACTAATGGTGGTCAATGAACCACCCGGATCAACGGTAACCGCACTGGCTGGGTACTGGCTTCCGTTTTCGCAACCGAGCAATACCTGAACGGTTGTTGTATGACAAGAACTTGTTAAGTTACAAGCTGCGTCATCGCTCCAATTCGGGTAAACGGTACCTGTATAAGTTGCCTGCCAACTTAACGGTGAAGGTCCGTATGCCAATACATTACCTCCGCCTGCAGCATCGGTTAATGTTACATACTTATGCGTACCACTAAGTGTACAGGTAAACTCATAAGTATAGCCGGTTGTAATCCCGTTTACCGTGGAATACTCCGAAGTGAAATTACAAGTGGAGATGGTCGTAACAGCACCACCTGCATCAACCGTTGCACTGCCATAAGAACTTGTTCTTATACACTGGGCATTTACTTGGTTGAACAATCCCATTGTAATAAACAACATTGGGATCAACATTAATTTTGTAAATTTTCTCATAAGATAAAAAATTTAAGTTAATAAAAAATAATTAAATAAGACATATTTCTTTCATAAAATAAACAATTTCAGAGTATTACGGGGCTTTGTCTTTAAGTCTAACATCATTAGAAATAAAACAGGATGCAAATATATAATAATATATATAAAGATGCAAGAAAAAAATGAAAAAAATTTTAAACCTGCAAGGTTTGTGTTGGGATTTGCGGGGGGGAACCTTGGAGGTTTGGAAGTTAGGACGTTGGGAAGTTGGGAAGTTTGGAGGTTTGGAAGTTTGGAGGTTTGGAAGTTTGGAGGTTTGGAAGTTTGGAGGTTTGGAAGTTTGGAAGTTTGGAAGTTTCAGGTTTAGAAGTTTCAGGTTTGGAAGTTTCAAGTTTGGAAGTTTTGAGGTTGTTCTGTTTTTGTATGGGACCGTTGATGAAATTTCCTTTTAAACTGATGCTGAACGAAAATGCAAATTTCTTCGAGATAAATATACAATAATTCAGGTAATTACATAAAAGAAAATTTGCAAAGTTTACGATGTGAAACAAGTCCGTCCCGATGCGTTTTAGTATAATATATCATTTTAATATTATCTTTGCGGGCACAATTATTATTTTTGCACTGGATTTCATCGGAATGAACCGGGAAGAGAAACGACATATCAAAGAGCGGAAACGCAGACTCAAAAAACAAAGGAAAGAGTATCTGCGCAGGGAGAAGGAGTCTGTAAAAAGACAGAAGATGGAGATGAAAGAGAAAGTTATCCCTATGAAGCGGAGGATACGAAGGGAGAAAAGGCGTGCTTTTGTGAGAAATATTAAGGAGTTTTTCAGAAAACCTGTCCGGAGAAAAAAAATCAGTGCGTCGGAGAAGATCCTGAGAAAACAGGTTCAGAAGGATATCAGATATTATACTATTAAGAGGATTGTAAATTTCCCGCGGGAAATAGTAAAGGCAACCCGTCTCTACTTCAAGATTAGAAAGTTGTGGATAACTAACTTTCTGATGGCGGTGTCGGAAAAGATCGGTCATTTTAAAGCCGTGATGAGAACAAAAGAGTTGCGCAATGCATATCTTACTGTTGCCGTTAATTCAACTGTTCTGTTCGTACTTGCTTTTCTGATCTCTTATCTGATCAACCAATTTGTAACGGTTTTTACGGCAAAGATACTGAACATCCCCTCGGAGCTTTATTCATACAGGATATACTGGCCTTTATATACCTATTCCACTCTTTATTCGCGACAGGTGCTGGTGTTGATATTCGGGATGGGACCTTTTATTAGTTTTCTGTTGGGGATATTGTTTTACAGGTTGTTCATCGTATTTCGATACCGGTCGGTTTATATGAAACTGTTTTTTATCTGGGCTTCAATAAGTTCGTTTACATTGTTTTTTGGGGCATACATCTCGGGTGCCGTAACCCGTACAGGGTTTATTTATGCTTCGGAATGGCTTTTCCTTAACAATATGTTCGACATTAAAGAGATAATTTTTATAATCCTGTCGGTTGTTTCATTAATGATAATCGGTTTTATGATGACCCGGGCATTCCTCCAGGCATCCAACAGCAGTGCTTTAATTGAACCGAGAGTGAGAGTGATCTATATTTTCAGTGCTGTTATCATTCCTTATCTATTGGGAATCACGATTCTTTATGCGCTGAATTTTCCGAATAATCCTACTGAGCTGCTGTTGCTTTATCTGTCGCCTCTTTTGATATCAATAGTAACGCTTTTCAGGTATAACGGTATTTCACTTCAAAAAATTGCAGTGATGAGAATTGAGGGAAAATATCGTATTAGTGTACCGGCTGTTATCCTGCTGATAATGATTTTGATTTTTTTTAGAACCGTGTTATACAAGGGTGTTTCATTTTAAGGAACGGGCAGAAGTACCGTAAAGGTTTGTGATGATGTCGGGAGCAGATTTATTTTAATCGTTTTTATATGGAGAGAAAACTTGAAAACTACATAATTGAACATACTTCACCGGAAACAGAATTGCTCGGGGAACTGAACCGCGAAACACACGTGAAGGTGCTTTTTCCGAGGATGATGTCGGGTCACATACAGGGGAAATTTCTTGAGATGGTAAGCCTGATGATCAGGCCGAAAAGGATTCTGGAAATAGGAACATATACGGGTTATTCGGCTATTTGTCTTGCAAGCGGACTTGCAGGGGAGGGAGTTTTGCATACCATTGAGATAAATCCCGAGCTTGAGGATTTTATTTTGAGATATTTTGAGAAATCGGGGATGCGGGATAAATTAAAGCTCCACATAGGAAATGCACTTGAGGTAATCCCTGCCACTGATGAAATATTTGATCTTGTTTTTATTGATGCGGATAAAGAGAACTACCTTGATTATTATCATCTTGTTTTTGATAAGGTGAGAAAAGGTGGGTTTATACTTGCGGATAATGCTTTGTGGGATGGTAAAGTGATTGCTGAGGAGGGCAAAGAGGATAAAGAGACAAAAGGAATAAAAGAGTTTAATGATTTTGTGCAGAATGACGACAGGGTTGAGAATGTGTTGTTGCCATTGAGGGACGGGGTGATGGTGGTTTGGAAGTTATGAGGTTATGAAGTTTGGAAGTTTGGAGGTTATGAAGTTTAGAAGTTATGAAGTTTAGAAGTTATGAAGTTTGGAAGTTTGGATACTCCTTCGCTCTTCGAGCTACGGTGGACGAGGGTTTCAGGTTTTTTTTGTAAAATAAGAAATATTATGAAGTTTCAAAAATTGGTTGAATTAAGGCAAAGTGTAAGGAAATATGATGGGAGACCTGTGGAAAAGGAGAAGTTGGTAAGATGTCTTGAGTCGGCAAGGCTGGCGCCTTCGGCAAGCAATTCGCAGCCCTGGACATTCGTGGTTGTTGATGAGCCGGGATTGAAAGATAAGGTTGCGAGAGAAACGTTCGATACGATAGCAAGGTTTAATAAGTTCACCGTCGAGGCTCCTGTGCTGGTTGTGTTTGTAATTGAAAGGCCTAAAATAATCACTCAGATTGGGGCAGCTATTAAAAACAAGGAATACCCGTTGATAGATATAGGTATTGCGGCGGAACATTTTTGTCTTCAGGCTGCGGAGGAGGGTCTCGGAACCTGCATGTTGGGTTGGTTCAACGAAAAACCGATTAAAAAGCTGCTTAATATTCCCGAAAAGAAAACCATCGGGTTGGTTATTACATTGGGATATCCTGAAAAAGATTATCCTTTGCGAAAGAAAATAAGAAAGAAGTTTGACAAGGTTGTGAGGTTTAACTCGTATTAGGAGGTAGGAGCACAGACCTGTAAGGTTTGCGTGGCGGCTTGTGCGCGAGATAACCTTGCAGGTCTTGAGGGGAGAAAAGTAATCACGCGGCGAGAGAAAAAATGTCACGCGGCGGCGCAACGACGCGGCGAAAAAAATAGGAATGGGGAAATGGATGCTTATAACGGGTTATTGGTGCCTACTTACGGTCAAGTTTGTATGATTGTAAACTTTTGTATTGACGACTGCCGACTGGCGACTGCCGACTGGCGACTGCCGACTGGCGACTGCCGACTGGCGACTGCCGACTGGCGACTGCTAATGCCTTATTATAAGGACATGACAATCTTCTCAATAACTTCGGGATAGTGCCTGTGTTCCAGTTTATGGATTTTTGAGGCAAGTGATTCGGGAGTGTCGTCTTTATTAACAGTACATTTTGCCTGAAAAATAATTTTCCCGTCATCATATTTTTCATTCACATAGTGAATCGTTATTCCCGACTCTTTTTCTCCTGCTTCTATGACTGCTTCGTGCACCCTTGAGCCATACATTCCTTTGCCTCCGTATTTTGGTAACAGGGCAGGATGAATATTAACAATTCTGTTTTTATACATCTTTAATATGTTGCCGGGAACAAGCCATAAAAATCCGGCAAGGACGATAAGGTCTGTTTTATCTTTTTTTAGTTGATCAACAACAACTTCCGATTCATAAAACATTTTTCTGTTGAAAACCATTGTCGGCACATTCAGATTCTTTGCGCGGGTAAGAACGAAAGCATTTTCATTATTGGAATAAATCCCGGATACGGATATGCTTTCGTTATTAATAAAATGTTTAATAATTCTTTCGGCATTTGTGCCGTTTCCCGAAGCAAATATTGCAATATTCTTCATAAAAGCAAAAGTAAGAAGATATTTTGACAAAAATGTAAGGTTGAAGTAAAAAGTAAAAGAATTTTTTTCTGTTTTGTTGTTATTGCCAAACCCATTGACCTGTGCGGTATTTATGCGAATTAAGGTAACAAACGAGAATTATTTTTTTTATGAAAGAAATTAAAAACTTGTATATTTTTCAGAAAATTCATTTCTTTGCACCCGTTAAACCTTTAAAAATATAAAAGATATGTCAGATATCGCAACAAAAGTAAAAGCAATAATCATTGATAAGCTGGGAGTTGATGAAAATGAAGTTACTCCGGAAGCAAATTTTACAAATGATTTAGGAGCAGACTCACTTGATACAGTTGAGCTGATTATGGAATTCGAAAAAGAATTCAACATTGCAATTCCTGATGACCAGGCAGAAAAAATTGCCACGGTTGGAGATGCAATAAAGTATATTGAAGACAACGCAAAGTAAAAAAACTCTGTAAATATGGAGCTTAAGCGGGTAGTAGTAACAGGACTTGGTACTC
>Ga0256841_1003963_pt1 | contig 10888 bp, 9 predicted proteins | sample 356308metaG_FD_185971 | JGI IMG/M metagenome (GOLD analysis project Ga0256841, IMG submission 185971) | Hydrothermal vent microbial communities from Mid Atlantic Ridge, Atlantic Ocean - 356-308 | ecosystem: Environmental > Aquatic > Marine > Hydrothermal vents | place: Atlantic Ocean: Mid...
CGAGCACTTCCGGCCCGCCGGCCTGTCGCAGCGACCAGACCAGGTCATCGGAAAGCTCGTAGAGCCCCGGACCGCGATACCACGACGCATCGCCGGGCAGGTCGATCCACGCGTTCTCCCCGGCGCGAGCCTGGGCCGCCTGCAAGGACACGAGCTTGCCGTCGTCTTGCTGCACGTAATAGATTCCCGGCGTGGGAACCGCGAGCATCTCGGCGTCGGAGGGGGGTTCGAGCGGGCAGCCGCCTACGCTGGCGAGCAACAATCCCGAAACGCCGGCCAGGCCGAGCACGCGAATCGCGTTGCGGTGCATCGATTTCTCCTCAGAAACCCATCACGAGAACCGCGGTGCCGCCGTGAACGCGACGGCAAGCAATTGTAGGCCACCCGGAGCCGCGAAACGAGCGGCGATTCCACTCGCCCGGAAACGTCCGGTAATCTTCCGCGGCCTCGCCGCAACGACCGCAAACTTCCGCCTGCGGCAACCCCGTTCCGCCAGCCGCCGAAACGAGTCAGGACGTGGCGAACAGGAACGCTCCGGCACGCCGCACGCCGGCCGCGGCGCTGTCCAGGCTCGAATACACCACGGGAATGACGATCATCGTCAGGAACGTGCCGACCGTGAGACCCATCGACGCCACGATGCCCAGGGGGCTCATGCGTTCCAGGCCGACCGCCATTTCGAGCACCAGGGGCGTCAGGCCCACGATCGTCGAGACGGTCGTCATCAGGATCGGCCGGATCCGCAAGCGTACCGACTGCACGATCGCCTCGTCTTTCGACATGCCCGCGCGGCGGGCGGTGAGGATGAAGTCGAGCAGGAGGATGCTGTTGTTGACGATGGTGCCACCGAGCAGGATCAACCCCATCGTGGCGGGCTTGCACATGGGCTTGTCGAACAGCAGCAACCCCCACATCGCCCCGGCGATCGCCAGCGGAATCGCCGCCATGATGGTGATCGGGTGGCCGAACGATTGGAACATCGCCAGGAGCAGCATGTACAGGAGCACCAGGCCGATCACGAGCGCCCGGCCCATCTCCTGCTTGCCGGTCTTCATGTCGGCGACGGTTCCGGTGACCTGGATCGAATACCCCTCGGGCACCGCGATGCGGGCGAGTCGCTTGTGAGCCATCCGGCCGACCTGCGCGATCGTGTAGACCCGATTCACGCCGGTGATGTCGATCGTGTTGCGTAAACGTTCGCGCGTCACGAACGGTTGGTCGCGTTCGGTTTCGATCCGGGCCAGCGTGCGCAACGGCACGGGGCCGAAGCGGCTGGTCACGTAGCTCTCCGCGAGTTGGGCGGGTTCGTGGATGTCCTCGCCGGCGTATTGCACGCGAATTGGAATGTCGAGAAAGCCCCGCAGCCGCATCGCGCTCGCGGGCACACCGCGAACCGCCGCCTTGAGCTCCGCCGCGACCCGCGCCGGAGAAGTCTGGTAGAGCCGGGCCAGCAACGGGTCCACGACGACCTGCTGTTCAACCTTGTCGAGGTACCAACTCCGGCGGACATCCACCAAGCCCGGCAGCCCGCGCAACGCCGCGAGACACCGAACGGCCAGGCGATCCACCACCCGCGAATCGGGCCCGCTGATAAGCACATCGAGCGGCGCCTTCGTGGTGGACATGGGGGTCGCGCCGTACTCGCTGACGCGGAACGTGCGTACGCCGGGGATGGTGCGCAGCGCCGCCCGCCAGGTATCTTCGATCTGCCAGATGGTCTCGTCGCGGTGTTTGCGATCGACGAGGTGGATCGTGAGCCGGGCGGATTGGGCGGTCGCCCCGCCACCGCCGAAGCTGATCTGCCCCGGTTCGGAGCCGACGACGGACGAAACCATCTCCACCCCGGGCTGACGGTAGACCACCCGTTCGACATCGGTGAGCACCCGCTCGACCTCGGCGATGTTGTAGTCGGTGGGGGTGTCGAACTCGACCAGGGCGATGCCCGTGTCCATCGGCGGCATCAGCTCGCCACCGATCAACGGCGGTACGGTTTTCATCGTGATGACGAAGAACGCGGCGACGACCAGCAGCGTCACGACCCGCCAGTGCAACGCCCGACGGAGCACCGCCAGGTACACGGTCGCGAGCCCGGACACGCCCTTGTCGGTGTAGCGGAAGATGCGTTCGAGCAGGTTGCGATGTTCGTGGGGGCGGGCCAGCAGACGCGAAGCCATCAGGGGCACGACGGTCAGGGCCACCAGCAGCGACGCCACCAGCGTCGAGGAAATCATCATGTTCAACGGTCGCATCACCTGCTGCGTGTAGCCGCCGGTGAACATCACGGGAACCAGCACGATGACGGTGGTGAGCATGCCGGCGGTGATGGCGAGGGCGATTTCCGACGCACCTTCGCGCGCGGCGCGACGGGCGTCGGGGTGTTTCATCTCGCTGTAGTGACGGTAGATGTTCTCGAGCACGACGACCGAGGCGTCCACGACCATGCCCACCGCGATAATCAGGCCCGAGAGCGTCACCATGTTCAGCGTGTACGGGCTGAACCACAACACCACCAGGCTGGTCAGAAACGCGAGCGGAATGCTGACGGAAACCACCAACGCCGCCCGCATGTCCGCCAGGAACACGAAAATCACGATCACCGTCAGGATGACCGCCTGGACGAGACTCTGGCGCATCCCGTGGACGTTGATGTCGATGAGCGGCTGCTGATCGTCGGTGATCTCGAACCGGATGTCGGGGTAGCGGGCCGCGAGCCGGGGCAGAAAACGCTTGACACTCTTGATGGCGGCGACGGTCGGGCCGTTGTCAGGACGCAGCACGTTGATCGCAATCGCGGGCTTGCCGTTGCCGTGGTAGAGGCTGCGCGGCTCGCGCTCGGCCAGCGACACGTCCGCGACGTCGGAGATGCGCAGCGTACCGCCGGCGATCTCGCGGATGGGCAGGTCGCGAATCTGCTGAAGGTTCGTGAACTCGCCCGCGGTCTTCACGAGGTACTCCCGCCGGCTCGAATAGATCGTTCCCACCGGAGCGGCAACGTTCTGGTTCGCCAGCGCTCCCAGCACCACATCGAGCGGGATGTCGTTCGCCGCGAGACGATCACGCCGTACCCGCACACTCACCTCGGGCTGATGCGCGCCGAAGACGTCCACGTCGGCGATGCCGGGCAGCGCGAGGATTTCGTCCATGATCTGGTTCTCGGCCAACAGGCGGATCTCCGACAGCGTCTTGGTGCTGCCGGGCGCCGGGCGCAAGGCCACGGTCAGCAGCGGCCGGGTCGCGTCGGTGATCCGGTAGATGCGCGGTTCGAGAATGTCGGCGGGCAAATCGGGCCGGATGCGGCTCAGCGCGTTCTGCACGTCCTGGACCGCCTCGCCGATGGGCTTGGAGTAGTGGAACTCGGCGTTGACGCTCGACACTTCGTCACGCGACGTGCTGATGACACGCTTGAGGCCGCTGAGCGTGTTGAGCTCTTTCTCGATCACACGCGTGACTTTGTCGGCGACATCCCGGGCGGCCGCGCCGGGCTCGACGGTGATGACCACGACCTGGGGCGGAACCGTGTTCGGGAACAGATCGGTCGGCGTGCGAAAAAACGCGAACGCTCCCAGCGCGGCCACCGCCAGCACCAACGCGATGATCACAAAGGGATTCTTGAGCGAAAAATCAGTCAGGTTCATTGGAGCACTTCGACCTTGATGCCCGCGGAAAGCGTCGCCCAGCCCAGAAACGTGTTGGTGACCACCCGCGCTCCCGGATCGATTCCCGTGACGGCGGCGGCGTCGCCGCTCGTACCCAGCACCTTGACCGGACGGGGTGCGAGCCGATCGTCGTTCACGACGAATACGTAGGTTCCGCCCTGGGGTCGCTCGATCAACGCCGAGCCGGGCAACAGGACGATGTTTTCGAGCGTGCGCAGCGTGACCGAGAGGGGCACATACGCCCCACAGGTCAGCCCGGCAGCCTGCTCACCCGACAAGGCGATCTCCGCCCGCAGCATCCGGGCCCGGTCGAGCGACGGGAACACGTCCGTGATCGCCGCCGACCGCCGACCGTCGGGCGTCTCGAACCGGACGGCCAGCCCGGGCTTGAGATGGGGCACATCACGCTGCGGCACGTTGACGGCGATCTTGAGTCGCCTGCGATCCTCGACGACGAGCAGCGTCTTGCCCGGGGCGGCGAGGTCGCCGGGGTCCACATCCCGGCGCGACACCACGCCCTCGTACGGACTGGTCAGGCAACAGTACCCGGCCCGCGTTTTCAACTGCGCCTCGCGCTTTTCCAGCGAATCGATCAGATGCCGAATCGCGTCCGCCTTCCGCTGCGCCGCGCGCAGACGACCGGCGAACCCATTGACCTTGTCCGCGGTGGCTTCGGCATCGGCGGCCGGAATGTCGTGCTCCGCGGCGAGTTTGGCGTCACGCTCCGCCTGCCGCCGCCAATAGGCGAGCGACTCCGCCAAGGATTCGATCGTGGCCTCGTTGCCCGCCAAGTCCGCCCGGGCCTGCTCGATCCGCGCCTCCGCGGCGGCGATGTCGTCGCGTATCTCGCGGTCGTCGAGCACGACCAGCGTATCGCCGGCCTCGACGCGATCACCCTCGTCCACCAACACCCGTTCCACCGTCGCCGTCAGCCGAGCCGAAACATTCGCCACTCGCACGGGCTCGATCACACCCAGGTAATCGAGCTCGATCGGCAAATCGCTCACGCGTGCGACCGCGACCCGCACCGGCACCGGGCCCAGTCCGTACTTGGGCGCGCCAGCGAGCGCGTGCTGCTTGCGTTTGACCAGCGCCATCCCCCCCACCACAAGCAACGCCACCACCCCCAACACCAGCACCCAGCGCAACAGCGTCCTGAGAACCCGCATCACTCGTCTCCCACGGCCAACGCCCACTCCGCCAGCGCCGTCTCATAGTCCGCCAGCGCGCGATAGTAGGCTGTCTCGGCATCCACCAACGCGGATTGCGCATCGAGCACGTCGGTCTGTGAGCTGCGCCCCACCGCGTACTTCTCGCGCTCGATCCGCAGGCTCTCACGCGCCTGGGTGATGGCTTCCTCCGTCGCGGCGACCCGGGCGCGCCCCGCCTCGACATCCAGCACCGCCGTCTCAACGTCCAAGCGAATCTGGAGCTCCAGCGTGCGCAGCCGCTCTTGCGCCGCCGCGAGCGCGTACCGTTCCCGGCGAATCCGCGCGCCGATGCGCCCACCCTCGAACAAGGGAATCTCGGCCGTCACGCCGATGTATCCGACGTCCTCCGTACTGTCCACGCCGCTCGGCTGGCTGGTCGGACTGGCGGCATGCCGCACGCCGTAGGAACCTTCGAGGTTGACGGTGGGCCAGCGGGCCGCCCGGGCGACATCGACCCGCCGGGCCTGCGCCTCGAGCTCGGCCCGGGCAGCGAGATAATCCGCCCGGTGGGACAGCGCCCGCCGCAAGCTTTCGTCGCGATCGATGTTCGCCGGACGCAGAGCCAGGCGACCATCGACGGCGAGGCTGTCGCCGGGGGCCCGGATGCCCATCAGGTTGACCAGCACACGTTTGAGGATCGCCAGCCGGTTCGCTTCGGCGACGCGCCGCTGCCGCAGGTCCGCCAGGCGTACCTCCGTGCGCAGCAGATCGACCCGCGCCGCCCGCTGCACGTCGATCAGGTGGCGGACCCGCTCGCGGTGTTCCTCCAGCGCTTTGGTCGAAAAGTCGATCGCCCGCACGATCTGCCGTTGCGCCAGAATGCCGTAGAACACGCTGGAAACGTTGAATACCAACTCCTCGCGCGTGCGGGCCAGCCGCCGGGCGGCCGCCTCCTCGAGCAGCTTCGACGCCGCGATCGCGCTCGTGATCCGCCCGCCCGTGAACAACGGCAGCCGCAACACCAGATCGCCCGCGAAGACGTTACGCGAAAACACCGGCAGGTCGGTGGGCGAGCGCGGCGGAATCAGCCGCTGGCTGTCCATCGTATGCGTATACGTCCCGCGCGCATGAACCGTCGGCCAGCGCTCCCCCGCGGCCAACGCGATTCCGGCGTGTGCGGCGGCAACCTCCCATCCGGCCCGGGCCACGTCCGGGTTGTGCTCCTCCGCCAGCGCGATGCACCGCTGGAGCGTCAGCCGCGAGACCGACGCCGGTTGGCTCGCGGCGACGCCGACCCGCACGGCGCCCGGCCCGTTCGCGGAGACATGAACCGGGCGATACGGATCGGTGGGGTTCACGAGCACGCAGCTCGTCAGCACCGCGGCCAACGATACCAGCGCCACCGTCCGCACCCACGGACACTCCCGTCTCATCTCATCTCCTCGACACGGCCGATGGCCACCCCGCGCGCTCGGCTCCCGTCATGCCGTCTCCCGGATTCCCGCATCCACCGCCGGCTTGAAGCCTCACCCGGCCGAGCAAAGCACCCATAGTCCCACACCCACGATCAGCACGCCGGCCACACACCGGAGAATCGCCAACCCGCGCGTCCAGCCTTTCGAGTCGGCCATGTGTTGCACCATCCCCATCGATACGCCACCGGCCAGCACGAGCCCGCAGTGGCCCAGGCTGTACGCCGCCAGCAACGTCGCGCCGAACGCGATGCCCTTGAGCGGAACGACCGCCAACAGCGTCACCAGTACGGGACCGGCGCACGGCAACGACACGAGCCCGAACAGCATCCCCAGCAGCAGCGCCCCCACGAACCCTCTGGTTCTCGGCTGCATACCCGCCGGCGCCGGAATCTTCACGTCGAGCACACCAAGCAGGTGCAGTCCCATCAGCAGGCACACGCCGCCGGCAATATAACTCCACCACGACGCCCGCAGGATGGAACTCGCCGCCCAGGTCGCCAGGAACAGCATCGCGAACGTACACGTCAGGCCGATCGAGAACGTCAGCGACAGCAAAAACGAGCGCGCGACGTGGCGTTTCGAGTCGGTTCCGTGCCCCGCGACGTATCCGACCATCAACGGCACCATCGCGATCACGCACGGGTTGGCGGCGGTCAATAGTCCGCCGAGCAACGCCGCCAGCGGGGCGATCCACGGATTGCCTTGCACGGCACGGGCCAGGTTCTCGGTCAGCGCGTCGAACACCTATTTCACACCGACTTTCTCGGCGAAGAGCTTCCGGAGATCTTCCTTCGAGATGAACCCCTCGTGCCGCCACACTTCGCGACCCGCGCGGTCCAGCAGGATTTGCGTGGGGATCAGCCGAACGCCGAACTTCCGCGCGGGCGCCGGGTCTTTCCATACGTCGTGGAACTCGACCACCAGCCGCCCCTTGTACTCTTCACGCAGCGCGTGCAGGATCGGTGCCAGCTCTTTGCAGGCCTTGCACTTGTCGGCTCCCAGGTCGACCAGTCGCGGCAACCCGCCGGCCGGGGCGCTCGCTGGTTGCGACGCGGGTCGCGTGGCCGGTTGCGCAGGAGCCGCCGCCGGCAGAGCCGCGCGTGTCGCGGTCGGGCCGCTCCCGCGTGTCGCCACCCCTGCCGCGGGGAGGCTGGTCGGCCCTGGCGGCGCGACCTCCGGGACGGAACGCGCGCGATTCCGCCAGGCCGTGCCGGCGACGACCAGAATCACCAGCACGACGACAATCAGGTTGACAGTGTTGCGGCGGCTCATGAATCTTCTCCCGTCATAGCAGAGCCTTGGCACACATCAGGGCCGCGACGGCAAACAAGAAGAAACCAAATCCCTTCTTGAGTTTCTTCTTGTCGATCCCAACGGAAAAACGCGCGCCGATCTGCCCGCCGGCGAACACCGCCACCGCGAGGATCAGCGACATCCTCCAGTCCCAGTGCCCCGAGGCGACGTGACCGGCGAAGCCGCCGGCGGCGGTGAGACCGACCATGAACGCGCTCGATCCGACCGCGATTTCCATCGGGATGCCGAACAGCAGCACCATCATCGGAACCTTGAGAATCCCGCCACCCACACCAACCAACCCGCTGAGCGCCCCGGCCAGGAACGAAATGGGCAGCGCAATCGCGAGATTGACACAGTATTCCCGCTCGCCGAGCCGACGACGCCACCCGAAAAAGCTGCTGCGGGCGGGGCAGTCGTGGTTCATCTTGAAATCGCGCACCATGAACACCGCGGCGAACGCGACCACGCCGGCGAAGAGGACCATCAGGAAGGAGCCGGTAAAGCGTTCGGAGGCCAACCCGCCGACCAGTCCACCCAGCGCCGTGACACTCTCCAGGGTGATCGCCAAGGGCCAATCGACGCGTTTGGCCTTGCGGAACACGATCGTCGCCGAAAGCGACATCGTCATGATGAGAAACAGGCTCGTCGCCGCCGCGGTGTGAAACCCGATCCCGGCCCAGACCTGGATCGGCGTGTAGAGTACGCCGCCGCCCTGGCCGAGCATGGAGAAGACGATCGCGACGAGGAACATCAAGCCGGCGAGCAAGTAGATCATGCGTTATCCCGCAGTCACCCGCGTCGCGCAGGACGCCGGGAAGAAACCAAGAGGCCGCCGGCGGCGCCACCCGAGCAAGAAACCCGCGCCGGCACCGGCCATGCCGAACACGCGCCCGCCGTCGTGGGCGATCGTTTCGTCAACGGCTGCTTGCCGGCCGCCGCGGGCCGGCTCCCTCGCGCGCCTCGCCGCCTCACGCCCCGGCCGCCTGCTCCCGGCACGGAATGCACACCTTCTTGTCGCCGAGGATGCGCCCGTAGGGCTCGACCACCATCTCGCCGCAGACTTCGCACACGAAACTGTCGAACGAATGGGCCGGCTCGGTCCAAGCGTACTCGAACACCTCGCCGATGTTGAGCATCTGATCTTCGGGCGTGTTGAGAACCCGTTCAACCAGCGGGGCGACGACCTCTTCGGGAACCTGCGAGGCGGGCACGCCCTTCATGCGATATTTCTGGAAAAAATCGGTCTGCTTGTTGGCGGCCATCGCCTCGGCCTTGGGAGCGACGCGGACCGCCCTGCCGCTCTTCTTGTCGATCAGCGTCAGCCCCCACTTGCCGTAGTGCAGCTTCCGAATGTTGCCCTTGCCGAATGTGCAGCCCGTGATCATCTGCACGCCGTCGGCGAAGCACGTCGCGCAGTGGGCCTCGCCGATCTCGACCAGGGCCATGAGCTGTCCATCCCGGGCACGCTCGACACCAAGCTTGTTCATGGCGGCCGCCCCCACGCGCAACCCCATCGGCATCGCCGGGCAGCGATGACCGTGCAGCGTCAAGCCCGCTTCGAAATAGCCCTGGGGGTTTATCATCCTTCAATCTCCTATTGCTTGAGCAATCCTTCCAGCTCGCGCTCGCTGGGCACCTTGCCACTGACCTTGACCTCCCCGTCGATCACCAGCGCGGGCGTCATCATGACACCGTAACCGGTGATACGGTTCAGATCGGTCACATGTTCGATCTGGCACTCGATTCCGAGCTTTTCCGCGCTCGTGCGCACCGCTCGTTCGAGGGCGTTGCACTTGGCGCATCCGGTTCCCAATATCTCGATCTTCATCGCAGTGTTCCTCGTTACCGTCTTATCCAACCAGGTTTCCGTAGATCAGCCCGGTGATGGTCGCCATCACGACGACCGCCGCGCAAAACACCGTCGCCCGCCGCCAGCCCATCACCTTGTAGATCACGAGCATATTCGGCAGCGACAGTGCCGGCCCGGCCAGCAGCAGCGCCAGCGCCGGCCCCTGCGCCATCCCGTGCTCGGAGAGCGCCTGCACGATCGGGATTTCGGTCAGCGTCGCAAAATAGAACAACGCTCCCACCAGCGACGCCACCAGGTTCGAGCGCAATCCGTTGTCACCCACGAGCATGGCGACCTGCCGGTCCGGCAGCAGCGCACCGACAAAACCGACCACGAACACGCCGCCAAACAACAGCGGCACCAGCAGCTTGGCGAAATCCCAGGTGTTGCGCATCCACGCGCGCTGCTCCTCGCGGTCCGTCCAGCGCCAGACCATCAACGCCACCACCAGCCCGCACAATCCCGCCAGGTACCAGCGCACGTGGTGAATGCGCGTGACCCAGTTCTCCCGCTGCTTGATCGAGGCGATCTCGGCCTTGGGCAGCACAAGACGCGCGCCGGCCCGCACCCCCCCGCCGGTCTCCTGCACCTGCACCATCACCTCGTCGCGGGTCTCCTCGAGCACCACGCCGCGAACCACCGTCCCATCGGTCCGGGTAACGATGGCGTTGCCGGGGTTGTACCAATCGCTGAAGACCAGAAAAGCAATCATGAATGCCAGCAACAGCGCGCTTTGCCAGCCCCGGCGCAACGACTGCGCCGTTTCGGGCATCTGCGGATTCGCAGCGGGCCCGCGTTCACGCTGTTCGCGATGGAACACGCCCGCCATGATCAGCCCGATCACGATCGCGAAGACGATCGCCCCGATCGCACGCCACAGCCCCAGCGAAACACCCAACACGCGCGCGGTCAGGAAGATGGCCAGGATGTTGATCGCCGGCCCGGAGTACAGAAACGCCGACGCCGGCCCCAGCCCGGCACCCATCTTGTAGATGCCCGCGAACATCGGCAACACGCTGCACGAACACACCGCCAGCACCGAACCGGACACCGACGCCACACCGTAAGCCGCCACCTTGTTCGAGCGCGGACCAAGATAGCGCATGACGGCGGCCTGCGACAGGAACGTGATGATTCCGCCGGCGATGAACAGCGCCGGCACGACACACGCGAGCGTGTGATTGCGGGCGTACCACTGGAGCAGCTTGAACGCCTCGACCACCGCCGCCTGAACCTTCGGGTCGCCCAGCGGAAGGTAATAGGCGACCACGAAGACGGCCAACATGGCGGCGAAGATTTTCCACTCGCGCGACATCACACCACCCATCCCGCTGCATGCCTTTATGCGTACATCGCCATCAATGTGCCCAATGAAAAACGCCGCTCCGCCGGTGGATCAGCGAAGCGCCGCCTGCTGCCGCTCAAGATTCTGCCGCAAGACCGTCTCGATACAGTTCCAGA
>Ga0256841_1003964_pt1 | contig 10887 bp, 11 predicted proteins | sample 356308metaG_FD_185971 | JGI IMG/M metagenome (GOLD analysis project Ga0256841, IMG submission 185971) | Hydrothermal vent microbial communities from Mid Atlantic Ridge, Atlantic Ocean - 356-308 | ecosystem: Environmental > Aquatic > Marine > Hydrothermal vents | place: Atlantic Ocean: Mid...
CTCTCGTTGAAGCCCGCGCTAAAGCAGCCCGGGCAAATAGTCTCGCAAAATCGAGCCGCCGATAAACTCACGCAGCAGCGAGTTATCCGGCACGTAGCGGTCTTCCATCGGCGTCACCCAGCCCAAAATCGAAAGCAGCCGCCGCGCTTCATTGTAATGCGGATTGTCCGGCTCCACTTGCAAAAGCAGCGGCTCGGCTTTGCGCCGCAAAACGGCCAGCTCATACACCAGCGCAGAGTTGAACATCACGTCTGCGTTTTCCTGATAGGGGAAGATGTTGCGCTTTTCGCCGCGCCGCACACTTTCCCAGCGGCTGAGCGTATCCAACGCCGAATAGCCCCGAAACGTCGCGTCGCGCACAATACGGCGGACCAAGCGCACGTCGGTGGTCGGGATGCGGTTGTGCCGATCCAAGTTGAGCACGGTCAGCGCCGAAACATAGATACGGAAGACCTGCTGCGTGGGCAGCGAAGAAACCAAATGCGGGTTCAGCCCGTGAATGCCTTCCACGATCAGCACGTGTTCCGGAGAAAGCTGTACGGCTTCTTTTTCAAACGAGCGCGTGCCGCTCACAAAGTCAAAGTGGGGGATATGCACCGGCTGGCTGGAGGTGAGCGCCAAAATCTGCTCGTTGAAGAGCGGCAAATCCAGCGCTTGGAGCGCCTCAAAGTCATACTCGCCGTTTTCGTCGCGCGGCGTCATGTGCCGCTCCACAAAGTAGCGATCCATCTCCAACGTATAGGGCTTCAGTCCGTGCGCGATAAGCTGGATGGCGAGGCGCTTGGAAAAAGTCGTCTTGCCAGAAGAAGACGGGCCGGCGATCAGCACCAAGCGCACGCCCTCGTCTTTGTGCCGTGCGGCGATCTGGGCGGCGATCTGCGCAATGTGCCCTTCGTGCAGCGCTTCCATCACCAACACCAACTCGCGCGTGCGCCCGTCACGGATCGCCTGGTTCAGGCTGCCCACATATTCCACACCCAGCAAACTCACCCAGGCCTCACGTCGGCGAAAGACCGCCGTCAGTTGCGGCGATTTGGTCGGCTGGCGAATGATCGTGGCGGTTTCGCGGCGCGGATAGATCAGCACAAAGCCGTCGTCCTCCGGTTGCAAATCAAAAAGCCGCAAATAGCGCGTGTTGGGCACCATGTAGCCGTAAAAATAGTCGGCTTCTCCGCGCAGCCGGTAAATGGTGACGTAATCTTTGGCGCGAAACTCCAGCAAATATACCTTATCCTCGTCGCCCCGTTCTTCAAAAAGCGCCTTGGCCTCGTCCAGCGGCAACTGATAGCGTTGGATCGGCTCGGCAGCGTCCACGATCTGCTGCATCCGCTCCTTGAGCGCGCGCACCTCTTCGGCGGTGAAGGGCGCGCGCCCCTGCACACGGCAAAAATACGCGCCGCTGGGCAGCGAATAGTCCACCAAAATACGCGCTTCGGGGTAAAGCTCGGCGGCGGCCACCGTCATCAGGAAGGCGAGCGAGCGGCGATAGATACGGCTGCCGTCGCCGGAGTCGGTGCGCACGGGCTGGACGCTGGCGTCCCGCGTGACGGGGCGCGTCAGCTCGCGCAGCCGCCCATCCACCAAAGCCGCCACCACCAAAGGCGCTTCAGGCGAGCCGTAGTCGCGTTCGTAGGTTTCGACGAAAATTTCCAAAGACGTGCCGATCGGCCCTTCCAGCACCAACCCATCCGGAAAGGTGATCTGAACGGTAGTGCGCGGCTCGGCACGGTAAACGGTCGATTGTTGTGCGGTCATCTTTTTTCTCAATAAGCTACACTTACCAGTTACACCGTGAGGAAAAAGTATCATTCGCGGTGTAGTACGCCCCCAGATCGTACCCATTCCCGACGCCAGCGGCAAAACTCATCCGCCACACAAGCCGCCTATACGTCCAACAACAAAGCCACGCGCAACCGAAAAGCCCAATACATGGCCTCGAAAAAGCGCTTGAAGGCCAGGATGTCCGGCGGGTCTCCGGTTTCCGCAGCGAGCAAAAAAGGCACGTTCTCCTCGATCCACGCCTCGGAGGGTGGGGCGGCCAATTGCATGATCACGTCCGGGTCCAGGTCTTGGGAGATGCCGCCGAAGAATTGCAACAGCAGCGAGCCGTGCGCCGGTTGGATATGCCCGGCCAGGAAAAGCATTTCGAAGACCTGGTCGCCGCTGACGTGCAGCGCGTGCAAATCACGGACGGGTGCTTCTTCCGCCTCAAAAAAGACGCCTTGTTGCGCGCGGAGCTTGCGTGCAATTTCTCCCTTGTAGCCGTGCTCGCGGATCGCTTTTTGCAGCAACATATACGGCAGTGGGTGGCTTTCTTCCGGCAAACGCGCAAGCAACCAGCGCTCGGCCCGTTCCGTGATGGGATAGGAGATGGCATCCATGCAGCCGAAAGCGTCCGCAAAGCGGTTAGCCGGACAGGCGCGGCAATGTTCCGCCCAGGGTTCAAGTTCTGCGGCGGCGTCCAACAAGTTTTGCACGATGACCACTTCGGTTTCTTCCGCGCCGTCGGCAGCGCGACGCACGAACTCAAAGCCCATTTCGCTCGGCGGACGCCAGTCGCCGTTGTCGCGGTAAAGCCGGATGATGCGCTCGGCACGCTCTTTGCCCTTCAAGCGGGCGACCAGCTCGGCAAGCGAAAAGGCGTGTTTGGGCGGGCAGCCGTAGTCGATCAAGTAGTCTATACCCACGTGCTCTATTTGCTCCTGGGTGCGCAAAAGAAACAAGCACCGCCCCACATCCAAAAGCCAGACGCGGGGCGGCGCAAAAGGACTTCGAAACGCGCTCTAGCGGATCGGCAGATCGGCCACCGTGCCCTCAATCAGCGTCACTTCAGGCGAGTAAATCCAACCTTGTTGGCCGTTGTAGGTCACCAGATACCACGCGCCGCTGGTGTTGCGCCCTTCGATGACTAACTCTGTACCGGCGGGCACTTCGCCCAGCTCGTTACCGCGCAAGCTGGCCGCGTCACGCAACTTGAGCGTTGAGGCCAGCCGCCCGCGCACGGTCACCGGCTCGCCGTTTTCCGTTTGTGGCACAAAGACCGCGCCCTGCGGCGGCGTGGGGACAACCTCACTGCTCACAAGCAAATCGGTTGCGTAGCCGTCCACCAAGTTGACATAGAGCGCCGAAACCCAGCCGCGCACATCCTGATAGTTGACCAGATACCAGGCGGCGTTACGGCTGCGCGCTTCCACCGTGAACGACGCCCCCTGCGGGATAGCACCGATCACTTTAGAAGCGTACAAACTCGGGCCGTCTCGCAAATTGAGCGTGTCGGTGGCCTGGCCGTGCAACACCACGCGCTCGTCCACCGGAGGCAGCTCCGAAGGCGGGGCAATCGGCACGTACAGGCGCGGGATGTCGTCCACGAAGTCCGGTTGACCGCCTTCGGTGGTGTCCTGGTTTTTCTCCTCTTCCAGAGCATAGAGCCAGACCCAATCGTTGCTGACCCAGCCCTGCCGCCCGTCGTCCAAGTCGATCAGCAGCCAGGAAAGATCGGCCACACCACCGGCTACGTGATAGCTGCGCGGGTAGTTGATGCGCGCAATAACAGGATTGCCCTGCCCCGGGCCACTGCGCACATTGACGTTTTGCGTAATCGGCGCAGCGTAGACGGTCGCTGGTGGGGGCGGTGGGGGTGGGGCAGCTTGGCCGCTTTCTCCGCTTGAGCCTCCGGCCATCCACCATTGGACCTGAATCCCCGCGTTGCCGGTGGCCTCATAGTATTCGACCTTTAGATCGTGGTTGCCCGCCGTCAAGCCGTTCACGTCCACTTGATAGGTACGGTAGCCTTCCGGATTGCTGTGCCATTCATCCACAATCGGCGTCACGTCAATCCACATGCGCACGCCGTCGTCCGCCCCCACGCGGAAAATCCAGTGTCCGGTGGTGGGGAAATTCACGGTTGCCGTCCAACGCGCGCTGAAGTTGTCCGCAGGCACGCCGGCCCCGGGTGAGCCGGTCGCCCAGTTGAAGTTGATCACGTTGTCCACGCGGGTTAGCACCGGTGAGCCGGAAAGCGAGGCGTTGTTGTAAAAAGAGGCGTTCCAAGACGCTTGCCCGTAAACCTGTCCGGACGAGCCGCCGCCGCCCGAGCCGCCTGCGTAGACCCATTCCACCGTCACTTTGGCGTTGCCGGTGGCCTCGTAATATTCGACCTTCAGGTCATGGTTGCCCGCCGTGAGCGCGTCTACGGAAACCTCGTAGAGCTTGTAGCCCTCAGGGTTGCCGTGCCATTCGTTCACGATGGGCGTCACGTCGATCCACATGCGCACGCCGTCGTCCGCCCCCACACGGAAGATCCACTTGCCCGTCTGAGGGAAATTCACGGTTTTGGTCCAACGCGCGCTGAAGTTGTCCGCAGGCACGCCTGCGCCCGGAGACCCCGTGCCCCAGTCAAAATTGATTTGGTCGTCCACACGTTGCAACACCGGCGCTCCGGAAAGCGAGGTGTTGTTGTAGTATGAAGCGTCCCATTGCGTGCCCGCGTTGGCCTCGACGACCTGGGGCAACGCAGGAGACAAGCTCGCCGAGCCTGCCAGCATCACCAGTGTTATGACGGCAACCAGGCCGCCGATGGTCAGTTTTCGCATTCTGTTTTTCCTGACATCCTTATCAACAGTTACACGCCCTCGAATTATAGAAACTGCCCGCCCATCCTGCAATATTCCGCACACTACGCTTATCCGACGCTGCGAAACGCTCAGCGGGGCAGTTTGCGCAACACATCTTGCAGCGGCACAGACAACGGCGACTCCACCGTTACCGCCTCGGCGTTTGGCGCGGGGGAAAAGGTGATACGCGCCGCGTGCAGAAAATGCCGCTTCATCTTGACCCGCTGCTTACGTCGCCCGTAGACCGTGTCCCCTACCACCGGATGGCCGATAAAGGCCAGGTGCACGCGGATCTGGTGCGTGCGCCCCGTCTTGGGAAACGCTTCTAGCAGGGCATGGTCAGCGTAAAGCTCCAGCACGCGGAACTCGGTCACGGCCTGCCGCCCTTCGCGCGTCACGGCCATACGCTTGCGCTGACGGGGGTCGCGGCCAATTGGCGCGTCAATCACGCCCTCGGAGGACTGCGGAATGCCCTCTACCAGCGCCAAGTAGCGCTTTTCAACACGGCGGGCTTTGAACTGCGCCTGCAAATGCGCCAGCGCGTCCGGCGTCTTGGCGACCACGATCACGCCGGAGGTGTCCTTGTCCAGCCGATGCACGATGCCCGCCCGTTCCGGATCGTCAAAAGCGGCAAGCTGCGGCCAACGCGCCAAAATCGCGTTAACCAGCGTGCCGGAAGCGTGCCCAAAAGAAGGGTGCACCACCATACCGGCGGGCTTGTCGATCACGGCGACGTGCTCATCTTCATAAAGCACGGTGAGCGGGATCGCTTCCGGCTGCACGGTGAACGCTTTCGGCTGGGGCACGCGCACTTGCACCCGTTCCCCCCCTTCCACGCGATAGGCGGCCTTGGTCGGCTGCCCGTTGACCGTGACCAACCCCTCGCGGATGAGCGCTTGGATTTGTACGCGCGAAAGCGCGCTCAGCCTGGCGGCAAGCACTTTGTCCAAACGCTGCCCGACCTCATCATCGAGTGTTAGCTCCACCGTCTCGTACTGTGTGCTCATAAACGGCCCTTTGCTCCCGTTGCACGCAAACGGCGGGGCGGCTACAATCCACGCCGACTTGGCTCATTGGTAAGGAGTGTTCTCGTGGCCCCAACCGACCGAATCGTGACCGAAACCACCTTCTACGTCCGCTATGCCGAAACGGACGCGATGGGCATCACCCATCACGCCAATTATATCGTGTACTTTGAAGAGGCCCGCAGCCACTATTCCCGTGAGCTGAACGCGGACTACGCGGACTTTGAGCGCGCCGGCTATTGGCTGACCGTCGCAGAGGTGCACGCGCGCTATATTGTGCCCACACACTACGCCCAGCGGATCGGCGCGCGCTGTTGGATCGAGCAACTGCGCAACCGGGCGCTGACTTTCGGCTATGAGATCGTGGACGCGGAAAGCGGCACGGTGTGCGTGACCGGCTATAGCAAGCACATCTGCATCAGCCACGAGGGGCGCGTTTCGCTCATCCCCAAGTCGTTTTACGCCGCGATGCAAAAGGGGCTGCCGCAGGAAGGGAACTCAGCGTCATAAGCGCTCGGAGCAAAGAATGCGTGCGGTTGCGCGCGGATCGGGCGCGCCGCCCGTGCGCCGTTCGGCGCACTACGCGCGGCTCTGCCGCGCGTCAGCCGCGCGCAGCGCGGCTAGGCGGCGCGCCCAGCCCGCGCACGCGCTCGCGGACCTAAGCGTCCCCCGCCAAGATACGCTCCGCCACGTCGCACGTATACCCGAAGCGCTCCCGACACAGCGCGGGCACGTCCACCGACACCGCCACGCCGAACGCCCGCAGCGCGCGCACCAGATGACAGAGCGGCAACCCCATCACGTTCGCATAGCAGCCGCTGCGCAAGGTCACCGGGCGAAACTCCGCGTGCTGGATCGCGTAGCCGCCCGCTTTGTCAAACGGATCGCCGCTGGCGATATACGCCGCGATCTCGGCGTCGGTGTAGTCGCGCATCGGAACGTCGGTGCGCGCCACTTCGCTCACGCGCCGCCCACTGCGCGGCTCCCACAGCGTGAGCGCGGTGTAAACTTGGTGCGTGCGCCCGCGCAGACGGCGTAACATCGCCCACGCTTCCGCCTTGTCGCGCGGCTTACCCAAGATCGCGCCGTCATCGGCTACGGTGGTGTCCGCCGCCAGGATCAGCGCGTCGGGGAACTCACGCGCAGCGGCGGCGGCCTTCTCACGGCTTAGCCGCAGGGTATAGGCGCGTGCATCTTCGTCGGCGCGCGGCGTCTCGTCAATCTCCACGCGCGTCACGCGCACCGGCAAGCCCAACGCGCCGATCATCTCCCTTCGGCGCGGCGAACCGGAAGCCAAAACAAACTGGGTCGAGGTCTCGCTCACAAATTCTCCATTTCCCTCAGCGATTTTGAAAAAGCAAACCGAACCCGCGCCGCGTGATCAGATACTCATGGGTGGGGTCAGCCGCATGAAGCCGCTTTCGTAGACGGCTCACCAGCGCGTCGAGCGTCTCATCGCTCACCGGCACGCCTTCGCCCCACACCTCCGCCGCGATCTCCTCGCGTGAAACCACGCGCCCCTCGTTGGCACAAAGCAAAGCCAACAGTGCAAATTGATTTGGACTGAGCGGCGGGTCCAGCACCTGCCCGCCGACCGAGACCGTTCCGCGCGAAGGGTCAAGCGCCAGCCCCAAGCGCGCCCATTGCGCAGGCGCAATCTGGACCGTGGTCGCCGGATCGTCGAAAACCCAGCGGCACACGCCCGCCAAGCTCACCGCATCCCCTGCGCGCAAGCGTTGCGGCGTGTGTGCGGGCAGGCGCCGCCCGTTAAGGAACGTCCCGTTGCGGCTGCCCAGGTCTTCCAAATACACGTTGAGGCCCTCGCGGGTACAACGCGCGTGCATGCGCGAGACGGCGCTGCTATCCAACACGATATCGCATTCCCGCGCGCGCCCGAATGTAAACGGAGAATGCGTCAGCTCGATCACTTGACCGGCGCGCTCACCTTCCCGCACCAAAAAGCGCTGGACGGATGGCATCGTTTTCCCTCTCAAGTCTTTTTGGTTTCTAGTGTGCCCGCAAATCGGCCTTTGGGCTGGGCGCACAACTGACGTTTTCCTGACATCACGCCGCTATAGGGCGTCTTGGCCGGTCATGCGCCGCTCGAACGCTTCCAGCGCTTCTTGGAGCTGCTGTTGGCGCAAGCTGTTGGTCACGTCCCCGCGCGTGCGCTCCAAAACGCCGCGCAGTGCGTCCAACCGACGGCGTAGCCCGCCCGTGATCGCGTCGTGGAAATCAAACGAGAGCAACACGCTATAGACCGTGTCCATCGCTTCGAGCAGCCGTTCGGCTTCTGTCGAGTGCCCACGACGGATAATATCCAGCACCTGGCGGCGTAGCTCGCTGGCGGCTTCCGCCAATCCGTTTAGATAGGCGCCCGGCTCCACGCCCAGCGCTTCCGGCGTGGGGATCGGCTCGTTGCGCACCAACGCATAGGTGATCGCCGCCTCGGTGTATTCTTTGAGCGCGTCCTGCGTGTAGCCGCTGTGGTAAAGATCGGGAAAAGCGCGCACATGCTCACGCAATACGTCCACCTGCTGGCTCGCCAGCTCCAAACGCTCGCGGGCACGCTCCCATTCGCGGCGATGTGTGGCGCGGATGGCGTTGGCGCTGTGTTGGATCACCACGCGCGACTGGTTGATCGCCGCGTTGCGGGCAGCGGTTTTGGCTTCCAACATGGGGCGGAGACCCTCCGCGATGCTTTCCAGCGCGTCCAAATGGCTACTCATGGGAATCATCCTGTTCGGGCGCGCTTTCGTCTTCGCCCTTCACCGAGCCGAAAAGCTGATCGGCCAGCGACGGCGGACGCGGTGGCAACTTGATCTCGCCGTGTTGCGCCTCGTAGCGCGCGATGTTGTCCTCCAACGCCTTGAGCAACATCTTGGCGTTGGTCGGCGTGAGCACGATCCGCGCTTGGACGCGCGCCTTGGGCAAATTCGGCAAAATCTGCGCAAAGTCCAAAAAAACTTCCCAGGGCGAATGCGTGATGATGGCGAAGTTGGCATAAGTGGCGCTGAGGTTGGCCGGAATTTCTAAGTTGAGCCGTCGAGGAAGCGGTTTTTTCTGTGGTTCGGACATAATCGTAAACCCTCCTGCTGCTTTGGCATATCGCCCCCAAAAAATCACCGTCCGCCTGGAAAAGCGCGTCCAGGCGGCCCGATGGTGGAGCTTTCGTCTGTGCGACCCTCAACAAGCGCCGCTAAAACGGCAGATCTTCTGCGTCGCTCGGAGGATAGCCGCCGCTCGCTCCGCCTTCTTCCGGCACGTCTACCCGTTCACCGCGTCGCCCCAAAAATTGCATGTCCAACGCGGTCAGCTCCAATGAGGCGCGCGCTTCGCCATCTTGGGCAATATAAGCGCTGGCCGAAACGCGCCCCGTCACCATAATCTGCATTCCTTTGTGGACGTATTGCGCGGCTGTTTCTGCCAAGCGCCGCCACGCGCTCACACGGAACCACGTGGTTTCCTCGCGCGGCTCGTTGGTGGTGCGGTCAGTCCAACGACGGGAAACGGCGACGCTGAAGTCGCAAACTGCCACCCCGCTCTGCGTGTAACGTAGCTCCGGGTCACGCCCGACGTTGCCGATGATAATCGTGTATTGGTATCCGGCCATTTCGTATCATTCCTTCATCTTGGCGTTCAATGCTGCGCCTAGTATAAACGCAGCCGAACATTCGTTCAAGTTCTACGCCTTGCGGCGCGCTTCGAGTTGCGCTTGGAGCAAGCGCCGCACGGCCTGGGCGTCCGCTTTGCCGCGCAACGCACGCATGACCATCCCCATCAAGAACTGGGCCAACTTTTCCTCGCCCGCCAGAAAGCGCGCCACCTCTTCGGGGTGTTCGTCCAACACCTGGGCGACAGCCTGCCCCAAAGCCTCCTCGTCGCGCACTTGCGCCAAGCCGCGCTCTTCGACCAAACGGCGCGGATCGCCGCCTTCGGCGTAAAGCGTGCCGAGCAACTTTTTCGCCACGCCGTGATTGATCGTGCCTTCGGCCACTAACGCCAGCAGCTCGGCCAACATCACGGGCTTCAGCGGAATATCGCCGATCTGCTCACGCGGGCGGCCCTCGTCTTTCATACGACGGAACAGATCGCCCAAGATGTAGTTGGCAACCTGCTTTGGATCGCCGCCTGCCTGCACGGTCGCCTCGAAATAGTCCGCGACGGCCTTTTCCGCCACCAAGACCGAGGCGTCATAGCGGCTGAGGCCCATTTGTTGCATCAAGCGATCGCGTTTGGCGCTGGGCAGCTCCGGCAAAGCCGCGCGCACTTCCTTCACCCAAGCGCGGCTGATCTCCAGCGGCGGCAAGTCCGGCTCCGGAAAATAGCGGTAATCGTCCGCGCTTTCCTTAACGCGCTGCACCACCGTAACTTGGCGCGCCTCGTCCCAACCCATCGTAGCTTGTTGCACCTGCCCGCCGCTTTCGTACAAGGCGACTTGGCGCTCGATCTCATAGGCGGTGGCGCGGGCCAAGCTGCGAATGCTGTTCAGGTTTTTGATCTCGGTGCGGGTGCGGAATGCTTCTTCGCCGCGCGGTCGCACGCTGATATTCGGCTCAACGCGCAAAACACCCTTGCTCATATCCCCACTGTTGACGCCCAGATAGCGCAAAATAGCGCGCAGCTTGCGAGCATAGGCTTCCGCTTCTTCGGCGCTGCGGATGTCCGCCTCCGAGACGATCTCCAGCAACGGCACGCCCGCGCGGTTGAAGTCAATCAAGCTGTGGTCGTCTACGTGGGTCAGCTTGCCGGTGTCCTCTTCCAGGTGCACGCGCCGAATGCGCACGCGCTTGGAAGAGCCGTCCGGCAAGTCAATTTCCAGCCAGCCGCGCACCGCCAGCGGATAGTCGTATTGGCTAATTTGGTAGCCTTTGGGCAAGTCGGGATAAAAATAGCTTTTGCGGGCAAAGCGGTTGAAGGGCGGAATCTCGCAGTTGAGCGCCAGCCCAACCCGCAAGCCCAACTCCACCGCACGGTGGTTGAGCACGGGCAAAACCCCGGGCATTCCCAAACACACCGGACAAACATACGTACTAGGGGGGGCGGATGTGCTATCTACAACCGCGCAACCGCAAAACATTTTGGAGCGCGTTTGCAACTCAGCGTGCACTTCCAGCCCGATGACGGCTTCATATTGGCTCATAGCGTTTTTTTCTTGGCTCGGTAGTGTGTGTAACGGTCACCAACACGCCCCAGCATAGCGCACAATGCCACCCACCGCCAGAGCAGCGGCGTCGGAAGACGACAAT
>Ga0256841_1003965_pt1 | contig 10885 bp, 9 predicted proteins | sample 356308metaG_FD_185971 | JGI IMG/M metagenome (GOLD analysis project Ga0256841, IMG submission 185971) | Hydrothermal vent microbial communities from Mid Atlantic Ridge, Atlantic Ocean - 356-308 | ecosystem: Environmental > Aquatic > Marine > Hydrothermal vents | place: Atlantic Ocean: Mid...
CTGATGGAAAAAGCGATGCAAAAGGGAATGGACATCGTCAGTGGTCTGCATACTTTTTTGACGGACAATGAAGCGTTTATGCAAAAAGCAAAACAGTATGGTATCAAGGTCACGGATGTCAGAAAATTTGCAGATAAAAATCTCAAAAGGGTCTTTAGCGGTGATATTTTGAAGGTCAAAGCACCGAGAATCGCCGTACTCGGCACGGATGGGGCTATTGGGAAGAGAACGACTGCCACCGTGCTGACACAAGCGCTTAATGAAGCCGGACTCAAAGCAGTGATGATCTCTACAGGACAAACAGGATTGATGCAAGGGGCGAAATACGGTGCCCCTATGGATGCGATTGCCGGACATTTTGCCGCCGGTGTGATCGAGGGTGAAATCTTGAAAGCATGGGAGCATGAGCATCCCGACATCTTTATTGTCGAAGGACAGGGTGCTTTGACGCATCCGGCCTATTTGAGTTCTTGTGCCATTTCCAGAGGTTCACAGGTAAGCGGTGTGATCCTGCAGCATGCGCCGACAAGAGAAGTGATGGGAGATTTTCCGGATTTTTCGATGCCTTCTCTGGAGTACGCCATTGAACTCAATGAACGCTTTACCTGCTCTCCGGTATTGGCCATAACGATCAACCATGAAAAGATGGATGATCAAATGCTTAAAGAGACTATCGCCGCCTATGAAGCAACATATCAAAAGCCAGCCACGGATGTGCTCAAAGTGGGACCCGATAAAGTGGTAGAAGCGATTTTACAACATTTTCCGCTGCTAAAAGAGAAGGTTTCTTCATGAAAACACCCTGTCTGGAGATTGATCTTCCCAAAATAGAGCACAATGCCAAAGCGTTGCGCCATATGTGGGGCAAATACGGGATTGAAGTAATGGGTATCACAAAAGTCGATATGGGAGAGCCGCATATCGCCAATACACTGAATCGTGCCGGTATCACGATGCTGGGGGATTCACGTATCGAAGATATCATCAGAATGCGAAAAGCCGGTATCGCAGCAACCTACGTTTTGATAAGGAGCCCTTTTATATCGGACGTCAAAAGAGTCGTTAAATATGCAGATATCAGTTTTAATACCGAAATATCCGTTATTAGAGCCCTTTCCAAAGAGGCTTTAAAAGCCGGCAAACTCCATAAAATTGTTCTGATGGTCGAAATGGGAGACAGGAGGGAGGGGATCCTTCCGGAAGATTTGGATGATATCATCGAGGAAGTGTTACGTCTCAAGGGAGTTGTGCTGGAAGGATTGGGTGCCAACTTCGCCTGTTTTGGCGGTGTGAAACCGACCCAGGAGAAGATGAATCACTTCTCTTTGCTGGTTGAGACGCTGGAGAAAAAGTTTGGTATTGCACTTCCTATGGTTTCCGGGGGAAATTCCGCCAATTTTATCTGGTTGGAAAAGCATAGTGCAATCGGCAGGATCAACAATATACGATTGGGAGAAGCGATTTTCCTCGGGGTGGAAACCCTCTATCGAAAGCCTATTGAAGGACTCTACCAAGATGCCTTCAAACTTGTAGCAGAGGTGATCGAGTACAAAAAAAAACCATCACTTCCCAACGGAGAGGTGGCACTAAACGCTTTTGGCGAGAGTCCAAAATTTGAAGACAGAGGCATCATCCCCCGTGCCATTTTGGGATTAGGACGGGAAGATGTGGATATCGACGGACTCACACCGCAAATAGAGGTGGATATTCTAGGGGGTAGCAGCGATCATCTTATTCTTGATGCCAAAGAGAGCGGATTGAAGGTGGGCGACAGGGTAGCCTTTCATCTCAACTATTCAGCACTTCTTTCGGCAATGCTTTCGCCGTTTGTCAAAAAAGTTTTCAGGGAGTCGTGAGAATGCGGATTTTAGTAGTAGGTAAAGGTGGTAGAGCACATGCAATGGTGTGGAAACTTGCCTCATCAAAAAAGGTGTTAAAGGTATATGTAGCCCCGGGAAATGCAGGATGTGCGTTGGAAAAGAAAGTCCAAAATATTTCCATCGAAATCGATGAGATAGAAAAACTTGTCTCATTTGCCAAGGAAAAAAAGATCGATTTTGCTTTGGCCGGTCCGGCAGTAGCATTAATAAAGGGATTGGTGGATCGTTTCACTCAAGAGGGGATTCGTTGTTTTGGTACCTCTCAAAAAGCATCACAATTGGAAGCTTCAAAATCGTACGCAAAGGCCTTTTTGAAACGGTACAAGATTCCTACATCGGAGTATGAGGTATTTTCCGATATAGAGACCGCTCTCTCCTATCTAGACAAAAAAGAAGCACCGATTGTTGTGAAGGCGGATGGTTTGGCATCCGGAAAAGGTGTGATCGTCGCACAGAGCATCCGGGAGGCGAAAAAGGCTGTAATAGATATGCTCAACGGGAATTGTTTTGGTGATGCAGGTTCCCGCGTTGTTATCGAAGAGTATATAGAGGGCGAAGAGTGTAGTTTTATTGTTATGAGTGACGGGAACAATATATTGCCAATGGTTCCCTGTCAGGATCACAAGCGAAAAGGGGAAGGTGACACAGGAGTCAATACGGGCGGGATGGGTGCCTATTCTCCCGTCAAATTGGTAACGCCTGAACTTTCCGAACGCATCGTCAAAGAAATTGTCCAGCCTACGATTGATGCGATGAGAGAAAAAGAGCTTATACCTTATAAGGGGTTTTTGTATACGGGCATTATGATAGATAACGAGGGAAATCTCAAAGTGTTGGAGTATAACTGTCGCTTTGGGGATCCGGAAGCTCAACCAGTAATGATGCGTCTTCAATCCGATTTTGTGGAGCATATTGTGGCAGCTTTGGAGGGAAGACTGGACAAAGAGGTGGCGAAATGGGATGAACGGGCAGCACTCTGCGTTGTTGCGGCACCCAGAGAGTATCCGGAAAAATTTCAGGCAGGTGCAGTAATTCGGGGACTCGATACAATTGATGATCCAAATGTCAAAGTGTTTCATTCAGGCACTTTTTTGAATGATGAAGGAGAGATTGTCACGACAGTAGGGCGTACACTTTCCGTTACTGCATTAGGTGACTCAATACAGGATGCCCAAAATAGAGCCTACGGGTCAATCAAAAAAATAGACTTTGAAGGAATCTATTATAGAAAAGACATAGGCTACAGAGCCCTTGGGGTATAGAAAAATACAACATAAAGGAGAAGAAATGAACAGAAACACATCCACTTGCAACAGTCAAAAAAGAGAGGGAGATAGACGATGAATATGCATAAAGTAATATCCGGATTTTTCTTTATTTTGGCCATGACACTGAACTTCGGGTTTTTTTACGGGTCTCCGGAAATATTAGCAGAGCACAGCAAATATGAACTGTTTGCCGCTATTGTGGTCAATCTCATTGCGACAGTCTTTAAATTTGGAGACAAGACACAGGTAGGTTCCGTGCTGCTTGCCAGCAGTCTGGTAGCAGATATACAGTTGATTCTGTCGGCATCTGTATGGGCATTTGCACTGTATGGACTGGGAGGACTGGACGAAGAGAGTATAACCGCGATCATTTCACTTTCCGGAGGTGCCTTGCTTGCAAACATTGCTTCTGTTGTGATTTTTATTGGTGATACGCTCAAATCCAAGAGGTAGGCAGAAATGAATAACCTCTCAAGTTGGATTGTGATACGGAGGCTTAGGCTCCCTTTTCTGGTCATTATACTTACCTTTTCGGTTTCTATCCTCGGGATGGTACTGATCCCTGGTCAGGATGATCAAGGACATGTTTATCATTTGAACTTCTTTGATGCTTTTTATTTTGTCAGCTATATGGCTTCAACGATAGGGTTTGGAGAGTCGCCTTATGCTTTTACCTATCCCCAGAAACTTTGGGTATCGTTTTCAATCTATATGACGGTAATAGGATGGTTTTACGGTATTGGAACCATTGTAGCGCTGATGCAGGATGATGTCCTGCATAAAGAGTTGGAGAAAAACAGATTTCTCAAAGCGGTAAAAAGAATGAATGAGCCCTTTGTTCTGATCTTGGGCTATAACACGGTGACACGGGCACTGATCAAAAAACTCAACCTGATGGGCATTAGGATGGTGGTACTCGACAGGGATCAGCGATCGATCGATGGATTGATACTGGAAAACTATTCACCACAGATACCCGCCTACTGTATAGATGTGATGGACCCCGGAACGCTTGAGATGGCGGGTATCCGCAAAAAGAACTGTCAATCCGTCGCAGTTCTTTTTGAAGATGATCAGAAGAACAGCAAACTGGCATTGATGTGCAAGCATTTAAATAAACGTCTGGAGCTGATAGTGCGGTCAAGTTCCCTGCAAAACAGTGCATTCCTTAAAACGATGGGTGTTGATCATGTCATCAATCCTTTCGAAGTGATATCAAGCAGGCTGTATATGGCACTCAAGGCACCCCATCTCTGGCTTTTGGAAATGTGGATCTATGGTCATTTGCTTAAAGTCAGAGAGAAAGAGGTGCTTCCGGAAGGACATTATGTTATCTATGGATACGGAAGGATGGGAAAAGCACTGGAAAAAGGATTGGAAAAAGCCGGAGTGTCATACAGCTTTATAGATGCAAGACTCTCCTGTGATGGCGGACTTATGCCTGAGGGCGAGCTGTGCGGAGAAAATGAGATAGAAGAAAAACTCTTGGCTTCGGATATCGGGAACGCTTCAGTGATCATTGCAGGTACCCGGGACGATCTTGTCAATATCGCCGTGATCGCACTGGCAAAAAAACATAATCCTGACATCTATGTTATAAGCCGGGAAAATGAAATTTCGGATATCAAGATCTTTAAAGCAGCTAAAGTGAACAGGCATTATGTGCTCGAAGAGATCATCATCGATAAAGCCCATCACTATCTGGCGATGCCTCTGGCAAACACTTTTACTGCACTGCTTAACCGTCAAAATGAAGTGTGGGGCAGAAAACTGGTGGAACGTATTGTATCAAAAATGGGAGAAAATCCGAACATTTGTGAGATCAATATTGAGCAGGAGCAGGCTTATGCCGCCTGTATGCAGCTGCAAAAAGGCGCAACAATAACGCTGGGAATGCTGAAACGAAAAAGAGAGGACTGGCGACTTGAAAACCAACTTCTTTTTTTAATGCTTGTGCGATTCGAAGAGCCGACACTGCTTCCCCCGGATGATGTTGAGCTGGAAATAGGCGACAAACTGCTTGTGATCTGTCATGATGAAAGCAAAAAAGACTTGGAATATATTTTGCAAAATTTCTATGAACTTCATTATGTAATGTACAGAAAAGAGAAAGTGAACGGTATTTTGAAAGAGGTATTTCCCGATGTATAAACTGGTGAAGACAGCCTACTTCATAGAAGGATCCGGCAGATACCGGGTAGTCAAAAACTTTTTTTACGATCTTCTGGAGAATAACCAGTACCGTTACAAAAAGTTTTTTGATATTTTTATGATTCTGGTTATATTGTCCAGTGTGACTATCCTTGTCATCGATGTCAGGGAGCATATCCCCCAATGGCTGGATGATTATGACCTCTATTTCGTCACGACGGTTTTTGTAGCGGAATATTTTTTAAGAATGTGGGTTTACAGTGATATACACAAGATCATTATTGACGAGTATGAGGAGAGTCTTTTTCTTAACAAACCTTTCTCGTATGCTAAACTGACTTGGAATATTTTGAGAAACAAATGGCGCTATGTTACTTCAATTTCGGCACTCATTGACCTCATTGCTATCCTTCCCAGCTATAGAAGTCTAAGGATCCTTCGTGTCTTTGTGCTCTTCCGTGCATTTAAGATGCTTCGCTATACACGGAGTTTAACAGGATTCTTTTTTGTCCTTAAAAACAAAAAATTCGAACTGATAACACTTGCCACCCTCTTTTTGTTCTTCATTTTTATTGCCGGTATCATGCTTTATGTCTTTGAAGGAGACAATGACAATCCGAACATTCACAATCTGTTTGACGCGTTTTATTGGGCTTTGGTCACTATTTCGACCGTAGGCTATGGAGATATTTCTCCCGTTACTCCGGAAGGTCGGGCTGTTTCGATGCTGATCATTGTCGCAGGTGTGGGACTGCTCTCATTTTTTACTTCGATCATCGTCTCCTCTTTTGCCGAGCGATTGGACGTGTTACGTGAGGACAGGGTCATTCACGAAACGGCAAAAAAGAAAAATATGACAGTCATTTGCGGCTATGGGGTGCTTGGAAAACTGGTTGCAAAAGGTTTGAAAAAAGAAAATGTGGAGTTCATCATACTGGATATCAACCCGGCTTTGGCAGAAGAAGCGCACAATGCAGGATATCGTGCTATTTGTGCGGATGCGACCAAGAGTACTATTTTTGAGGATCTGGGTATCCATAAGCGTATCTCCAACGTGCTCTGTCTGACTTCGGATGATATACAGAACGCATTTATCGCTGTCAATGTTAAAAGTCTCAATGAGAAGGTCACTGTAACTGCACGCTGCAGTGATGATGAAGTTGCCAAAAATCTGGAGTTTGCAGGAGTGGACAAAGTCATTATGCCTGAAGAGGTTGCCGGTATGATGGGTATGGTATATGCAGGAGAGCCTGTTGCCTTTGATGCACTGCTTGCCATTGTAGAAGCCAAGGGAAAAACACTGATCGATGAGGTAAAAGTATTGTCAGGCAGTCAACTTCAGGACAAAACAATTGATGAAATAGAGTTTGAACAAATGCGGATCATTCTTCTTGGTATTTTTAAAAAAAGTGATTCAAAGGATCGCCCGGATACGTTTGTTTTTAATCCCGCTGTAGAGTATATGATCTGTTCGGAGGATATGCTCGTTATCATCGGTTATGATATTGCGATTGCCAACTTCAAGAAAAGGTATCAGTAATGTATGGCAAAAAAAATATTGTTCTTTTCGGTTATGGTACGACGGGCAAACAGTTATACAAAAAACTTACAGAAGCAGGAAACAGGGTTCGGGTTGTCGTTGAATCTGATGACGAGATGATTGAGGGAGAGGATATAGATATCTTAAAAATAAATATTAAACACAACGAAGATATTTTCTCTCTGGCAATTGATCCCCGTTGTGACCTGCTCTATTGCGGGATGGGCAGAACAGCCAAAAATCTATTTTTGGTGCTCAGACTCCGTGCACTCTATCCAGAAGCTACTATTCTTTCCATAAGCAATTCTCCGGAAAGTACAAGAAAGCTCAAATATGCAGGTGCCAACAGTGTGATCGATCTTTATGAAGCAACAGCAAGACGGACTGTCAGCAGCCTGACAAAACCGGCAGTAACCAAGGCGCTCGATGAGATTGTCTATCGTCGGAATGACTTGAGGATGATGGAGATGGCAATAGAGAAGTATTCTGTATATGATGGAAAAAAATTAAGCGAAATTCCTTTTCGAAAGTTTGGTATTATCCTGATTGCTATTATCGATAAGGAGCTTGGAGACAAGTTGATTTTTTCATACAGTACTATTGATCATATGCTTGACGAGGATGATGTTCTAGTCATCGTTGGGAAGGAAAAAGACCTTGCAAAGCTACAAGTAAAGATGCTCAAAAAAAACTGAAATTACAGTCAAAGGTTCAGTTTTTATGGTATCTAAGAAAAAGAGAGTTCCTGATAAAGTAGGTAGATATTTCTCTGGAAGTACCGATAAGATATAATACCAAAAAAGATTAAACATGGATAAATTGGCCTATTTCTATTATGATATAAACATAGGGTGGCAATATGATGAATAAAGCGATGATTTATGTACCGGTACACACTTTAAAGGGGAAAAATAATCTTGAGCCGATCACTCAGAGATGTACCAAAGGCCATAGATTGTATGACAGGAGAAAAATATGACCGTATTGGCATCCATAGCCCATAAAAAGAAGTTTTCCATGGAGAGTACAGCCAGTCTCAGTGATGTTATGGCATGTATGCTTGAAAATAAAAACGGATCTGTTGTTCTTCTTGAAAATGGGTATCCTGTAGGTATCGTAACAGAGGGGTTGATTCTTGCATTGCTTGAAAATATTTCAGATTTTGCACAGCCGGTGTTGTCGTTGGCGGTAACACCAGTGATTACAGCAAACAAAAATCGTCCGGTCGAATCTGCATTTGATTTGATTGTCAGCAACAATATCCGCCGACTGGTCCTTGTCGATGATACGGGACAGTACGTTGGTATGGTATTGCAGGAAGATCTTTTTGGATTTTTGGAAGAAGATGTTTACAAAGTTGATCTTAAAGTACTTGACATGTTGGCACATGATGCACACGTGGTTTCTATAAATGCATCAAAAACTTTGCATGATGTTCTGGAAGTGATGCGTCAGACCAGAGTAGGGTCTGTGATCGTGACGGATGCAGAGGGTGAAGAAACGGGGATCGTGACAGAGAAAGATATCCTTTCTGCGGGGTACTACGGAATGGATCTTGCCCAATCTGTCAGGAAAGTAATGTCCTCCCCTGTTATGTCTGTTTCAACCGAAGATGCTATTACCGACGTGATCTCATTGATGCGCCGCAGCAACATAAGACGGGTTCTGGTGAAAGAAACGAATGGGGATATGCGGGCATTGTTGACCAATCGTGATATATTCAAACACATCAAAGGCAATGTTGCCCGAATGCTTGAGATCAAACTGCGTCATGCCAAGGAGATTATGGATCTTCTTCCCGAAGCGATCATAGAGATTTTTGATGTACCGGGTCATCAGGTGATACACTGGATGAACCGTAAAGCAAAAGAACATTTTGGAGAGGGTTTGTTGGAACAGTCTCCCCAGGCACTTTTGGGAGAGCGTTGGATACGTCTTTATGAAGCCATTGAAGAGAATTGGCAGGTAGAGCATTTTTCGGCTGTCGTGGGTGGACGGAACTTTGAATTTTCCGGAACACTTTCGAAGAATATCAATAGCCGCTATGTTAAATTGATCGCTACAGATGTCACCGGACACGAGATGATGAAACAGCAGCTTCAAGAGGAAGTCAGGGATGAAATTCAATTGCGTCAGGAGCAGGAGTATCTGATGATGCAGCAGTCCAGGCTTGCTTCTATGGGAGAGATGATAGGACATATTGCCCACCAATGGCGCCAGCCACTGGCACAGCTTGGCGGTATTTTTATGAATTTGGAGTCAGCTCAGGCATTTGGAGAGCTCGATGAAGCCTATCTTCAAAAAAAGATCGCACACGGCAATGAGATGATCAAATATATGTCACAGACCATCGATGACTTCAGGCTTTTTTTCACACCCAGTGAGTGTTTGGAGCGTTTTGATGTTGTACTGGCATTGCGTCAGGCGATTAATATTGTCTCGGCAGGATTGGATTATCACCATATTGAAGTAAAGCTGAATGTAAAGCCTGGAGAATTTTTTGCAAGAGGTTCTGCCAGTGAGTTCGCACAGGTTCTCTTAAATCTATTGAACAATGCCAAAGATGCACTGTCGGAAACAGATAGCGGGGAAAGATATATCCATATTGCCCTGTCTAAGGAAAATAATGAAAATGTACTTCTCTTCAGTGATAATGGCGGGGGGATAGCCCCCGCTGTTTTACCGGAAATATTCAAGCCTCATGTAAGCACAAAACATCAAACAGGGGGAACAGGTATTGGGCTGTATATGTCACAGCTTATTATGGAGCAGAAAATGAAAGGAAGTATCAACGTGTGTAACAGTGAAAAAGGAGCATGTTTTACGCTTCGTTTTCCTTCAGCTTAAGAAAGTTATACTTTTTACAAATATTTCACAACCCTTACATTTTTCTTTAGTACAATGTTTTAAGCAGGATGTTTTGTATTCACATCACGCATAATATACTTGGAAATTTCTTCCTCACGGATTTCCAAAATAAAGAAAAAAAATGAAAAAAAAATTAGATCAGGTTAAAGTACTTCTTGATGCATTACCCTATATCAGGCGTTACAGTGATGAGGTTTTTGTCATAAAGTATGGTGGGTCGGCACAGACTTCCCCTGAACTGAAAGACAAGTTTGCACGTGATATTGTTTTAATGTATCTTGTAGGTATCAAACCGGTCATTGTACATGGCGGTGGTCCTGCTATAGGAGAGATGCTTGGAAGGCTGCAGATAGACAGTCATTTCATAGATGGTCTGAGAGTCACGGATGGGAAAGTGATGGAAGTGGTGGAAATGGTGCTCTCTGGCAGTATCAACAAAGAGATTACGGCTCTACTGAATGAACATGGTGCTCCAGCACTGGGTATTTGCGGTAAAGATGCCTCTATGCTGAAAGCCAAACCTGTAGATACGGAAAAGTATGGTTATGTCGGTGATATCACAGAAGTTGACCCCCGGGTTATCAATAACCTGGTTGCTGAAAAGTTCATTCCGGTTATCGCTCCTATTGCAACAGGACAGATGAGCGGGCATCCGGGATTCAATGTCAATGCCGACATTGCTGCCGGGCATATCGCCGCAAGTCTGAAAGCACGCAAGATCATTTTTATGACAGATATACCTGGTGTCATGAACAGTGACAAAGAGATCATTCATACACTCAATGAAGGTCAAATCGGGATGCTTAAAACCCAAGGGACTATCGCCGGAGGGATGATCCCCAAAGTGGATGCCTGTCTGCATGCCGTCAATGGCGGTGTCAACAAGGCACATATCATAGATGGACGTATTGAACATGCTTTACTGCTGGAAGTCTTTACCAGTGAAGGTGTGGGAACGGTGATAAAACTATGAGCCAATTAGAAAGAATGAATATGCCTCTCTCTCCTCTGCTGTTGAAGCAGTGCGAAGCGATCATCGAAGGTGAACTGGAGAATCTTAAAAAACTTGCCCGTGCGCTGGAAGTAATAGAGCAGATGGAGCTTTATGCGGAGCAGTATGACGATTTCAAGTCTTACTGTCGGGATCGCTGGAAGACGATCGATGCCCTTGGAAAACA
>Ga0256841_1003966_pt1 | contig 10881 bp, 8 predicted proteins | sample 356308metaG_FD_185971 | JGI IMG/M metagenome (GOLD analysis project Ga0256841, IMG submission 185971) | Hydrothermal vent microbial communities from Mid Atlantic Ridge, Atlantic Ocean - 356-308 | ecosystem: Environmental > Aquatic > Marine > Hydrothermal vents | place: Atlantic Ocean: Mid...
CTCGCCATCCGCAAGGCCCGCCGCCTGACGAAAAAGCTGAAGAAAGGTTCTCCCGGCTGGCTGCGCGCCAGCGACATTCTCGCCACCGCACAACGGCTGAAGAAGCGCCGCCGATAACAATTGCGAGATTTCGGCAATCCTGTTCATTGGCAATTCATGCGTTCCGGGGCATACAGGCTCCAGCACGTCAACCATCGAGAGGAATCACCATGCGCAAATCCCTGCTTGCCCTGGCCACCACCCTGGCGCTGGCCCTGCCGCTGACGCCGGCTTCGGCGGACACTTTCACGCCGCAGCAGAAGAAGGCCATCGGCGAGATCGTCCGCCAGTATCTGCTGGAAAACCCGGAGGTGCTGGTGGAAGTCTCCAATCGCCTGGAGCAGAAGCGCCGTGAGCAGCAGGCGGCACTGGCAAGGCAGGGGCTGAAGGCCCATGCCGACCTCATCTTCAACAACCCGCAGGATCCCACGCTGGGCGATGCGTCGGCGAAGGTCGCCGTGGTGGAGTTCTTCGACTACAACTGCGGCTTCTGCCGCCGCGCCCTGAAGGACATGCAGAAGCTGGTGAAGACCCACAAGGACGTGAAGGTGGTGTTCAAGGAGTTCCCCATCCTCAGCGCCGGGTCTGACAAGGCGGCGCGCATCGCCCTGGCGGCGAAGATGCAGGACGGGAAGAAATACTGGAAGCTGCACCAGGCCCTGCTGGGCTTCCCGGGCCGGGTGGACGGCAAGGTGGCGCTGGCCATCGCCGAAAAGCTGGGGTTCGACACTGCCCGCCTGAAGAAGGACATGGAATCCGATGCCGTGAAGCGCATCATCGCCACCAACATGCAACTGGCCGACGCGCTGGGCATCAACGGCACGCCCGCCTTCATCATCGGCGATGAGGTCATCCGCGGCGCGCTGGGTTATGCCGCGCTCGAGGCCGCCGTGAAGAAAAGCAAGGCCAAACCCGCCAACAAGGGCTGAGCTGCCCCACACCCCATCCTGCAATGAGGAAGGGACGCCGCGCATCCCGCGCGCATCCCCGTCATTCCACCCCCACTCGTCATGCCCGGGCTTGACCCGGGCATCCATCGCACGTCCCGACAGGCACCCATGCTGTCGGCTTGCGCTCCACCCCCACCCCCGCAATGAAAAGGGACGCCGCGCATCCGGCGCCGGCGTCCCCTTTCTTTCCGCCCGGAAGGCGTGCCGCGTCAGTTGATCTTCGTCGCGGCGATGCGCTCGATGTCCGGCAGCGTGGTGAGGTTCTTCAGCGGCACGGTGTAGGTCTCCGCCTTCACGAACCAGGCCAGCCGCGGCTCATACCACTTGTAGTCCGTCAGCATGTCGGTCAGCGGGCGGTAGAACTTCGGGTTCACCAGCGCCTCGCCCCAGCGCACGTAGCGGTTGTAGTCGAAATGCGCCATGGCCGACTTCCACACCTTGCCGTTCAGCGGCGCCATCATCCACTTGAACATGCCCACCGGGTTCATCGCCTTCAGCGAGGCCACGGTCAGCTTCTCGTAGTTGGTGATGCCGCGCATCCAGGTGTTCCACATCACCGGCTCGGTCGAGCAGTTGGCCATCACGTGCACGGTGCGCGGGTCGTTGACAATCTCCATCAGCTTGAAGAACTTCTCCGGATCGTTCACCGTCTCGGCCATTACCTCGGCATCGGTGAAGGCCTTCAGGTACGGCTTGATCTCGGCAAACTCGGCGCCCGAGGCATGCTTGCATTCCTGGTAGTATCCCAGCGCCTTCTCGAACTTGTGCCCGGCGGTGGCGTCCTTGCCCTGCTCCGCCGCCAGCGCCGGCACGGCCAGCATCGCCGCCGCGCACACGCCCATCGCCATCTTCTTCATCAAACGCATGATCCCTCTCCTCTGATCGCTGCCGCTGCCCCCGGCTGATCATGCGCTCATTCGTATATTCAAATTGATTAATATGCAATATGCATTATATGCCATATGGGCGGGGTGCGACAATGTGCTCACCCCTGCAGCCCCAGGCTCTTCAATTTGCGGTAGAGGGCGGAGCGCTCCATCCCGATGCTGCTGGCGGTGCGCGAGATGTTGCCGGCAAAGCGGGCGAGCTGGGCCTTCAGGTATGCGCGCTCGAAGGCTTCGCGCGCCTCCTTCAGCGGCAGCGCCATCAGCCGGCCCATGTCCAGCCCGTTGCCGTCGCCATCGGCGGCGCTTTCCTCTGGCGGCAGCATGTCGGGCGTGATTTCCGCCACCTCCTCCGCCCCGTGCAGGATCATCAGCCGCTCCACGTAATTGCGCAACTGCCGCACGTTGCCCGGCCAGTTCCGCGCCTGCAGCACCGCCAGCGCCGCTTCCGAGAGCCGCTTCACCGGATGCCCGGTCTGCCGCGAATACTGCTCGATGAAATGCTCCACCAGCGCCGGAATGTCTTCCCGCCGTTCCGCCAGCGGCGGCACCCTGATGGGCATCACCGCCAGCCGGTGGTAGAGGTCGGCGCGAAAGCGCCCCTGCTCCACCAGCGCCTCCAGGTCCTGGCTGCTGGTGGAGACGATGCGCACGTCCACCTCCACCGGATGCACGCCTCCCACCCGCGTGAAGGTCTGGCTGGTGAGCACCTGCAACACCTTGCTCTGCGTCTGCGGCGGCATGTCCGCCACCTCGTCGATGAGCAGGGTGCCGCCATGCGCCTCCTCCAGCCTGCCGATGACGTGCTGCCCCGGCTTCGGCTCGCGCCCGAACAGTTCCTCCTCCATGCGCTCCGGCGACAGCGCCGCCGCCGCCAGCACCACGAACGGCCCGTCCGCCCGGCGCGAGCGCGCGTGCAGCATGCGCGCCGTCAGCTCCTTGCCGGCCCCCGGCGCGCCGGAGATGAGCACCCGCGCGTTGCCCGGCGCCGCCTTCTCCACCATCTGCCGCAACTGCCGCATGGCGGCGGAATCCCCCACCATTTCCCAGGCGCCCGCGCCGCGGCTCTTCAGCTCCGTATTCTCCCGCTTCAGGCGGGAAAGCTCCAGCGCCCGCTGCACCACCAGCACCAGCTTGTCGGCCTTGAACGGCTTCTCGATGTAGTCATGAGCACCCTTCTTGATGGCCGCCACCGCCGTCTCGATGTTGCCATGCCCGGAGATGATGACCACCGGCAGGTCGGCATGCGCCGTCTTGATGACTTCCAGCAGCTCCAGCCCGTCCAGCTTCGAGCCTTGCAGCCAGATGTCCAGCACCACCAGCGCCGGGCGGCGCGCGCCGATCTCCTGCAGGGCCTGCGTGCTGTCGCCGGCCAGCCGCACCTGAAAGCCCTCGTCTTCCAGGATGCCGCCGATCAGTTCGCGAATGTCCGGCTCGTCGTCAACGATGAGAATGTCGGCGCTCATGCGCGTTCTTCCTCCACCTCGGGTTCAGCCGCCCGCGCCGCGGGCTGGCGCGGCAGCCACAGCGTCACCATCGCCCCGCGCCCTTCCGGCGCGTCGGCCAGCTCCAGCCGCCCGCCGTGCTCCTCCATGATGCGCTGGACGATGGCCAGGCCCAGGCCGGTGCCCTTCTCGCGCGTCGTCATGTATGGCTCGGTCAGGCGCTGGCGATCCTTCCTCGGCAGGCCGCGCCCGTTGTCGATGACACGAATGGCCACGCCATCGTTCTCCGCGTCCAGCCTGACGACAATGTGGCCATGCAGCGATGGTTCCTCCTCGCGCCTGGCCTCGATGGCCTCGCGCGCGTTCTTCACCAGGTTGGTCAGCGCCTGGGTGATCAGCCGCCGGTCGAAGTCCAGCGCCAGCGGCGCGTCCGGCAGCTCCAGGTCGATGCGGATATCCTCGCTGCTCACCCGTTGCAGCAGCAGCGCCTCCTTCACCACCTGCACGATGTCCTGCCGCTCCGGGTGCGCCTTCGGCATGCGGGCGAAGGAGGAGAACTCGTCCACCATCCGCCCGATGTCCTCCACCTGCCGCACGATGGTGTCGGTGCACTGCGCGAACACCTCGGGACTGGAGGAAATCTCGCGGGCGAAGCGCCGCCGCAGCCGCTCGGCGGAAAGCTGGATGGGGGTCAGCGGGTTCTTGATCTCGTGCGCGATGCGCCGCGCCACGTCGGCCCAGGCGGCGTTGCGCTGGGCATTCAGCAGCTCCGTGGTGTCATCGAAGGTCAGCACGTAGCCGAACAGCTTGTCCTTGCCGTGCTCCGTCGCCACCCGCAGCATGAAGCTGCGCTCCTCGCCATCCACCTCCATGCGCACGTGATCCTCGGCACTGCCGCCGCGCCGCGCCCGCGCCTTCTCCAGCAACGGCGCGAATGCCGGAACGACCTCCGCCAATGGCCTGCCCACCGGATCCTGCCGCCCCAGCCCCAGCAGCTTGCGGGCGGAAGGGTTCAGCAGGCGCACGCGCCCTTCCTCGTCCAGCCCGATGACGCCGGCGGAAACGCCGCCCAGCACCGTTTCCATGAAGCGACGCCGCTCGTCCAGCTCATGGTAGGCGTCCAGCAGTTGCTGGCGCTGGTTCTTCAGTTGCCGCGTCATCTGGTTGAACACGCGCACCAGCGTTTCCACGTCGCCCTGCCCCTTCGGCGTCGGCAGGTGCACGTCGAAGTTGCCCCGCGCCAACTGCCGCGATGCGCCAATCAGCCCCACCACCGGCGCCACCAGCCGGTCGGCCAGCCACATGCCGAACCAGATGGCGGCCAGCAGGAAGATGAAGGTAACCCCGGCATAGACGAAGGCGAAGGTAACCTGCAGCCCGAAGCGCTGCTTCTTGAACGACAGGAACTCGTTCAGCTCCTGCTGGGCGGCGGAAAGCTGGCGGATGACCTCCGGGTTCACCGCCCGGTAGATGAGCAGGTAGCGGCCCGGCAACGCCTTCAGCTTCAGCAGCGCGCGGATGAAATTGTCGCCCGGCCCCGGCCCGGTGACCAGCGCCTTGTCCGCGCGGGCGGCCAGGAAGGCATCCGGCGGCGGCGGGCGGAAGCCGATGCGCCGGTCGGCGACGATGGCGGCATCCAGCCGCTGGCGCGCCGGGTTGATGACATACACCGCCGGCACGCCGCGCACCGCCGCCAGGATGGAGATCTTCTGCAGGAACTGCTGCCGGTCGGCCTCGAACAGCGCCTTGTTGGCCTCGATGTCCCGCGCGATGGCCCTGGCGTCCACCCGCGCCTGCGCCGCCTTGTCCTCGATGTAGGCCTGCGAGACGATGATGGCGCGCCGCACGATGCTCTCGATGCGCTGCGAGAACCAGGCATCCAGCCCGCGGTTCAGCGTAACCGAGGCGAACAGCGCCACGATGATGGCGGGCACCGCGGCGAACAGCGACAGCAGGCCGACGATGCGCCCGTGCAGCCCGGCGCCGGCCAGCCGCTTGCGGCGGGCGCGGAGGAGCCAGATCACCTGCCGCGCGATGAGCGCCCCCAGCAGCACCACCATCACGCCGTTGGCCGCCACCAGCCAGGTAACCAGTTGCGGCGTCGGCTTGATGGGCGTAAGGCCGGTGAGGACGAGATAGGTGGCCAGGCCCAGCACCAGCGCCGCCAGCACCAGCGCCATGCCGGGCCAGCCGGTGCGCGGGCGGCGGAAGGAGACGATGTCGCCTTCCTCCGTCCCGCCATCCGCATTGGCGGACTGCGCCTGCCGCGATGCCATTCGTTCCGTCGCCATGCCGAAATCACCTGCCCACGCCGATGCGTGTGGCAATCATGCAACAGAATGTGGCACTTTTGTCACAGAAGGGCAATCAGCCGCGGGGATTCATTCCACCGTCACGGACTTCGCCAGGTTGCGCGGCTGATCCACGTCCGTGCCCAGGAACACCGCCGCGTGGTAGGCCAGCATCTGCACCGGAATGGCATAGAGCAACGGCGAGATGAACGGATCGGCGGCGGGCACGGTGATGGTCTCGAACGCCTTCGCGCCATGCTCCGAGGCGCCGGCCTCGTCGGTGATCAGCACGATCTTCGCGCCGCGCGCCGCCACCTCTTCCATGTTGGAGACGGTCTTCTCGAACAGCGCGTCGCGCGGGGCGATCACCACCACCGGCACATTCTCGTCGATCAGCGCGATGGGCCCGTGCTTCAGCTCGCCGGCGGCGTAGCCCTCCGCGTGAATGTAGGAGATTTCCTTGAACTTCAGCGCCCCTTCCAGCGCCAGCGGATAGTTGATGCCGCGGCCCAGGTAGAGGATGTCGTTGGCATGCGCCAGCGCCTGCGCCACCTTCGCCACCCGCTCCTCCTGCTCCAGCGCCTGCACCACCAGCCGCGGCGCCTGTTGCAGGGCGCGCACCAGCTCGTCTTCGCGCTTTTCGTCGATGTGCCCGCGCGCCCGCGCCGCGGCGATGGAAAAGGCCGCCAGCACCACGAGCTGACAGGTGAAGGCCTTGGTCGAGGCAACGCCGATCTCCGGCCCGGCGAAGGTGCGCAGCACTACATCACTCTCCCGCGCGATGGTCGATTCCGGCACGTTCACCACCGCCGCCACCTTCTGCCCCTGCGCCTTGCAGTAGCGCAGCGCCGCCAGCGTGTCCGCCGTCTCGCCCGACTGCGAGATGACCAGCGACAGCCCGCCCTTCGTCAGCGGCGCCTCGCGGTAGCGGAACTCGGAGGCGACATCCACCTCCACCGGCAGCCGCGCCAGTTGCTCCAGCCAGTACTTGCCCACCATGCCGGCGTAACAGGCGGTGCCGCAGGCGGTAATCGTCATGCGGTCGAGCGTCTTCAGGTCCAGCGGCAGCTCCGGCAGCCGCACGCGGCCATTGGCGAAGTCAAGGTATTCGCCCATGGTGTGGCCCAGCACGTCCGGCTGCTCGTGCATCTCCTTGGCCATGAAATGCTTGTAACCGCCCTTGTCCACCAGCAGCGAGGCGGCCTGCGTGAACTGCAACGGGCGGATGACATGGCGGCGATCCTCGTCGAGGATCTCGAACCCCTCGCGGGTGAGGAACACCACGTCGCCATCCTCCAGGTAGGTGATGCGCGAGGTGAAAGGGGCCAGCGCGATGGCGTCGGAGCCGAGCATCATTTCGCCCTCGCCATGCCCCACCGCCAGCGGCGAGCCGCGCCGCGCGCCGATCATCAGGTTCTCGTGCCCCTCGAAGATGATGGCGAAGGCAAACGCCCCGCGCAGCTCTTCCAGCACCGAGAGCACCGCCTCCTTCGGCGATGCCCCTTCTTCAAGCACGATGTTGATGAGATGGGCGACGATCTCCGTGTCGGTGTCCGATTCCGGCTGCACGCCGCGCATCTCCAGCCGCTCGCGCAGCTCCTTGTAGTTCTCGATGATGCCGTTGTGCACGATGGCCACGCGCCCGGCGATGTGCGGATGCGCGTTGGCCTCGCTGGGGCCGCCATGCGTCGCCCAGCGCGTGTGCCCGATGCCGATGGTGGAATGCAGGTCGGCCTGCGCCAGCTTCTGCACCAGGTTGCTGAGCTTGCCGGCGGCGCGCACGCGCTTCAGCCTGCCCTCCTCCAGCACGGCGATGCCGGCGGAGTCATAGCCGCGATATTCCAGCCTGCGCAGCGCCTCCACCAGCCGCATGGCCACCGGCTCGCGCCCCAGGATACCAACGATGCCGCACATGCAAATCTCTCCCCGGTTTCTTGCAGCGGATCACTTCTTCCGCCGCGCCTTCTCCGCCGCCTTGCGCTCCCGGTAGCGCGCCGCCCAGCCTTCCGAGATGCGCTGCTCCGCCCGCTCGATGGCCAGCGCATCCGCCGGCACGTCCTTCGTGATGGTGCTGCCCGCCGCCACCAGCGCGCCGTCTCCCACCTTCACCGGCGCCACCAGCGCCGTGTTGGAGCCGATGAAGGCGCCGGCGCCAATGTCCGTGCGATGCTTCAGGTAGCCATCATAATTGCAGGTGATGGTGCCGGCGCCGATGTTGGCGTTCGCGCCCACTCGCGCATCGCCGATGTAGCTGAGGTGGTTGACCTTCGCGCCCGTCTCCACGCTGGCGTTCTTGATCTCGACGAAGTTGCCCACCTTCGCCCCAGCCTCGATGACGGCCCCCGGACGCAGCCGCGCGAACGGCCCCACCTGCGCGCCGCGCTCCACCACCGCGCCCTCCAGGTGGCAGTGGGAGTGGATGATCACCTCGTCGGCAATGCGCACGCCGGGGCCGATGACCACGAACGGCCCGATGACGACATCCCGCCCGATCTCGGTATCCGTGGAGAGAAACGCCGAGTCAGGGTCGATGAACGTCGCGCCGGCGCGCATGGCCTGCTCGCGCAACCGCCGCTGCATCACCCGCTCGGCCTCGGCCAGTTGCACGCGGTCGTTCACGCCCAGCACGTCCTCCTCCTCGCAAAGCGCAAGCCCCACCGGCCTGTTCCCCGCCCGCGTCAGCGCCACCAGGTCGGTGAGGTAGTATTCGCCCTGCTTGTTGTCATTGGAAAGCCGCGGCAAAAGCTCGCGCAACAGCTCGGCATCAATGGCCATGACGCCGGAATTGCAAAGGGTTATGCGCAACTGTTCTGCCGTTGCGTCCCTGGCCTCGACGATGGCTTCCAGCCCCGCACCACCCGGCGTCGTCAGCAGCCGCCCGTAGCCGCCCGGCTCCGCCGCCTCGAACCCCAGCACCGCCAGCGGCTGCTGTTCGGAAACCAGCGCCAACAGCCCCTCCAGCACTTCGGCGCGCAGCAGCGGCACGTCGCCATACAGCACCAGCACCGTGCCGGAGAAACCTTCCAGCGCCGCCAGCGCCTGCATCACGGCATGGCCGGTGCCCAGCCGCTCCGCCTGCTCCGCCAGCGCCGCTTCCGGCGCCTGCGCCCGCGCCTCCGCCGCCACCATCGCCCCTTCCTCGCCGGGGCCGTGCACCACCGCCAGCCGCGCCGGATTCATCTCCCGCGCCAGCGCCAGCACGTGCCCCAGCATGGAGCGCCCGGCCAGCCTGTGCAGCACCTTCGGCAAGCGCGACTTCATGCGCGTGCCCTGCCCCGCCGCCAGCACGATGATGGCAATGTCCGTCATGCTATTGTTTCCGCCGCCTTGTGCCCTTGTTCAAAACATGATGGCAGGCCACGCGTGGCCTGCCATTCGTCTTATCGCACAATGTCATTCCGTCCAACACGCATCCTGCCTGCTCAGCGCACCTTCGCGCGCAGCTCCTGCTCCGGCAGCAGCTTGCAGAACTCGATGGCGAAGCCCTCCGAATGGTGGCGCACCACGCGCCCGCAGGTGCGCCCCAGCTTCACCGGGGTGCCGATGGCGGGCAGCACCGGGCTGCGCACGGAGGCGCCGGACACGGAAATGTCGATGACCTCGCACGCATAGCGGCGGCCATCGTTCAGCATGATGTGGGATTTCTCCTCCTTCGGCTTGAAGCGCTCGTAGCGGCGCTTTTCCACGCCCTCGCCCCGCGCCTTGGCCTGCACCCACTCGATCTTCTTCGCCAGCCGTTCGCGGCCAGCGGGGCCAAGGGAGAGCCGCAGCGTGAAGCGCCCTTCCTCCACCTCCTCGACCACGCCTTCCAGCCGGCCAATGTCGTCCACGTAGGCGACGATGTGCTCGCCCTCTTCCACCTCCACGTCGCTCAGCAGCACCGCCTGCCGCGTATCCACCTCCTTCAGGCGGCAGGCATGCTCGCTGCGGTCGGCCCGCATGAAACGCCCGAACAGGATGATGGGAAAAGCCTCATCCGTGGCCACGCCCGCGCGCGGTTTTGCATTTGAAAACAGCATGGTGTCATCATGCTCCAGGTACATGGCCCGGTCTCTCCCACTAGGCGGCATGTTGATATTTCCGTGCATCCTAGCGGCGTTGCGTAAACGGCGGGTAAAGTCCTTGCCAGCAAACGAAGGGATGCTTATTGAAGCAGGAAGGAAACGGGCGGCTTTCCGCCCGCACGCTGGCGGGGCGTGGCGCAGCCTGGTAGCGCATCTGCTTTGGGAGCAGAGGGTCGCAGGTTCAAATCCTGCCGCCCCGACCACGATGACAACAGGGAAGAGGCGACGACATGGTGGCGCGCATCTACAGGCCGGCGAAACCGGCCACCCAATCCGGCGAGGCCCGCACGCATGAATGGGTGCTGGAGTTCGAGCCGGAGGCCCCCTATGGCCGCGAGCCGCTGATGGGCTGGACGACGATGGCGGACATGAAGCGGCAGGTGAAGATGCGCTTCCCGACGCGCGCGCAGGCGGAGGAATACGCCCGCCATCACGGCATCCCCTTCATCGTGCTGCCGGAGCATGACAGGAAGGCAAAGGCGAAATCCTACGCCGACAACTTCCGCGCCGGTCGCAAGCGCAACTGGACACATTGAGGCGCCCGCTGCAAGCAATACAGGCACGCGCCAGGCAGGAACGAGGTTGCTTGCCCGCCTGGGATGACAACGGAACAACCCGCAAGCCCACCAACCCAGGCCCCGTAGCTCAGCCGGATAGAGCAACGGACTTCTAATCCGTCGGTCGGAGGTTCGAATCCTCCCGGGGTCGCCAAAAAATCAAGTAGTTACAGATATTCCGCCAAACGCCTTGTCCCCATAGATACCAAATAGATACCACCCGAATCGCCACTGCGAAGACGCTCCCGCACCAGCCGCAAGCCCCGCCAACACAAGCCAGCAGCACCCAATTTCGTCAGGCAACGGCTGGATCATCCTTCCCCACGCTTGCCCGCACGCCATTGCAACGCGCACCTGCATGACCCAAGCATCAGCCATGCAATGATGCGCTCATGCCAGCGGAAGGAACGATGCAATGGAGAAGAAAGCCAGCCCTACCAGCCATGACGACCAGCACACGGAGATGGAAACCCTGCTCACCACGGAGCAGGCCGCCTGGCTGCTGCGCATCTCACGCAAGACTCTGGAGCGCATACGCGTGGAAGGCCGCGGCCCGAAATTCGTGAAAATCGGCAGATGCGTCCGCTACCGCCAACGCGACCTGCTCACCTGGATCAGCGCGAACACTCACCAGTCAACATCGGAGTTCTG
>Ga0256841_1003967_pt1 | contig 10876 bp, 9 predicted proteins | sample 356308metaG_FD_185971 | JGI IMG/M metagenome (GOLD analysis project Ga0256841, IMG submission 185971) | Hydrothermal vent microbial communities from Mid Atlantic Ridge, Atlantic Ocean - 356-308 | ecosystem: Environmental > Aquatic > Marine > Hydrothermal vents | place: Atlantic Ocean: Mid...
GAAAGACTCATGCGCAGGCGGAACGGCCTGCGCATACGGTAGGGTGCCGAATCGATGACGTCGCTCATGCGGGAGGCGGGCCGCCAGGGGGCGGAACCGGCGATTCTACCGCCGGTCGCCACCGCCCATCCATGCCGGCGGCGGTTTCGTCACGTGGACCCGTCGGAGAACATCAGGTACACGGACAGCCCGCCCAACGCCTCGGAGCGTTCCATGCGCAGCGTCCCGCCGTAGCGCGCCATCAAGTCCCGCGCGATGGCCAAGCCGAGCCCGTGGCCCGGCGCCGACTCGTCCAAGCGCCGCCCGCGGCCCAGAACGGCGACGGCCGCCTCCGGGGCCACACCGGGACCGTCGTCCTCGACTCGCACGATCACCGCCGGTCCCCCCTCGGCGCTGACACGCACCCGCCGGCGCGCCCACTTGGCCGCGTTGTCCAGAATGTTGCCCAGCACCTCCATCAGGTCCTCGCGATCCATACGGACGCGCAGTTCCCCGGGCACCGCGAGCTCGAACCGCAGCGCCTTCTCCACGTGGGCCTGGCGCAGCACCCGCAGAAGCTCCTCCAGGGTCCGACGCAGCGGCGCCGGAGCCACGGCACCGGCCCCGCCTGCGGCCCGGGCCCGCTGTAGCTCGCGTTCGGCGACGCGCCCGATGGATTCGGCCGCCTCGCGCAGGATCCGTGCTTGACTGCGGCATGGCGGGGGACCGTCGCGCTCGAGGGCGCGGACCCGCTGCAGGATCACCGTCAACGGCGTCTTGATCGCATGGGCCAGATTCCCCAGGGCATGGCGCTGGTGATCGAGGCGTTCGCGCAGGACATCCAGCAGGATATTGATCTCCTCCACCAGCGGCCGGATCTCACGGGGCACCCTCTCCAGCGATAGGGCACGCAGTTCCCCCGCCTGCAGCGCGCGGCAGTCACGCCGCAGCCGATCCAGCGGCCGCACCGCCCCACGCAATACCCAGATCAGCCCCAGCCCCAACACGATCCCCAGCAGACCGACCGCCGCGGCGTAACGGCGACGCATCCGGTCCACCACCTGTCCGATGGCGGTGACATCCTCCGCGACCACCAGGCGGAAACGGTGACCGCCCTTCTCGTAATGGGCGGAGACCACGAACAGGCGTTGTCCTTGAGGCCCCGGCAGGCGCCAGCGTCCTTCACCCGGGGGCACATCCAGGGTCCCGTCCCAGAGCGAGCGCGACACGAGACTCCCCCCCCCGGCCTCGATACGGTAGTAATGCCCCGAGAAGGGGCGCTGGAAGACTGGCTCCACCCGGGCCGTATCCATTCGAGGCCGGCCCTCGGCATCGAATTCCAGGGCCAGCAGCAGACCCTCGGTGTCGTGGCGCAGGTCTTCGACCAGGAAGCGTTCGCCCACCTGCTCCATGACCCGGTTGGCAAACACCCAGGTCAGCCCCAGGGTGACGGTCAGCCCCAGGCCCAGCCAGACCGCCAGACGCACCAGGATGGAATTCATGGCTTCGACGGGAAGAGATACCCCTGGCCACGGCGGGTTACGATCCGTTCCCGGCCCAGCTTACGCCGCAGGCGGTTGACATAGACCTCGATCACATTGCTGTCGCGCTCGTCGTCATAGGCGTAGACGTGCTCGGCCAGGCGTGACTTGGACAGCGGCCGGTCGGGATGGAGCATGAAGTAACGCAGCAGACGGAACTCGGTGGCGGTGAGCGCCACGCACCCGCCGTCCGGCAGCACCGCCTGCTGGTGCTCCTCGTCCAGGGCCAAACCGCCCACCCGCAGGGCCGAAGGCTCCGCTCCATGGGTCCGTCGCAGCACGGCGGCGATGCGGGCCAGCAGCTCTTCATCGTGGAAGGGCTTGGGCAGATAGTCGTCGGCACCGGCTTGGAAACCCGCCACGCGTTCGTGCCAAGCCCCGCGCGCGGTGAGCACGATCACCGGCGTGGTCACACCCGCCGCCCGCCAGTTGCGCAGCACTTCCAGTCCGGGACGCGAGGGCAGGCCCAGATCGAGCACGATGACGTCGTAGGGCTCCTCCCGGCCCAAGTATTCCGCCTCGATCCCGTCCGCCACCCGGTCCACGGCGTAACCCGCCCGGCCGAGCACCTCCGCCAGCGCAGTGGACAGTCGTTCGTCGTCCTCCACCAGCAGCAACCGCATGCCGATCACTGGACGAGGCGCGCGGTACGCGCATCGAAACGCGCCTCGCGCAACCGGTGGCGTCCATCCAGAAACTCGATCTCGTAGACCCAAGTCCCGCCCTCGCGCTCGAGCTCGGCTTCCACGATCCGCGCCCCGGGATCTCCGGCGCGCAGGACGGACACGATGCGGGACAGGGATACGATCTCACCCGCCGCGCGCAGGGCACGGACGTGGTCCGGATCGTCCGCGGCCGCGAACCCCGTCACGACCGCCACTGCCAGCAACGGCCTGCCCGCCCGGAGCCCTCCCGCCGCCTTCATGCGCCGTCATCCCCCCGGCGCTTGCAACCCGTCCACATGGCCCGCACCAGATTGTCCTTGTGCATCACGCTCTCCACCACCACGCCGATCACATGGATCGCCACCAGGAACAGGGTGAAGTTGGCCAGGAACTCGTGCACCTCTTCCAGACCCTCGGACCAGCCGGTCGCAACCCAGCCGGCCAAGGGGCCCGCTTGATCTTCGGCGGCGTACAGGGCCAAGCCCGTGACGCCGGTCAGCGTGACGAACGCGAGCAGGGCCAGGATCATATAACCTCCAGCCGGATTGTGGCCCAGATAACGCCTGTGACGGATCCGCGACACGTCCTTCAAGTAGGCTCGGACCACCGACGGCGGATACACGAAATCCGCAAAGCGAGCGTGCCGGGTGCCGATGAAGCCCCACACCACACGCACCCCCACGATGGCCAGCACGGCGTACCCCATCCAGACATGGACCGTCTCCCAGTCCTCAGTCAAATAGGCACCGAAAAAGCCCGCCGCCAGCGACCAGTGCAGGATGCGCACCAGAAGATCCCAGACGAAAACCGCGCCCGCATCGTCGCATCCCGTCCGTTCCATACGAGCCCCTCGGCCACCGCTGGCATCGTCCGTCCCGTTCATCGCCGCGTCTCCCGTGCTGCCCATGGGATGCCAGCTTAGCCCGAGCAGATGAAATCAGGCTGAACGCACCGCAGACCAAAAAACAGCCGGCCGCGCGGTGGCTCTGCACGGCCGGCGGTGTGAACCCGGCGCCTGCGCGTCGGGAAACGCGATGGAGAAACGGGATCAGTCTTCGTAGGGCCCGTCGTGACAGTCGTAGCAAGTCACCGGCTGGTCGGGCACGTAGCCCACCGTCCGATGCTCCGCACGGAACTGCTTGGCGGCCTTCACCACGGCCAGCGGCGAACCCCGGAAATCCGCGCCGTGGCAGTACGCGCACGCCCCCGGCCCGTTGCGCTCCACCCAGTCGCCGTGCCCGTAGACCCAGGCCGCGCCGATGGTGTGCATACCGTGAGGTCCGCCATCGACCGTATAGGGCACGGGGTCATGACAAACCGCGCACTCGCGCACCGTCCCCGCGTAGCCCTGTAGACGCTCGCTCAGCACGTTGTCGTTGGCCTCGGCCGAAGGGTAGATGGCATGGGTGGAACCGTGGCAGCCCTCGCACTGCACGCCCCCATGCCCGCGGCTGAACCGGTAGAGGCTGAGGCCGGGCGCCGGCGTGTCGGGGTTGGTGGCGAACCGCCGGTCGGTCGCATCCAACGGGCGACCCTGGGCATCCACCGCCCGGGTGTGGCGCTCGCCGTCCCGGTGGCAGGCCTGGCAATTCGGCATATCCAGCCAGCCCTCTCGACTGTCACGCCCAACCGCCGACAGATTCCCATGGCAATCCTGGCACTGCATGCGCTGATTGCCCGCCGAATCCGTCGCCTTGCCCATGGCCCCGCGCAGGCACTGGGTAGTGGAACCGGGATGACAGAGATAGCAGGCGGTACGCGTGGGATCCTCGTCCAGTCGGTAACCGGTGTCGGGGTCGGTGACGCGCGCATGGCGGTCGTGGATCGCCGTGGTCAACTGCGCGATCCCCGCAAGCCCCGTCCCCGGCAGGGCGTTGGAACGGTGGCAGCCCGCGCAGAGCACGGGGCGGCCGCTGCGGGCGCTGGCTTCCAGCCCTCGCGGATCGAGCCCCAGCGTGGCCAGCGCCTCCCGGAACTTGCGCCCGCCGCCTTCCTTCTCGTCATGTAGACGCAGGATGTTGAGCCGCCAGTCCCGCTCCGGGTCGGCCTCGTTCACCCAGCCGCCGGACGGGCGCGCGGCTTCCACCCCCTGGGCCGAGCCGTGACAACGCACACAGGTCATCTCGTCGCTGACCGGCAGGACCACATCGGCGGTGGCCAAAACCCGTCCCGAGGCGTCCCGGGCCTTCACCCGCATCATCGGATATTCGTTCTTGCGGCCCTCGTCGTCATAGGGGGTGATGGGAATCCCCTCGGCGGTGAACCATTCGTGCGCCGCGTCGAACCGCATGGCCGCCGGGCCGTTCGACGGCATGGAGAATCCCTTCAGTCCCTCGTCGGGTCCGAGTCGCACACCATAAAGCGACTCGGCGTAGTCCCAGAAATTGGTCTTGCCCCGGCTCGTGGAGTTGATCGAGCCGCGTGCGTCGGTCACCGGCTCGTAGGTGAGCGTGACGCCGGACACGATCCGGCCCGCGCCACGACGCACCAACTGGGCGTTGAGCACGTTGTAGGGCGGTAGCAGAGAGAAGACGGCGTAATCGCTGTCCAGGCAGTGCATGCCCAGATCGTTCCAGGCCAGCAGCGTGTAGTCCGCTTGTGCCGCAGGCACACTCGACCCGGTTCCTCCACCACTCGTTTCGCTTCCTGCATCGGAATCGCCGGCGCCACCACCACATCCGCCAAGCAGCACCACCAGCGCCAACATCCCAACGGCCTCTTTCCAGAAACCCATCTCGATCCCACCCCTGTTGACCTTTTATATGGGATTATTATCCCAATTACTGGGGGGTATGGCAAAGGACTCACCGTGGTCACAACACCCCGGTGTCGGCCACCGGCACCATCCACCAGTGCAGCCCGCTGCCGGAGAAGGCCCGACCGAGGTCCTCCACGAACACCCCCGCCCGTTCCACGGGCATATGAATGAGAAACAGCATGCGGCGCTGGTGACCGGCGACCTGCTCGGCCAGGCTCATGGAAGCGGCCGAGGAGCCATGGCCGCTGGCCGCCACGCTGGTGAAGCCCGAGATGGTCTCGGGCCGCTCCAGGAGCCAGTCGATGAGGGCGTCGGCCAGCGCCGGCGGTGCCACCACGGTCACGAGCATCTGGGGGAAGTCAGCCATGGGCGGGCGCCTCCCTGGGCACGCCGAATCTGCGGTACAGGATGGGCAGCAGCACCAAGGTGAGCAGGGTGGAGCTCACCAGCCCGCCGATGACCACGATGGCCAGCGGACGCTGGATCTCCGAACCGGGGCCGGTGGCGAACAGCAGAGGCACCAGGCCGAAGGCGGCGATGCTCGCCGTCATGAGCACCGGGCGCAGGCGGCGCATGGCCCCCTCGCGCACCACCGTCTCCACCGGTCGGCCCAGGGTGCGCAACTGGTTGAAATGGGTGACCATCACCACTCCATTGAGCACCGCGATACCCAAAAGGGCGATGAAGCCCACCGAAGCCGGCACCGACAAGTATTCGCCGGTCAGCCATAGACCCACCACGCCGCCGATCATGGCCAGGGGAATATTGACCAGCACCAGCAGGGCCTGCCGCACCGAGCGAAAGGTGCCGAACAGAATCAGGAAGACCAGCCCCACGGCCACTGGGATCACGATGGACAAACGCCGCGCAGCGCGCTGCTGATTCTCGAACTGACCGCCCCACTCCAGATAGAAACCGGTGGGCAGATCCAGACGCTCGGCCACCACCCGCTTGGCCTCCTGGACGAAACCGACCAGGTCGCGTCCGGAGACGTTGGCGATCACCACCGCCACGCGCTTGCCGTGCTCGCGCTGGATGGCCACCGGGCCCTCCGTGCGTTCGATGCGCACGAGCTGGGCCAGCGGTACGCGGTTACCGTCCTCGAGCACCACATACTGATGTGCGAAAATGGCCGGCGATTCACGCAAAGCCGCGGGGCCGCGCAAAACCAGGGGATGGCGCCGCGCACCCTCGTACACGGTACCCACCCGCAACCCCTCGATCTGCGCGCGCAGATCATCCTCCAGTGTCTCCACGTCCAGGCCGAGCCGCCCTGCCGAGAGGCGGTCCACCACCAACCGCAGATACTGGGCGCCCTCGTTGCGGGGCGTGTAGACGTCCTGGGCACCTTCGATCTCCGAGACCAGGGCCACCAACGCCGCGGCGGTGCGGTTCAGGGTATCGGCGTCGTCTCCGAAGACCTTGATGGCCACGTCGCCGCGCACCCCGGTGAGCATCTCGGAGACCCGCATCTCGATGGGCTGGGTGAACGTGTAGGCCACCCCGGGGAAACGCTCCAGCACGGAGCGGATCCGGTCCTTCAACGCCTCCTTGTCGGGCACTGTCCACTGCTCGCGCGGCCGCAACACCAGGAAACTGTCGGTCTCGTTGAGTCCCATGGGGTCCAGCCCGATCTCGTCGGAACCGGTGCGCGAGACCACCCCCAGCACCTCGGGCACCTCGGCCAGCAACGCCCGCTGGAAGCGGGTGTCGATGGCGATGGACTCGCTCAGAGTGATGGAGGGGAGCTTCTCGAGCTGCACGATGAGATCGCCCTCGTCCATGGTCGGCATGAAGGTCTTGCCCACCTGCAGGTACAGCACGACCGCCGCGCCCATGGCCGCCAGGGACGCGCCCAGCACCCACGGGCCATGGCCCAGGGACCACTCCAACACTGGCCGGTAGGCTGCCGCCAGCCACCGCACCAGCCAGGGTTCGCGGTGCCCGATCCGCCCCACCAGGAAGGAAGCCAACACGGGGATCGCCGTCAGCGACAACGCCAGCGACCCCGACAAGGCGAAGACAATGGTCAGGGCCACGGGTACGAACAGTTTGCCTTCCAACCCCTGCAGGGTCAGCAGAGGGAGGAACACGATGACGATGATGAGGATACCCGAGGCCATGGGCAGGGCCACCTCGCGCACGGCGCGGAAGATCAGATGCAGGCGGGGCAGGCGTTGCCCGGTATGTTGCCGGGTCAAGTGGCTCACCACGTTCTCGATGACCACCACGGCCGCGTCGACCAGCATCCCGATGGCGATGGCCAGCCCTCCGAGACTCATGAGGTTGGCCGACATCCCGAACAGGGCCATGAGGATGAAGGTCGCCAGCGCCGCCATCGGCAGGACCAGGGCCACGGTGAGCGCCGCGCGCAGGTCTCCCAGGAACAGCACCAACAGCACCAGCACCAGGACGATGGCCTCCCCCAGCGCCCGGGTGACCGTGCCCACGGCGCGTTCCACGAGATGGCCACGGTCGTAAAAGACCCGGATCCGCACGCCCTCGGGCAACCCCGGGGCCAGCTCGTCGAGCTTGCGCCTCACTCCCTCGACCACTTCCCGCGCATTGGCCCCGCGCAAGCCGAGGACCAGGCCCTCCACTGCCTCGCCGCGGCCGTCCTGGGTCACCGCCCCGTAGCGGGTGAGTGCGCCGATACGCACCGTGGCCACGTCGCCCACCCGCACCGGCTCGGTGGGATGAGGGCGCACCACGATGTCGGCCACGTCCCGCAAGCTGCGGATGGCGCCCTCGGTGCGCACCAGCAGCACCTCCTCGCCCTCCTGCAGGCGGCCCGCTCCGTCGTTGCGGTTGTTCGCCCCCAGGGCGGTCCGCAACCCCGCCATACTCACCTGCCGCGCCAGCATGCGGGCCTTGTCCGGAACCACCTCGAAGGTCTTGACCAGTCCGCCCAGGGCGTTGACGTCGGCCACCCCGGGCACGGTGCGCAAGGCAGGCCGGATCACCCAGTCCAGCAGCTCGCGCCGTTCCATGAGACTGAGATCGCCCCCCTCGATGGTGAACATGAACATCTCGCCCAACGGGGTGGTCATGGGCGCGATGCCCCCGGAGACGTCCGGCGGCAGGTCCCCCCAGACCGTGCCCAGGCGCTCGGCCACCTGCTGGCGCGCCCAATAGATGTCCGTACCTTCCTCGAAGTCCACGGTGATGTCGGTGAGCGCGTACTTGGCAATGGAACGCACCACAGCCAGGCGCGGGATGCCCAGGATCTCCACCTCCACCGGGGCGGTGATGCGCGCCTCCACTTCCTCCGGGGTCATGCCCGGCGCCTTGATGACGATCTTCACCTGGGTGGTGGACACGTCCGGAAAGGCGTCGATGGGTGTGCGCTGCACCGCCACCCAGCCCACGCCCCCCAACAGCGCGATGCCCAGCAACACCAAAAGGCGCTGTGTCAGGGCGAATTGGATGATCCGGGCGAGCATCTGGATCCCCGGCGATCAATCCGCCGCTTCCAGCCAGATGGCCTTGAGCGCCGAGGTCCCGTGCGCCACCACGCGGTCGTCCGGGCGCAGTTCACCGCGCACCACCACCGAGCGGGGCTCTTCAGCCACAACTTCCACCGGCACGGGTACGATCCGCCCACCGTCGCCGGCCACGAACACCCAGGCCCGCCCGCCGTGGCGCACCAGGGCCCCGCGGGGCACCCGCAATCCTCCGGCCGGCCGCGGACGTGACAACTCCACCTTCACGAACTGGCCCGGAAACAACCGCTCACTGCCCTCGCGCACCGCGGCGCGCACCAGTACACCTTGGTCCTCGGTGTGCACCATGCGGCCCACGGTGATGACGCGCGCCTCCACCGCCGGCTCCACCACGCGCACCCGGCTGCCGGGCGCCACGCCCCGCAGGCGGTTCAAAGGCACGTGGATCTCCAGCCACAGGGGCCGGAGCCGACCGACGGTATAGATGGGGTCTAGGGCCTCCAGGCGTTGGCCGGGCGTGGCCATCTGTTTCAGCACCACCCCGTCCAGGGGACTACGGATCTCCAAGCGGCCGCTCAGGCGGCGAATCTTGGCCAGGCGCTCGAGCGCCTCGGGCCCCATGCCCGCCAACTCCAGGATCTGGCGGCTTTGTTGCAGGTCGGTCTTGGCTTGCTGGTAACGCGCCCGTGACTCCAGGTAGCGCCGCTCGGCAATGATCCCCTCTTTGTAGAGCTGGCGGTCGCGCCGGTAGTTGCTCTCGGCCAGCTCGTAACGATTGAGCGCATCCAGGTAGGTCCGCTGAGCCTCCAGCAGATCCGGGCTTCGAACCACGGCCAACAGATCCCCGCGCCGCACCCGCTGCCCCTCTGCGACCCGCAGCGACTCGAGCAGCCCCGACAAGGGCGTGCTCACCACCCGGAGCTGGTCGTTGGGCACCACCACGCGGGCAGGAAACGGCGTGCTGGTGCTTTCGGTGGCGGGCTGCACGGGGACGAACTCCACGCCCAGCGCGCGGCGCTGCGCCTCGGAGAGCTCCAGTGGAGCCGGGGCTGCTCGCAGCAGTCCTGCCGCCATCGACCACAGCAGCACCCCCCAAGCCAGCGACCACCTTCCCGTACCGGACAGCCCGCCGTTACACCCCCCGCGCGGCATCCCGTGCCTGCTTCTGAGGTTCATGGCACCTCACCCACTGCCAGGTTGAATTCCAGCACCGCCTTGTCCAGATCGATCCGCGCGTTTTCCAGCACCCTCTGCGCCTCGGCCGCCTTGCCACGCGCCTGGATCAAGAGATGCAAGTCGGTCTCCCCGAGCTCGAAGGCCCGCGCACTCATCTTCAACCGCTCCCGGGCCAGTGCCGCGCGGCGCTCGGCCAGTTTCACGGCATCCTCGGCCCGCCCCATTTCCAACCGGGCCTGCTCCACCGCCAGCGCCACCTCGCGCCGCACCCGTTCCAGCCCGGCCAAGGCGCGGGCCCGCTCCAGGGCCGCCTGCGCCTCGGCCGGGGCGGCGGGCGCCGCCATGCCGAAAGGTACGCGCAGGCCAATGCCCAGAGACGTGTCCCAGGGTTCACCGCTGGCGCCACGATCGTGCTTGCCCCACAGTGTGAGCTCGGGTGGCGACCGGCGCCGACGAAGTTGATCGTCGTAGACGGCCTCGGCCTGCGCCAGGGCCGCCTGCGCCACACGCAGGCGGGGATGCGCCGGCGAGGGCTCATCGTGGGGGACACGTTCAATCCGCAGTGTGCGGGGCCAGTCCTCCAGCCCAGTGAAACTGGACCAAGCCCGCTCGGCCTGAACCATCCGCGCGCGGGCATTCTGCAGCGCCAGTTCGCGATCCATGCGCTCTTGGCGAGCCAGGAGCAGCTCGGTGCGGGCGAGTTCTCCAGCCTTTACCCGGCGCCGGACCGACCCGATCAGGGCACTGGCCGAATCGGCCAGTGTCTGCGCCACCGACTGCTCGGCCAGGGCCCGGCGCAGCGGCCAGTAACGCTCGAGCACCGCCCGCCAGACCTGCCAGCGCAGCAACGCCCGCTCGGCCTCGGCCAGTTCCACGGTCCGCTCACCGACGGTCCGGCGCGCGGCGCGCTGTCCTGGCTGCCATAACGGCAGGGCCAATGTACCCTCGATCTCTCGATATCCCCGCTCGTCGGTGAGCCCATCGTCCCGGTAGACCGCTTCGACGGCGGGGTCCCCAGCGAGCCACGACTCACTCTGGCGCAGATACCCCTCTCCGAGGCGTGTCTGCCATTGCGCCAGGATGCGCTCCGGGTGGTGCCGCAAGGCGGCCGTGAAAGCCTCCTCCAGGGTCACGGCCGCCGCCGGGCTAACGGCCAGCCACGACGACAACCCGACCATGGCCACCCCTCGTATCCCCAGTCTCCCGATCATCCAGGTCTCGAACCTCATTCACAGGCCGCCTAGCCTACGCATCCAAGCTGAAAGGAACCTGAAAACCGTCTTGCCCGATCGGGCCTGCGACGCCTACCCTGAC
>Ga0256841_1003968_pt1 | contig 10876 bp, 14 predicted proteins | sample 356308metaG_FD_185971 | JGI IMG/M metagenome (GOLD analysis project Ga0256841, IMG submission 185971) | Hydrothermal vent microbial communities from Mid Atlantic Ridge, Atlantic Ocean - 356-308 | ecosystem: Environmental > Aquatic > Marine > Hydrothermal vents | place: Atlantic Ocean: Mid...
ATCGACGCCACCAGCGCCGCGGGATTCGCGTGGCTCGCGATCGTCGGGACCGGCGCTGCGTACGCCAACTGGTTCCGAGGCATCCAAACGCTGCCGATCGCAATCGTCAGCTTCCTCGGGCTCCTTAGCCCGCTGGTCGCCACCATCGTCGGGTGGGTGGCACTCAACGAAACACTCACACCGCTTCAGTTCGCTGGTGCAGTCCTCGTCGTCGCCGCGGTGATCGCCCCGCAACTGCGATCCCGCCACAGCCCCGAGTGGGCATCCCCTCGAAGTGTGGAGGCTTCCACTACGGGGAGATGCCATGTCAGAGGTACGTCGAAAGTATGACCCGGAGTTTTGGGAGGGGGCGGTGCGGATTGTCCGTGAGACCGGAAAGCCGATCGCTCGGGTAGCTGAGGATCTCGGTCTTCATCCTGCGACTCTGGGGAACTGGGTGAAAAAGGGACCGGATCGAACGGGGCGAGGCCGAGGGGCTCAGCGTTGATTAGCGGGCCCGCCTGTCTCAGCTCGAGTCTGAGAACGCCGAGCTACGGATGGAGCGTGATGTCCTCAAGCGATCCGTGGTCCTGTGGGTAAAGGAGGCGACGCGATGACCGTGGCATCGTTCATCGCTGCCCAAAGGACCGATCATCGGGTGCCCCACGCGAAGTGCTGCCGCTGGCTCGGCGTGTCCGAGTGGTGGTTCTACAAATGGCGCAACCGGTCCCCAACGCCACGCCAACAGCGTCGGGGCCGGCTCGACACGGCAGTCAAGGAGTCGTTTGACATTTCCGGTGGGAATCCCGGCACCTACGGGTCGCCGCGGGTGTTCGAGGACCTGATCGAGGACGGCTGGAACGTGTCGATCAACACCGTCGCTGCGTCGATGGTCCGTCAAGGCCTTCAGGGTCGGTCCCCGAAACGCAAGCGGCGCTCACTCACCCGGCCTGACAAGGCCGCTGAACCTATAGATGACCTGGTCAAACGCGACTTCACCGCCGAAACGGTCGATGAGAAATGGTGCGGGGACCTGACCGAAATCCCGACCGGTGAAGGGAAACTGTATTTGGCGATCGTGGAGGACCTTGCCTCGCGGCGCCTGCCCGGGTTCGCGATCGGCGAACACCACGACGCGGCGTTGGCCAAGGCCGCGTTGTGCATGGCCGGCGCGGTGCGCGGCGGCGACGTCGACGGAGTGATCTTTCACTCCGACAAGGGAGGCGAGTACACCGGCGAGCTCTTCGCCAAAGCCTGCAAGGCGCTCGGGGTTCGCCAATCAATGGGCCGAGTCGGGTCGGCTCTCGACAACGCCGTGGCTGAGAGTCTCAACTCGACCCTGGAATGGGAGCTGCTGTCACGACGGACCTTCGACACCTTCGCCCAGGCCCGCCGTGGCGTCGCCGGCTTCATCGAGGCATACAACCACACCCGCCGTCACAGCAGCTGCGAGATGAAACCGCCGGCAGTGTACGAACAGCTCCTCGCCGACAGATACCGCCCCAGCGACACCGACCACAAACGGGCCGCATGACACGCCGCTCAGATCGCCTCACCGACCCGAAACCGGACTTCGCCGGGACTCAGGCCCACCCGAACCGCTTCACCGAACCAGCCATGAGAAACTGCGACCACCAATAACCAACTCTCCACGATTCGAGGGGAAGCTCAGAGTCGCGTTGGCGTTTGGATGGAGGCGAGACTCCCTGTCCGCATCCCAGGTGCTCATCGACTCATGGGCGCAGTCGCCCGAAGAGGCGGCCGAGCGCGAGCAGAAAGCGGCAGACCAGCAAGCATCCATCACAGCTGCGGCGCGCCAAGCAGGTCAGGACCGACTGCGCTCGTTCAGGCCAATGCGGGAGATGCTCGAGACCCTCGATGACGAGGACTACTCGCGCATCGATGAACTCACGGTCCTCATCGAACAAGGCTGGGACATCTCGACCCGGTCCCGACGCCGGACAGATAGCGATGGGAACGAAGGCCTTCACGACACCGCACCCGACAGCTGGCTCTACCCGCTCGCTGCCAAGTACGTCGGAGGCGCCTACCTACTTGTCGCCCGGGCCGCCTGCACGATCTTCGGCTGGGGCGATTCGGAGCCAGCGCTGACTGAGGCGCACGAGGTCCTGGAGTCGCTCGTAACTTCCGACAATGAAGTCACTACCGAGAAAAGTGCGTAACCCCGGCCGTTTGCCGAGGCAGGGACGGTTCCGGGGTCTTCGATGTCCACTATATGGTCAGTGGCGTCGATGTCAACGCTCAACCACCAGATCATCGCCGATCGCCTCACCCAGGACCGGCTCGCGTCCTACCTGGCGGTGACCTCCGGGGATGTGCGCGCCGCGATCGAGCTCTACGACTGGAACACCCAGGTAGGCGCAGCGTTGTACGAGGACCTCGGCCGACTCGAGGTTCTCTTCCGCAACGCCATAGACGCAGCGCTAGTCACCCACGGACAAGCCCGCGGCTGGTCACAGGTCTGGTATCGGCGGCGACAGCTGTTCTCAGGGAAGCCAGGGCGTAGGGCGTGGGATGATGTTGAGGCGGCGCGAAGCCGGGCCACCCGACCCGGCCGAACCGAGGTCCACGGCAAGGTCATCGCTGAACTGAGTTTCGGGTTTTGGCGGTTCCTGTGCACACCCCACTACCTCACGTCGCTCTGGGTCCCGGCTCTCGCCGCAGCGTTTCCCGGCCATCCCGATGCGGGCGATCCACGGCGAGTGCGCGCCGACGTCGATGACCGCATGCAGCGGCTTCACTTCCTGCGGAACCGGATCGCCCACCACGAACCCATCCACCAACGCAATCTCGCCCACGACCACGGCGAGCTACTCGACATCGTCGGGTGGATCTGCCCCGACAGCCACACCTGGGTCGGCTCGCTCACACGGACCTCCGCGGTCATCGGCAAGCGGCCATGACAAAGTGACCTACCAGGGGGTGTCGCTCTGCTAATGGTTTGCTAATGGCAGCCAGCGTCGTTTAGTGGCATCGAGCGGCAGGGAGCAGTTTTCGCCCGCGCCAGATGCCGCTGTACGCCGCTTGTTGCCGCAGGACGCCGCTGGATGCCGTGAAGGGGAGGTGAGTTCAAGTCCCCCCTCCGACACCAGCGTCAGTAAACCGGCGACACCCCCTGATTCTTCGCGTCTGCCGTCTCTGAGAGCCAATGTGCTACATTGAAGTACATGTCTGAGGTTGGGATTCGGGCCCTGAAGCAGAACGCGTCGGCGGTCGTGGCCGAGGCGGCCGCTGGTGAGACGGTGACGATCACTGATCGAGGGCGCCCGGTTGCCCGGATGACGGCGATCCCGAGGTCACGTCTACGTGCTCTGATCGAAGAGGGACATGCTCGACCAGCCCGGCAACGACTTGCTGACTTGCCGATCCCTGAGCCCGGGCCGGAGCTGTCCGTGGTCCTGTCGGAGATGAGAGACGACGAGCGGTACTGAGGTGGCGTTCTACATCGACACCTCGGCGTTGGTGAAGCTGGTGGTCGGCGAGGCCGAGACCGTTGCGCTTCGGTCCTGGTTGCAGGAGGTAGACCGAGATCTCGTCGCCTGTAGCTTGGCGCGGACCGAGCTGATCCGATCGGTTCGCAGGGTCGTTCCGGATCGGGCGCTGCAGGCTCGTTCGGTGTTGGACGCAGTCACTCTTGTCGACGTCACGGCGGCGGTGTTCGAGGCGGCCGGCCGTCTCGACCCTGTTGGCTTGCGGTCACTCGACGCGATTCATCTCGCCTCCGCCCTCGATCTGGGCGATGACCTCGAGGGACTGGTCACCTATGACGATCGCCTGGCTGACGCCGCTATGGCGAACGGAATCCCCGTCGTCGCCCCGAAGTGATCTACCGCTACATCGCTCGATCCCGACGGTGGCTTTCTATCCAGGGTCGGCGGCCTGGCCTCGTCTGAACCGCCCCGGGTTTGATGGAGACTCAGGTGTTTGGGTTTCCAAACCCGGCTGGGGTGGTCTGTTGGTCAGCGTAGAACGCTGATTCGAATTCTGCTGGGGGGACGTCGTTGCCGTGGCCGAACCCGCCTAGATCTACGCGCGCCAAGACGAGACCACCGACCTCCCCGCCGCCCACGGGTTCGCCAAGGCCGCCGAGGCGATGCGCACCGGTCATCCAGTCGATGGGTCGAGTTGGCTCGGCTTTGGCTCGGCTCTGGACCGCGCCGTCGCCGAGAGTTTCAACTCGACGCTGGAATGGGAGCCGTTGCCACGACGGACCTTCGCCATCTTCACCCAGGCCGGCCGTGAGGGCGCCCGGTTCATCGAGGTCCACAACCACACCCGCCGACACCCCAGCTGTGAGATGAAGCCCTCGGCGGTGTACGAACAGCCCCTCGCCGACAGAACCCGACACAGCGACACCAACCAGCAAAGGGCGGCATGACACGCCGCTCAGATCGCCTCAGCGGTCCGAAACCAGTCCCCGGTCGGACCCAGGACCACCAGAATCGCCTCCCCGAGCCAGCCGCGAGAAACTTCAACCATCAATAGCCCTCCACGATTCAAGGGAAAGCTCACCCTCGGCCAGCAGCCGGTCTGCCTCTCGCAGCTTCGGGAAGATCTGGTCCGGCGTATGCCGTCTTCTCGCCATCGTGATGGTCCTCCCTCGCCCACCATTGTGGGCAGCAGGCTCTCCAATCAGGAGTGGACCAATCCCAGGGGGTCAGGCCAGCCGTCGGCCTCCGTCCACCCCGCAGAAGGCGTTGCTCGGGTTCAGCTCATTGGTGGGCCGACGAATTCAGCCTCGTAGGGCTCGATGGCGGCAACGAGTTTGGGGACGTCGACTTCCTTGGGATCGGGTATGCGGGTTTCAAGTGCTGGTTCGCCGGCCTCGAGGTGGAATTGTTCGAATCCGCCGGGGGTGTTGATCTCGAGTATCTTGGCGCCTTCGGGCCCGGTGATGAAGGTGTGGGGGACGTCTCTGGGGAGGAAGGCGCTCTCTCCGGCGTGCAGTGTGGTCTCGGGTCCGTCGCCCGTGGTGGCGCGGATCTGGCCTTCGAGGACGTGTAGGACCTGGTCTTCGCGGTGGTGGACGTGCAGTGGGGGTGACCAGTTGGCCGGGTACCAGTGCTCCATCATCGAGATGGCGCCGCCGGATTCATTGGTATCGACGAGCACTCGCATGAATGCTCCTTCGAACCACACGTCCTTGGTGGTGGTAATCGGGTTCGTGTCGGTCATTGGTCGGTTCCTCCTGGGTCGGCGCTGTCGGTTCTTGAGTCGCTGTCGGCGAGCTGGCTGGTGATGGCGCTGTGGTCGATCCACACGTTCTCGCGGGTGATGAGGCCGGCGTCGTCGAATTCCATGACGTGGAGGATCCGAAACCGCAGCGGGCGGTTGTTGCCGGGAATTCCCAGGGGAGCGCCGACGGCCCGTCCGATCCAGAGGCTCTCGTCGGTGAGAGAGTTGGGGCCGTGGTAGCGGTGCAGGGTCTCGACGCGTTCGCCGGCGAGATCGGCGAAGACCCGTTCGTAGGTCGGCCGGGTCTGGGTGTGGCCGGTGGTTGGTCCGTCGGGTGCTCCGACGATGTCGTGTTCGGCGTCGGGTGCGAGGGTGGTGAGCACGCCGTCGACGTCGTCGGCCATCTCGAACGCGAAGTGCCGATCCATCAGCTCGTCCATCTCGGCCGGTGTGAGTGGCATGGTTCTCAGCCTGCGAAGGCGATGAGCTCGAGCTGGATGCCGTCGGGGTCGTCGAAGGTCAGTAACCACATTGGTGCGCCTTCCACGGCGTACACACCGGAGTTGGCGATTCCGAGCTGGTCCAGGTGGGTGGCCCAGGCGCTCAGCGCGTCGGCGTCGGCGACTTGGAAGCAGAGGTGGTCGAGTCCTGTCCGGGTCGGGTTGAAGGTCTCACCGGCATTGCCGGGGTGATGATCGAGACCCACGTTGAGCGACATGTCAGGCGTACCGATCACCACGGCGTAGCCGCCCTGGTCGCTGTGGTGGTGGGGCTCGTCGAACTGGCGCTCGAGGCCGAGGACCCGGGTGTACCACTCGACGCTGGCCTCGACGTCGCGCACGGTCAGTCCGACGTGTTGGATACCGGCCAGAGCTGGTGCCGTCGATGGTTCGCTGACCGCGGTGGTGTCGGTACTGGCCATGGATTGTCTCCTGCTGGTCGTGATGGATACGACCGTAAGGAAGGGCATGCCGACGGGGAATCCCCGCCTTGGGTGTTTCTGACCCTCGTTGGTGGGGCGGCACTCCCTCGATGAGGGGATACCACCGTCATCGGTTGAACCGTAGGCTCGACGCATGGCTGTGGCCGATTTCACCCGAGCTCGTGACCGTCTGCGCCGTCTCGACGACGCCCCGGACCTCACCGCGACGCTGGAGGCGACTCAGGCCGCGCTCCACGATGTGGCGAAGTTCTCGTGGAGTGCGCTGATGACCGTTGACCCCGACACCCTGCTCCCCACCGGAGGTCTGGTCGAAGGATTCGCGGCTGAAGCGTGCGCGCCGTTCTGGGACAACGAGCTCCTCGCTCCCGGCTACAACAAGTTCACCGATCTCGCCCGCAGCACCACCTCTGTGGCCACCCTGTTCGAGGCCACCGACGGCGATCTCGATCGGGCACCCATCTACACCAACCTCTACGCCCAACTCGGAGTCGCCGACGAGCTCCGCGCTGCATTTGCGGTTGGATCGAGATGCTGGGGAGTCGTCAGTCTCCTGCGAGCCATCGATGACGGCCCCTTCACCGACGACGAGTGCCGCAACGTTGAAGCCCTCGTCCCGATCATCGCCAAATCACTTCGAGCCGGAGTGGTCGCCCTCGACACCGAAGCCAAAGGCACCGCTGCAATGTTGGTCGTCGACCACGACAACCAGGTCCAGGACCTCACACTCGAGGGCGGTCGCCTGCTCGATGAACTACGAACCGCTGGCGTCGATGAACACGGGCTACCGGCCATCGTTCGCAACGTGGTCACTCGAGCGAGGGCCAGCCGGTCCTCGTCGCATATCGCCACCCGCCTGCACGGGACCTCGGGGAGCTGGCGGCGGGTCACCGCCATCCCGATGGAGGGCGATCGTGGCTCGGTAGCAGTGCTGATCGAGCCCGCTCGTGCGGCTGATCTCACCCCGATCCTGCTCGAGGCCTACGACCTCACCGAGCGCGAGATCGATATCGTCATTCACCTCGCCCGAGGGCTCTCAACCAAGCACATCGCAGCCGAGCTCAGCATCTCCCCCCACACCGTCCGCGACCACGTCAAGGCCATCTTCACCAAGACCGGCTTCAGCACCCGTGGCGAACTCGTCGCCCGCGTCTTTTCGGACCACCTCCTCGACGGCTTCCACGCCGCTGTGCACCGCAACGCCTGACTCGGGCAACCCCCGTGGTTGTCCAAGACTCGGTCGTGGACCCGTGACCATGCGTTTCGTGCCGCGCCGCGACCAGATCGATGCGCCCAGGGGGCGCTTGTACCTGGGTTGAACTCCCCCTCCGACACCAGCATTGGCACATGGTTCGCGAGCCTCCACTCCCGTCGTCGCCCTCGGGACCCGCGGCCACCGGGTGTCTGGCTGTCCGAACTGCGAACCGCGATCAGGCCGCCTCATCTCGTGGGGCACGTGACCCGACGCTCGGGTGTGGTTCGCTGCGGGGCTGAACGGGATGCTCTCCTTGCCATCGGTGACCCTGACGCTGTGCCCGGGAGGTCCGGAGAGGATGCCCCCGGCGGCCGCCTGCCCTCAGCCGGCGGTGATGAAGGCCCGCAACACCGCGAAGGCCCGGTCGGGGTCGTCGTGCCAGACCCCGTGGCCGGCATTGTCGAACGGCACGTAGGTCGTCATCGACGGATCGAGGTGCCGCACCATGTCCTCGCTGTCCTCGATGGGGGTCACGGGGTCGAGGGCGCCGGCCAGAACCAGGGTCGGGCAGGTGATCCGGCCCAGATCCTCGAGATGGTCGATTCGGTGCCAGATTCCGTCCATTGCGTGGAACTGCCGGGCCAGATCGGGCCGGAAGATCGAGCTTCCGAAGGCCCGGGGCTGTGGGGTGGGGTTGTAGAGCGGCGTGCAGTGTTCGTTGTACGCCGCCAGTGACGCCATGTCCCCGGTGCGCTGAAGGGCATCCAGGGCGGCCTCACGGGCGATCTCTCCGCCGAGGCGCTCGAAGACCGCCGCACATCTGGTGGGATCCAGCCGGGCCTGGGTACTGGACAGGATCAACTTCCCCGGGTGCCCGGGGTGACGGATGGCGTACACGGCGGCCACCATGCCGCCGGCGGAGTTGCCGAGGACGATCGGCCTGGTGATCCCAAGCGCCTCGCAGAACGCCACCAGGTCGTCGGCCCAGGCCTCCAGGCTGTACCGACCGGCGGGATCGTCGTCGCTGCGTCCCGCACCACGGAGATCCAGATACACGACCTGGGCGACGTCGGTGAGGGTGGCGAAGTCGGGCTTGAACGCCGTGTGGTCGGAGACCCCCGGGGCCCCGTGCAGCAGGATCAGGGTCGGACGCTCGACCGGACCGTCGTCTTCGACCACGAGTTGGGCTCCGTCGACGTCGTAGAAGAGCCGCACTCCGTTGACCCTGACCCTCAAGGGGTGCCCGCCTTCCGTGGACGGGGTGACCCGGTGGGTGTGGCGGGGGTGTACACCGGGTGGATCCGCCGGACGGTGATCGGCCCGGCCGGTGTCGGCCGGCCAAGGCTCACCTGAGGGGTGAAGATCATCGTGGTCTCCTCTCCCCGGTCCCGGATATCCAGCTCGCTAAACAATACATATATATGGTATGTTTCTGTGATGGTCGCAGTCAAGGTCAGGGCGGAGGGGTCCCGACGGACCCAGCGGGAGCGCCGGGAATCGACCCGGGCCGCGCTGTTGTCGGCGGCGGCCGCGGTCATCGTGGAGACCGGACCGTCCACCGGCGTGGCTGAGATCGCCGGGCGGGCCGGTGTCTCCACCGGGGCCCTGCAGTACCACTTCGGCTCCAAGACGGAACTGCTGGTCGCCGTGGTCGAGGTGGGGTGGAACGACCTCATCGAGCGTACGAGGGAGATTACCGCCGACGCACCACCCGCCGAACGGATCGCCTCACTGGTGTCCTCAATGTGGACCTCGTATCACCAACCAACGTGTCGGGCCGCTTTCCTGGTCTCCTCGGACCCCAACGTCAGTGCCGAAGTGGCGGACCGTTCCGCCGCCGTGTTCGACGCCGCACGTTCGCGCCTGGACCAGCTCTGGTCCGATGTATTCGTCGACCTCCAACTGCCGATCGAACGCGTCTCGGCCGCTCGCCGCTTCGCCCGCTCCCATCTCATGGGGATGATCGTGCAGCGGCAGATGGGGTCGGTCGAGCCCGATCCCCGAGAGGAACTCGACCTGCTCGGCCAGGCGACGCTGAGGATCCTGACGGACCGGTCGGCGTCGTGAACGGCAACCCTCTCCCCCCGGGCGACGTCGACCGAAGCGGCGATCGGGCCCGGGCCACCCCGGTCCGGGAGCCCGGCCCCGCCGGGCGCCGCCATGCCCGCGCACCCACCCGCCGGCCGTGTCACAACCCGGGGGTCCGAGCACCGCACCCGGCCCGGACGGGGACGTTCCGTCGAGACCTCCCGAGCCCCCGGGGGGTGGCGGCCTCAACCGCCTCCGCGGAACGCCGGGACCACCTGTGCCACACCATCCATCGGAGGCATCGACTGACATGAGCGAGGAAGGCGACATGAGCGAACCCCGGGCAGGGGACCGACCGAGTCGGACGGTGATCAGGAACGGCACCGTGCTCGACACGACCACCATGACCTACACCGAGAACCAGGTCATCGTCATCGAGGGCGGGGTCATCGTCGACGTGGGCGACTCCCGTCCCGGTGAGGGCGACGTCACCGTGGACGCCGACGGTCGTTTCGTCCTGCCCGGTCTGATCGACGGGCACGTGCACTTCCGACTGGCCACCCTCGACTTCGGGGCCCTCGTGCGGTGGTCGGAGGTGCAGTTCGGCATCAACATGGCCCGGCTCGCCGCCGACACCGTCGAACGTGGTTTCACCACCGTCCGCGACCTCGGGGGCGACGTCAACGGTCTGATGCGGGCCATCGCCGACGGTCACGCCCGGGGTCCCCGGATCGTGCGTGCCGGTCTCATGCTCACCCAGACCGGTGGGCACGGTGACATCCGCTCAGGTGAGATCGGTCTGGCGAGTTGCGGCTGCGTCCTGGATTCCAGCGTCATGTCCATCGTCGCCGACGGGACCGACGCGGTGCGCAAGGCGGCTCGTCATCTCCTTCGTGACGGCAGCGATTTTCTCAAGATCCACGTCTCGGGCGGGGTGGCGTCGCCCACCGATCCGTTGGAGAGCGTGCAGTACACGACCGAGGAGATCCGGGCCATCGTCACCGAGGCCCGGCATCGCCACACCTACGTATCCGCCCACGCCTACACACCAGAGGCCATCTCGATGGCCGTGGAGGCTGGGGTGCACTGCATCGAACACGGCAACCTGATCGACGCTCGCACCGCCACGGAGATGGCCGATGCGGGCGCGGTCCTGGTTCCCACCCTCGTCACCTATCAGGCCATGCACGACGTCGGCCGCCGGCTCGGCCTTCCGGAGGTCAACCAGGCCAAGAACACCGTGGTGCTGGACTCCGGGTTGGAGTCCCTGGAGCGGGCGCACCGGGCGGGGATAACGCTCGGGTTCGGCACCGACCTCATCGGGGAGGTGCAGCCCCGCCAGAACGAGGAACTCGCCATCCGGGCCCGGGTCCAACCGGCGGTGGACGTACTCCGGTCGATGTGGGGCGTCAACGCCCGACTCTGTGGTCTCGAGGGGCGGATCGGGGTCCTGTGCCCGGGGGCCCACGGCGACGTCGTGATCTCCAACGTGGACCCCCTGGAGGACATCGCCGCCTTCGCCCGCCACCAGACCGCTC
>Ga0256841_1003969_pt1 | contig 10874 bp, 9 predicted proteins | sample 356308metaG_FD_185971 | JGI IMG/M metagenome (GOLD analysis project Ga0256841, IMG submission 185971) | Hydrothermal vent microbial communities from Mid Atlantic Ridge, Atlantic Ocean - 356-308 | ecosystem: Environmental > Aquatic > Marine > Hydrothermal vents | place: Atlantic Ocean: Mid...
TCATCGATCAGTTGCAGTACCGGTGTGCCAGGGGTGGCGAGCATGCCCTCGCTGGCCAGACGGGCGGTGACGATGCCATCGAAAGGTGCGCGTATCTGGCAACGTTCGACCTGGAGCTTCGCTTGTTGTACGGCTACCTCGGCCTGGGTTTGTTCGGCTTCGGCCTGATTGATCTGGCTGGCGGCGATACTGCGGGTTTTCTTCAGCGACCGGGCGCGCGTCAGCGCCTTTCGGGCCAGTTGCTGGCGGGCTTCGGCGCTGCGCAGTACCAGTTTCGCATCGCGGCAATCCAGTTTCGCCAGTGTCTGTCCCTGGTGTACCCGGTCGCCGACCCGGACCGGGATGGCAAGGATCCGGGCGTTGATTCTGGCGCTCAGGCGGGCATCATTGAGGCTGACTGCGGTGGCAGGGGCGGAGCGCTGTGGATGCGTCAGTACATGTGACAGCGGCGCCACCGTGACCGGAATGGGGGCGGCATCGCTGGCACTGGCGTTGGCGCCGGCCAGCAGCAGCGCGAAGACGAAACCGGAAACGTTTGTCCAATTGACCATGGGGGAGCCTGCCATATTGTTGTGAGTAGAAAGGCTCTGTATTGTAACGGGTTCTTTGGTCCAACGAGAGAACGATGAACGAGTTGCAGGCGCTGGTATTCGATGTCGATGGCACGCTGGCCGATACCGAACGGGATGGTCACCGGGTGGCTTTCAATCAGGCTTTTGCCGCGGCGGGGCTGGATTGGGAATGGTCGGTGCCGTTGTATGGCGAGCTGTTGGCTGTGACGGGTGGCAAGGAACGGATCCGGCTCTATATCGATCGCTATCATCCGGATTTCGAGTTTCCGGGGGATCCGGCGGCCTATATCGCCGACTTGCACCGGCGCAAGACCGAATTCTATCTGGCGTTGTTGAAAAGCGGCGGTATTCCGCTTCGCGCCGGCGTGCGGCGCTTGCTGCAAGAGGCGCGGGAGGCGGGTTACGTCCTGGCCATCGCCACCACGACCACGCCTGCCAATGTGACCGGTCTGCTGGAATCGACTCTGGGGGCCGAATCGCTGGATTGGTTTGCGACCATTGCCGCTGGCGATGTGGTGCCCAACAAGAAGCCGGCGCCCGATATCTACCATTATGCGCTCGAGCAGTTGGGTTTGCGGGCGGAAAACTGCCTGGCATTCGAGGATTCGGGGAATGGGGTGGCCTCGTCGGTGGATGCAGGTCTGCGGACCGTGGTGACGATCAACGACTACACGCACGATCACGATTTCTCCCGGGCCGAGCTGGTGCTCGACCAGCTGGGAGAGCCGGATGCGCCTTGCAAGGTGCTCAAGGGCGAGGTGGATGTCACTCCCTGTCTGGATGTGCCGGCCATCGAAAGGCTGTGGCGCGGTTCATAGCAGGTGGACTTCCGACCACTGCCTCATGGCCGTCGTCGGCTCCGAGATAGCCTGGCAGAATCGGTAGGATGGGTAGAGCGCAGCGAAACCCATCGACCCGGGGTTTTTCCGTTCCCCGCACCCCGGCAAGCAGACGATCGTTCACGGGCCGCCGTGAATACATCCTTGTAGGCTCGACGGCCGCTTCCCTGCGGTCGACGCCCGTGCCCGACCGTCTGCCCACCGACGTGCTCCAGGGCAGCCCGAGGGTGGATAAGCGCAGCGCCATCCACCAAAAGGAGGCGGGCTACGGAAGACATTCGAGCTATCCGTTCTTCTGACCCCCGCACCCCGGCAGCCACCGGTCGTTCACGGGGCGCCGCAAGTACATCCCTGTAGGCTCGACGGCCGCTTCCCTGCGGCCGACGCCCGTGCCCGACCGCTGCCCGTCGGGCTGCTCCGAGGTGGCCCCCGACAGCTGTCCTTCCTTGGTTCTTGGGATAACTCCCGAGAGGGTACCAGTCTATGCGTTATCTTGAGAGGGGTTTTGCTGGCGCCGAAAGTTGATGCCGGTGAGATCGCGGGACTCGGGGCTGAGAAAATACAGATAGGGGCCCAACACAGCTTCCGGCGCAGGGTTCGTGTCGGGCGGCTCGCCGGGAAAATTCAGCCGTCGCATGGCGGTGTTGACAGGGCCAGTGTCGACGCCATTGACCCGCACCCGCTTTTCCGAGTCGAGTTCGTGCGCCAATATCGCCAGCATGGAAGCCAGTCCGGCCTTGGCCATGCCAAAAGGGCCTGAGTAGGCAGTATCGGAGGCATGGGTGGAGATGAGGATACTGGCATCCGGGGTTTTCTGCAGCAGCGGCAGGCAGGCCTGGGTGAGAAAGAAATGGCCATGGAGGTTGACCATCATGGTTCTCTGGTAGAGGTCGACGCTACACTGACCGAACGGGGTGTAGGCACCCAGCCAGCCGGCATTGAGAAGCAGGGTGTCGAGCCGTCCCAGTTGCTGGTCGAGGCTGGCGGCAAGCTCGGCATAGTCATCGGGCGTGGCGCCACCCAGGTCGAGTGGATGGAGGATCGGTTGGGGGTGGCCGGCCGACTCGATGTGGTCGTAAAGTTTTTCCAGCCCTGCCAGATCCTTGTCGAGCAGAACCAGCGTCGCGCCCAAGCCCGCCAGCCGCCGCGCCAGCGCTTCACCGATACCATTGGCGGCGCCGGTGAGCAGGATGACCTGGTCGGTCAGCATGTCTTTTGGGGGAGAAAATTGTTCGATGGTTTCTGCAGTGGGTTGGTGCATGGTAATCGGCGCCTGGTCGGGCGGTGAATTCTAACGGAACACCCGTGGGAGCGCCACAGTCCGCATTTATGGGAAATAACGCACCGCTGGTTGGTAAAACTGTGAAGTATCCGCGGTTTTCGCGGATGACGACAGCGGTTCGAGCCTCTAAGATAGCCTCCACTGCGGTTGCTTGCCGAAAAGCGCCGCGGTGCTCAGCAATCGATGATGTAACTGCTGGGTACCCTAATAACAAGTGGTGTCGCAGGGGGTGTTGCCTGCGGTTCGACAAGCCACGAGGAGCGTCCACATCTCAAACAGGATAGAGTGCTATGACAACGAAACGATTCATCTATATCTCGGCGGTATTTTTTCTGGCAATGGCTCTGGTCACTGGCTGTGGTGGCAGGATCGGGAAAAAACGGGCCAGTTCCGATCAACCGGCGGTTGCCGCACAAGCAGAATCTACCCCTATTTTTACACCCGAGTCCAAGAAGGGATACCAGATCCAGCCTGGTGACAAACTGGAGATTTCGGTCTACGGCGAGGAAGATCTGCAGAAGGAACTGACGGTGGGACCTGACGGGGGCATCACCTTTCCATTGATCGGCGACATGAATGCACGGGGCAAGACGGTCGATGACTTGCGGGAAGAGGTCAAACAAAAGCTCAAGAAGTTCATCCCCGAAGCGGTGGTTTCGGTATCGATCAAGGAGGTCGTCGGTAACAAAGTTTCGGTGTTGGGGCAGGTCAAGACACCGGGCGAGTATGTGCTGACGGGCAATACCGATGTCATGCAGGCGTTGAGTATGGCGGGCGGGGTCACGCCTTTTGCCGCTCTGAAGAAGATCAAGATCCTGCGGCGCGATCCGGTGACCCAGAAACAGTCGGTGATCCGGTTCAATTATGCGGATGTGATTCGGGGCAAGAATCTGGAGCAGAACATTCTGCTGCATAGCGGCGATACGATCGTCGTGCCGTGATCGTGGCAGTTGTCCCTCCGCTGAAGTCTGAACTTAGGAATTCGACCTGATGAAACCCATGAGCCCGTTTTCAGTAACGCTTGCCGCGGCTATCCTGCTGGCCGGCGCATCCCAGGTCCAGGCTGCACAATGGCGAAACGAGCCATTCTTCAAGAGCTCGGTCAAATACGATGACAATGTGCGGTTCGTGGCTGATCAGAAGGAGGATTCGGCAGGCGTTGTACTGGATCTGGGCGTTTCGATGATTAATGAATCCGAATCGGTCGAAACCGCGATTCAGCCACGGTTGAGTTTTCGCGGCTATGCCTCGCAGAGCGACCTCAATACCACCGATGCCTATCTGGATCTGATCACCCGCATGCGGGGATTGCGCAGCAATCTCGGTTTCGTGGTCGGCTTCGCGCACGACAGTGCAATTTCCAGTGAGTTGCAGGATACCGGCCGGGTCACGATCAATGCACGCCGCAACCGGGTGAGCATCAGTCCCAGCTGGGAATACCGGTTGAGTCCCAGAAATTCTATCGAGCTTGGATACAATTACCAAAATGTGCAGTGGTCGGACAACGAGAACGCGGGTTTGCTCGATAATAATATCAATGAGGTATTCGGCCAGTTCAAACGGCGCTTGAACGAGCATGATGACATGACGTTGAAGCTGTCCCAGTCGGATTTCGAATCTCCCGATAGCGGGTTTCAGTCGACCACGATTGGTGCTTCCGCCGGCTTTGTTCGTCGTTTTTCCGAGGTCAACAGCATTGAGCTGGAAGCTGGCGGCTGGAACACGGATCTGAGTGCTGGTACGGGTAGCGAGACGAAGTCCGGTGGTTCCTTCGGGGCCACGCTGGTGCACCAGGAAGAGGTCTACACCTATCGGCTCGGGCTGGGTCAGTCGGTGGTGCCGAGTTCGGCGGGACAGGTTCGTCAGGACCGGCGCCTGACGGGCTACCTTGATTACCGCACCAGCCCGAGATTGCATTGGGGCGTTGACGCCCTGTTCATCCAGGCGGGACGGATTGGGGATGTCACCACCGAGCAGGATCGTGACTATTTCGCGGTTCGGCCTTTCATGGCCTGGGACTGGACTCGCAAGCTGTCGTTGTCGGCCAGCGTTCGGTTTTCCGGGCAGACGTTCAAGAGTACGGACACCTCTTCCGACAGGACCGAGTTGCTGATGACGCTGGCTTACGGTAAGCAAGGCATCTGATAGGGCGATCGGTTTTTCAGACCACTTATTTTTATCGGGAATTACAGAATGAACGCACCGGTTGACTATACAACGGATCTGGCTGAAGAGCAGGAGATCAAGCTTTCTGACTACATCGCGATCATCAGGCGGCGCAAGAAGCCTTTTTTCCTCGTGATGGGTGTCGTGTTGGCACTGGCGGTCGGTTTGGCGATGATGTTGCCGCCGGTGTATCGCTCCACCGCCCTGATCCTGATGGAACAGCAGTCCAAGGCCAACGGCTTGCTGGATGCGTCGTTCAGCGAACAGGTGGATCAGAGTGTGGAATATCTGATTCGCAGCATCGTTCGTGACGATGCGCTGGAGGCGCTGGTCAAAGAATATGATCTGTTTCCGGTTGGTGATGGCAAGGCCAATGATGATCTTGTGCTGGCCAACCGCATCAGCAAGACCGAAAAGGCGATTACGGTCAAGGCTGTCAACCCCGAGGTGCTGAACACGCCCCGGGCGCGTAATCGGCAGCAAACCCAGATGGCGTTCGAGATCTCTTTCGAATACCCGCGCGATCCGGTCAAGGCGCAAAAGGTGACCGAGGCGCTGGTGACCATGTTTGGCAAGGAGAACTTTGAAAAACGCAAGGAAAAGAGCGAGGAGACCACTTCGTTCCTGAAGAGTCAGAGAGACAAGTTGCAGGCGAAGGTCGATGAGGTGGAAACCAAACTGGCACAGTTCAAACGGGAAAACAATGGCTATCTTCCCGACCAGATCAAGGTGCTGACCAATGAACGGGAAAGAACCGAACGGGAATTGCTGACCCTGGATCAGCAGATCAGCGCGGTCCGTTCCACCGCTTTTCAGTTGCAGGGTCAACTGGCGGGTACCCAGCCCTATATCTATGAGGACCGGACCCTGATTCGCAATGAGGAGGGTGAACGGGTATTGAGTGCGACAGGACGTTTGCAGACTCTGCAACAGAAATATCATTCCCTGATCGCGAAGTATTCCCCTGATCACCCCAAGGTCCGGAAAGTGCGCAGGGAGATACTGTCACTGGGCGGAAATGTCGACGAGATTGCCGCCTCTCCGCTGACCACGGACGAGTTGGAAATCGCCAAAACCGAGTTGGCGGAAGCGCGTCAGAAATATTCCGAGAGTCATCCGACCGTGGTGCGTCTGAAGAAAAAGGTTGCACGCCTGGAAAAGCAGGCGGCAACTGGTTCACATCGATCGAACCCGAAGGAATTCAACACGTTGAAGCGGATCAATCCGGCATTTTCCAGCTTGAAGGCGGGCGTGGCGCGTGCCCAGGCCGAGCTCGATTCATTACTCAAACGTCAGGCTGAACTGCAGGCAAAAATGGACGACTACGCCGAGCGGATGGAGAAAGGGCCGGCTGTCGAGCGTGAATACAACAAGCTGGTGCGGGAGCGGGATGATTATTTGAGAGAGATTCGCGATATCAAGAAAAAACTGGCAGTCGCGGAGCGCGCCGAAGCTTTGGAATTGCAACAGAAAGGCGATCGTTTCGAAGTGCTGGAAAAAGCCGAACTGCCGCGTCGGCCGGTGAAGCCCAATCGACCCGCCATTTTGCTGCTCGGTGCCTTGCTGTCCGTTGGCCTTGGGTTTGCAGTGGTCATGTTGCTGGAATCGCTGGATGAAAGTATCACCAGCCGGCGCGCACTGATTGCGGTTACAGGAGCGCAGCCGATCGGCACTATTCCGAGAATCATTTCCACCTCGGAAGCGGAGGCCATCAAGCGCAGCCAGATCAAGAGGTATGTGATTCTGGCCGCTGTCGTGGTGGTGATCGCTGCTGCCCTGGCTTGGGTCAATTTCAATGTTGCGCCGCTGTCCGAACTCCTGGGTCGGATTACAAAATAGGTTTCAGTCATGAAGAAAATCGTAAAAGCCGTCGAAAAGGTCAAGCAGGCGCATGGTGGCGTGCTGGGGAATGCTGCGCTCCAGGGTGCCGGGACGCCGGATCTGGATATTCGATCCATCGAGCTCAACCCCAAGCAGTTGCGCAAGAATCTGGTGCTCCGTGGCGATGAAATGGAATCTGCCACCATGGCCTATAATATGTTGCGAACACAGGTTTATCGCATTCTGTCGGAGCATGGCTGGTCGAGTATTGGCATCACCAGCGCCAACAAGGGCGAAGGCAAGTCGCTGACCTCGATCAATCTCGCCTATAGCTTGGCGCGCTCGGTGCAGCAGTCGGTGATTCTGGTCGATCTGGATTTGCGGCGCCCTTCGATCAGCCGGAAACTCCATATCGAGCCTGCTGTGGGTGTCGGTGACTATTTTTCCAGTAATGTTCCGCTGAACGAGATCATGTTTACGCCGAATGTCGATGGGTTCGTGATCGCGCCTGGCAAGGGCACGCTCGACAATGCCAGTGAGCTGCTTGGCTCCGGGAAGTTGATGCAGCTGGTCAATGAGATCAACCATAAGTTCCCTTCCCGTTTCGTCATATATGATTTGCCACCGACATTGCTGGTCGATGATGTGATGGTTGCCGCCGAATATATCGACTCGATGCTGCTGGTGGCGACCGAGGGCGAAACCAGGAAGGAAGAACTCAAGCGGGCCGTCGAGCTGCTCGAACCGCATAACCTGCTGGGCGTGGTACTCAACCAGTCCGGGGAAAGTGGTCAGGGCGGCTATTATGACTATTATTACGGAGAGGATTAGACCGGATTTCTCACCGGGTGATGAGACAACCGAGCCGAGGCCTTGGGCCCACGAGGGATTCAGGCGTGTCCCGACAGTTTTGCACTAACATTTGAGATAGGTTCTCATGTACGAAGCATTTTATGGATTTTCAGAGAAACCCTTCAGTCTGCTGCCAGACCCCGGTTTTCTCTATCTTGGGGAACGGCATCAGGAAGCGCTGTCTTTGCTCGAATACGGCTTGATGTATCGGGCTGGCATCATCCTGATTACCGGAGAGATCGGTTGTGGCAAGACGACGCTGATTCGCCATTTGATCAAGAATCAGGATATCGACATGGTGGTTGGGAATATCACCAATACCCACCATTCGTTCGGCGAGTTGCTCAAATGGGTCATGCTGGCTTTTGATCTGGAATACAAGGGCAAGGACCGGGTCGAGCTGTATCACGATCTGATCGAGTACCTGAAAAAACAGCACCGAGCCAAGAAAAGGGTGGTGCTGATCATCGATGAAGCCCAGAATATGGGGCCGGATACGCTTGAAGAACTGCGTATGCTGTCGAATATCAATGTCGACAAGGATCAGATTCTGCAAATCATTCTGGTGGGACAGCCGGAACTGAGAGATTTGCTTCTCAAGCCGGAGTTGATGCAGCTGACCCAGCGTGTGTCAGTCGACTATTTTCTCGAAGCGCTCAGTCCCACCGAAGCCTTCGAATACATCCGTCATCGCATCGAAGTCGTGGGTGGAGACCCAGATGTGATCGATTTGCTCGCTTTCAAGTCGATCTATGAGCATAGTAACGGTATTCCAAGACTCATCAATACCCTATGCGATACAGCCTTCGTCTATGGTTTCGCCGAACAGGCGGAAAGAATCACCAAGCCGATCGTCGATGAGGTCATCGACGACAAGTCCAAGGGACGGATTCTGCCGCTGGCGCACAGCCAACAGTCCCGGAATTATGCCGGGAAAGGCATCCGGCATATCAGCCTGGGATGAGCGATTCCAGCTCTGTATTTCAGAGCACGGAGACCGGCCTGACGTGATAACGCGCCAGCCCGCAATTATTCGGACTTGAAACTATGAAAGCAGTGATCTTTGCGGGTGGATTGGGGACCCGTATCTCGGAAGAAACAGCGGTCAAGCCCAAACCCATGGTCGAGATTGGCGGATTTCCAATTCTCTGGCACATTCTCAAGATCTACTATAGCCAGGGAATCGATGAGTTCATCATCTGTTGTGGCTACAAGGGTTATGTGATCAAGGAGTATTTTGCCAATTACTCCCGTCACGTTTCAGATCTGCATTACGATGGCGAAACCGGCAAGGTGTCGTTGCTCAACAACGGCGCGGAAAAATGGAAGATCAGCCTGATCGATACCGGCGCCAACACCATGACCGGCGGACGCCTGAAACGGGTTCGTGACTATATCGGCGATGAGACCTTCTGCCTGACCTATGGTGACGGTGTCGGTGATATCGATATCCAGGGATCGATCGAGTTCCATCGTCAGCACGGTGGCTTGGCGACCATGACGGCGGTACAACCCGGTGGGCGGTTTGGTGCCTTTCCGTTGGGCGCCTCGGAGACCAAGGTCAAGCACTTCCGGGAGAAACCCAAGGGAGACAACGCCTGGGTCAACGGTGGTTTTTTCGTGCTCGAACCGGCGGTGATCGACTATATCGATGGCGACCAGACCACTTGGGAGAAAGAACCGCTGGAAAGGCTTGCCAGAGAGGGGCAACTCAACGCATTCCGTCACGAAGGATTCTGGCAACCCATGGATACGTTACGGGATAAACATCTGCTCGAGGAGCTGTGGGTCAGCGGAAAAGCCCAATGGAAAACCTGGTAGCCTGGTTGGATAACCGGCACATCGGCAACCGGCTTGTCCAGGATCGATATCTGTCTTCAATTTCAGGAAAACTCAATGAAAAATGCGAATGACGTCGTAGCCGCGGATCTGGGTTACATTTGCGACCACCTGAGCCATGAATTCTCCCAAATGTCAGGGAAGCGGTTGGTGATCACGGGTGGCGCGGGGTTTTTGGGGTATTACCTGGTGCAATCGGTGGTGCACTGGAACCGGCATTTTACCGACTCGCCGATCGATCTTGCGGTGTATGACAATTTCATGCGTGGCGTGCCTGACTGGCTGGAGTCCCTGCGTGGCGAGGAAAACCTCTCGATCGAGAAATATGATGTCATCGACCCCTTGCCAGCGTCCATCGGAGATTGCGATTTTATCGTCCACGCTGCGACGATTGCCTCGCCGATCTATTATCGCAAGCATCCCATCGAGACGATGGATGCCAATGTCTACGGGCTGCGCCACCTGCTCGACTACTGTCTGGAGCAGAAGGAAAAAGGCAAGCCGGTCGAAGGATTCCTTTTCTATTCCACCAGCGAGATCTATGGCGACCCGACGCCGGAGAATATCCCCACGCCGGAAACCTATCGGGGCAATGTCTCCTGCACAGGCCCACGTGCCTGCTATGACGAATCCAAGCGCTATGGCGAGACGCTGTGCGTCAATTTTGCTCGTCAGTACGGCTTGCCGATACGCATCGCCCGGCCTTTCAACAACTACGGGCCGGGACTCAAGATCACGGATCGGCGGGCGTTGCCCGATTTTGCCCGGGATGTCCTCAACGGCCGGGATATCGTGCTGTTGTCCGATGGCGCGCCAACACGAACTTTCTGCTATGTGGCCGATGCTGTGGTGGGCTATTACAAGATCCTGGTGCGCGGACACGATGGCGAGTCTTACAACATCGGCATGGACAAGCCGGAAATTTCCATTCGCCAGCTGGCCGAAATGGTGGTCGAACAGTCCCGTGAGTTGTTCGATTATCAGGGAGACGTCGTCATGAAGGTCAGCGAAGACAAGGACTATCTCACTGACAATCCCAACCGGCGCTGCCCCATCATCGACAAGGCAAAAGCACATCTGGACTATCATCCGGGCATCGAGCTGGAGGATGGCCTGAAACGCAGCCTGCTGTGGTATGCCGACAATCGTGAAGCGGAGGATGCATAGATGAAGGTTTCAGTCGTAGGCACAGGCTATGTCGGCCTGGTATCCGGTGTCTGTTTGGCGGAAAAGGGGCACGAAGTCATTTGCGTCGACAACGATGCAGCCAAGGTCGACAAGATCAACGCCGGCCAGAGCCCGATCTATGAAGCGGGGCTCGATGATTTGCTGACCCGGAACATCGGCCGGCGATTGAGTGCGACCACCGATCTCAAGCAGGCAGTGCTCGATTCGGATGTATCACTGCTGGCTGTCGGTACCCCGTTCAATGGTTCCGAAATCGATCTGACCTATGTCCGCCAGGTCGCCAAGGATATTGGCAGTGCGCTGCGCGAGAAGCCG